>Ga0210391_10003518_pt1 | contig 13236 bp, 11 predicted proteins | sample IncBWC12OmetaG_FD_160573 | JGI IMG/M metagenome (GOLD analysis project Ga0210391, IMG submission 160573) | Forest soil microbial communities from Barre Woods Harvard Forest LTER site, Petersham, Massachusetts, United States - Inc-BW-C-12-O ... | reverse complement strand
CGATACGCAGAAAAATCGCGTCGTCGTCGGCGATGATGATTCCCTGCGCACAACGTCCTTCGAGGTCAACGATGTGAACTGGGTTTCCATCGAACAGCCTTCAGGCCCAATTCGCGCTACCGTTAAAATCCGGCACAAGCACGAGCCAGCACCAGCAATTGTTGAACCTCTAGATGATTCCCATGCGCGAATTGCTTTCGAAACGCCACAGCGCGCCATAACTCCAGGCCAAGGCGCCGTCTTCTATGACGGCGACCGCGTTCTCGGCGGCGCCTGGATTAAATAAATGATCCTCGGCTGAGACTTTGAGCAGACGAGCCGACGGAACGAAGTAAAGAAGCACTGAAAAGCTGGAAATCTGACAAAGATCCGCAAAAAAGGACGGCCGTCAAAGGCAGAGGAGTTTCGAGTTTTAGCTGTGAGCTACCAGCTCTTCAAATGAACAGCTCTTCTTCCTGCTCAAGCGGTTCGTCAGGCCGGCGTCGTTCACGCCGTGACCGCAATAGGTCGATTCCCACCTTGATTCCCTGAAGAAGCGCCGAAGCCTTTTGCATCGGACGCCAAACCGTGCTCTTGAATTGCGTTCCGGCATCTTCCACGGTTTCGAGCGCGCCCGTCAGAATGCGGTCAGCGTGATTCAACTGCCCTCGCAGGCGGTCCGTGGCGTCGGTGAGCACGCGGTCCATTTTCTGCGCCTGCCCGCGAGCCAAGTAAACGACGTGCGCCGCATCCGCTACCATGTTGGAAATTTTCGGCTGCGTGTCATCGAGAAGTATTTGCGCGCGCGTCAAAATAGGACCAACACGCGTATGCAAATCGGTCACGAGCCCGTTTACTTTTTTGTTGGTCTGGCGAAATTCAATAAACAAGGCAATCAGCATCGCGCCCTGAACCACGAGGGCGATCGACGCGACAATACTGAAAATCATCAGCCAAATATCCATACTCGCCCCACGCGTCCTCTCAAGAGGACGGAATCAAACCGTGCCAAACCTGCCGTGCCAAACTTCACCGAGTCAATCCTTCGACGCTTCAATACACCGCAACTTCGCCGGCGCAACGAGTCAAGACGCGCGGCGCTGGAAGGCTGTGGTTTAGGACTTTGAAGCTTCGCGACGATAGGCCTCGCGTGCGCCTTCGACGGCTGCGGAAATCGAATCCTTGCCGCGCGCTGCCGCATCTTTGCTGCGCTCGATTAGATCGTCAGCGCGCTCGCGAAGTTCTTTGGCTTTGCGCTGCGCGAAGTCGCGACCCTCATCGGCTTTTTGAGAAAGAAATTCGCGCGTCTCTTCGCCAGATTTCGGCGCAAACAAAATTCCCACCAGCGCGCCCACGCCCAGACCAACGAGAAAATAAGTGACCTTGGAACCTACATTGTCCGCCATGAGAACCTCCAGAAAAACCGTAACATAGCGGCACGCGGCACGCAATATAGGCTAACCAGTATGTGTTACTCAGTCTGGTTATCGTCGTGATTATCGAGAGCTTGCAGCGCACCGAGCTGTTCGAACAGTTTTTCTGCGGTTTTGCGCGGGATTACCTGGCCCACTTTTTCCAGACCGGCGCGACGCACGTTGATGACACTGCCAAATTCCCGCAATAGTTTTTGAGCGGTGCGCGGGCCGACGCCGGGAATGCCGGTTAGCGCAGATTTAGTCTGGCGTTTGGCACGGCGCAGGCGGTGGAACGTGACGGCAAAGCGGTGCGTCTCGTCGCGGATTTGTTGGATAAGATGCAGGACCGGCGAGTGATGTTCTAGAACGATAGGCTCGTCTTCCTGTCCAAAGACATAAAGAATCTCTTCTTTTTTTGCGATGCTGGCGAGAGGCTGATTGATGATTTGCAGCGAATCGAGCGCTTGCGCTGCGGCGTGGAGTTGGCCGATCCCCCCGTCAATGAGAATGAGACTCGGTAGAGATTTTTTCTCTTCCTGTAGGCGTCGATAACGGCGCGTCACCGCTTCGCGCATGCTTGCGAAGTCATCGTTCTTCGAAATGGGTATTTTGGCGATGGGAAAAGGATTCTTTGGCGATGGATCATTCGACAATGGATTGCTCGAGTTCTCGCTGCGCCCTTCATCGCCACGGATGATGAATTTCCTGTAGTCAGATTTTTTCATGTGGCCGTTTTCCCAAACGACCATCGAGGCGACCGTATCCGTCCCCTGAATATGCGAAATATCGAAGCTCTCGATGCGGTGCGGCTCTTCGGGAAGATTTAAGGCGTTCTGCAAGGCTTCGCCTATCGCTTTCGAACTTGGTTTCATTACGCGGAAACGCTGTTCGAACGAGTGTTTTGCATTGCTTTCGACGAGGTCCAGGAACGATCGTTTACTACCACGTCGGGGGGTAAAGATTTCTACTTTATGCCCAGCGCGCTCCGCGAGTGTCTCTTCGAGCAGTTCGCGATCTTCGAAATCGATGGGCACATGAATTGCTTTCGGCAAATAATCCGCTTCCAAATATAGCTGCTTGAGAAGGGATGGCACGAATTCTTGAGGATCGAATTCTTCGAGGTCTTCCCAATAAAATTCACGGCGGTCGACGACGCGTCCCCCGCGCAAGTGGAATAGATTAGCCGCGACAAGCGGAGGCTCGGCGTAATAGGCGAGCACGTCCGTGTCGTCGCCCTGCGTAGCGGCTATGCGCTGGCGCTCTTCGATTTCTTCGAGTGTGCGAAGAAGATCGCGATAGGCGGCGGCTTGTTCGAATTGCTCTTTTTCGGCCGAGGCGATCATGCGCGATTCGAGGCTTTTTATCAGGTCGTGCCGCCGTCCTTCGAGGAACAATCGCACGTCGCGGGCAGCTTCGGCGTAGCGTTCGTCCGTTGTGAGCCCAGTGACGCACGGACCGAGGCAACGATGAATGTAATACTGCAAACAGGGCCGCGGATGGCTGCGCGTGAGATCGACCGTGCAACTCGGAACGAGAAAACGTTTGTGAACAAAATGAAGTATGCGGCGTGCGAGACCCGCCGGAAAATAAGGGCCAAAATAGAGTGAACCGTCCTTTTTGATGCGGCGCGTGAAATAGACGCGTGGGTATTTTTCCGCAGCAGTAAATTTAATGTACGGGTAGGTCTTGTCATCCCGCAGCATGACGTTGAACTTCGGGCGATATTGCTTGATGAGATTGTGTTCGAGAGCAAGAGCCTCGCGTTCGTTCCCAACGAGTATGGTTTCGAGATCGGCGATTTCGCGGGCCAGCGAACCGGTCTTTGCATTCACCCAGCTCGATTCCAGAAAATAGGAGCGCACGCGGCTGCGCAGCGAAGCGGCTTTGCCAACATATAGCACATTGCCGCCGGCGTCCTTGAACAGGTAGACGCCAGGGCTTTCGGGAAGCAGCGCGGCTATTTCTCGGGGTTCCATGGGAGTACAGCGCGGAATTTATGCTTAAGCGCCAACTTCCATCATACTAGAATTGTAAAGAGCGACTGGTGAACGGTGACTCGTGACTGGCGGAAGAGGGGAGTTGGCAACATGCTTGGCGAGCGGGCGCATCCAACGGACAACATGAAAAAAGTCACGCGAAACGTTCTAAACACAACGCTGCTCGCTTTCGTGATGCTCACGATGCCGACGCGCAATTTTGCGCAGGACCCCCCACCGCCTCCACCAGATCCGGCCGACAAGCCGGCAGCGCCGCCGGACAAACCCAAGTTCCCTAAGCCAACGCCTGACAACGCGGCTCAGAATGCACCGGATCAACCTACTTGGGACCCATTGCGCGCGGAAAAAGACATGCAGGTGGGCGAATATTACATGCACAAAGGCGACCTTGACGCGGCCATGGACCGTTTCGAAGATGCCGCATTGGCCAAGCCCGGCTACGCCCTTCCCTACCGGTACTTGGGCGAAGCGCAAGAGAAAAAAGGCATGAAGAAAAGGGCCATCCAGTCCTATAAGCGCTACCTGGATCTGTATCCTAAGGCCGAAGACAAAGACAAAATCCAGAAAAAGATCGACAAGCTGTATAAGGACGTGGAAAAAGAAAGAAGTCGTTAAGCTATCCGTTACCGCCAGATACGCAGTCTATTCGATTCTGAAAGCGGTCGACGTCAACAGCTTGATGCCCTTTCGCTTTGCATGGCAATCCAAGTCCGGAAAAGAACCGCGCCAGTAGTTGAGTCGGAGTCTCATCCTTCCCGGACCGTTCAGGCGGAAGGGGAAACCCATCGACTCCCCGGCCTGTAGCACTACCGGGCCCCTAAAACTTCCCACATCGGGGCCGATGATGAGAGTGCCCCATTTTTCATTGTCTTCCCGTTGGACCCAAAAGGGGGATGGTGTGCTCTCGACCTCTCCTTCTTTCATGGACCATTGTCCGAACTCGACGCAAAAAGTGACTGCATATTTGCCCCTGTTTTCAACCTTGGCAGGAATCTCCTCGCCCACTTTGTATTGCTGCGTCGGAAGAGTGATTTTCACCTGCGCCGTTGCAGTGGTAATTAAAATCGGACAAAGCCAAAGAAAGGACAGAACTAGGCGTTTCATTTGGGCAGTATAAGCCGAAGCGCTTCCATGCCAGCAATGTTGTGAGTCAGAGGTCGGCTAATGCGTCCGTCAAAGCCTGCCACCAACTCAATCTAGTGACAAATGAGGGCATCGTAATCAAAAATCGGCATCATCGTACGAACTCATCGGGCCAAGTGGTCGAGGATACGGCGGGCGCGGGCGAAATCGGCGAAGAGTTTTTCTTCGGCGCGGAATTCGGGGGAATGGGAAACAAGGCTGCAGCCAGACCGTCGAGTGGGATGCTTGACGTGGAGCATTTCGTGATAGAGGACGTATTCGACGGCCACTTGCGGTACGCCAGGATGATCCATACGGCGATTTAGCAAAATCTGATTGGGCCCAGGGTCGTAACAACCGAATTGGCGGCGCCAACTTCGCATGCTCCAGCCAATGTGCGGGCGCTCTAAACTTCCGGAAAAATATTTCTCGTTTAATTGCTCAAACATTTTTTCGAGATCGAAGTGCCGGCCTTGCGGGCCCGTAGAGGCGAGCCGAACTCGGCCCCGCCGCATCCGGCTGATACGGCTGCGCGTGCGATTAGAGCGCGCGTAGTTCAAATAGGGCTCGACCAACGCGCGGGGAGCTTTGCGCCGATAGACGCGCGAGAGCAGCAAGGCGGCGGCGCCTACCAGAACCGCAAGAGAAGCTCGCTGCAGCAAATCCGAGAAGCGCACAAAAACTACATCTTCGCGACGGCGGATGGTGAGCACGAGGCTCGCGTAGGGATAGAAATCCACACGGAACCGCGGCGGGCGGCCATCGCAACCCAGCCTGGTGAAAACACGCTGAAACAGCACAGCACCGCCCGAAACTTGAGAACTCATGCGCCGCGACGGCTTGTGCTTCTTTTTCGCGGCAGTTTTCTTTGCATTCCCACGGGCCGTGCGGCGGAGTATAGAAATATCAGGGGATAGCGCTGCGCGACGAGCGGGATGAGTCCTTCGAAGCTCAGGGTCAACAAGCACCTCCCCTTCAGAGGGCTCACGAGGCGCTAATTGGATCGGCGGCGCAGCATCCATCCCCAGCCTAAGTTGCAGCGGTGGGGCCGCCTGCTTCGCCGGAGTTAATTCTCTTGCAGCGTTCATTTCTTTCGCCGCACGGGAGGCGGAGCAACGTTTTTCTTGGCAGCGTCAGCCTCTTTGGATGCGTCGCGAGTGCCTTCCAAAGCGTCGTCGAGATTGTCCTTATAGAGCTCGGCATCGGGTGCATCCGTGGGAATCTTTTGCAAAATGACGAGAAAATCCTTGGTGCGCGAAGCCATCAGATCGATGCCTTTGCGAATATTCTGCTGCTTCTCGATCCCCAGCTGGATGATGTCCGCGGCATCATCGACGCAGCCAACATAGGCGTTCAAAAGAGAATTGACCATTTCCACATGCCTATTGTCAGAAGGATGCTCCAATTCGTACTGAAGCTTCTTGATGCGGTCATCCGCAAAAGACAGGAATAGCGTGATGCGCTCGTTGGGCGTGTCGGCTTCGCGGATCTTGTCAGCTTCGAGCGAGGAAAGATAATCCTTCTGGGTCTGAGCGTTGCCGCGAGCGGCCGGGGCGCCGCAAAGAATTATTACAGACAGAAATAAAAGACACTGACGTAGTTTCATTCGTGCACTTCCAAATTGGGTGGACCGCCTGTCGGGGCCGCGGGAACCGCCGGCTTGCTCTCATGCTTTCTTGGAAAGAGGAATCTCAACAATTCATCGTCGAAGGTCAGGAGATCCGTTCGAACTAGCTGCAGCGGGGGCTTATACTCCGCGGGCGCTACGAGCAGAAGTTCGTCAATCTGACGCAAACCTTTTTGTACGTGCATTTCGAGCTGTCGATAGCCGTTGGAATGGCGCTCGGCGTCAGGTTTTTCTCTTTCCAATACCTGCGATGCGGTGCGCACATTATCCCTATACTTCTCCATGATCAGGCCGACGGTGACGTAATCACCGGACTTCTCCGCGCGACTGGCTTCCTCGAATTCGGCATCACCAAGCTTTTGCAGCATTCTTGCTTTATGCACTCCATTCGTTTCGCTGTCGAAGTGCGCTTGAAGTTCGCTCAACTTGTCTGCGGCGACCGCAACGGCACACAACATCGCCATCACGATTGGCAATGCAACGCGTTGCGCCACGCGGGGCCCCATGCGATTACCTTTTCTGATCCAGCATTCGACGCAAGACCTTGCTCCGCTGCTGCGCTTGCCAGACCTGGTCGGGATTCTTGTCCTGGTCCAGCGCGAGAAATTTCTCGTAGGCTTCGAGCGCAGGCTTGGGCTGGTTCAGTTTATCGTAGCAGAGAGCGCGGATAAACCACTCGCCTGCCCCGGGAGTTTCCACCTTAGCGATCAAGTCCTGCGCGGCGAGTGTGGCTGTAAAGTTTCCGCCTAGATAGTAAGTAGTCCTGAGATCTTTCCAATAGACGAGATTGTTTTTGTCGATCTGGAGCGCAGCTTTCAGTTCCTTCTCCGCGGAGGCAAAATCGCGCTTTTGAAGATATATGCGGCCCAAACCACCATGGAGCTCCGCGTCGTTGGGAGTCATGGCGAGGGCTTTGCGAAGTGTAACGATGGAGTCGTCCCATTTTTTCTGGGCGATTTGAATATCGGCGCGGGAACGCAGCGAATCGAGTGTGGGAGGCTTGCCCGCGTCAGCGCGATCGAGCTCGGCGAGCGCCGCGTCATATTGCTTTTGCTCGATCAGAAGATGGACCGTGCGAGATTCCGCGCCCGGAGTATTCGGTTGGACAGCGAGATAGTCACGATAAGCAGCGGCAGCCTCGGGTTTCTTTTGCGCATCCAGAGCTTGCGCCATGCCAAGGAGTGCTTGCGGTGATTTCGGCTCGATTTCGAGCGCGGCGCGGAATTTAGTCTCGGCGTCGGAATAGCGTTTTAGGCCGACGTAGAGATTGCCGAGGTGAATGACCGTCTCCACGTCGCGGGGATCGAGCCGCAGAGCGGCATCGTAGGATTCGACGGCGCCGGGAATATCGCCGGAACGTTCCAGTGCGTGGCCGAGCAAGAATCGCGGACGGCTTTGCGCGGGGAGAAGATCTACCGCTCGGCGAAGAGGCGCGACAGCTGCCGCGGGATCTTTTTCCGATAGGAGGATGCCTAGATTGAGAAAGGCTTCGGACATTTTGGGATCGAGCGTGGTGGCGCGTTCGTATTCGGCGCGGGCTTCTTCGGGACGTTTGAGCGCAGTGTACGCATACCCGAGTTGGAAGTGAGCCCAGGCGATTTCGGGTTTTTCGGCTATGAACTTTTGAAGCGGAGTGAGGGCGGCTTCGAATTGATTCGCGTCGATGTCCTTTTGGGCTTCGTCGAGAAGATCGTTTAACGGGTTGGCTAGTTTTTGCGTTCGGCTTTGGGATGGGTTTTGGGAGGATTTTTGTTGCGATGAAGCCTCGGCGGCAGACAGAGCTGATGCGGCACTTAAGATGGACACGGCGTGTTTACCCTGAGCTTCGAAGGGCCGTGCCCCTACGATTAGAATCGCGATGGCAGTATGTCTAACGAAACTTGGGAGCTTCATTGTTCGTGCGAAGGATTTCCTGCGCCATTGGCGATTGTACCTGAAGGCATCGTGGACTTGGATGCGCCGTTCGTGGCGCGCTTTGCCTGGCCGTTCCCGTTGAGGACGCGGGCCAGAAAGCGCCCGGTGTGCGAGTTTTGATTGCGAGCCACTTGTTCGGGAGTACCGGTAGCGATGATCTTGCCGCCTTGGTCGCCGCCTTCCGGGCCCATGTCGATCAGCCAGTCGGCGGACTTGATTACGTCCAGATTGTGCTCGATGACGAGAAGCGAGGCGCCGGATTCCAGCAGCTTGCGGAAAGCAGAGAGAAGTTTGGCGATGTCGTCAAAATGAAGGCCGGTGGTGGGCTCGTCAAGGATGTAGAGGATCCCCTGATTTTCGGTGCGCGCTAGATGCGCGGCGAGTTTCAGCCGCTGCGCTTCGCCGCCGGAAAGCGTGGTGGCGGATTGTCCCAAGCGGAGATAGCCGAGGCCGATTTCATTCAGAATGCGAAGCTTGGAGACGACTTTGGGCACTCCATTGAAAAACACGAGTGCCTCGCGCGCAGTGAGTTGCAGAACTTCGTGCACATTTTTGCCGCGATAACGCACGTCGAGCACGCTAGTTTTGAAGCGCGTGCCTCGGCATTCTTCGCACACAAGCTCAACATCGGCCAGAAATTGCATTTCAACTGTGACAGTGCCATCGCCTTGGCAGGTTTCGCAGCGGCCTCCGGGAACGTTGAACGAAAAGTGGCCGGCTGTGAAGCCGCGGCGTTTGGCATCAGGCGAGGCGGCAAAAACTTCGCGAATGGCGTCGAAAGCTTTGAGATAGGTCGCGGGATTTGATCGCGGCGTCCGGCCGATAGGCGACTGGTCAACAATCACTACCTCGCGGATGTTCGTGTCACCTTCAAGACGGTCGCAGAACTCCTTGACGCTACCACCCATACGCTTTGCGGCCAACGCGCGGTAGAGAACGTCGTGGACGAGCGTGGATTTGCCGGAACCACTAACGCCCGTTACGACCGTGAGCGTGCCAAGCGGAATCATCAGGTCGATATTTTGGAGATTGTGAAGCGTTGCGCCATAGAGGCGCAGAAATTTGCCGTTGGGCTTATGGCGAGTATTGGGGATAGGAATCGCGAGTTCGCCGCTCAGGTACCGGCCGGTGAGAGACTTCTGATCCCCGAGCATACCTTCATAGTTGCCAGCGAAGAGCAGTTTCCCGCCGAGCTCTCCGGCCCCTGGGCCCAAATCAATCACGTGATCGGCGGCGCGAATCGTATCCGGATCGTGTTCGACAACCAGCACAGTGTTGCCAAGATCGCGCAGGGACTTGAGGATGTCTATCAGGCGCTGAGTGTCCCGCGGGTGAAGACCGATGGAGGGTTCATCGAGAACGTACAGCGCACCGACAAGATGCGATCCTAGCGAAGTGGCCAGTTGAATGCGCTGCGACTCCCCGCCAGAGAGAGTAGAAGTGAGGCGATCGAGCGTAAGGTAATCGAGGCCCACCTCATCCAGGAATTGCAGGCGGCTGCGAATTTCTTCCAGGATTTTCTCGGCAACTTTCGCTTGCAATTCGGAAAGCACTAGCGTGGAGAAGAAAGTGCGCGCTTCTTTAACCGTAAGCTTCGTGATTTCAGTGATCGAACGGCCTGCAACACGCACCGCGCGGGCTTCGGGACGAAGGCGCGTGCCGCTGCAGTCCGGGCACGTGGCGTAGCCGCGGTAGCGACTGAGAAAAACACGGACATGTAATTTATATTTTTTTCGCTCCAGCCAGTTGAAAAAACCCTTTACGCCTTCGAAATCGTTTTCGGGGTCGCCTTCGAGAACCAGCCGGCGCTGTTCTGCAGTGAGTTGGCGCCAGGGAATATTGAGCGGGATGCCGCGTCCCCGTGCCCATTTTTTTACATCCTGCAAGAGGCCGCGGAAACGCGGTTTGGTCCAGGGCTCGATGGCGCCTTCATCCAGCGACTTGCTGGAATCAGGCACGACGAGGTTCAGGTCAAAGTCAATCGTGTTGCCGAATCCCTGGCAACGCGGGCACGCGCCGTAGGGATTGTTGAAAGAAAAAAGCCGGGGCTCGGGCTCTTGATACAGCGTGCCATCGTTTTTGCACTCGAAGCGCTCGTTGAAGGTAAGGCGCTCGGCGCGATTGCCAGCGGAGTCGGCGATGAATTCAAGAATGGCTTCCCCGCCGCCTTCGCGATAGCAAATCTCGACGGAATCGGTGAGCCGCGAGCGCGATTCGGGATTCACCGAGAGGCGATCGACCAGGACGTACACGGGCTTCGAGAAATCAACATCGAGAAGTGTTTCCGGCGACGAAAATTCATGCACGCGCCCGTCTTGATAGAGACGGTTGAAACCGCGCTTTTGAATGTCGCTGAGAGCCTGCTTGAGCAGCTCTTGTGGGGGCGCGGCAGATTTTTTCTTGGGGACGCGGCGCGCCCCGCCAGTCGCGGTTGGCGCTTGTGGGATTCGAAGCGGATACATCACATAGAAGCGCCTACCCGGCGCGAACGACAAAATCCGGGAGGCAATTTCCTCGGGGCTATCGCGGCGGACTTCCGTGCCGCACTTGATGCAGAAAGTTTGCCCGCAGCGCGCGAAAAGAAGCCGCAGGTAATCGTAGATCTCCGTCGACGTAGCGACTGTCGAGCGGGGGTTGCGCGTGGAATTTTTCTGCCGAATGGCTACGGCCGGAGCTATGCCTGAGATTTCGTCGACGTCGGGTTTCTCCATGCGCTCAAGGAACTGGCGAGCATACGAAGAGAGAGACTCGACATAGCGCCGCTGGCCTTCGGCGTAAACGGTATCAAAAGCGAGTGAAGATTTGCCCGAACCACTTACGCCAGTAACAACGGTAATAGCGTTGTGGGGAATCTCGACGGTAATGTTACGAAGATTGTGAACGCGGGCTCCGCGGACGCGGATAGCCTCTTGTTCGCTCAGCACGGGCGTGAGTTCTTTGGTGGCCAAGGGAAGCTCAGACAGCGCGCTCCGAGAGCGCTGCCCAAACTTCTAATTATACGACCATGCCAAAAGAGGAGCAAACGCGGTGGTTTGCCAGGATTGCCGTCGGCGACGCCTGCAATGGTCTTTGCTGAAATTACGGTTCTTCAGAAAGTGTGATAGTACCCACCCCACCCGCAACCTTGAGGTGAACGGTTACCGGCGACTTGCCATAGAGTTCGTTGGTGTACTCATCGCCGTCATGCTTGAGCCCGTGCGCGCTAATCGTTCCTATTCCACCGCTAGCATTAACAATCACTCCGACATTCTTCGGCAGGCGAATGTTGGCCTCTCCGACGCCCCCTTCGATATCAGCAACGAGATCGGACTTGCGATCGCCCGTGAGATCGACATCGACCTGTCCTGCGCCCATATCCAAATTGAGGCGAGTTACATCAATGTCACGCAATCGCAGATTGCCACGCCCGGCGCCCATATCGATCTTGATTTCGAGCGGAATGTCGTTAGCGAAATGAAGAGTCCAGTGGTTGTCGGTAGTCGTGCGGATGTGGCTATCGGAATCATCCTGAGAAATTCTCAAGTCGCCAACGGTTCCGGATACTGAATAATCTACCCGGGGCGTGCCGGAGGATGAGCGATAGTCAAAATCAGACTCGAGAAGATGGCTCGAGCCGCCGCTCAAGTTCAATTCACCTGCTCCCATTTCTAGAGTAGCGCGAACGCTCTTCGCATTTTGGCGGTCGATTGTGTGAGATTGATGTTGCATTGCATACACGGTGCCGCCGCGCCAGTGATTGAATCTCTTCCCGTGCCAAAGAAGAGCAACCAGGACGAGCACGAATAAGCAGGCGCCCACGGTCGCCCCGAGGGAGCCGCCACTTGACGGCGCATCGGGATGCTGCCGCCGCTGCCAGCTATCCCAAATTTTCCCCGCACCGATGAAAATAAGTATGAGCGGCCAATACGTCCACAGTATGGGCCAGGGATCAAAGGAGGGATGCCAATTGCCGTAGAGAACGATTGCGCCAACCGCAATCAAGAGAATCGGGAAGACAAGCGAAGCGCGCCGGGGAGTGCCGTCTTGAACCATCACACACCTCTTCACCCTGTAGTACGCACGAATTGCGAAAAAAGTTCAGCAGTTGAGAAATAAACGGTCGGTTCTCGAGAATACTGGCTCTCCCTGCCATGGTCAACGAGTCCTAAGCACCGCTGCATACCAACGGGTGACTACTCGCATTTGTGCTAAAGTGCGGCGGAATGCAACAAATTGGGCTGATGGAGATACGAGAGCTTTAGCAATGGCGACTTTCGAACGCGTCATCTGGATCGTCCTGGATAGCGTAGGCATCGGCGAACTGCCCGACGCCGCGGATTATGGCGACGTAGGCCGCACAACACTGGGGCACATTGCTGAGTCCCGCGCATTGGCCTTGCCAAATCTTCTGCGGCTCGGTCTTGCGAATATTGCGCCGCTAGCCCATCTCCCTCCAGTGTCCTCGCCGATAGGAGCCTACGGAAAAGGGGCAACGCACTCACCTGGAAAGGATACGACTACGGGACATTGGGAAATGGCGGGAGTCTGGCTGGACCAGGCGTTCCCAACATATCCGCACGGTTTTCCGCGAGACCTAATCGCGGAATTTGAAAAACAGATCGGTCGCGAGACGCTTGGGAACAAGCCTGCATCTGGCACGGAGATTATCAAGGAGCTCGGCGAAGAACACGTCCGAACCGGTAAGCCAATTGTCTACACCTCAGGCGATAGCGTTTTTCAGATTGCCGCACATGAAGACGTGATTCCCATCGCAGAGCTTTATCGTATATGCGAGATTGCGCGTAAATTGCTCGACGGGCCAAACCGCGTCGGACGGGTCATCGCGCGCCCCTTTGCGGGAACGCCTGGGCATTTCGCGCGCACGACTCGGCGTCACGATTACGCCGTCGATCCTCCCAAGCCCATGTTGCTGGATGTGCTCGCCGAGCGCGGCGTGCCGGTCTTTGGAATCGGCAAGATTCATGACATTTACAATGGGCGCGGTGTCGAGAAATACGTCACGACCACTGGCAATGCGGACGGCATGTTGAAACTTACCGAAGCCTTGAGCGAGCGAACGAGCGGATTGATTTTCTGCAATCTCGTGGATTTCGACATGCTCTTCGGCCACCGCAAAGATGTTGAAGGCTTCGCCCAATCTCTCGAAGAATTTGACCGTTTGCTCGATCCATTTTTGACCCCG
>Ga0210391_10003512_pt1 | contig 13248 bp, 10 predicted proteins | sample IncBWC12OmetaG_FD_160573 | JGI IMG/M metagenome (GOLD analysis project Ga0210391, IMG submission 160573) | Forest soil microbial communities from Barre Woods Harvard Forest LTER site, Petersham, Massachusetts, United States - Inc-BW-C-12-O ... | reverse complement strand
CGTGGGTGGGATCCTTTACGTCACCAATAGCGGCATTACCTCCCACCAGGGTAGGGCACAGCTCAGTTATACCGCCGGCCTGGGATCGAAAGACCGGATCTCGGCTATAGGAGGATACGAGATCCGCAGCGCTGTCAACACGGGGAGCTCCGGCGTCTATTACGGATACAACCCGGATGACGCTTCCGTCATTTCCAACATCGATTTTACGACCCAATACCCTATGTACTATGAACCCTACTTGTACAATCAGGTCCAGAACGTCCAATCGGTCTCCAAAACGACGGACCATTTCCTGAGCTATTACCTGGATGCATCGGACACTTACATGGACCGGTACATCCTTTCGGGGAGCGCCCGTAAAGACGAGGCCAATCTTTTCGGGGTCAGTGCCAACCTGAAGGGCGTTCCCCTTTGGTCCCTGGGCGGAGGCTGGATACTCAGCAAGGAGAAGTTTTATACCCTCTCCTGGCTGCCGTACCTGAAGGCCAGGGCAACGTACGGGTATAATGGGAATATTTCACGGGTAACCTCCGCGCTCACCACCATCAAATATTTCAATGGTGGAGCTAATCAGACCCCACTGGCCGCTGCCGCCATTGAAAACCCCCCGAACCCGAACCTGCGTTGGGAAATGGATGGCATCACCAATTTCGGGTTGGATTTCGCCCTAAAAAGAAATGTTATCTCGGGGACCGTGGAGTACTACCTGAAAAACGACAAATCACTGATGGGGCAGGCGCCCGCCGATCCTACCTGGGGGCTCGCCCAGAATGGTGGCCAAAGTTTCTATTTCGGGAATGTGGCCAACATGAAGGGGAAGGGGGTGGATATGCAACTCAATACCCGCAATACGAGCGGCGCTTTCAAGTGGGAAACGCACTTCATCCTCAGTTATTCCACATCCAGGATCACTCGCTACCTGCTGCCCTTAAGTACCCAGGGAAGTGTTTACCTGCAGGACGGCGTTGTTAACCCAGTGCAGGGAAAGCCTGTCTTTTCGATGTATAGCTACAAATGGGGGGGATTGGATCCCACTACCGGAGATCCCCTGGGCTACCAGAACGGAAAAACCAGCAATAGTTGGGGCAGTCTGATCACGGTTCCCCTGGACAGCATGGTGTACAATGGGTCGGCCCAACCGACCTGGTTTGGCGCGTTGCGCAATGATTTTACCTACCGGAACTTCACCCTTTCAGTCAACATCAGCTACAAGCTGGGGTACTATTTCAGGACCCCGTCGGTCCAATATGGCTCCTTGTTCAGTAATTGGACCGGGAACAGCGATTATGCGGCACGCTGGCAAAACCCGGGGGACGAAAAAAAGACCCACGTGCCTTCCATGGTTTACCCGGATAACCCGAGCAGGGATGGGTTTTACGAGGATGCACAGGTCCTGGTGCAAAGGGCCGACAATATCCGCCTGGAGGATGCCTCCCTGAGCTATGATATGGACAGGGTGAACTGGAGAAAATTACCGTTCAGCCACGTTAAAATATTCGTATACGCCACTTTCCCCCGAGGGGTGTTGTGGCAGGCATCCAAATACGGATATGACCCTTATTATACCAACCAACCCAAGCCTGGGAATACACTAGCCGGGGGTTTGAATATTACATTTTAACCGAATTGATCATGAAAAGTTTACCGCATATTTGGGGGATCGCCTTACTGATGGGAGGCATGGCCTCCTGCAGCAAATCCTCTTTTCTGAATACAAAGCCCAACCAATCCCTGGTGGTTCCATCTTCCATTGCCGATTGCCAGGCCATCCTCGACAACGATGGGGTCATGACGGGAGATAATGGTGATGGCGTCCTTCCTTCACTGGGGGAGGTTGGTTCGACTGATTTCTACTCGCTGAATTCGGATTACAATACGAGGTGGAATGTGATCGACAAGAATGCGTATGTCTGGAACGCTGTCGTATACGAAGGCAACACCGTATTAGACTGGGATTATCCCTATCTGGCTGTGTTCTATGCTAACCAGGCTTTAAGCGGGTTGGCTTCCGTTCCCATACCGGAAGGTCAGCAGGGCGCATGGAATAACGCGGAAGGGCAGGCGCTGTTCATGAGGGCCATTATGTTCCATGACCTGGCCCAGGTCTTTGCGCCTCCCTTCGACAGCAGCACCGCTTCCACGGATTGGGGCATCCCCCTGAAACTTTCCCCGGACGTCACCGAGCAAGTGGTTCGGGCCACGGTCCAGGAAACGTATACCCAGATCATCAAGGACCTGAAAGGGGCCATTGCCTTGTTACCCCTGACCCAACCATATCCCACGAGGCCCAACAAATCGGCGGCCTACGGGCTCATGGCGAGGGTATACCAGTCCATGGGAGACGATCAGGACGCTTTTTTGTACGCGGACAGCAGCCTCCAGCTGACGAACACCTTATTGAACTTCAACAGTATCGCCAAAATCACCCGATGGAATGTGGAAGTCCAGTTCAGTTGCTTGCTGATAAAAAATGGCGACGGCATTCTTTATTACGCCCCCATTGATAGCAATTTGTATAGTTCCTACCAGTCCAATGATTTGCGCAAAACCTATTTCTTCAGCAATTATAGTTCTTCCATCCCCCTTCCGACTTTCCACAAGGGAAGTTACAATGGGGGAGGCGTCTATCTGTTCGGGGGCATTGCGACGGACGAGGTGTACCTGATCCGGGCCGAGTGCAATGCCAGGCTTGGCAATACCGCCGCCGCCATGAGCGACCTGAATACCCTCCTGGTGAATCGCTTTGCGACTGGGACCTTCGTGCCTTATACAGCCACCGGTCCATCGGACGCCCTGACCCAGATCCTCACGGAAAGGAGGAAGGAGTTGTTGATGCGGGGCCTCCGGTGGATGGATTTGCGGAGGCTGAACAAGGATCCTGACTATGCGGTCACACTCACCCGCGTGATCAACGGGCAAACCTATACCCTTCCCCCCGGCGATCCCCGGTATACCTACCCCATCCCGGATGATGTCATTTCCTTTAACCCTACAATGCCCCAGAATGTTCGCTAGATGGACCCTATGTTTGCTCCTCCTTGTGGGGAACCTCCACGCCCAATCCTATTTCCAGGTAGGCGACACTTTGCCTGATGTATCCTTTACCATGATCCATTATCCGACATCCAGTGCGCGGATTTCTGATTTCAAGGGTAAGTTGCTGATCCTGGACTTTTGGGCGACGATCTGCTCGAGTTGCATCGATGCCTTTCCCAAGATGACGGCATTTCAGGAAAAGTTCAAGGACCAGTTGATGATCCTCCCCGTGACGGGCTATGGCACCAAGGCGAATAACGAGGCTTTCTTCGAAAAAAGGAAGCGTTTGGGCTATCCGGTTGACCTTCCCTCGGCGGTGGAAGCGGATTCTTTTTACAAGCGGTTTGCGTCGCCGGGACTTCCCTATGAGGTTTGGGTCGATGCGCATGGGGTGATCATGGCCATCACAGGCGGAGATGCCGTTACGGAAAAAAATATCCAGAAGGTACTTGGAGGAAGAGAGGTGAAGCTCCCCCTCATGCACCGGGATATGCAATTTTCCATGCACGCTCCTCTGTTGGTCAACGGAAATGGAGGCCCCGACAGTGCTTTTGCGTACCGGTCAATGATTACGGGGAGGATCGACAGCATCGGCAGCATTGGCCTGTACCTGGGTTTGGTAGTGGATTCTTCCGCGGATGGAATCCGTTTATTCGTGGCCAACAGGACACTTTCCCAGATGTATGCCGCGGCATACCAGGAATGGGTCCCCGACCAGATCCCTTTATTGACCTCCGATGGGCAGGGCAAGTTGTTGGAGAAAGACCTGAAGGATGGGGACCGGGTCCGGGAATGGCATGAACTGATCGATTCGGGTATCCATATGACGAATCAGGAGTTCATGGACAGGTATGACCATTGTTACGAATTGATCCTACCCTACGGCTATACCAAAAAGGAGGCATATCGCTGGATGATCGACGACCTGGACCGCTTTTTCCATATCCGGTCAGAAATAGCCTGGCGAGAAGTTCCGGCCCTGGCCCTGGTCAGGCTCCCCGGTTCCCGGCTTCCAGACAGTACGACCCGCCGGCTCGAAGTGACCTACGTGGGAGACGATTTCAGGATGACCGGATATCCCCTCGACGACTTCATCCGTTTCCTTTTTCTTCATATCGATTTGCCATTGGCCGTCAACCGGACGGGTATCTCCCGGAATATCGACCTCCATTTGCATATCGGCAGGCGCGAATCCGTACCCTCTTTGAACCAGCAACTGGAAGCATATGGGCTGAAGCTGGTCCCGACCACCCTTAGTGTAAAAAAACTCATACTCAAAGATGCACAACAGTAGCAGTTGATTTTTTCTCATGTCTGACGGCCGCCTTTTTCTGGGCGGCCTTTTTTTTGTCAGGCGGCGCCGGGGCGGTCCCGAAAAAGGCTAAATTTACCCCTACTCAATAGCCGATCAGCATGATACATAGATACCTAGTCGTCGTTTTAATGGCCGCGGCGGGCATGTCTGCCTGTGCGCAGACGCCCCGTTCCTACAGCAGCGCGGACATCCTGCAGCAAATGGAGCAATTGAAGGTCCTGGGTTCGGTCCTGTATGTGGGCGCACACCCGGACGATGAGAATACCCGCCTGCTCGCGTGGCTGGCCAAGGGAAAAAAGGTAAGGGCCGCCTACCTGAGCCTCACGAGGGGCGACGGAGGCCAAAACCTGCTGGGTGACGAACAGGGTATCGAGCTGGGCCTGATCCGGACCCAGGAGCTGCTGGCGGCCCGGCGCATCGATGGGGCCGAGCAATTTTTTTCCCGGGCTTACGACTTCGGCTTCAGCAAATCTTCCGACGAATCCCTTAGGATTTGGGGCAGGGACTCCATACTCGCCGATGTCGTTTGGGTGATCCGTATGTTTCAACCCGATGTCATCATCACGCGCTTTCCCGAGGACGCCAGGGCGGGACACGGACACCACTCCGCATCCTCCATACTGGCTCATGAGGCCTTTGCCGATGCAGCCGATCCCACGAAATTCCCCGAACAATTCGCCTACGGTGTCAAACCCTGGCAAGCCAAACGCATATTGTGGAACACCTTCAATTTCGGAGGAGCGAATACGACGAGTCCGGGACAATTCCATATGGATGTCGGGGACTATAATGCACTTCTTGGGAAAAGCTATGGCGAAATCGCTTCCGAAAGCCGCAGTCAGCATAAGAGCCAGGGCTTCGGGATCGCCTCCTCCAGGGGTGTTTCCAACGAATATTTTCTGACGACCGCGGGCGATCCTCCCACCAACGATTTACTCGACGGGATCGATACGGATTGGAGCAGGATAGGGGCGGCGGATGTGAACGGCGCAGTCGATTCACTGATTGCCGGCTATGACACCAATCACCCGGCCAGGAGCCTTCCCGCCCTCGAAAGGGTGACTGCCCGCGTGGAAGCCCTTCCCTCCGGGTACTGGAGGAATTACAAACTCAACCAGCTCCACCACCTGGAAAACGAGTGCAGCGGCCTCTATGTGGAAGCCTACGTCACGCGGCCTTACCTGGTAAGGGGTGAGGACGCAACGGTGACGGTTTACGTGATCGACCGCGGTCCCGAGCCCATTACTATTACCCACCTCCTCGTGGGCACAAAGGATAGCGTGATCCACATGTTGTTGCCGGAAAACCAACCCCAGGTATTCACCACGACCATCCATATCCCCAGCGATGCGCCTTTGTCCCAACCCTATTGGCTGGAAGAGGAAAAATCGGAGGGCCGCTTCACCGTCGACAGGCAAACCGATATTGGGAAACCCCAAAGCGATGCGCCCCTCCTGGCCACGATCGGCCTTTCCGAGAATGGGACCAGGGACCTGATCCTTCCCGTCCAGTACAAGCATACCGATCCCGTCCGGGGGGAACTCTATCAACCCCTGGAAGTCGTGCCATCCCTGTTGGTTTATTTCCAGCCCGATGTCATATTGGATAACCTGGAGCCACCCTTTCATCCCCAGCTCAAGGTAACGGTGATGCCCACTACCCATATCTATGCCCGGAACCTGACGATCAACATCAACAATGGGAAAAACGGCTACCTGGTCGGAAAAGGTAAACAAGACCTGGAAAAAGACAAATCTTATGAATTCGATATACCATACAACGAAGGATATATGAAGTCGGCGCGCGGCACGACGGTCGACGTATCGGTGATCGTGCAAACGGAAGATAGCAGCGGCAGCCAGGTATTGGGATCGGGCACATATGGGACGGGGCTGACGGAAATCAATTACCAACATATCCCCTTCATCCATTATTTCCACGGAACCGTTTCCAAGGTGATCGGCGCGCCAGTGAAGATCAGGGGCAAATCCATCGGCTACATTATGGGTGCCGGAGACAAGGTCCCGGCCGACCTGGAGCTCATGGGGTATGAAGTTACCATGCTCAAGGAGCAGGACGTGCAGAAAACGAACCTTTCCCGCTTTGACGCCATCGTGACGGGCGTCAGGGCCTTCAATACCCAGCCCTGGCTCAAAGGGGTGCTACCCCTCCTGATGGAGTATGTTCATGAAGGCGGTGTTCTCCTTGAGCAATACAACAACCCCAACGGAATTGGGGGCATCCAACTGGGACCCTATCCCTTCCGCATCGGCGGAGGGCGGGTAACCGACGAAACCGCTGCGGTCAATTTTATTGATCCGGCCAACCCGGCCCTGCATTATCCCAATGAAATCGGCGCCTCCGATTTCGAGGGGTGGGTTCAGGAAAGGGGGCTATATTATGTGTCTGATTTCGATCCCGCCTACCAGGCCATATTAAGCATGCAGGACCCCGGTGAGTCGCCTCAAAAAGGTTCGCTCATTACTGCCAGCTACGGAAAGGGAAAGTTCGTCTATACTTCTCTTGCTTTCTTTCGGCAATTGCCGGCCGGGGTACCCGGGGCGTATCGCCTGTTGGCGAATTTGCTCGCGAAACCGCCTGTAAAGTAGGGTCCGGCGCCTCAAAGTCAAGAACTATATTTGCACGCATGACAGACAAACCCACGCGAAGAGGGCCCGAATTCGGGCTGGTGATTGGCGTAGCGCTGGGTATTGCCCTGGGACTGATATTCAAGGAAGTCGCCATCGGTATCCTGGTCGGTGCTGGTTTGGGTCTGTTGCTGTTCAGAGGTCGAAAAAAATGAAAACGGAAGACGATAAGGCGCCCCTGCTAGGGAGCTGGACCGCGTGGTACGTGTTGGTCCTGGTCGTGCTGTTGGCATGCATCGGGGCATTCTATTGGTTTACTAAACATTTTTCATGAGCAGCATAGATTGGGTGGTATTGGTTACCACGCTCCTGGGCGTGATCGTCTATGGAGTCGTGAAGAGCCGTACGTCCAAGAGCCTGGATGGGTATTTCCTGGGGGATCGCTCCATGCCCTGGTATATCATCCTGCTGAGCATCATGGGTACCCAGGCTTCCGCTATCACCTTCCTGTCCGCTCCCGGCCAGGCCTACACCGACGGGATGCGTTTCGTGCAATATTATTTCGGACTGCCGGTTGCCATGGTTGTGCTTTGCGTAGCCTTCGTCCCCATTTTTCACCGCCTCAGGGTATACACCGCATATGAATTCCTGGAGAACCGCTTTGATGTGAAGACCCGGACCCTGACGACCTTCCTGTTCCTGATGCAAAGAGGCCTTTCCACGGGCATCAGCATTTATGCCCCTTCGATCATCCTTTCCTCCCTGTTGGGTTGGAACATTTATTGGACGAATATCGTCATGGGTGGCCTGCTCATCACCTACACGGTGACGGGGGGCGCCAAGGCGGTGGCCTATACGCAACAACTACAACTGATCGTCATCTTTACCTCCCTGATCATCGTGGGTTACATGGTGGTTCACCTCCTGCCTCCCAAGGTCGGATTGTGGCAGGCGCTGCACGTCAGCGGGCGCCTGGGCAAGTTAAATGCCCTGACGACCGGTGTAAAGGGAAAGTCCTTCGACTGGACGGACAGGTACAATATCTGGAGCGGCCTGATCGGAGGTTTTTTCCTGGCCTTGTCTTACTTCGGAACCGATCAGTCCCAGGTAGGACGTTACCTGACCGCCAAAAGCCTGACCGAAAGTCGACTGGGATTGCTGATGAACGGATTGGTGAAGATCCCCATGCAATTCGGCATCCTCCTGATCGGCGCACTCGTGTTTGTTTTCTATCAATTCTATCCCGCGCCGATTTTCTTTAACAAGGTTCAGACGTCTCGCGTTAGTTCTTCCGTATACCGGGCTCAGGGAGATAGCCTCATTATCCGCTATAACGCCCTGTCCCAGGAAAAGCAACTCGCCGTGAGCGCCTATTCGGATGCGCTCAGCCGTGGCGACACTACTGTGGAACACCGCATGGGAAATGTGCTTCAGGATTTGCACACCAGGGATGCGTCCCTTCGTGGCTCCTATCAACAGCTGCTGTCCTCGAAGGAACTGGCAGGGGGAGAAAACAACGACGTCAATTACATTTTCCTTCGTTTCGTCCTTGACTATCTGCCCCTCGGAATGGTTGGCCTCCTGATCGCGGTCATTTTCCTGGCGGCCTGGGGCAGCATTGCCGCGGCGCTGAATGCCCTGGCCAGTTGCTCGGTGGTAGACATCCACAAAAAGTTTTTCCGCAAGGAATGTTCCAACGAGGAAGACTACCGCACTTCCCGCTGGTATACCCTGGGCTGGGGAGTGTTTTGTATCGGTACGGCCCAGTTTGCATCCCACCTGGGTAGCCTGATCGAGGCCGTGAATATCCTGGGGTCCCTGTTTTACGGAACCATGCTGGGGATATTCCTGGTGGCCTTTTACCTGAAAAGGGTGGGAGGCACGGCCGTGTTCTGGAGCGCCCTCATCGCCGAATGCGGCGTGGTGGCCTTGTTCAAATGGAGTTCGGTTGGATTCCTTTGGCTGAATGCAGTGGGGGCCCTCGGCGTATTGGGGCTCGCCTGGATTTTGTCATTCTTCCGTCCACGCCCCACCGTGCCGGGCACCTCAGCCACCTAGAAGTGAATACGTAACCTTCCCCTCCGCCCTTTCCCTTTCTTTTTCCAATGAGGCCCTTGCAGGAGCAGGCGTTTAGCCTCCGCGTCGCAGCCGTTGCAGAGGGATTGGTCTACGCTGACATGGATAGGATTCCCTTCCTTGTCCAATTGGAAACTCAGGGCCACGTCCCCGTGAATATTATTATGAAGGACCTCTTCCGGCAAATGCAAGCTGGTGGAGAGGTAATGGTTATAATCATCCCAGCCATCGATGGGTTCCAGGTTCGAACTGTCGGCGATGGCGTGGTAAGGGCCGTTGGCCTGCTTGGCTTCTGCAAAGGACTTTCGGTCAATCGAGGCCACAACCACGTCATTCAAGGAGGTGTTGCGCAGGTCCAATTGAATGGGGGTCCGCTGATTTGCGTTGATTTCACGGGTGACAAATCCAACCGCGCTGACGCTGACCAGCGCATTGGTATCTGACAGCGGCAGCCTGAAATATCCGTTCGAATCGCTTAAGACACCCAATTTACTGTTCAGCTGGCGGATGCTGGCGAAGGGCACGGGTTGGTTCGAGTTGTCGAGGACCCGGTTAATGAAGATTTTGCCTTGCGTGTCTGCCTGCACACCGGGGATCTTTTTGAATATTTCGGCTTGGGGTGGCGCTGCGGCTACCCCGGCTTGCCGGACTTGCAAGGAATCTGCCGGGAGCCGTCGTTCGTTGGAATCAGCCTTGGCGTAAGCCTCCGCCGGCTGCGCGATCAGGTACCCCTGATGGAGGATTTTCCGCCGGTGCTTGGGCAGGACGAGCACAATGGAATCCACGGCCGACACAACCTTGTCCGGGGACGGCTGCGCCTGCCTGGCTGCTTGCTGGACCTCGGCTGCCCGCGGGGCTGGGGCTTGCGGGACCTCGGCTGCCCGTTGCGGCGAGGCTTGCTTTGCCGCGATAGGACTTGGGTGCCTGCCGAGGTACCATATGAATATCCCTCCGCCGAGCAAAACCACCACGAGGACGGCGGCCGCCGCTCCCCACGTGCGCATAAAAACAACGAAAGAGCGCCTTTTCCGCGCAACCCGCTCGTCCAGGCGCGTGCTCAGGATCGCTAAGTCGTTGGTGGGGTCGGCGGAGTGCGTATACCCCTCCAGGGCCTCCTCCAAAAGGGGGTCCTCCAGCGCCGCTTTTTCCAGCGCGTTGCGCTCGGCAGAGGACATCAGGCCACTGTGGTAGCGGTGGATGTCCCCGGCGGTATACCGTTTCCTATTGGGCTCCCCTGTGAACATGAACTTTCTTTTCCATACATATTTTCAGGTTCCTGCGGGCGTTCTGGATATGACTGCGCACCTTATTCCATTCATAACCCGTCAGGTCGGCAATTTCATTATAGCATTTGTTTTCTTCATAAAAAAGGAGGATGGTCCGTCGTTGGTCCTCCGGCAGCGCCTCCAGGCATTTTTCCAGGCGTTGAAGGTTTTCCTCCTTAAGGTGCGGGTCCTCTATGGATTGCATAACGGGCTCCTGGCCCAATTCCACGATCTTTCCTTTTCCGGCCGAGCGGAGTTGCATCAGGCAGTAATTTTTGGCCACCTGGTAGAGCCAGGATTTAAAGTATTGTACAGGATTGGGTTTGGCCAGATCACGCACCAGGACTTCAAATATGCCCATAACGGCGTCCCTGGCCAGCTCGGGGTCTTCGAAGTATTTGAGGCACAGGCCATATACCAGGTCCATGTACCGCTGGTAGAGGTCCCCGAGTGCCTGCAGGTTCTTATCCCGCTGGTAAGCCTCCAGGAGTTCCCCATCCGGGCGCTCCGTTTTTATGGATTTCAGGAAGGGCATCCGGGTAGAAAATTAAGGATTTACTTCTGAAACCCCGGGTGATATGACTCCAGCGTCTTCCTGAGGTATTCCCGGTCGAGGTGGGTGTATATCTCGGTGGTCGTAATGCTCTCGTGCCCCAGCATCTCCTGGACGGCCCTGAGGTCCGCCCCTCCTTCCACCAGGTGGGTCGCGAAGGAGTGGCGGAAGGTATGGGGGGAAATGGTTTTATTGATGGAGGCTTTTTGGGTCAGCTCCTTAATGATGTAGAAGATCATGACCCGTGACAAGGCGCTTCCCCGGCGGTTGAGGAATACGAAATCCTCCTGCCCCGGCTTGATCGGCAAATGGACGCGGATTTGGTCGCGGTACAGGATCATGTACTTGAGGGCATCCCGGCCGATGGGCACCAACCTTTCTTTATCTCCCTTTCCTATGACCCGGATGAAACCTACGTCGGCATATACGTGGGAAAGGCGTAGCCCCACCAGCTCGCTGACGCGTAACCCGCAACTGTAGAGGGTTTCCAGGATAGCGCGGTTCCGGCCTCCCTCGGGGGTGCTGTGATCGATCAGGCTCAGCATCCTTTCGATTTCCTCGAAAGTCAGGACATCAGGGAGGGCTCTCTTGAGCTTTGGGCCTTCCAGGAGCTCCGTAGGATCGACCCGCACGATCTGTTCCAGGAGGCAATAGCGATAAAATGATCGGAGTCCTGATAAAATACGACCCTGCGTGGAGGGGGTCATGTGCAGGGAAGCGATCCACTGGAGAAAAAACCTCAGGTCATCCGTACTGAGCTGCTCGGGCGTCTTCAGATGCGTGGTATACTGAAGATATTGGGTCAGCTTATCGACATCCCCAAGGTAAGCCTCCACCGAATGGCCGGACAGGGACCGCTCCAGTTGGAGATAGGCCTTGAACCCTTTTTTATAAACCTCCCACATATTGCTTTGTCGTCAATTCCCCCTAATTTCGGTCTTTCATTCAAATATAGATGAACCTCCGCTCCTTCAGGCAAAAGTTAGCCCAAAAGAAACCCAGACTGCGCCGCTTCCTTACCCGCCTGGAGAAGCATCCCCCCAAGGGATTCAAGCAACTGGCCCTGGCGGCCGACCGCCTCACCTGGACAGAGGTGGCATGCCTGAGCTGCGGCAATTGCTGCCGCTCCATGACGCCTACCTACACCAAGGATGATCTTTCACGGATCGCCGCGCATCTCTCCATGACTCCCAAGGCCTTCAAAGCGAAATGGCTGGTCAAGGATGAGGAAGGGGACTGGATGAACCGCAGCCGGCCCTGCCAGTTCTTCAACAGCAAGGACTTCAAGTGCTCGATTTACGAGGTCAGGCCCGCCGATTGCGCGGGGTTTCCCCACCTGACGAAAAAGAAGCCCCTGGAATATATGCACGTATACAAGCAGAACGTGGAATATTGCCCCGCGACCCAGCGGTGGGTGGAACATCTCGAGGAGATGGTGAAGGCGCAGTGAGTGCCTCCGGCGCGCCGCTGTCGCCGCCCGCGACGATGCCGCCGCCCGTCGCGATGCCTCCGCCGCCCGTCGCGACGGGGCGATTACTTATGAATTTCGCTGGTAAAATGAAACTCGATCTCGGGGTTGTTCGTGCGCTCCGTATTCAGGAACCACTCGCTCTGCGCCAGGTAAACCATGTGATTATCCTTGTCCTCGACGACATTCTGGGGTTTGTACCGCGCAAAATCCTCCAACTTCTTGGGATTCTCCGACGTAATCCAGCAGGCCTTAAAGAAAGGCAAAGAATTGAACTGGCAGGATGCCCCGTATTCCTGTAACAACCGGTATTGAATCACCTCGAACTGCAGGTCGCCCACACACCCGATGATCTTCCGGTTGCCCCCGTGTTGGGTAAAGAGCTGGGCCACCCCCTCGTCCGTGAGTTGTCGCACCCCTTTCTCCAATTGCTTGGTTTTCATGGGATCCTTGTTGACCAACTCCTTGAACAATTCGGGAGAAAAGGAGGGGATGCCTGTATAGTAAAAGTCCTCCCCTTCGGTCAGGGTGTCCCCGATCTTGAACTGACCCGTATCGAAGAGACCGATCACATCCCCCGGAAAGGCCTCTTCAATGACGTCCTTGTCCCTGGCCAGAAACGAGTAGGGATTGCTGAACCGTACGTCCTTGTCGAGCCGGACATGGTGATAGAAGGTATTCCGTTGGAACCTGCCCGAACAAACCCTGAGGAAGGCGATCCTGTCGCGGTGTTTGGGGTCCAGGTTGGCGTGGATCTTGAAAATGAAGCCGCTGAATTTTTCTTCCGTGGGAGCCACGATCCGCACATTGGTTGGCCGGGGCAGGGGGGAAGGGGCGATGCGGATGAAGGTGTCCAATAATTCGCGGACCCCGAAATTGTTGATAGCGCTCCCGAAAAAGACCGGGGCCACCTTCGCCTTCAGGTAATCGTCCACGGTCAACTC
>Ga0210391_10003511_pt1 | contig 13248 bp, 10 predicted proteins | sample IncBWC12OmetaG_FD_160573 | JGI IMG/M metagenome (GOLD analysis project Ga0210391, IMG submission 160573) | Forest soil microbial communities from Barre Woods Harvard Forest LTER site, Petersham, Massachusetts, United States - Inc-BW-C-12-O ... | reverse complement strand
GAGCACACACATCCTGGTAAGCCAGGCGAACGAGAATCTCAACCAGCCCGGCGCTTGTCCTGGTGAACCTGGCGCAGTCGCGGGCTACACGCTGGGCTGCGGCCTGGGAGATTTCCCCTACGCAGCCGCCTTCCAGAGTGTCGACAGCAATAATAGTGTTGGGACGGCCCGCTACGACGGCTTACTGGTGAAGGCCGAGACCAAGAGCGCCCGCCACGGCATCTACGCTCTGTTCGGCTACACCTGGTCCCGCACCTTCGATACCGGGATGCCGGATGGCTTGGGCACCAATCCTGGCGCGATTTACTATCCCCTGCCGGGAACCGCGAAGCTCGATTGGGGGCTGTCGCAGTTGAACCTGAACGACAGCTTCACGGCCAGCATTCTCTACGACTTGCCGTTCGGCAAGGGCAAGCACTTTGGCAACACGTGGAGCGGTCCGGCCAACGCGGTGCTCGGGAATTGGCAGGTGGACGTGATCGAGAGAGCCACTTCAGGATTCCCGTTGTTCCTAGTCGACAGCAGCAATCCGTCAGGCGTGTTTTTTTCGTATAACGGCAACACCTATTCGCGTCCCAACGAGGTCAGCAACCCCCATGTAGCTGGTCCGGTCGCTGCCAACCTCAACACCCGATGCCAATATCTGCCCACACAAATCGATCCGACTACAGGTCTGCCGGGAATTGCGCCGCCTGCGGTGCACACGTTGTCGGCCTGGTTCAACGGTTGCGCTTTTTCGCCTGCTCCAGCAGGCGAACTGGGCACGTCGGCCCGGGCGCCGGTTTATGGTCCAGGTTTCGTGAACACCGATTTCTCGATCATCAAGGATTTCCCCTTCACCTTCCACGAAGGGATGGGTCTGCAATTCCGGGCTGAATTCTTCAACCTGTTCAACCATCCCCAGTTGTATATGCAGGGTGGCTCCGGGACCGGCGAACAGGACATACATTCGCTCGCCACCATCGGCGCTGTTACCGGTACCGTGAACAATCCGCGCTTGATTCAATTTGCGCTCAAGCTGAAATTCTAGGCGGATTGCAATGCATGTTCGGGCAGGCTGGGTGGCACCGGCCTGCCTTAGTTTTTTTGCGATGCGCAGCCGAGCAAAGAAAGCTGGGAGAGTCAATGGGAAGTCTTAGGGTAGGGCTGGCATTGTTGTTGGTGGTGATGTGTAGTTCCCTGGTTGCCGCGCAGCGGCGCAAAGTCATCATCAACGAAGACTGCTCTGGCCCGGGCGGCAGCAACATGCAGACGCTGATGCTCTTGATTCAGTCTCCGCAGGTGGAGGTGCTCGGGATCACGGTGGTCAGCGGCGATCAGTGGCGCGACGAAGAAGTGGCGCATACGTTGCGGCTGCTCGAAATCATGGGACGCACCGACATTCCTGTCGTACCCGGCGCGGCCTTTCCATTGGTCCGCACCCGCGAGGAGTCGCTACTCTGGCAGCAGCGTTACGGCAAGGTCGCCTACGCCGGGGCGTGGGATGAGCGCTGGTGGCACGAAGCTTCGGCCGTGCCTCCGTTGCTGGAAGGCCTGCCTACCACGAAGCCTGCCAGCGAAGATGCCGCGCACTTTCTAATCCGCATGGTGCATAAATATCCCGGCGAAGTCACGATCTACGAGGGAGGGCCGATGACTAATCTCGCGCTGGCGATTTCCGTCGATCCGCAGCTTCCGCAACTGGCGCAGGAACTCGTGTTTATGGGTGGCAGCCTGAGTCCGCGAACCGACAATCCCGAATTCCTGAATAATCCCCGGCACGAGTTCAACTTCTGGTTCGATCCGGAGTCGGCGGAAATCGTGTTGCGCGCGCCGTGGAAAAAAATTATCTGTACGCCCGTCGACATTTCGGTCAAGACTCACATGACGGCTGCGATGGTGAAGCAGGTCGAAGCCAGCGGAACTCCACTAGCCGGCTACATCGCCCGTTTCGCCATGCTCACGCCCGGCGCCGACATTATGTGGGACGAACTGGCCGCGGCCGCGTGGATCGACCCGTCGCTGATCACGAAGCGCGAGACCCGCTACATGAGCGTTGACATTGATCGAGGCGCGGGATACGGAAACACGCTCACCTGGGCCACCAAAGACAGCTCCCGGCCCGACACGCAGCCGGTTGAAATTCAAGTTGATCTCGACACCGAAAAGTTCTATCGGATGTTCGTTGGCCTGATGACCACGCCGACGCCCGCGCCAGCCCCTCCCGCTGCCCAGTGAAACGCCGCCTCGCGCTGGCACCGAAGTGGCGAACAGCATACAATGGTGGTCACAATTCTCCCATATGTCTCCCATTCCAGACGACCTCTCCACAGTCAAAGATGACATGGTTGCCTTCGTAGAAGGCCACGGCATGCGCCGCTTCCACGGCTACGTGGATATGACGAGGTGCAATGCGTAATGTGGGAGACCGGCGGCAATCCCGACGGCTGGAAAGATTTTGTCGAACTAGCCAAGGCCGCGGGCGCACCTTTTCTGACCATGCATTCGTGGACGCTTGAGCTTGCCGAGTTGGACGAAATGGTGCAGCGCCTCACCAACTCGGAGTTCACTGATACCGACGACGTGGAAGATGCTCGCTGGCTCCGCGCGCACATCGGCAAAGTCGGATTTCTACAGCTGGGCTGGGCCTACCAGGGATCGATGTTTCTCTGCGAGGTCAGCACCGAGTGGTACGACCGCTATCAGCATCTGCTCGAAGTGTCCGACGAATTCGGCGGCCTCACCATGGACGAGCCGGATCAGGACGAAGAGAATTAACTCGTGTGGAATCTTGGATTGTGTGGGGTCTTTGACCTGGCCGGACCGAGCGAAGCTCGGCGGGTTTCTTGCAGCACTCTGCCAACACTCACCAGTAGTACACTGCACCATCAACCATGCGGTGGACTCGGAAAACAACTGACCAGACCCTGATCGCGCCTCTGGTCGCGACGCTGCGCGCCGATCCCGCACTCCGCAGCGTCGCCGAGGCAGCGCACATCCTCGCCCCGCTGCTGGTGCGGCGCGGCATTAGCGATGCGGAATCCGCCAGCGCCTTTCTCTCGCCGTCCCTCTCCCACCTTCACGCCCCCGATCGAATGATGGGGCTGTGCTCCGCCGTCGAGCGCATCCTCGCCGCCATCGAGCGAAACGAGCGCATTCTCATTTACGGTGACTACGACGTCGATGGCACCATGGCCGTCATCATCCTGAAGACGGCGATCGAACTGTGCGGCGGCACGGCCGACTTTCATGTGCCGCACCGCATCCGCGAAGGCTACGACATGCGGGACGATGTGATCGAGCGCGCCGCTGCTGCGGGCATTCGCCTGATTATCAGCGTCGACATGGGCATCCGCGCCTTCGCTCCCGCCGACACCGCACGGCGACTCGGCGTCGACCTGATCGTCACCGACCATCATTTGCCCGGTCCCGATGGCGTGCCCAATGCTCTGGCGGTCGTCAATCCCAATCAGAAGGGATGCGAGTATCCCTACAAGCAACTGTGTGGCGCGGGCGTGGCCTTCAAACTCGCACAGGGATTGATGCAGCGCCGCCTGGACGCGAGCGTTCAGAACAAACTGCTGATGTCGTTCATGAAGATCGTCGCGATCGCGACCATCGCCGACGCCGTTCCGTTGACCGGAGAAAATCGCGTCTTCGCCGCGTTGGGACTCGACGCATTGCGCAAAGCCGTGAACCCCGGACTGAAGGCGCTGCTCGAAGTGGCGCAGATTTCTGCTCATCGCCCGCCAACTTCCGGGGAAGTTGGTTTTCGCATCGCGCCTCGCATCAATGCCGCTGGGCGCATGGATGTAGCTCGCGACGTGATCGAACTTTTCAGCGTGAAGGACCCTGCCCGCGCCCGCGAACTTGCCGCCAAACTTGACCACCTCAACTCCGACCGCCAGGAAGAGGAGCGGCGAATCCTGCGCGCGGTGGAAGAATGTTTCACCGCCGATCCCGCGCTGTGCGACGCCAGTTGCATTGTGGTCGACGGGGAAGGTTGGCATCGCGGAGTCATCGGCATCACGGCGACGCGCGTCGTCGAGCGCTACAACCGCCCGGCGGTCGTGATCTCGCGCGAAGGCGAGGAGGCCTTCGGCTCGGGCCGGTCGATTCGTGCATTTCATTTGCTCGAGGCGATCGAATCGTGCAGCAATCTTTTTTCGCGCTACGGCGGGCACTCCCATGCCTGCGGATTCGCCATGCCCGCAGCGAACGTCGCTGAACTGCGCACTCGGCTGGATGCGTTCGCGCGAGCCCGCCTGACTCCGGCGGATTTTGATCCTATGCTCGATCTGGATGGAGAACTGGATTTGTCCGAAGTCACGCCCGACTTGTTTCGGGCGCTCCGACTGCTCGAACCCTACGGAATGGGAAATCCCGAGCCGGTATTTGCCGCCCGCGCCGTGCAGTTAGCCGCGCCGCCGCGAATCTTGAAAGACAAGCACATCAAACTGAAGCTGAAGTCAGGAGGTGTGGGCGCGGGCGACTTGCCCGCGCAGGTCGGGGAAGCCGAACTCTCCGCGGCCGCCATCCTGACGACTCCGCGCTGCCATCCCGACGGCGCCGCAATCCGGCGCGAAGATAAGGCTACAGCGGTCGCGGAAGGCTACGCGGGAAATGCGCTGAGAACTGAGAACCGAGGACTGAGAACTGGATTGGCCGGCAACATCACCTTCGATGCTCTCGGCTGGCACATGGCCGAGCGGTTGCAGCAAACGCCGCTCCTCGCCGGCGATGCGATCGATGTTTCCTTCACGATCGGCCACAACGATCATCCCGAATACGGCGGGCTCGAACTCTCCCTCCGCGATTTCAAGATACCTGCCGGCTAAAGATTGAACCACCGATGGCCTCGGCTACCACAAATGATAATGCCCATCACGCCGCGCCATTTCCACGCTGACTCCGAACAGTGCTGCCAATCGCTCGACCTGCAGGATTTCCTCTTTCGGCCCGTCGGCGACGATCCGGCCGCGATCCATCAGCACCACACGTCCAATCTCGGGGACAATGTCTGCCAGTTCGTGCGTCACCAGAAGAATCGCCGTGCCTGAATTAGCCAGTGCCCGCATGGTTTGCCGCAAGCTGTACTGGGCTGAGAGGTCGAGCGAATTACACGGTTCGTCGAACAGCAATGCGCCCGGCTTGTGCACCAGGGCTCGCGCGATCAGCACCCGCCGCGCCTCCCCCGACGACATCTCGCATACCGGACGGTCGGCCAGATGCGAAATCTTCAGCTCACCTAAAGCCGCGTCGGCGAGTTTCATCTTGGCCGGGTCGACTGTGTGATTTGGCCAGATGGCCGTGCTGCTGAAAAAGCCCGACAGCACCACATCGCGTCCGCTGGCTCCGCCAATGCACGAGAGCATCAGGTCATTGGACACGATCCCCATGTGCTCGCGCAGTTTGAACACGTCCCAGAAGTCATGGCCGAGCAGTTTCATCCAGGAGTCTTCCCGCGCGACCGGATAGCACTCGCGGGTGATGGTCTTGATCAGCGTCGATTTGCCGCAGCCGTTCGGCCCCAGAATGGCCACATGCTCGTCTGCTCCAATGCGCAGGCTGAAGTCGTCGAGGGCGATCTTCTGCCCCCGCATCACGCGGAGATTGTGAAAGTCCAGCAGCGGAGGTCTTGGTTCCACACTCATTGCATCTAAGTGTAGTTGACGTTTCCGTGCCGAAAACTGGGAAGTGAGAACTGAGGCCGGTTTTGGCATTACACTTGAACTCAGATGCCGCTCAAGATCTACCGTCTACGCCGTCTGCTGGCCGCGACCGCGGTTGGCCTCACGCTGGTCGTCGCGGGGATGTACTTCTATGCGCGCTGGCGGGCGACCGACGTGCTGAGAAAAATCCCGGGCAGGATCGGAATTGAAATCAGTCGCACGGCTAACGGATTTCAGCTTTCAAAGTCCGACGGCAAGCGCACCCTGTTTACGGTTCAGGCCAGCGACGTCAAGGAGTTTAAACTCAACGGCAACGCCGAGTTGCACAACGTCAGCATCGTGCTCTATGGCCGCGATTCCTCGCGCTTCGACCAGATCTACGGCGACGATTTTGCTTACAACCAGAAAACGGGCGACGTTGTCGCTAAGGGTGACGTGCAGATCGATCTGGTGGCCAACCCCACCGGTGTCGTCAGTCCCGATCAATCCACGCCGAAGGAATTGAAGAATCCCATCCACTTGAAGACGCGCGATCTTGTCTTTAACAAAGACAGCGGGAATGCCGCCACCGAGGCGCGCGTCGAATTTCGCATGCCGCAGGCCACAGGCTGGGCCGTCGGCGTGACCTACGCGGGCAAGAGCAACACGCTGACCCTCGCGTCGCAAGTTCATGTGGTGACCAACGGCCCGGATGCCGCAGTCATCGAGGCTGAACACGGCATCATCACCAATGATCCGCATGAAGCCGTGCTCGACCATCCTCATGTCACCCGGCCCGGTGGAACGTTCCAGGCGGATCGGGCCGTGTTGTATCTCGGACGCGACAACGAGGTCGAGCGCATTCTGGCAACGGGCAACGTTACCAGCGACACACGCGCGGAGGCGACGAAACGATCAGGTCGAGGGAGCAATCGGAATTTCCCGACCGCAAATTCAGCCGCTGAAAAACAGCCGTCGCAAATGCACACGACCGCTGATCAGGCTGAATTCCTGCTCGAAGGCAAGCAAAACTTGCTGCGCACCGCGACCATGACCGGCAACGTGCACATGGAGCAAAGCGGACTGCAGCCGATGAAGGGCGACGCCGGTCGCGTGATCATGAGCTTTGCCGGTCGGAACGAGCTGCAGAAAGTGCATGCCGTCGACGGAGTGCGGATGACTCAAGAGGCGGCGAGTGGAAGCAAGCCGGCGGGGAAGAGCGCTGCATCGGGTCCGCAGGATTTCGAAATCACCGCGCCCATCATCGATTTCGCGGTCGCGCAAGGCCACATCCTGGAGCACGCCGTGACCTCGGGCGCCGCCCAGATCACAATCACGCAAGCTGCCACACCCGCCACACCGCAGAACTCCGCGGCGAAGCCGGCTCTCCCCCAAACTACGGTGGTCACGGCGGGCAAGTTCGATGCGCAATTCGCCTACGCCGATGGGCGCGACCGGATCACCAACGTTCACGGCGCACCCGACGCCTGCATCGTCAACTCGTCTCCCGGCCAGCCCGACCGTGTCAGCACCAGCGACTCGGTGGACGCCGTTTTTCTCGCTCAAGGCGGCATCGATTACGTCACGCAAGTCGGCAACGTCGTCTATACCGACGGGCAGCAGCCCGACAAGCGCATGCAAGCCTGGGCCAACTCGGCCCACTACACGCCGTCTGACCAGATGCTTGTGCTTACGGGCAACCCACGCGTCACGAACGGCGGCATGGCTACCACCGCCAACAGCATCCGCATGAATCGCGCCACCGGCGATGCGCTGGCCCAGGGCGATGTCAAGAGCACCTACAGCGACCTGAAGGAGCAGCCCAACGGCGCCCTTCTGGCGTCTTCGTCCCCGATCCACGTAACCGCGCAAAGCATGACAGCCCACAAAAGTCCGGGGACGTCTCTGTACTCGGGACACGCTCGCCTCTGGCAGGATGCAAACATCATCGAGGCGCCGACTATCGAGTTTGACCGCGACCGGCGATTCGTGACCGCCCAGGGTACTGCCGCTCAGCCGGTGCGGACGATTCTGGTCCAAACAGAGAAGCCGCAGCTCGGAAACGGCCCAGCAATTACTTCCGGCACCGGAAAAAGCGAAACAAAAGCCAGTCCGCTGGGCCGATCCAGCCCAATATCCATCACGGCCGCGAAGCTGACCTACGCCGACTCCGAGCGCAAAGCTCACTACGAGGGTGGGGTCGACGCCAAGGGCACAGACTTCGCGGCGACTGCCAAGACGGCCGACGCCTACCTCTTACCCCGCAGCCAAACCTCGAACAAACAAGGACTTGCCGGTCCGGGCCAACTCGACCACATGATCGCCCAGGGCGACGTGGTCATCCAGCAACCCAACCGGCACGCCGACGGTCAGACCCTGGTTTACACGGCCGCCGACGACAAGTTCGTCCTCACTGGCGGACCGCCCAGCATTTTTGATGCCGAACAAGGCAAGATTACCGGGGTTTCGTTGACTTTCTTTCGGGGCGATGATAGGGTGCTCGTAGAAGGCGAAGCAAGTACTCCTGTGGTGACTCAAACGCGAGTGGCCCGCTAATTGGCCCGCTAATGGCACGATAAATGCGTACCCTGGCCACCGAAGAAATTGGCAAATCGTATCGTGGCCGGCGCGTTGTGAACGGTGTCAGCCTGACGGTCGAGCAGGGCGAAGTTGTTGGATTATTAGGCCCTAACGGCGCAGGCAAGACCACCACTTTTTACGCGATCGTTGGCCTGATCCCTCCCGATACTGGCCGCGTGCTGTATGACGGTCAAGACATCACCGACGTCCCCATGTACCTGCGGGCGCGCCAGTATGGCATCAGCTACCTCCCGCAAGAAGCATCGGTTTTTCGCAAACTGACTGTGGAAGAGAACATCCTCGCAGTGTTAGAGGCGCAGCCGATGTCGTGGCATGAGCGCCGCGAGAAGATGGAAAAGTTTATCGACGAGCTGGGACTGGAGCACATCCGGCAGAATCGCGGATACGCCCTGTCCGGTGGGGAGCGCCGGCGCGTGGAGATTGCCCGCTGCCTGTGCATCAACCCCACATTCATTTTGCTGGACGAACCGTTTTCCGGGATCGACCCCATTGCCGTGCTCGACTTGCAGAAAATTATCAGCAGCCTGCGGGCCAGCGGAATCGGAGTCCTGATCACCGATCACAACGTGCGCGAAACGCTTTCGGTCACTGACCGGGCCTACATCATCGATGACGGAAGAATTTTCCGTCAGGGTCAGCCCAGCCAGTTGGCCGGCGATCCGGAAGTGCGCAGGGTGTATCTGGGCGAGAGCTTCTCGCTGGTTTAGGTTTGGAAGGGTGCGGCCCAAACCCGGTCAGTACATCGGAAACCGTGAAACCAGATTTTTGCGGTTGACCAGAAGAAGGGAAGAAGCGATGACGATTGACGAGCGTTTAGAAGCTTTGACTCGCAATTTAGAGCTGTTATCGCTAGAAAGCGAAAAACATGATCGCCAACTCGACCGGGCGGCAAAGCTGATCACTGAAGTTGCTGAGGGTACAGCCAGGCTGCTGCGGGTTGTCGAGATGCACGAAAACCGCCTTGACAGCCATGATGATCGACTCGACAAGCTGGAGTAACTGAGGCGAACGACGCAACTAACAACCGACGACATGGTTCTCTTACAGCATAAACTCAGCGTAAAGCTCTCGCAGCGCCAGATCCTCACCCCGGGCCTGGTGCAGATGGTCTCTGTCCTTGCGCTCAACAAGCTTGAGCTCAAGGACATGATCACCGCTGAGATGGTCGAGAACCCGGTGCTCGAGGAACTGGAAGAGTCGGTCCCGCTGCTCGATGAAGTCGGCAAGAAAGAAGAAGACCGCGAACGCGCCGCTGCGGCCACCAACGAAGAGAATCCCATCACCGCCGTCGAAAAGAAAGATCCTTTCGAGGAAATTGATTTCGGTTCGTTCTTCCAGGATTATCTTGATCCCGGCTATCGCACGCACAGCGAGATGGAGGACATTGAGCGTCCGTCGTTTGAGAATTTTCTTTCCAAGCCGACGAACCTGACAGATCATCTTGCCTGGCAGCTGGGCGCGCTTAGCCTGCGGCGCGAAGTGCGCGAGGCCGCCGACCTGATCATCGGCAACCTGAACGAAGATGGATACCTGATCGCCAGCGACGAAGAGTTGCTCGGCGTAGCTCCGCCCGCGCCGCCCGAGGCCGATGCCGAAACGGCTAAGAATATCGTCCATGAGGCGCAAGCACTCGGCTTGGCCGACCCTGAGCCGAGCCCCGAAGAAGAGGAACTTCCTTCCGTCGGAGGCATTGTCGATTCAGCCGAAGTTGAAAGCGAAGTTGACCCTGATCTGTCGCAGCCGGCTGAGCCTGCGTATACCGAAGTTTCCTCTGTCGCCATCGAGCCAGTTCCAGAGCTGCGCGGGGAAGCATCCTTCTCCACGCGTTCCGGGGACTCCGCGGCCGCGGTTGCCCCTGCACCCACACTCGCGCTTCAAACCGCGCTTCAAACCGCGTCTCAAACCGCGCCTCAAGCAGCGCCGATTTACACGCCGAACTTTACTGCTACCGATCTGCAGGAAGCTCTCGAAGTCGTGCGCCAGCTTGACCCTCCGGGCGTGGCCTGCCGCGATTTGCGTTCTTGTCTGATGTGCCAGCTCGTCTATCACCAGGCACAACTCGCGCTGCATAAGAACGGCAACGGTACAGAGCAAGTTCTAAAAGACGCGATGGCCGTCGTCGACCAGCATCTGCGCGGCCTGCAGAACAAGCAGCACAAAGAAATTTCCAAGGCGATTGGGCGTCCCATCGAAGCCGTGCAGGCTGCTCTCGACTACATTCGCACCCTCGATCCGCGCCCCGGCCTGCGCTACAACAAAGTGATGCCGCGCCTGATCGAGCCTGACGTCGCTTTCGTCAAGCACGGCGACGAGTGGCTCGTGATCATGAATGACGAAGACTTGCCGCAGCTTCGCCTGAATCCTGCGTACAAGAAACTCGTCACCCGCGACGGCACCAACGAAAAGAGCACACGCGATTACGTCAAAGAGCGCTATAAGAGCGCCATCCAGCTCATCAAGAACATCGAGCAACGCAAGCAGACCATCACCAAAGTCTGCTATTGCATCGTCGCCCGCCAGCAGGATTTCCTCGAACGCGGCATCGATCAACTCAAGCCCATGATGATCAAGGAGGTGGCCGAAGAAATCGGCGTGCATCCTTCCACGGTAAGCCGCGCGGTGGCCAGCAAATACGCGCACACACCGCAAGGCGTATTCGAGCTGCGCTATTTCTTCAGCGAGAGCGTGCAAGGCCCCGAGGGTGGCGGCACTTCGCTGCTGATCCTCAAGCGCAGGGTCAAAAAACTCATCGAAGAAGAAGACCCCAGCCGTCCATTGACCGACGAGCAGATCACCCGCATCCTGCAATCGCAAGGCATTCAGGTGACCCGCCGCACGGTGGCCAAATACCGCGAAGACATGCGCATCCCCAGCACGCATCAGCGTCGAGTGAAGAAATAACTGCGCAGCACGAGCCTTAAGGGTCGTTATAGAATGCAATCGCCGTCCGGAGTCCGGGATCACTCGAAATCCTCGATGCCTGCACTAACTAGCGACACAACATCTGAGAAGGCTGACGTCCCCTCGTCGCTCGCGAAGTTGCGCAGCAACCTCGCAGCTCGCAACATTCCTTCGCTGGATGGTTTACGCGCCATCTCCGTAATCCTGGTAATTCTGGTTCACTTGCGCGTTCCTTACGTTCCCGAAATTCATGGCGTCCTGACTTTCTTTGTTCTGAGTGGGTTTCTGATTACCTGGCTGCTGCTCAAAGAGTCTGCGCGAAGCGGCGCCGTCTCCATCAAAGATTTCTATGCGCGCCGGGCCCTGCGAATCTTTCCCGCCTTCTACGCTTTCTGGTTCATCCACTTCGGCCTTTATCTGGCATCCCGCGGCATTCCTACTCACCGCGTCTGGTTCGACTACCTCTCCGCTTTTTTCTATGTGAGCGACTACCGCCTCGCCTTCACGCATGTCCGGCCCGTGCTCAGCCACACCTGGTCGCTCTCGGTGGAGGAACAGTTCTATCTCATCTGGCCATGGATTTTTGTTTGTTTTCAGCATGACCTGCGCAAGCTCACGCGAATTCTGGTGGGCATTATCGCCGCGGTCTACGCCTACCGGGTCGTTATGTTCTTCGTATTCCATGTGGGAGACGACCGGCTTCACAGCACGTTCGATGGGCGTGCGGATCATCTCTTCATCGGATGCCTGCTGGCCGTGCTGCTCAAAAGAGGAGCGCTGAATGGCGTTTGGAGCGCCATTACCTCCCGCGTGGGCGCCCCCCTCCTCACGTTGGTTGCGCTTGCGACCTCCATTGCTCTCAATGAACATTTTCGTTACCAGTACAAATATCTGGTGGGGTTCTCGCTTGATCCGCTGCTGATCGCGCTCTTTCTGGTTCAAGTGGTCACGCTGGGTGACGCCTGGCTCTGGAGATGGCTAAACGGGCCGATCATTCGTTATGTTGGCCGTGTGTCCTATCCCATGTATCTCTATCACGGCTTGGCGAACGACCTCACGTTGCGCGCGCTTCGCGGCCGGTCCTTGTGGATCGTCGCCCCGGCGGCGATCGCGGTTGGCATTCTCTTTGCCAGTGCGTCGTATTTCGTTGTGGAAAAACCTTTCTTACGGTTGAAGTCGAAATTCAGTAGCGTGGAGGCGTCATGAACGTCGAATATACCGGCAGACATTACACAGTCACTTCCACCATCCGAAAAGAAGTCGAGGGCGGCCTTGCGAAAATCCGCAAGATTCTGGGCGATCGATTTGACAGCAAAGTCATCCTCGCCGTCGAGAAGCACCGTCACAAAGCCGAAATCACCATTAGCCCGCGCAATGGCCCGCTGGTCGGCCTGGCCCAGGCCAAAGACATGACCATCGCCGTCAGCGAAGCTCTCGACCATCTCGAGAAGCAGGCCGTCAAATACAAAACTCGCTGGCAGTCGAAGAAACGCTCGGCGCGTAAGAGCGAGGAAGTGAAGAAGTGGAACGGCCACTCGCCGCGGGCCGATGAGGACGTGTCGCAGACCGATCTGCAAACCGTAGTCGGCACATCGGAAAAGACGGCCGTCCCCGTCATGGTGCACAAGTATCCGGCCGTCGCGAAAACCACCGAAGTCCACCTCGTCCGCTCCGACGATGCCGTCGCCATGCGCCCCATGACGCTTGAAGAGGCCATCAAAGAAGCCCACTTCCGCGACCGCGACGTCTTCGTCTTCCGCGATCCGAAAGGCAAGGTGATGATCCTGCACCGCACCCGCGACGGTAAAATGGAACTGATTGAAGCGCCATAGCACTGAGGTTCGAGCACGCACACAAGTTTTGTCATCCTGAGCGAAGCAGTTGATTCTCGAAGAGAATCAGCCGCGCAGTCGAAGGATCCCTTTCAGCCCGACCGTCACCAAGGCTAGAGGAGGAGTTTTCGGATCGCCGCCACGGAAAAAATGACGACTACCCTCAACGTCGTGAGAAGATATTTGTTCCGACTCTCCTTGCCCTTACTAATCCTGCTCGGCACAACCGCCCTCTGCGCCCCGCAGACGAATTACCTGAAGAATTACAAAGGAACTCCCTACGA
>Ga0210391_10003508_pt1 | contig 13251 bp, 16 predicted proteins | sample IncBWC12OmetaG_FD_160573 | JGI IMG/M metagenome (GOLD analysis project Ga0210391, IMG submission 160573) | Forest soil microbial communities from Barre Woods Harvard Forest LTER site, Petersham, Massachusetts, United States - Inc-BW-C-12-O ... | reverse complement strand
GACGGCTGCACCAACTGGCGCGTCACTCACGTCGGTGTGCGAGGTGCGGCGAGCGAAAAATCCAGGGAACCGGACGAGCCGTTGAATCGTATCTAATTGTAGGACGTGGGCGGAGTTTCCGGCCCCGTCGGAATTCAACGACGCAGAGGTGCGGACATGACGTTTCTTCTAATCGCGGCTTTGCTGTACTTTCTGCCGGCGATCATCGGCCATAACAAGCGCGATAGCACGGGCATTTTCGTCCTCAATTTGCTGGCGGGCTGGACGGGCATCGGATGGTTCGTCGCCCTGCTATGGGCGTGCGCTTCAGACCCGCGCGTGAACTCCGTGCTAGTACCCGCCGGCGCCGCGATGCGCTATCACGCTCCGTGCGGCACGCTGCAACCCCTGGGAGCCCAATATTGCTGGGCGTGCGGCAGGCATTTGTAATCTTCAGGTCCCGAGCAACCGAGTGACGAAATCTCCTACAGACGAAAACCTGCGCGAAGAATTTAATCGCTGGGCCGATGCGGGCAAGGGCGAAACGATGGAGCACGACCATTGGCCCATCACCAAGCCTGCGCTCGAGCTGATGCAGATCGAGCCCGACCACAACATACTGGACGCCGGCTGCGGCGCCGGATGGCTCTCGCGCATTCTGGCGCAGCGCGTGCCGCAAGGCCGCGTAGTCGGCATGGATATTTCCGACGAGATGATCCATCACGCACGCGCAGCGAGCGTGAACCAGGAAAATCTCGTGTTCGTCGTCGGCGCGATAGAGGAAATTCCCTGGGAAGCGAATTTTTTCACGCGCGTGATTTCCGTGGAGTCCTCGTACTATTGGCCTGATCCCCTGAAAGGCCTGCGCGAAATTCACCGCGTGCTGGCCGAAAGCGGTTCCGCGTGGATTCTCATCAACTACTATCGCGACAATCCATACTGCCACCCGTGGGGCGAAAAATTGGCGGTGCCCACGCATCTGCTTTCCGCTGCCGAATGGGAAACGCTATTCCGGGACGCCGGATTCACCGATGTCGCGCATCGCCTGATCCCCGACCCCACTCCCAATCCTGCCGAATACGGCGGCTGCTGGTTCCGCGACGCCAAGGAACTGGCCGACTTTCGCGCGATTGGCGCTCTATTGGTTCAGGGAAGCAAGTGAGGGAACACTTGTTTGACTCGCGCGACGCCCATCGCTATACTCGCCGAGTTTGTGGGGTCCGGGAGACGTGATGGGGGTTCTCGACAATCGCTTCGAACGCAGTTACGTACTATCCACCGTTGATTACGTTTTTAATTGGGCGCGCAAGAGCGCCATCTGGCCGCTGACCTTCGGACTCGCCTGTTGCGCCATCGAAATGATCGCTTCCACCACTTCCCGCTTCGATATCGCGCGATTCGGCGCCGAAGTGTTTCGGCCTTCGCCGCGCCAGGCAGACCTAATGATCGTCGCCGGCACGGTAACGTTGAAAATGTCTCCGGTGCTGAAGCGCGTGTGGGACCAGATGCCCGACCCGAAGTGGTGCATCTCGATGGGCGCCTGCTCCAGCGTCGGCGGCCCCTTCAACGTCTATTCTGTGCTGCAGGGCGTGGACCGCATCGTGCCGGTGGACGTATACGTGATCGGATGTCCGCCGCGGCCGGAAGGCCTGTTCTATGCGCTGCTGAAATTGCAGGACAAGATTGACCAGATGTCCCTGGCGAAGCGCCCCACGGCGGTACGCTTGAAACCGGAAATGGTCGAAGGGTTCAAAGAGGGCGTGATGGTCGCCCAATCGCCAGCGCCTCGGTAGGGGATTAAGCACCGCGGGCGGCGGACCTCTGCTGAAAATCGTCGCCTAACAGCCAGCTTGGAGAAGATGACGCGATGCCATTTCTGCGGACAGCGAAGAAGGACGAAATACCTCCCGGAACGATCCGCGAATTCGACATAGACGGCAAGAACATCGCGCTGGCCAATGTTGAAGGTAAGCTCTTTGCAATCAATAACGTATGCCTGCATCGCGGCGGCCCTCTGGGCGAAGGTGAGCTCGAGGGGCAGGTGGTCGTATGTCCGTGGCACGGTTGGAAATACGACGTAACCACAGGCAAACTGACCACCAATCCGACGGTAGGCGTACAGTGCTACGCGGTCGAGATCCGCGGCGACGATATCTACGTAGAATTCAGTTGACAATGGACTTAGCCGTAATTTTAAGTTCCGTATGGAAACTTATTGGCCCCTCTAACACCGTTCGCAAAATTCCCATTACAAAGTTCGCAATTTTTCGGCTCTTCCGTGTATAGTTCGCCCGACACTTTTTGACGGATGACGCAACCTCCCCACAAACCAAGGCGCTGGCTGCTGGCCGTAGACCCGCGCGTCTACCACTGGGACACCCTTTTCGTGAAGGGCAAGGAAATGTGGCGCCACGCCGGCCATCGTCCCGACGCGATTCGCCAGCTCAAGCAGATTCACAAAGGCGACCGCGCGCTGGCCTATCACGGCAAGCCCGAACACGCGCTTTACGCCTTGGCGGAAGTGAGCCGCGATCCGTATCCCGATCCGCACGAAAACGACCCGAAGAAAATGGTGATGGACCTGCGCGCCATCGAGCGACTGCCGCGCCAAGTGACGCTCGCCGAACTGCGCGAAAATAAATTGCTGCGCAAGATCAAGTTCCTCAAGAATACGCGCCTCACCGTGTGCCCGCTCACCGACGAAGAGTATTCCGAAATTCTGCGCATGGCGGGCATCGTCGCTTCCCCTGGCATCCCGTTACCCTGAATCTGCCGCGGCGGACGATGGACTAGCCCCAGAAATTACAACGCGAAGTTCGAAAAACTCTTCGCGAAACGATGTTTAGCCGCGATCGCATTCGCTGCAGGAGGCTGATCTAATGCAAAAACGGTCCGTCATTTTCGCGAGCGCCTCCCTGGCCTGTGTGTTTTTAGTATGTGGCTTCGTGCGCTTGGGAGCGGCGTCTTCCTTGGCGCTAGCGCCACAGAATAAAAAATCAGCTTCGCCGCAGGCCTGGTTGCGCGGCGTTTCCGACGGCAGCACACGCGTGGTGGACATGACTTACGCGCTCAATGCCCAGTTGCCTGCCTGGCCCGGAGACGGCCGCGCCTTCGAAGCCAAGGTAGAGGCGACGCCGGAAAAGGACGGCTATTTCGCGCGCAGTTTCTGGACGCTGGAACATTACGGCACGCACATGGACGCGCCCGCGCACTTTCCTCCCGGGAAGGAATTCCTGGATCAAATTCCTGTCACGCATTTGTTCGCGCCCGCGGTAGTGCTTGATGTGCGCGAAGAGGCAGCCAAAGATCCCGATTATCGCCTGCGGGTCATGCGCGTGGAAAAGTGGGAAGCGCTGCACGGGCGCGTTCCCACTGGAGCAGTCGTCCTGCTGCGCACCGGATGGGCTTCGCGTTGGCCGGACCAAGCGCGCTATCGCAACATGGACTCGGCCGGCGTGATGCACTTCCCAGGATTTTCAGTGGAGGCCGCGAGGCTTCTGATCGAACGCGGCGCCGTAGCCCTGGGAATTGATACGCTCAGCATTGACTACGGGCCGTCGAAAGATTTCGAAGTCCATCGCGTCACACTACCAGCCGGCCTGTACCAACTGGAAAACCTGGCAAACATGGACCAATTGCCCGAAGCCGGCGCATTCCTGATTTCGGCACCCATCAAACTCGAAGGCGGCTCCGGGGGACCCGTGCGCGTTTTCGCGATCCTCCCCGCGAAATAACTAACGCGGCTTTCGTACCACCGTTCCGTTCTTCATCACGAAATCAACTTTTCGCAGCGATTCGATGTCGTCGAGCGGGCTGGACGGCATGGCGATGATATCCGCGAACAGGCCGACGGCGATCGCGCCGCGCTCCTTCTGAATTCGCAGCAGCTCCGCGTCGTTCGTCGTCATGCTCTTCAGAATTTCCGCGTTCGGCACGCCCGCCGCGCGCCACACGGCCAGATAGTCCCAAGTCATTTGCGCGCGGTCTTCGTCCTTGTAATCGGTAACAATATCCGTAGAGAAGGCAAGCTTCACGCCGACTTTATAGGCGCGCTGCAGCCGGTCAATAATCGCAGCACCTATTTTTTCGCCGCCCGCGAATTCGCCCGCTTCAAAATGGACGGCCGGGAAGTCCGTGCTGGAGAGAAAAATTCCCTTTTCTTTCATCCGCCGTAGCTGATCGTCGGTCAGAAAGAATCCATGTTCGATGGAATCCACGCCCCCTGCGATTACGTTGTCCGCCGCTTCGCCGCCCAGCACGTGCACGGCCACCGGACGTCCGGCGTGGTGCGCTTCATCCACGGCTGCGCGGATTTCTTCCAGCGAATAATGATAATCGCTGTTGTCTGCGACCAGTTTGATCAAGTCGGCACCGTAAAAAATATTTTCGCGCACGGCTTTACGAATTTCCTCCGGGTTATCCGCGTCGTAATATTCAAAGCGCCAGAACGGGCCGATCTCCTGCGGAATGCCGCGGCTTTGTCCTCCGTAGGGCGCGATGATTTTGCCGGCCGTTTGCACCGTTGGGCCCACGAACCATCCCGCGTCAATCGCCTTGCGCAAGTCCACGGCTGCGAAATTCGCGTCGTTCCCCACGTCGCGTACCGTGGTGATCCCAGCATTCAGCAGAATCTGCGACTCGTACAGTCCGCGTAGCGCGCGCTGGCCCGTGGCTTCCACCAAATAGTTATGATCGAGCTCCCGAAAATATTTCACGCTCTGCGTCACGTGTGTGTGCGCGTCCATCACTCCGGGCATCACCCATTCATTCGAAAGATCAATCACGGTGCTGTCCTTGGGGATCGCGACATTCGCGCCGACCTCTACGATTTTCTTATCCTTCACCACAATGATTTGATTTTTTGCAACCACGCCCGTTGCCGGATCAATCAGGTTCCCGGCGTGAATCGCGACCGTCTGCGCCCACGCGGGAATTGCCAGCAGCGAGCACACCGCGAGCACCAATTTACGCATTCTCAATTCCTCCCTTTCCCGTCGTTGCGGAAGCGGCGGAAGTCTAACACACCAAGCCCGCCTCGCCGGACGAACTCATCCGCGGCGCCAGACTACTCCTCGACTGTGTTACCTTTCTTGTGAGGTCACGAATGCCGGAACTACCCGAAGTCGAAACTGTAGCGCGCGGGTTGCGTGAAGTTCTGCCCGGCCGGCGAGTTCTGAGCGTGCGTCTGGGCAAGACGGATTTCATTGACGATCCCGCGGCGCTGGAACGCGATTTGCCCGGCGGCACGTTTTCGCGCATCCGTCGCCTGGGAAAATACCTGGTGCTGGACCTCGAGCCGCGCAAAACTCCCGCCGAAGAAAGTTCGCTGCTGATTCACCTCGGCATGACCGGCAAGATCAGCGTCTGTCCGCCCCAGACGCCCGTCGAGTTGCACACCCACGTGTTCCTCGCTCTCGATGATGGCCGCGAACTTCGCTACAACGACGTGCGCCGGTTCGGCCGCATGGCGCTGCTGGCGAATGGCGCGCACGAACGCGTCCTCGGCGGCTTGGGCCTCGAGCCGCTGGAAATCACAGCAGCCGAATTTCGTACGCGGATTCAAGCGCGCAAATCGCGCATCAAGGCGGTCCTGCTCAACCAGACCGTGGTGCGCGGAATTGGCAACATCTACGCCGATGAAAGTCTGTGGCGCGCGAAAGTTCATCCGGAAAAAATCGGCACGCAGTTGAACGACGGCGAGTCGCGCCGCCTGCATCGCGCCCTGCAGCACATTTTGCGCGAAGCGATCCGCCTGCGTGGCTCTTCCATTTCGGATTATGTGGATCTGGATGGCGGGCGCGGCGAGTTTCAGCAAAAACATCGCGCCTATCAACTCGACGGCAAGAAATGTTTTCGCTGCGGCACGATCATCCGCCGCATCATCGTTGCAGGCCGCAGCAGCCATTTCTGCCCGCAATGCCAGCCCGCGCCACCGAAACCAAGAAAGCCTCGCAAGCTCGCGAAGCAACACAGCCGCAAACGCATCGCGCGTGCCCGCGGCAAAGCCAAGCGCTAAAGTCCCGTATAAAAATAAATCAGAATTGCACCCACTAGCGTGAACGCCCCAGCATAGATAAATCCCGCATTGGGGCTTACGCTCGACCACAGCACGCCCACCGCGACACTCGAAATCAAATCACCCACGCCGTTCACAGTGGCCAGCACGCCGAACCCCGAACCGCGGTTGGCAGCAGGAAGCAACTCCGCCGCGAGCGATTTTTCCACGGATTGCTGCACCGCGCCGTGAATTCCCGCCAGCCCAAATAATGCCGCCAGCATTGGAATCGTAGGCGGCTCGAAAATGAATCCCGCGAACGCCACCACTGCGAACAGATAGCCAACGGCCAGCAGTCCACGCTTGCCAATGCGGTCAGCCAGCGCCCCGGCCGGGTACGACAACGCCGCGTCGACGAAGTTGTAAAGAGTGTACAGCCCCACGGCGATACCCGAAGCGCGCGCAAACCCGTAATGCGGCGTCAAAATCTGCCCCGCGCGCAGAATCAACAACGTAGGCGCGAAATCCCCGATGCCGTGCGCAAAAACTCCCGTGAGAAAATGCCAATACGCTTTCGGCAGCTGCGCGAAGCTGGATGCAAAACTCGGCGCGCGGTGCCCTTCATCCGGAATGCCCTTGGGCGCGAGAAACGCAAACGCCAATCCGGCGGCGAGCCCAGGCAGCAGTGTCCAGCGCAAGACTCCGCGCGCGCCCAGCGTTCCAAGCAAGGCCGTCGCGCACAACGGCCCAAGCACCGCGCCAATCGTATCCATCGCGCGTTCAAATCCAAATGCGCGCCCTTGCTGTTCCGGCGCGACGCAATCCGCCAGCAGCGTATCGCGCGATGGCCCGCGGCTGCCGCGCCCCACCCATCCCAGCGCGCGCATCACCAGAATTGCCGGCCAGGTTTGCGCGAATGCGTAAGCGAACGTCGAAAGCCCCGTCGCAAAATATCCGATGATGCCTGTCGGCTTGCGCAAGCGCGGACGATCCGCAATCCAGCCGCCCGCCAATTTCGCGATGCTGGAAAGCCCGTCCGAAACTCCTTCGATCACGCCCAGCGCGAATGCGGGCGCACCCAGGCCCGCCAGAAACGCAGGCAGTATCGCAGTCGCAGCTTCGTGGCCCCAATCGGAAAAAAGGCTCGCAAGCCCGATGCCAAGCACGCCGCGCGTAAGCCAACTTTTTGGCGCCGGTCGATTCTGTTTCTCAAGTTCGTTCATCGCTTTGTAAAACTGGCCGACCTGTCGTCCTCGCCATTGTGATCGAGCGACCTAAGCAGTTCGCCCATAGTTCTGATGCTTCTGCCCCTTTCTTCTACAGCCGCGAAGAGTTCAACAAGGTCCAGCGAGTCGCACTGAAAAATCCGGGTCCATTGATCAGTCACATCGTCCAATTTGTCGTCCGGTTTAAACTCGCCCGTATCGAGGGCGCGTTTCAGATTCCATCGGAATTCGAGTGGAAAAAGGTCCATAGAGTCGTCCGGGTTTATCAGCAAGAAGTGCTTTCGCCCGCGCGCGCCGCGGCCGATGACGCAAGAAAAGGCACAGCCGCCGCAAAAATATATTCGGCCCAGCCGCGCCGCTCGGCCGGATCGAGCCACAAAACCGGCGCGCGCAAATTATTGAATGGAGTCGACGCCAGCAATCCGATCAGCTGGTTATGGATGCGCTGCTGGAACGCGCGATCCTCCGAGCGAAATCCGTCCGAGGGAATTTCCGCTTCGATGGGCGGCACGCCGATCAGAATCGAATAAGTATCCATCCACCACGCCAGCCAGGATTCCAGTTGCAGCTGCCGCCCGAATTTATTCACCAGGTAACAATAATTATCGAGCACGGCGCGATCGGTAATCACGTGTGGCGCGCGCCGGGCCGCGTCTAGTTCCGCGGCAATCTGCGCGTGCAGAATCCACAGCTGGCCCTCGATGGTCGTCGCCGCGTTCACCGGAAATGGCGATTGCCGCGCCACTTCGGTCACCAGCTCCACGTTGTGGTGGGCCTTCTTCAGCAGCGAACAGATTTCATACGCCAGAGTCGTCTTGCCCACTCCATGCGTTCCGACCAGTGCCAGTTTCAATCTTCCGCCTTTCGCCAGCAGTGCTTCCGTTTCTAGCATACTTTCGTCGCGTGGAGAACGGCTGCAGCGAAACGTTTCTGGCGTCCGGCGCGTCTAGTAATCGCAATTTCTCGTACATGGTTTTCGACCTGTGCGGCGCATAGAATCATCGTTCTTTCGCCGCGCCGATCCGCGGCAATCAAAAGGGGCGAATCATATGAAATCTCGGAGCGTTTCCGTTTTTGCCGTAGCGGCGATTTGGGTGACGGCAAGCAGCTGGGCTGCGATCCGGACGCAGCAACCAGCAGTCGCGGCAAAAGACTCGAACGCCGAAGCCGACGACAAAATTATCGCTGAGGTACGCGACCACAACCAGATCATGTCCAATCTCGAATACGTTTCAGACATGATTGGCCAGCGCCTCACCGGTTCGGAAAATCTAAAAAAGGCCAACGAGTGGACGCGGCAGAAATTCGCGGACTACGGCGTCGCGAATCCGCATCTGGAATCGTGGACCATCGCGCACACCTGGGAGCGCGGCGCCGCGAGTGGACGAATCATTAGCCCGTCGCTGCATCCGCTCGCAATTGCATCGTACGCCTGGGCACCTTCCACAAATGGCGCGGTGCGCGGACCGGTGGTGTACGTGAAGGCGCAATCGCTGGACGATCTCGCGCAATACAAAGGAAAGCTAAAAGGCGCAATAGTGATTTCAGCGGAGCCGGCGCTGCTGCCGCCACCCGATCAGCCCGCGCCCAATCCCGTGAACATCCCTTACGGCGATTCGATTGTGTTGGTGGCGCCGCATCGCCCGGGCGCACAGAGTACGCCGGCTCCTGGATACCGCGAATTCATCCGAGCGCGCACCGAATTTTTCAAGAACGAAGGCGTACTTGCGACGCTCGCGGATTCCGGCAAGCCCGACGGCTTGCTCAACATGACTGGCCTCGGCGGACGCAACTACGATATCGCGCCGATTCCGGCCGCGTTTGTCTCGGCGGCTAGCTATGGGATGATTTGGCGCCTGCTGCAGCGCGGTCCAGTGCAGTTGGAGCTCGACCTGAAAAATTCCATCGGCGACAAGCCCGTCGCAGTCTACAATACCGTCGCGGAAATTCGCGGCAGCGAAAAGCCCGACGAAATCGTCCTGCTCGGCGCGCATCTGGATTCCTGGGATCTCGGCACAGGGACCACGGACAACGGCACGGGCTCAACGATTGTCCTGGAAGCTGCGCGGGCGCTGCGGAAATCCGGCCTGCAGCCCAAACGCACCATCCGCTTCGTTTTGTTTTCCGGCGAAGAGCAAGGCTTGAACGGCTCGCGCGCGTACGTCACGGCGCACAAAGACGAATTGCCCAAATTTTCCGCTGCGCTGATTCACGACGTCGGCACCGGTCGCGTCATCAGCATCAGCCTGATGCGCAATTACCAGGACCGTGAAATCATGGATAAAGTGGTTGCGCCCTTGCGCTCGCTGGGATTGCTCGAGCTCAGCGAGCGATGGATGACCGGCAGCGACCACGCCTCGTTCGAAGAAGCCGGCGTGCCCGGATTTTTCTGCGTGCAAGATCCGGCGCAATATTTCGAAACGCATCATTCGCAAGCCGACACCTTTGACCAGGCGCACGAACCCGATCTCGTCGAAGGCGCGCAAGTGATGGCCGTGTGGGCATACAACGTGGCGCAGTTGCCGGATCTGCTGCCCCGCAAGCCTGCGACGCCAGCCGCGGCCGGCGCCAATTAAGCGCATGCATTCTCAAGTTCGACTGCGCCAAAGGAGCCTATGCGCGCCGTGCTGCAGCGCGTAACTCGCGCGCGAGTGCTGGTGGACGGCACCGTCACGGGCGAAATTGGCTCGGGGCTCGCGGTCCTGGTCGCCGTGGGCCGCGAGGACACGGCAGCCACCGCCGCGTCCATGGCCGAAAAAATTGTGAACCTGCGCATCTTCAGCGACGAGCAAGGAAAAATGAATCGGTCGCTGCTGGAAGTGGGCGGCGCCGTCCTGGCTGTTTCGCAATTCACGTTGTATGGCGACGCGCGCGGCCAGCGCCGGCCAAGCTTCATTCACGCTGCGCCGCCCGAGCAAGGGAAACCACTGTATGAAGAATTTGTGCGCGCGATGCAAGCGCTCGGAGTGCGCATCGCAACCGGAGTCTTTCAGACGCACATGTCGGTCGAGATCGTGAACGACGGCCCGGTCACCATCCTGCTTGATTCCGACAAACTTTTCTAAGCAGACGCGGCGATGCTGCCGGAAGCGCAGAAACTCTCCACTGAATGAAAAGTGGTGGGCACCGGTTCAGCTTGCGCGGCGCGTTGCTCTGTCTTACGCTTTTCCAGGGGAAACATTAATGAGCGAAATCAATCGCATCGTGGATCAAATGGACCGCGCATTCGCGGGCGACGCCTGGCACGGCCCGTCTCTTGAATCTCTCCTCGACGGAATATCCGCCGCAGACGCCGCGAAGCATCCCGTACGCGGCGCGCATTCCATCTGGGAGTTGGTAAATCACATCGCCGCGTGGAACTCGATCGTGCGGCAACGCGCCGAAGGTGCGACAGTCGAAGTCAACACCGAAATGGATTGGCCGCCCGTCTGGGAAACGACGGAAATCACCTGGCAACGCTCGCTCGCGCATTTGCGGGATTGCCGGGCGCGATTTCGCGCCGCCGTGCGAAATCTTCCGGAAGACAAGCTCGATGAAATCGCTCCGGGCAAAGATCATTCGCTCTACGTAATGTTGCACGGCGCGATTCAACACGATCTGTATCACGCGGGGCAGATTGCCGTGCTCAAGAAGGCCCTGCAGTGAACGAGAGCCTGAGCCAATGAAGCCCGCATCCGTCGCGTTCGCCGGAAACATTCGCCCCGCGCATCCGCTCGACCATGCGCGCATCGCCGAACTGGCCGGCCAGCTAAGCTATCCTTCGACGCCGCAAGAAATAGCTAATCGCCTGCAGGGCATGAAAGGCTCAACCGAGGCCGCGATATTCGTGGCCGAGCTGGAAACCGGCGAAATCGGGGGCTGGATCGCCGTCTTCGTCTATCGCACCGTGGAAGCCGACGCGCGCGCCGAAGTCAGCGGCCTGGTGGTAGATGAACGCTTCCGTTCGCAGCGTGTTGGCGAGCATCTGCTTTTGCACGCGGAAAAATGGGCGCGCGAAAATGGCTGCCACGCCATCGGTCTGCGCTCGAACGTAATCCGCGACCGTGCGCACGCCTTCTACGAGCGCCACGGCTACGCGCACGTGAAAACGCAGAAAGCGTTCCGCAAGCAGTTGTAACAAGTACCCCACGATGGAACATGCCTTCGCAATGTCCGTTTGCGCATAAGTATCGTAATACGATATAATACCGCTTGTATGAGAAGGTCGTCGCCACGGGCCGTTGATTACCAAGCGCTGGCGGACTTCCGCTTCGAAATTCGCCGCTTCCTGAATGTCAGTGAACGCCTGGTGCACGCCGCCGGCATCGAGCCGCAGCAGCATCAGGCGCTGCTCGCGATCAAAGGCCTGCCTGCGCACCGCGTGGCCACCATCGGGGTGCTGGCCGAGCGGCTGTTGATTCAGCATCATAGCGCAGTGGAACTGGTGAATCGCCTGGAAGCGAAAGGCCTGCTACGGCGCGCGCGCGGTGTGGCAGACCGCCGCGAAGTCGTGCTGACTCTCTCGCGCCGCGGAGAAGCGCTGCTCAGGCGGCTCACTCAGCCGCATCGCGCTGAATTGCAATCCGCGCGGCCCAAGCTGCTCGCAGCACTAGCGGCTGCGATCGACCCGGACACGGCAATCGTCCGCGCGCGCACAATCGCGCAGCGCAAAAAACATAGTCGCAAACGCCGGACAAGGAATAAGCAACCGAAGCAACGACAGCGACACAGCTAAATTACGAACGGTCACTGCGGCCAGGGCCTCAAGGGGAGCAAAGATTGACGAATTCACCCACTCAGGACGGAGAATTTCCACAGCCGCAGCGGCAGCAGTCAGCCGGCTTCCGGCTCGAATTTATATCCTTGCTCGCAGGTGTAGTCGGAATCCTGGCGGGAATCATCGCGTACATTTTGTACGACCTGATTGGGTTGTTCACCAACCTGGCCTATTACCACGAGTGGTCGTTTCATTTTCGCAGTCCCGAACACACCCAGATCGGTCCCTGGATTATCGTCACGCCCGTGATTGGCGGCCTGATCATCGGCTTCATGGCGAAATACGGCTCGGAAAAAATCAAAGGCCACGGAATTCCGGAGGCGATGGAAGCAGTACTGACCTCACGCAGTCGCATCGAAGCAAAAGTTGCGATCCTGAAGCCTCTGTCGGCTGCCATCGCCATCGGCACGGGCGGCCCATTCGGCGCCGAAGGGCCCATCATTCAAACCGGCGGCGCGGTTGGCTCCCTGGTGGGGCAATTCATCTCCACGACGGCTGTGGAGCGCAAAGTCTTGCTCGCCTGCGGCGCGGGCGCTGGCATGGCTGCTACGTTCAATACGCCGATCGCCGGCGTGATACTTGCTATCGAGTTGCTGCTCTTCGAGTTTCGCGCGCGCTCGTTCATTCCTCTGGTCATCGCGTGCACTCTCGCTACCAGCGTGCGAGCGGTTCTGCTCGGGCAGCATTCGATGTTCACCATGGGCAACGTCAATTTCGACGTTCTGCACGGGCTGCCGTTTTATTTGCTGCTCGGCGTGATCAGTGGCATCGCGGCCATCGGCTTCACCAAACTTCTGTATTGGGTGGAAGACCAATTCGCGCGGTTGCCCATCAACGACCTCTGGCATCCGGCGATTGGCGCGCTCGGCCTGGGCATCATCGGATTTTTTGTGCCGCGCGTGTTGGGTGTGGGCTACGACACGATCTCAGATATTCTGAACAATAATCTCGCGCTGAAACTCTTGATCCTGGTCGCCGTGTTTAAGGCGCTCGCGCTGGTCATCTCGCTGGGCTCCGGCACTTCGGGCGGGTTGCTGGCTCCGATGTTCATGTCCAGTGCGGCGCTGGGCGGAATTTTTGCGATGGTCGTGAACATGATTTTCCCCAGCGCGCATTTATCGCCAGGGGCGTTCGCGTTGGTGGCCATGGCCGCGGTTTTCGGTTCCGCTTCGCGCGCGACGTTCGCCTTTATCGTCTTTGCCTTCGAAATCACGCGCGATTACAACGCCATTCTTCCGCTGATGCTCGCCTGCGTAATCGCGGACATGATCGCTCTGCGCTATTTGCCCAGCTCG
>Ga0210391_10003507_pt1 | contig 13255 bp, 10 predicted proteins | sample IncBWC12OmetaG_FD_160573 | JGI IMG/M metagenome (GOLD analysis project Ga0210391, IMG submission 160573) | Forest soil microbial communities from Barre Woods Harvard Forest LTER site, Petersham, Massachusetts, United States - Inc-BW-C-12-O ... | reverse complement strand
CGGCTTCCGCGCGATATATCGCCAAGCCATTTCGTTACGGACGGAGTTGGTTTCTTCATCGGTCTCCAAAACCACCGTTCATTTTCCTCGCCGTCCCGCAAAATAGCGCTAAACCCAACATTCTGGCGGTAATAAAGCCGGAAATTCGGTATATCGATCAGCATCACCAGTTCTTCCCAGCAGGTGCCAGATGCAGTCAGTCCACCCAAAATTCCCCCACCTCCCCGGCGCACTGCCTCTGAGCTAAGTATTCGCGTATAGGCCCGCAAAACCGCACGTTCCAATGTGACCAGCATTAGGACGATTGCGATGATTGACTTTTTCATGGTGTTCTCCTGTTGGGTTCGATAGTTCAACCCAACTCAATTCCAGATGCTCTCGACCTTCTCCTGCACGACAGCCCGGTTCGGCTTCAGATAACGCATGGTGCTGGCAAGGTCTGTGTGCCCCATCCACGACTGGACGGTGCGCAGATCGACCCCCGCCCATAGCGACCGGGTAGCGAACGTCGCCCGGAAGCGGTGAAGCCAAACTTCCTCCGGGAGGATTCCTGCTTTCTTCGCGACCGCTTTCGCCATGTCGAGAAAGTCGAACGTCGGCTGCCCGGTACGGGTCAGGAACAGCAACCCACCCTTACCCCGGCCAACGAGCATCTTCTTCAGCTTCCCGATCAGAGCTTTCGGAACTGGGATAGTCCGCTCTTTGTACATTTTCGGTGTCCAGCCATGGGTCGGGTTGTGCCGGACGCTGATCGTACAGTTGGTGAAGTCCACGCACCGATCCGTGGCGTAGATCACTTCCTGCTCTCTCATCCCGGTCATCAAGAAAAACTCAAACAGGAGAAGCTCGTCGGCGTCACAGGCGGCAAAGAACTTGTCCAAGGTCTCCTGCTCGTAAATCTCAGGCTCTTCCTCGACGAACTTGGGCCAATCGTGGGCTTTGATCTTGAGGGACTTCCCGGTGATGTCGAAGTGCTTTAGGAAGGTCATCACTGCCTCGAACTTGTTGTATGCCGACCGGGGCGACTGCTCTTTGTCATCCCGGAGGAAGAGCGTGAACTTGAGCAGGTCAGATCGGTCGATCTTGCTCAGGGGCTTGTTTAGACAGGATTCGTAGAAGTAGCGCAACGCAACGCTGTAGGCTGCGTGGGTCTTCGGCTTCCGTCCGGCCTCGACTTCGGCAAGGTACTGGTCCTTCGCCGCGTCCAGCATCAGGACCGGGGCGGCGTCCTTGGTGACCGTTGGCTTGGCGGTCGGTATCCAGCCTCGGAGCAGGTCAAGCTCCCGCTGGATTCTCTCCGAGATAGCGGACGCGAGGTTGTTGACCTTGAGGGTCTCCCACGTCGATCCGTACCGCAAGACGAAGGTTGTGGTGGATGGATAGTCCCGACCCCGTTTGGGAACCTTCTGGTAGCGGCGGCTGCCGCTCTCACGGGTGTACAGGCTGACTTTGACTTGCTTCATCGGTAAAAGCCTCTATTCTGGCTAATACCGATGGTTTTGGAAAAACCTTGTCACAATCGTAGCCGAAAGTGTAGCCGACTATTTTGTGACTTTATGCCCTTTAGAATCAATATGGCGGAGAGGGAGGGATTCGAACCCCCGGTACCCTTTCGGGTACGCCGGTTTTCAAGACCGGAGCCATCAACCACTCGGCCACCTCTCCGGCTGTAACTCTTGCGACGCGCGACCAGCTTTCGGTCGCTTCTGGTTAGTTTACAACATGTACGATCAATCTCAGTGCTGGGGCAGAAGGCCGAACGCTTTGGAATGAAATTCCATGACCTCGGCGAAGTGCGACATAAAGTATGACAGTGAGTGGTCGCCGGGATACGCATGATACTCGTGTCTCACGTTCTGTTTTTGCAGTTCATCGTGCAGGGCTGCCGCTCCTTTTTCAAAACCGTAGTTGTCATCCTGCCCACAGTTGAAATAGATTGCCGTCTTTCGCAGGGCTACGGCATTTCTTTTCGCCAGAACGAATGGGCTGTTGTCATTCCAGTGCGGCACGTTGATCGGCTTCCCGAATACAGCTCCGAGGATTCCGACCAGGGGCGATCCCGTTTGCGAGGCGGCGTCCAATTCCCGCGGGGACTCGGTGATCAGCGCGGCGCTCTGCGCACTTATGGCTGAGAACAGCTCGGGATGCGCGAACCCGAGGCGCAACGCTCCGTACCCTCCCATGGAAATTCCACTGATCGCGCGTCCCGCGCGGCCGGCACGAATCCGGTATTTAGTCTCGATGTGGGGTAGAAATTCCCGCAGCAGGAAGTCACTGTAGAGAACCGCTCCATCGGCCGAGTTGATGTAGAAACTGCGCCGGCCCTCGGGCGCTGCGATGAGAAAGTCTCCCATCTTGTGCCGGTTGCGCAGATCGTCGAGCAGAGTCCAACCGCCGCTGTTGAACAGGGTTTGCTCGTTGTCGCCCAGGCCATGCAGGAAGTAAAGCACCGGATAGCGCCGTGGAGGATGCTGTGCCGCACCCGCGTCGTATCCCGAGGGCAAGTAGACGCAATAGTGAACCACCTGTTTGAGAATGCGGCTGTTCATCGCGCCGCAATCAATACGGCTCTGTGCGGCCGCAGAGGCAACGGCCATCAAAAGGAAAACGCAGCGAAACCTGAGGGCGCGAATTATTTTCGGTCGGCTCACTCGGGTCCGACTATTCGTAGCGCAGCGCCTGCACGGGATCGAGCCGGGCGGCGCGAGCCGCGGGATACAAGCCGGAAACCAGGCTCACCAGGAAAGCAAAAATAATGCTGAAAACCACCAGCCACAATGGCACCACCCAGAAGTGTTCGGACGGCAGAGACTGGCTCTTGAGCCAGATGTTGGTCCCGAAGTTGATGATTTGGCCGATTGCCCAACCCAGTACAACTCCCACAATCCCGCCCAGGATTCCCATTGCACCGGCTTCGGCGAAGAAGAGCTTCTTTATATCTCCGTCGCTGGCGCCGATCGCTTTCATAATGCCGATTTCGCGACGTCGTTCGAGAATCGCCATGACCAGCGTGTTCACGATTCCGATGGAGGCAACGGTCAGAGCGAGGCTGCCGAAAATTCCCAGGAATGCATACAAAACTCGGAAGACCTGCCGCAAGCTGTTGCTCGCGTCGAGAATCGAGAAGGTGTTGAAGCCCATCTTCTTGATCGTGTCTTCGACAGGCTGCACCTGCGCTGGATTCCTGACCCGCACGCTGATGGAGGAGTAGACCGGCTGATCGGTCGGGGCCCGCGAAATCTCGCGCAGGTCGGTCGGTTGCATTACATGCAGGCCCTCGGCCAACCCCAGCGGCAGAAATACTTTAGCGCGAGTTGGACCGCGCATCGTCTCAGGGTCGAGATCCGCAATACCGACGATCCTAAGTTTCTGCTCGCGCGACACAACCGAATATGCCGCGCCCTCGACGCTGTCGCCCACAGCGGTAGCGCCATTGCCGCGGAGAGGGGGCTGGGTCACCGGTGCAGCCTGACGTTGCGCATATCGCAGGGTCAACTCTTTGCCCAGCAGCGGCTTCGCCAGTTCGGTGACGGCCGGTTCGGGTGCTCCCAGCGGCGGTGTCTTTCCCAGCAATTCCTCGGCAAACGATTTTTGCAGAATTGCCTCGGCGCCTGTGTCGGACGAAAAGAAATTGCCCTGCATTCCGTCGAAAGCATCATTGGACTTCGCCGACAGCGGCAGCGCCGAAATCATCGTTAGATGAGGCTTGTCTTCGTAACGCAATTCCGCGGCGAAGCGAATGTCGGGATAAGCTTCACTCACATTGGGAAGCCGCTCCATCTCCTGCCGTGCCGGTTCGTCAAGAACGCGGCTTTCACCCGGCGTGGGGCCTTTGCGCTCTTCTTCGCGGCCCATGCCGCGCAGATCGCGTCGCGAAGAAACGAAAACAGTGTCGAACAGTCCCGACTTCGCGAGACGCTGCGAGAGCAGCTCCTGCAAGCCAGTACCGAGCGAGAGCATTGCCACCAGAGAAGCCACCCCCACCGAGATGCCGACTGTCGTCAGCGAATTTCGCAGCAGCGACTCGCGCAGGTTGCGCAGGGCGAGCTCGGTCAAATCTGGAATCTTCACAACCGTCCTCCTTGCTCGCGCGAATCAAGTACGGTGGACGCGTTCGCCCGATCGTCAATCAACTTCCCGTCCGCCAGGAAAATCATGCGTTGCGCGTAGCGTTCGGCCAGGGCACGCTCGTGGGTGACCATCACGACGGTCATCCCCAATTCGCGGTTGAATTGCCGAACCATATCCATGATTTCGGTTCCGGTGTGGCTGTCGAGATTCCCGGTCGGCTCGTCGGCCAGCAGAACCTTTGGACGGTTGATCAAAGCACGCGCCAGCGCTGCCCTCTGCTGTTCACCGCCGGAAAGCTCGCTCGGCCGGTGATTCATGCGCGCCCGCAATCCCACGCGCTCCAAAGCCTCACGCGCCAAGTTCGTGCGTTGACTGCGATCGACTTCGGCAAAACGCAGCGGGAGTTCCACATTTTCCGCGAGCGTCATACTGGCGATCAGGTTGAAAGACTGAAATACCATCCCCACAACATGCAGCCGGTACTTGGCCAGATCTTCGCGCGAAAGCTTCGCCAGATCACGATCCTGCACAACAACGCTTCCCGACGTCGGACGGTCGAGGCCAGCAATCAGATTCAGCACCGAAGACTTGCCGGAGCCGGAACTCCCTAGCAGCGCAACGAATTCTCCCGCGCCAATCGCGACCGAGACCCCGTCGACTGCGCGGATCAGAGTCTCACCCATCTGGTACTGACGGCAAAGATTTTCAATGCGGACGGCGGCAGTGCCGCGCGCCGAGGACACTACGGGGGCTGTCGTCATAGGCGCTAGCGCATCTCTCCCCGCAGCACGCGCAGAGCGTCCGCTGCTTTCACATCGCCATTCTTGGCGTCAGCGCCGTTTCCTGGCACCGCGACCGCGTCTCCTTCGCCCGGAGCCAAAAATAAATTCTCCTCGACTCCGTGTTGTCGCGTGTACAAGTCGTAGTAACGGCCGCGCGCCGCATAAAGCTGCGCGTGCGTTCCACGCTCGACGATCCGCCCTTGTTCCATCACCATAATCTGGTCGGCCCGGCGAATCGTGGAGAGCCGGTGCGCGATGACGAACGTGGTGCGTCCCTGCATCAGATAAGAGAGCCCCTGCTGAATCATCTGTTCCGATTCCGAGTCCAGGCTTGAGGTTGCTTCATCGAGAATCAGGATGCGCGGCTCCGCGAGGATAGCGCGGGCAATCGAAATCCGCTGGCGCTGGCCACCCGACAACTTCACGCCGCGCTCGCCCACCACCGTATCGTACTTTTCAGCAAACGATTCGGCGAACTCGTCGACGCGCGCAATGCGGCAGGAGCGCATGATTTCTTCTTCGCTGGCGCCGGGTCTCGAGAAGGCCACGTTATCGCGAATCGTCCCGTCGAACAGAAACGATTCTTGCAATACGACCCCCAGGCGAGTGCGGTAGGAATCCAGCCGCACGGTACTCAAATCGATCCCGTCGACGCGGACGGTGCCCTTTGAAGGAGTATAGAAGGCCGAAACCAGGCCGATCGTCGTCGATTTTCCCGAGCCCGACGAACCGACCAGCGCGGTAACCGTCCCCGGCTCCGAGCGGAAAGAAATATTGTGCAGAACTTCGTGCGTCCCGTCGTAGCTGAAGCTCACATCGTCAAACTCAACCTTGCCCACGATGTCGCCAAGTACCACAGTACGCTTCGGGTCCCGATCCTCCGGTCGCTCGCCCATGATCTCCTGCGTCCGCTCTAAACCAGCCAGCGCCTCCGTGATCTGAGTGCCAATCGAAACCACCTGCATGATGGGCGCGATCAGAAAGACCAGATACAAGTTGTACGAGATGTAACCACCCGGAGTCAGCGTGTGGGCCACCATCTGCTTTCCGCCGATATACATGGTGGCGGCGCCCACCACGCCCAGCATCACGCTGGCGGAAAGCCCCATCAGCGACGTCGCGGTCAGCGTGCGCATGACGTTGTCGAGCAAGCGTTTCACGCCGCCGGCAAAAATCTTCTCTTCGCGCTCTTCCGCGTGATATCCCTTGATCACCCGCACGCCGCCCAGCGATTCGGTCAGGCGTCCGATAACCTCGGCGTTAATCTTGCTGCGTTCGCGGAAAATCGGACGGATGACCGCAAAGGCCTTGTTCAGCGCAAGTGCGAAACAGCCCAGCGCTCCGACGGCGATCAGCGTCAGGGGAACGCTGGTACGAAGCAACAACACGACTGCAATGCCAGCCGCTACTAAACCTCCGGCAAAATCCACCAGGCCCGTTCCAAGGAGATTTCGCACGCCCTCCACATCGCTCATGATGCGAGACACGAGCGCTCCCGTTTTGTTCGCATCGTAGAACGCCACCGGTAGCCGTGAGATGTGGGCTTGCACCTGCTCGCGCAGGTCGGCAATCAAGCGCTGTGCGGCTTTCGACAACAGCTGGGTGAGCGAAAAAGAAGTGACGCCCTGAACGAGCGTCGCCGTCAATACGGAGAAAACCAGAGGCCGCAGAAGCCCCGTTTGGCCCTTCGTGACCACGTTGTCGATCAGAAATTTCGAGGAATACGGCAGTACGAATCCGGCAACCTTGTTGATCACCATCAGAACAAAGCCCAGCGCGAGCAGTCCGCGGCGCGGCCGCATCAACTTCCAGACTTCCGGCCAAACGGCCTTCAGTCGCTCCATCTTCGGGGTCTTGGCGGCTTCTTTGGCAGAAATATTCAATCTACTGTTTGACTCCGTTGAGTCCGGCTTCGCTTCATTATTACTGCATTGTCACACATCCGGCGGTCGACCGTCTGTGACAGGCGGCCTGCCGCCGTTGTATGCTCGGGGCGTGTCCCGCCTGTCTCCGCCGGACCGTTCACCGACTCTAGGCCTGTTGCTGGGCCTGCTGATTACCCTGTCTGCTGTCGTGGCATATTCCGCGTACATCACCTGGCAGGTACCCGTTCTGCGCAAATTGCAGACCGAACAGGTCGATCGCAACCGCAAGGATTCGCTGCAGTTGCTGCGAATCCAAAATGACCTCAATCTGCTCGCCGTGGCCATGCGCGACATGGTGAGCGGCGATGAGCCTTATCCCCTCACCGCCTGGTCAGCCCAGTTTCAGCGGATTCGCACCGACCTGGACGACGCGATGCGCCTGGAAGCAGGATTCGCCGCGTCCAGCCGGACTCCCGAACAGAGTGCGTTTCTCACCGGAAACTTCAGTCAGTTCTGGGATGCCGTCGACCGCGTCTTCACCCTCGCGAAAAACGGCAAAGAAAAAGAAGCGCGCGAGCAGATCCAGCTTTCTCTGCAGGAGCGGCAGGCGGCTCTGAGCACGGCCGTAGCCCGCCTGCTGGTGCAAAACAGCGAGAATGAGGAACAGGCCGGGCAGCGCATCGTTCAGATCTATGATCGGGTGCAGAGCCGGGTTTACGTGTTTCTAACGGCCACGCTGCTCGCGATCCTGCTGAATGGACTCTCGGTAATTCGCTGGAACCGGCGCTTGTTCGCGCGCCTGGCCGAGGTCTCCGAGCGCCGCAGCGAACTGGCGCAGAAACTGATTGCCACTCAGGAATCCACGCTGCGTTATATTTCGCGCGAGCTGCACGATGAGTTTGGTCAGATTCTCACCGCCGTCGGATCGATGTTGCGCCGCGCCGGAACGCATGCGCCAGAGGGTTCGTCGTTGCGCGCAGATTTGCAGGAAGTGCTGGAAATTGTGCAGACTACCTTAGAGAGCGTCCGCAGCCTCTCGCAGGCGCTGCATCCGGTCATGCTCGACGAGGCTGGACTCGAGAGCACGCTCGACTGGTATATTCCCACCATAGAAAGACAAACCGGAATTGCCATATCCTATGAGAAGCAGGGCTCGCCGTTTCCCGTGGATGGCGGTGCTGGAGTGCATGTCTACCGTGTGCTGCAGGAAGCGCTAAACAATGTGGCGCGGCACTCTGGCGCCAAGGCGGCGTGGGTGCGCCTGCGTTTCTTGCCCGCAGCTCTTGAGTTGGAAGTGGAAGACCATGGAGTCGGGATCGCACAGCGTCCCGATAATCACGGGATCGGCTTGGTAGCCATGCGCGAGCGTTCTGAGTTGATGGGCGGGCAAATTATTTTTTCGCGTCCGCCCGAAGGTGGAACCCGGGTGCATCTGGCCGTTCCCAGGGAGAAAGCGGAGTCTTATGGAAAAGAAGATCACAGTGTTGCTGGTGGATGATCACAGCCTGGTGCGGCGCGGATTCCGTCGCATGCTGGAAGATGAGTCCGACATGGAAGTAGTCGGCGAAGCGGGCAGCGGCGAAGATTCCATCAAGCTGGCGAAGGAACTCCGCCCCCAGGTGGTGGTGATGGATTGCGCTCTCCCCGGGATGAACGGCCTGCAGGCCACGCGGCAGATCATTGACAACTCTCCGCGCACCGCGGTTCTGATGCTCAGCATGCATACCGAGAGCACGTGGGTGCGTCAGGCGATCGAGGCCGGAGCCAGGGGATACATTCTCAAGAACGCCCTCGACCTAGAACTTGGCGCGGCCATCCGCAAGGTTGCGGCTGGAGAAACCGTGTTCGACCCGCAGGTCGAGCAGAGATCCGCTCTGAAAGGCGAGCGCAACGCCGCGCTCACGCAGCGCGAACTGCAAGTGTTGCAGATGATCGTCGACGGCAAGTCGAACAAAGAAATCGCGACCGTGCTCGACCTTAGCGCAAACACCGTCGCCGTTCACCGCGCGAACATTATGAACTCGCTCGGAATTCATAAAACTGCCGAACTGGTGGTTTACGCGATTCGCGCCGGGCTGGTGAACGTTCCGTGAGAGGTCCTGTGAATCGCAGGTCTTTCCTCCGGGGAATGGCGGGACTCGCGTCGTGGTCACAGTTGTCGCGCTTGCGAGCTCTGACGGCGCCGGAGCAGACCGGCGCTCTGGCTCCTCCGGGTTTCAGATTTACCGATGTGACTAGCCAGGCGGGAATTCACTTTCAGCATAACAGCGGAGCCTTCGGTGGAAAATTCCTGCCCGAAACTCTCGGTTCCGGATGCGCGTTCCTGGATTATGATCGCGACGGCTGGCAGGACATTCTGCTGATTAACGGCGCCGACTGGCCCGGCCACAAGAGAAGCCGATCGACGCTCCGCCTTTATCACAACGACGGCAACGGAACCTTCACCGACGTGACTGCGCGCGCTGGGCTCGATGTCGAAATGTACGGCATGGGCGTGGCCGTCGGCGATTACAACAACGACGGCTTCCCCGACATTCTGATCACCTGCGTGGGACAGAACCGTTTGTTCCGCAACACCGGCAAAGGAACGTTCGTCGATGTCACCGCTACCAGCGGGCTGGGAAAGCGCGAAGGATTCAGCACCTCGGCCTTATGGTTCGACTACGATCGCGACGGCCTGCTCGATCTTTTCGTCTGCAACTACGTGAAATGGTCGCCGGAACACGACGTATTCTGCAGCCTAGACGGAAAACATAAGTCCTACTGCACGCCCGAGGCCTATCGCGGCGAGACCTGCTGGCTGTTTCACAACCGCGGCGATGGCACATTCGAAGATGTCACCGCGGCCAGTGGAATCTTCGACAGCAGCTCCAAGTCGCTAGGTGTCGCCCTGTTCGACGACAACCACAATGGCTGGCCCGATCTGCTCGTCGCCAATGACACTCAGCCCAACAAGCTGTATCGTAACCAGCGCAACGGCACATTCAAAGACGCCGCGGTCGAGGCCGGGCTGGCTTTCAGCAGCGAAGGCAAGGCCCGCGCCGGCATGGGCGTTGATGTGGCCGACTTCGACAATTCGGGCACGCCCGGCGTCGCCATCACGAACTTCGACAATGAAATGATCGGACTCTACCGCATGAGCGGCAAGAGCTTCGAAGATATCGCGCCGCAGTCCGGAGTGGGCACCGCTTCCAGAAACAGCCTCGGATTCGGGTGCTCGTTTCTCGACGTCAATCTCGACGGCTGGCTCGACTTCGCGGTGGCTAACGGGCACATCGACGAGACCGTGCGCAACATTCGCGGCAACGTCGGATACGCGCAGCCACCACAGCTGTTTCTTAACAACAGCAAGGGAAGCTTCCACGATGTCGCGGCAGAAGTCGGCGGAGGATTCGATCAGCCCAAAGTCGGTCGCGGCCTGGCCTATGCAGACTTTGATCGCGACGGAGACCTTGATCTGCTTCTGACCACGAACAACGGGCCGGCCTATCTCTATCGCAACGATCAACTCAGCGGTAACCACAGCATTCGATTTCGTTTAGTAGGAACGAAGTCGAATCGTGACGGAATCGGCGCCAGCCTACGCGTTTTCGCCGGCGGGCTCACGCAATCTCGAATCGTAAAGGGCGGCTCCAGCTACTTATCGCAGTCTGAACTTCCGGTGACGTTCGGACTGGAAAAGCGAGATCACATCGAGCGCATAGTGATCGATTGGCCGAGCGGACGAACCGAAGAATACAAAAATCTTTCCTCGGGCCGTTGTTATGAGTGCACCGAAGGCAAAGGCATCGTCCCGCAGGACGGCTACTGAGACGAACTGGCGCCGGAGTTCGCCCCGGTGCTTCCCGACGCGACCAGATCAATTTCGACGAAATCATTCACTCGCAGGAACAGCGTGCTCGGATTTTTCATCCCCCACTTCGCATACGGAACCGTAAAGTGAACCGTCGCAGTCCAGTGGTTGGCGGAGATCTCCACTTCCGCCGGCACCATAATCTCGCGTTCGACTCCGTGAATACTGAACATGCCGTGAACTTTCACCGCAGATTTTCCCTGACTCGGGACTACGCCTTCAATCCTGTCGGGACGAAAAGCGATTTCCGGATAGTGCTCGCTCTCCAGAATTTCCTTGTGCATCTTGCGGTCGCGCATGCCGCTGCCGCTCTCGCCGCTGGTAGCATCGACCACGATCTCACCCGAAAGTTTTCCCGAATCCGGTTCGAACTGCAACCCTCCCCGCTTCAGACGAAAAGTTCCGTGAACAGTGTGGAGAACATCTCCCAACGTGAACTTGACGGTTGTTTGCGAGGGATCCAGTTGGAACGAACGCTGCGCTGCCGCTGAAGCCGCAAGCGCTAGCACAACGAGTACAAGAATCAGTACAACTTCGTGCCAGTGAAAGTTTTCGTGAGACTTCCCACTGGAGACGTTCATGTTAGGCGGTTAACAGCCCCCAACCGAGGGCAAACCCGTCCTTCACAACGTGCAGGGGTGGCAAAGCTCCCACATGCAATTCCAGGAACCTGCGGAAGACTTCCGGGCGCTGCCCGAAGACCTGCAATATCCGCTGTTGCAGCCACGGACGTTGATCGAGAGTGAGCATCAGCCGCGCCATGCAGAGCGGACGCAGGGCCAGCTTCCGATGCTCAGTCTCGTAGACGCTCAAATCGCCAGACTCCAGGCACCGAGCCAGTGCGACCGCCTGACTGAATGCGAGTCCGAGCCCTTCTCCGGTGATTGCGTCCACGGTTCCAGAGGCGTCGCCGATTAGCGCTACATTGCTTCGCCACACGCGCCTGAGCCTGCGATTGCCGGTGAGCGCTCCGCGTTCCGCGGAGACAGTCTCGGCTCCAGCCAGTCGTTCACTCAACCTGGGCAGCGCCCGCAGCCCTTCGTCCAATCGCAGACTGGAATCATGCGAAGCCACCGCCACGCAGACTTCCTCATTGCTCACCCCCGTGGCATAACCCTGACAGCGTTCGCCCCAGTAGACCTCCATGTGGTCGCTCCAGGGCGCCACGCGATAGTGCCGTCGAAACGCATAGCGCAGGTTCCGCCGTGAGGGGCGATCGAGACCGGCCCAGCGCCGCACCTGAGAGTTCGACCCATCCGCGCCCACAATCCAGCGCGCGCGAACCAGGCGATCGCCCATTGGATTGCGAAGAAGAACTCCGTCGGATGAAATGCCCGTGACCGCAGTTCGCCACAACAAGCCAACTCCGAGTTGCGATGCCCTCTCGGTCATCAGGCGATGCAGCACAGTGCGGCGCACTGCAACGCCGCAGCCGTCGCCCGGAAATCGAGCCTCAGCCGATAATGCCGCGCCAACAAAACGAATCCCGCGGAAAGGAAATGCGTCGGTGCGCGGCACGTGAATCCCCAGGCGCTCCAAGGCGCGTTGCCCATCCGGGAGCAAACCTTCGCCACAGGCTTTATCGACTGGCGGTTGCGCGCCATCCGCCACCAGAACGCAGAACCCGCGCTCCCGCGCCGCGATCGCAGCCGCCAACCCCGCGGGGCCGCCACCAAGTACAAAAACGTCGGTCGAGTCTGGCACGCCCTGACTCATGCTCTGACCTTAGTGCTTTCCGACTTTACCATCGGAGCAGCAGCAGTTCCGAACAGAATCCCGGACCCATGGCCGCGAGCACACCGAGCGTGCCCGGTTCCGGACGCCGGTTTTTCATCACATCTTCCAGCACCACCAAAACCGACGCCGACGAGAGGTTCCCGACTTTCTTCAGGCAATCCCAGGAAGCGTCGAGTTGGCCGTCGTGCAAATCGAGCGCAGCCGCCGTCGCCTCCAGCACCTTGGGCCCGCCGGTGTGCAGCACCCAGCTTCCAATATCGTTGCGCTTGTGTCCGTGCTCGCCGAGAAATGCGTCCACATCATGCCCCAGGTGCTCGCGAATCAACACCGGGACCTCCGGTGAAAGCGTAATCCGGAATCCCTTCTCGGTAATTTTCCAGCCCATCATCTGTTCCGTGTCGGGATAGAAGACAGATCGAGTCGCCAGAATTTCTGGACCGGTGGCATTCATTCCGCTTCCCGTAACGATGACCGCCGCAGAACCATCCGCAAACAATCCCGAGGAAATCAGATTGGCCACCGAAAGATCGTCGCGTTGAATCGTTAGCGAGCACAGCTCCACCGACACGAGCGCGGCAGCCTGCGACGGATAGGCGCGCACATAATCCGCCGCGCGCGCAATTCCCGCGGCTCCCGCCACGCACCCCAATCCAAAAATCGGCACCCGCCGAATGTTGGCCGGCAGTCCCATGCGGTTGATCAGCAGGGCATCGATGGATGGACTGGAGATGCCGGTAACCGAGGTAAAAAACAATGCACCTAACTCGCTTGCGTCGATCCCGGCTTGATGCAAGGCGCGGCAAAGCGCTTGCTCGCCCAGCTCCTGGGCGACCTGAATCCAAATGTCGTTCGCCTGGCCCCAGGTTGTGATCTCATAATATTTTTCCGGAGGCATCGCCAGGTGGCGGCCTTCGACGGCGACGTTGCGGTGCAGCCGCGCCAGCAGT
>Ga0210391_10003506_pt1 | contig 13258 bp, 12 predicted proteins | sample IncBWC12OmetaG_FD_160573 | JGI IMG/M metagenome (GOLD analysis project Ga0210391, IMG submission 160573) | Forest soil microbial communities from Barre Woods Harvard Forest LTER site, Petersham, Massachusetts, United States - Inc-BW-C-12-O ... | reverse complement strand
AGGCTGCGCAAGAGCTACCCCGATTTCGCCTATAAGGAAGCCAGTCTCAACCCGACGAATCCCGAAGATCGTGCCACCGACTGGGAGGCCGACATAATTCACGACCTGCGCGATCATCCGGAACAAACTGAGATGGTGGGCGAGCGCGAAACTCCTACCGGCCGGTCACTCTACCTGGCCCACCCTATAAAAACGGATGCTTCCTGCCTTGAATGTCACAGCGTTCCGGCCACCGCACCGCATGCCATGGTAACCACCTATGGGACTGCCAATGGTTTCGGCTGGAAGCTTAACAAGCTAGTGGGTGCGCAGATCGTTTCTGTACCCATGTCTGTCCCCGTGCAGATCGCCCGAAAAGCCTTTCTGAATCTCATGGTGATTCTCGTGCTCACCCTTCTGACCTGCATACTCGCCCTCGATGCAGCTGTTTACTGGTTTGTGATTCACCCGCTTCGGATTGTCTCCAGCAGTGGCGACCGCATCAGCAAGGGCGAAAAGGACGTGCCCCCGCTGGTGGTATCGGGAAGGGACGAGATTGCCAGCGTAACCACCTCGTTCAATCGCATGCGTGTGAGCCTGGCAAAGGCTCTGGCGATGCTTGAGCAGGAGTAAGAATTGGCTCCCGCTTCACCCTCGTGGCGGGGTGAGCGAGCGCATGCAGGAAGCCAGAAACCTGGCTTGAGCCGGAGTTCCCTCAATCTCCTGCGCAACCACTCCACAAAGATCGGTGACCGTTGAGCAGCGCTTCGCCGCCCGCTTGACGACCACTTCGGCGATCGGACCGATATGGACGGCAAGCTCCCGGCTGATCCGGTCGAGCACCGATCGATCAATACTCGGTACGGTCACCGCCGGCTTGCTCGGGACAACCGGCAGCCCACTGGAAGGGGCTTGGTTCGGGTCAAGGCATGGTTCCAGGTAAGGCTTGAGCGCATCGACCAGCACCTGGACGTCAGACTTCCAGCGGGCGTGGGTTAACTCGACCGCATTTCGAAAAGCCAGCTCTTTCAAGTCGTCTGGCAGCTGCTCTGCCCTCGGCATCCGGGCCCCGCGAACCAGCACTGGAACGACGGGAATATCCCGTTGCAGGGCCGACGCGATCTCCAGCCGGACGAAGTCATTCTCATCATCAAGACGTTTGTGTCCGGCTCCGTCTCTGGACTCCAGCCACCCCAGCCCAACAATTGCCAGCAGCACACTGCATTTGTGGATACTCTCGTCGATTGCCTTGCGAAAATCGCGGCCTGGCTGAATCGCATTGACATCCATAAACACAGAATCCTCCCGGAACCTGTGTGCCAGGTCATCGGACAGCCGGCCGGCCTCGCCCTCCGAATCATCGCGGCGATAACTGATAAAGATAGAGTGCAGGAAAGGCTCTCCTTGGGGAAACTCGCTACCGTATGTTTGCGGCAACTGGTGCTTCAGGGATTCTTGGACGAGTTTACGCTCACAACGCTGGACCGCGTAAGATACTTAAATCGTTTCCACCGCCAGCTTTACGGACGCCAACGCGTAAGATGGGATGCCGATTTATGCCGACTCCAATGTGCTTTGTGGCTATGCCGTTCGGGAGGAAGCTTGCCCCTGCTGAGTCAGGCGCAAGTCCAGCGTCCCGTGGCTTACCCGAGGGTATCGAGTCCGAGCCCGCAGGAACTGTCCTCGCCGTATCCGGCAGACGAATCGACCCCAACGGTGCCGACCAGCCTAGATTCCCTGCCGGGAACGAGGCGTTAGTCGCCCTCCGCATTCGCGACATGATGCTCTCGACCACCACCAAAGTGGTGGTGTGTTCGGGGGCCTGCGGCGCCGATATTCTTGCTCTGGAAGCTGCGGCGGAACTCGGTCTCAGCCGCCGCCTGGTGCTCCCGTTTCCGAGGCAGAAGTTCCGTGCCACCTCGGTCGCCGACCGCGGAGAAGACTGGGGCCGTCGCTTTGACGCCATTCTGCAACAACTACCCGGCGAACACATAGTGGAACTGACCGTTCCGCAAAGCAGCGACCAGGCCTATGCCGCGGCAAACTCCGAAATCCTCGATCAAGCGGAGGGATTGGCATCGGTCGCCGGCCGTCGCGCGCTGGCCATGGTGGTTTGGAATGGACTCAGCCGGGGTCCCACCGATTGGACCGACCAGTTCCGTAAACTTGCAGTCGACAGAAAATTGGAAGTGATCCCTGTATCTACACTCTGAAAGCCGGGTCGTGAGTGACCGGATTAAGAGAATCTTGCGCTATTGCCGGAGGGTTCTGGAATGTTGATTCACCCTGAGAGGTGGCAGTTACTACCTGAACGCTTCAGGGAAGACCGGCCGCGTCGTATGCTCGCCCTTGATGGAGGCGGCATTCGCGGCCTGATAGCCCTCGGCATCCTTGAGTCTCTGGAAAGCCTGGTTTTTGAACGCACCGGCCTGAGACTGTGCGATTACTTTGATTACATCGCGGGAACCAGTACTGGCTCAATCATTGCCGCGGGGCTTGCGCGCGGAATGAAAGTTGCGGAGATTATTGAATTCTATAAATCCTGCGGCAAACAAATGTTCGAGCCTGCGGTCCTGGTGCAGCGCTTGAAGAGTTTTTATACTGCCGATCCCCTCAAGCAGAAGCTCCAGGTCTTCTTAGGCGCCGATACGACTCTGGCTTCGAACACTCTGCGCTGCCTTCTGCTGCTGGTGACCAAAAACGCCACCACTGATTCGCCCTGGCCGATCAGCAATAACCCGGATGCCAGGTACAACGATCCCACGCGCCAGGACTGTAATCTGCAAATACCGCTGTGGCAGCTGGTGCGCGCCAGCACCGCTGCACCGGTGTATTTTCCGCCGGAAATTCTGCAATGGGATCCGCATGACAAGAACAAGACATTTGTTTTTGTCGATGGCGGCGTTACTCCGCACAACAATCCAGCATTCCTCCTTTATCGTATGGCGACCAATCCCGCTTACCGCCTCAATTGGAAGACCGGAGAGAAGAACCTGCTGCTGGTCTCAGTGGGAACCGGCGCAGCGGAGTCGATGGGAGCGACTGCCAGCTCGCCCAATAAAAATATTGTTACCACGATTACCGGGCTTTCCGGGGCCTTGATGTATGCCATACAGGTGGAACAAGACATCAACTGCAGGACCATCGGGCGCTGCACCTATGGCTCGCGGTTGGATCGCGAGATGCATGACATGGTGCCCCGCGAGGTCAATTCGGATATTACCTCTCCTCAAATTCCACTTACCACCGATCTGGGCCGTCACTTCCTTTATGCGCGTTACAACGCCGATCTGAGCGCGCAGGGTCTCAAGACGGCCGGCTTCAACGATGTAATTCCCGCCAACATCCAGAAGATGGATGGCGTAGAAAATATGGATAAACTTCTGCAAATCGGCCGTAAGGCTGGTCAAGCCGTGGACCCGCTGCATCTTGGTCCATTCATTTAGGAAGCAATTGGGGGTTAGAAAACCTTGCTTGTCTCGATCAGGACCGGGCTCTCCCCAACGGGCACGCGGCCACCAGACAAGGGATACACACTGCCGCTCAAATCGCGAACGTCGCTATATTGCTTGGACGCCTTGTAGCTCAGCGTTGTGCTGGGGTTCCAAAGCACCAGTGCCTGGTACCCACCAGCCCTAGTGAGAGAACAGGTCCAGGTATTGCCTGGATCCTGGATGCATGCAGAGGGCATCGATGCCCCTTCCATCCACTGTTGAACTGTGTTGTAGGCTGTAACGTCGGGATCCCCGTCGGTGGCCGTGCTCGAAAACCCACCCCACGTGCCACCATCGTACGCGTACCAAACGAAGCGGCTTACCCCACCCGACCACTGCAGCAGATAGTATTTGGCTATGAAAGCCGCCCGGTTGGCGCTTCCATAAAGTACATCATCCGGATCACCTGCCCAGTCGGCTTCGGTGTCCCACAAAGGCTTAGTGCCCTGACCATGAGCCGAGATGACGTTGCGATACTGAGACACCACGGAGTTAATCGATTCAGCTTCACTATTGCAGTAACCGTGGAAGGACATGATGTCGGCATAGTTCCCTCCACCCTGGGACAGATAGGTGTCGAGCCACGCCGGCCCGCCTTCTGCCGCAGCGCTTGGCGTAATCACCTGTGCGGCTGGGTTGACGGATTTGATGATCCGGTATGCATGCTGTGCCATCGTTAACAGGGTTCGCATGTCGCCACAGTAGTATTTCGGATCCTGCGGCTCGTTCCACAGCTCCCAATAGGCGATGCGTGTGCCGGCATGGACAGCAATTGCCGTCACATAGTTGTCCCAATTCTTCAGGTCAGTGGGAGGGGCGCACTGTCCGGGCCCATAGGGTCCCGGCGTATTCGGTTGAGACGATGCCCAAAGAGGAGTTCTTCCAAAGGTATAAATCACGTCGACGTTCCGTTCCTGGTTTATTTTGAGGAAGGCGTCAAGCTGTAGGAAGTTGTAGACTCCAGGCGCGGAGTTGATGTCCGCCCAATCAAGCATGGGAAAGGAATCCCAGGTCCTGGTAGTCCCGTATTTAATCGGAGCATTGACGTTCTCAAAATTGAGAACGGTCATACCAAAGAGTGATTGCGGAATGACGCCCGGGTCTTTGTAAACAAACGTAGTGCCGCACGCGGTAAGAACGCTTGTAACCGAAACCAATGACAAGAGAAGACAGAAGCGTTTCAGCGTGCGCGCGAAATTCACAGCAAGGCTCCGAATCATAGGACCAGAACGACAGGAACGACCCACAGACTCTCGGTAATGTGTTAACCGGAGCTTTAGTAACGCTGCTTGGCGAGCAGAACCAACGTGGAGCTCTCAAGTTGATTCCCGGCTTTAGAGATTAATCTAAATAGGCTGCTCTGCGGCGCACATTCCACCTTTGCGCACAGGCCCGCACCATGCGGGTGATCTAAGTGCTTAGAACGGCAAGGACTGGATCAAAGTGGGACGAGACTGTCCCACTCGTGCACGCAGTGGTAACCTTCGCCCGTCGGAGGGCCGCTTCGCGGTTAATTCTGGAAGCAAGCGGCGCGCCGAGTTGGCTTTGGCTAACTATCCTTGCGGATCGAAGGCAAGCGGCGGTACTCTGTGGGCGCAGGATGTTGACGGATGGTGCTTATGCGACCGCGATCCGCTTTGGTAAGTTTCTCCCGGTTATTCGTTCTCATTTATACAGCTGCCCTGCCATGTGTCTGGGGCCAGAACACAAGCGGCATCTTTCTTACTCCCATACCCAACGCCCCATTTACCGGCGTAATTGTCGTGGAGCGTACTACGGTTCGCGATGACGCCCCTGTCGTCAATCTAAAGACTACCCGGGATGTTGCGCGCGATAGCCAGGGCCGAGTCTACAACATCTTCCGGGAACTTGTGCCGGCTTCGGAAAGTGGCGCACCGCCGATCGTGCGAATTCATTTTTATGACCCGCAGACCAGGAGCTATACCTATCTGTATCCCGAGCGCAAAGTTTATATGACGGGCACGGTGAATCATCCCCCGGCGGCAGAACCTGCCGATCTTTTAGCTTCGCCGGCAGGCAACAGCGTTCCTCTCAACCAATTCACAAAACAGGAAGATCTCGGCACCCAGAGTATAGCGGGTGTGTCGGCGCACGGCGTCCGCCAGATACAGACCATACCTGCCGCCAGCAGCGGAACAGGGAATGAAATCGTGCTCACGGACGAGTACTGGTATTCCGATGAGCTGCACATCAATGTAGTGATTAAGCACAACGATCCACGCACGGGTAGTGTAACCATGACGCTCGGCCAGGTAACGCGCGGGGAACCCGATCCCTCGCTCTTTCAAATTCCGGAAGGCTACAAGCCGATGGGTGTCGGAAGCGGATCACCACAGCTCGAGAACGCTAACAGGGATGTCGCATCGCCGTACCACATAGGAGGGCCGGTCTCAGCTCCGAGTCTCCTCTCGGCTCCCGACCCTGAGTTCCCGTCCGGACAAACAGAGGGCGGCGTAGTTGTCGTGGCCTGCGTTGTCGACGAGAAGGGCGCGCCGCGGCAGGTCCGCGTAGTCCGCTCTCTTTCTGATGCTTTTGATCAAAGCGCCGTTCGAGCGGTAGAGCAGTATCGTTTCTCGCCTGCTATGCTGCAGACTGAATCCGCTTCGAAGCCAGTCGCCGTTGAAGTGAACATCGAGGTCAATTTCAGACCGCCTTCTTAGCACCGAATCTCATCCTCCGCCCGGCGCGAAACCCTTGTCCGAATGACTAATCTTTGGTCCAGGGAGCAGTATCCGGGTTGTGGCCCCCGTATGCTGCGTCTTTGTCAGGGGAGTTAGCTGGAACGTGGATCCAACAAGAAAAGAGTGGTCGCTGATGTTTGAAAAGTACACCGAGAAGGCCCGCCGCGTGATCTTTTTCGCGAGGTATGAGGCCAGCCAGTTCGGCCAGCCTTATATCGAGACCGAGCACCTGATGCTGGGCATCTTACGTGAAGATAAGGCGCTCACCAACCGCTTTCTTCGCTCCCACGCGTCGGTTGAGTCGATCCGTAAGCAGGTCCAGGAGCACACCATGATCCGCGAAAAGGTCTCAACCAGCGTAAACCTGCCGCTCTCAAACGATTGCAAGCAGGTGCTGGCCTATGCCGCGGAGGAGGCGGAGCAACTAGGCCATAAACACATCGGCACCGAGCATTTACTGCTAGGCCTTTTGCGTGAAGAGAAATGCTTTGCCGCACAGATATTGCATGAGCGTGGTCTGCGGTTTCTGATGATCCGCGAAGAGTTGGCCAAAGGACCACAGCACTCCGCGGTCCTGGGTATCCCTTCATCCATCGCCGAACTACTCACGGACCTGGTGCAAGCGGCAACCGACGGCCAACTCGTACCCGTGACTGGTCGCGGTCTGGAACTGGAAAGCGCCATCGAAATTCTTTGCAGTCACTACAAGAGGAGTGTGCTCCTCGTCGGTGAGCCCGGCGCGGGCAAGACCTCAATTGTGCAGGGTCTGGCGCAGCGCATTGCAAATGCTGAGGTGCCATTATTCCTGGCGAATAAACGCATCCTGGAACTTGAGCCTGAAGTTATTGACGGTTGGACCAGGGACCGGCAAAAACTCGAAGAGCTGACAAAATTGGCGGATACGGCCGCAAGTCCCTCCGAAGTCATACTGTTCATTGACCGGCTACAGGATCTGTTTGCATTGTCTTCCAAGTCCGCTGCGTCGGCTGGCGCTGGAATCGTCAAACAGGCGCTCTTGTATAACCGCATTCAGTGCATTGCCACTGTCAATGTGACTGAGTACCGCGAGCTAATCAAGAGCATTCCGTGGTTTGAAAAATATTCTCGCCCCGTCTATGTCCGGCCGCTCGATCAGGAAGCGAGTCTCCGCGTGTTGGAGGCTCGCAAGGTACCGCTGGAGAGGTTCCACGACGTGACCTACACGGCCGAGGCTCTGGAGTTTGCCGTGCATGCTTCTGGTAGTTATCTCCTGGAACGTTCACTTCCAGGGAAGGCGGTCGAACTGCTCGATGCGGCCGGAGCGCTCGTAAAGTTGCGGCGAGGGCCACCTCCTGACGAAGTAGCGGAGGCTGAAAAGCGTATCAAGTTCGTCTCGCTTCGTCTTGAAAGTGCGGTAGCCAATCATGAATTCGAGAAGGCAAGGTTCTATTCCGACGAAGAACGCAAGGAGAAAGAGAACCTGCGGGTCCTCAGGGAGAAGCATCGCAGTAATTCCTCTCCTGTGGCTGGCCGGGATCAAATCCAGGAAGTGATAAACCGCTGGAAGGCCTATCCGTATTGTCCATAGAAGACAGCAGCATAGAGTGTCCTGCACCAGGGCGGAAACACCATCTTTGCTACTGAGGCTGGAAGAGCGCCGTTGCCTCACGCAAAAACGCTGACGGCACGATCTCGTTCATCACCATTGATCCAACTCGCCGGGGCTTCGAGTTGGTCAATGCCGAGCGCAATGGCAAACGCGCACTGATCATCCGCGACGGCCAGCACGAATTCTGGTTGAGATCTACGGCCGGCTCGCCCAGGCGAGGCCGTCTGGCTCGCCGCCAACGTCAATGTGGCTCGTTACCTCTAAAGTCTTGAGGTCCAGCACAACTATATAGTTGTCAGGGCTACAGGCGATGAAGGCCCGTTGCCCATCCGGGTCCATCAGAATGCCTGCCGCTCCGTGGCCGATGTGAACAGTTTTGAAGTGTTTGCGCGAGGCTGCTTCGTAAATGGCGAGATCGCCGTCACTCAGGCGCGAAATCAGCACCAGCTTTCCATCAGGAGTGAACTTCAGCCGGTTGGCGCCGAACGTTTTCGCGTCCAGAGTAGCCGTCACTTCGCGGCTTTGCAGATCGATCACCGACAGCGTGCCGTCTTGTGCATTTGCCGTCCACAGTTCGCGTCCATCGGGTGACACGTCAAATCCCTCATCGCCTTTACCGACCGCAATGACGGTCTGATTCCACTCCATACGTGGTTGTGCTCCGCCTGGCGGCGGCCGCATTCCCGGAGGAGGGCCCATCGGCGGCAGAGCCACTTTTTCAAGAATGCTGACGCTTGCAGAGCTAATGTTGGTGGTGTAGATCTGTTTCTCGTCTGGGGTGACGTAGATCATGTGGGTCCGGTTCTGGCCGGTACCCATGATCCAATCGATTTTTGCCGTTGCAGGATCGTAGCTCGCGATCGCCTTCGCACCTTCGGCCGTGAACCAAAGCTTTCCTCCAACAAACGTGAGACCGTGCGGGCCATTCAGAGCTCCCGTGTCGATATCTGGAAGAGCTTTCTTCTCAACCAGGTCTATTACGGAAAGGGCGTGGTAGCGTCCGCCACCATAGATCGATACATAGGCGGTTTTACCGTCTGATGATGCAATCACCTCATGCGGGTCCGGGCCAACGGGCGCGCGCCCGATCACCTGCAAAGTTGCCGGATCCACAATCGCCAGCGCATGCTCCCGCTTCGAAAGCGCCAGCAGCGTCCGCTGTGGCGTCGATTGGGCGACGACTGGGACCGGAGCACACATCAAGCCGGCAAGGGTTGCAATGGAAACCAATACTTCCTTCCGCCCGAGGCGCATAGTCTTCCTTTCTTTCTCCGTCGAGGTATGATACTCCTCTGGTTCAGCGTGGACGTGGCTGTTTGTATACTCGATCGTAAGATGACAGAAGACGCGATTCATCAGCTATTCATTGGTTATTCCTCTAGCCGGCTGCAGCAGTTCTCGTCTCACATCGAGAAGTGCCTTGTCCAATTGACTGACGAGCAGGTGTGGGCGCGAGGGGGTGAAAACGAAAACTCCGTCGGCAACCTTTTGCTGCACCTCTATGGGAACATGCGCCAATGGATCGTTGCCGGCGTCGGTGGGGAAGCAGACACACGCCGGCGCGAGGAGGAATTTTCCGAGCGAGGCGGGCTTACGAGTAGAGACCTGACAGGGCGTCTGGTGACTCTCGTAAACCAGGCGACGGCTGTGATTGATGGCGTGAGCGCGCAGCGGCTATCTGAGCGGCTGGTGATTCAAGGTTACGAAGTGTCGGTACTGGACGCAATCTATCATGTGGTGGAGCATTTCGCGATGCACACTGGGCAGATCATCTTCATGACTAAAATGCTTACCGGAAAGACGATGGGGTTGAAGCACGATGTGCAATCGGCGGCGTCCCTGCATTGAACCGCTAGCCTGGACGACGAAGTTTCGAGCGTTTTGAGCGGCAAGGACGTCAAATGCTTGTAACCCATCCTGACCTGAGACCGCGAGGAACGCCAATGCGCACTCTGTGGTTGTTGATGGTTGTCACATCTATGGGCGCCTCTGCGCAAACGCCGCAGGAGTTGCTCCGTCTTGCGCAAGACGCCTACCAAAACCCCACCGGCTATGAAATCCACGGTAAAGGTTCATCGCAGGGGGTGGGATCATCGTGGCAAGTGGGGTTCCCAATCACCGTTGTTGCGGCCCCTGCGCCGTTCGAGACTCCGACCGCTCCGGTTAGTCCCGGAGTGCGCGTGGGCGGCCCATTGGAATTTACGAAAACAAGCGAAGGCAGTGACGAGAAACCGAAATCCATTAGTATCCCTTTCGCCGTCACAGGCGCCTGGACCAGGATCGCAGAGAATACGACATCGGTAAGGGAGATCGGCTCGGAGCGGCTGCCACTGAATGGTGAGATGGTCGACTGCCGCGTGCTCGAGGTGGAATACAGACCTTTGCCGGACAAATTCCCTCCAGTGAAGTATTCGATCTGCTCTGACAAGCATCTGGCCTTGAAGAAGGTGATGCTCTACTCGATGGGCCGGCGATCGACCGACCCGGAAGGGCTGTGGACCATAACGTTTGACACCGTGCAGTTCCATCGTCCAGCCCCGAAATGGTTGCTCGACTTAAACAGTCAGCCCAGATTGAAAACGCGGAAGGAATGGCAGGGTAGGGAAGCGCCCACCTTTAAACTTGCTGATCTCGATGGCCAGAAGGTCGAGTCGTCGACGATGCGGGGAAAACTTGTACTTTTGGACTTCTGGTCCACCTCTTGCGCTCCATGCCTCCGGGAAATGCCAACCATTCAAAGTGTGGCAAAGGAGCACGCAGATGACCTGATTGTGTGGGGGATATCGCTCGATCAGGCAGAGCGCGACAAGAAGTGGCTGGCACAGCATCAAGAAGCATTTCCCACCCTCACAGATTCAGACTACGTCGTTTCGGATCTCTACAAGGTGCAGGGAATCCCAGCCGTCGTTCTTATCGACCGCAAAGGAAAGATTCGAAATTACTGGGAAGGCGAGGTTGCTCCTATTGACCTCGAGGCCGCCCTGAAACGAGCCGCTCTGGTCCGCTGAGTTCGACGCTACGCCGAGTCACAAGGACTGGCCCAGCCGCTTTTCCAGCAGTGCGCGATATGTTCTGCTAACCCGTGAGCGGTGGCCATCCTTCAGCACCATTTCGAACTCGCCGTGCGAAATGGGCTGGAGCTCAACAATGCTGTCAATATTGACGATCGCCGATCGGTGGACGCGAACGAAGCGCACGGGATCGAGGCAATCGGCGAGCTCATTCAGGGCGGCACGATAGAGCAACTCTTTGCCGCCAACGTGCAGGTTCACATAGACGCCCGCGCCCTCGATCCAGTCAATGTCGGCCACACGAAGAAAGCGCGTGGTTCCTCCGGACTTCACCACCAGCCGATCGAGGTAGCGGTCCGCTGTGGGCCCGGTGGAGATCATGCGCAAGACATTGCGGCCGAATTCGCGCATGTTGCGCTCGTCGTGGCGAGCCTTGGCGCGGCAGAGCGCGGCTTCGAGACGTTCGTCGCTGAACGGCTTGAGCAGATAGTCGAGCGCATTTGCTTCGAAGGCTTTGATCGCATGCTGGTCGTAAGCCGTCACAAAGACGGTGAGCGGCATAGAGTCTGCGCCAACCGCCTTCACCACTTCCATTCCATCGAGTTGCGGCATTTGCACATCGAGGAAAACAAGATCAGGCGCCTCGCGTTGAATCACTTCGACGGCGGCCTGTCCATCGCCGGCTTCCAACACGGCCCTGACCTGAGCATCTTTGTCCAGCAGATCGACAAGGCGCTGGCGCGCCGGCGCTTCGTCGTCGGCCACCAGGACGCGGATGCCTTTAGCGTGCGGGGTCATCATCGGCTAGCTCTCCTGTTAATCGCAGCGGCAATGAGATTTCCACTTCCGTCCCGCCACCGCTGCGCCGCCCGACCGCGAAGCGGCTGCTGCCGTTAGGATGGATTCCGGCGATGCGTTCGCGCGTCACGGACAATCCCAGGCCGGTGGAGTTTTCCAGCGTCCAGCCCGGCGGCAGCCCCACGCCGTCGTCAATGACCCGGATCTCTACCTGCTCCGCGCTGCGCTCCGCTGTGACCGTTACCGCTCCGCCGGAGGCACGGCGCGAGATCCCGTGACGAATTGCATTCTCGACCAGCGGCTGCACGATCAGGCACGGCACCAGGGCATATTTCACCTCTGGTGCGATGTGCGTTTCGATGCGCAAGGTGGATCCAAAACGAATCCTCTGGATGGCGACGTAGTGGTCAAGAAAGGCCATCTCTTCCGCCAGCGGAACCTCCTGCCGGTCGCGAGCTTCGAGCGAAAGGCGGAGCAGGTCGCCTAGGTGCTCGATCATGCTCCGCGCGAGCCTGGGGTCGCGCTCCACCTGCGAAGAGACGGTGTTGAGGGCATTGAAGAGGAAGTGCGGATCGAGCTGCATGCGCAATGCGTTCAGGCGCGCCTGGGAGAAGCTGCGCTCCATCCGCTCCAGACGCAACTCGCTGGCCAGGTAGTGGTGATAATACCGATAAGTCTGGCGTGCCCCGAGGATAAGCCAATAGACCAGCCAGCTCCAGAGGATTCCCCCGCCGCGGAAGGCGCTGGCGAGCATGTGCGGGTCGGCGACTGCGCGCCATCCACCCAGGCCCACCACGGCGCGGACCGCGGCAAAGACATAGAAGTAGAGAGTGGTGAAAGCCAGGCTTGGCAGCAGTTGGGCAAGAATGCGCATACCGAGCTGCTTTTCCTTGAAAGGCAGGCGCGCATCTACCCAGAAGATGAGGGGAGTAACCAGTCCCCAGCTCCACCACTGCGCCAACGAGCCGAGCAGCGGGTGCGGCCAGTTGTGCGCCGAAAGGCCGGGCATGGCAAAGAGCAGGCCAAGAATGCTCCACAGCAGGGCGGCAAGCAACCAGCGCACCCACCAGCGGTTCGTCAGCCCGCCAAACGTCGCGCGATGCTTTTTATCAATGGTCAAAGGCCTCCAGGTCTTGCTGCAACTTTGTGCGCGCAGCGAAGTTCTATGGTGCGGCCAGGCGTAGACCCTTCAGATCGTCGAGCCGCATTTCCAGTCCCCAGCCATAGAAGTTGTTCACGACTGCTACCGCCAGCTCATTATTACCAGCTTTGAGCGGCAGTGTGAACGAGCCGTTCTGGAGCGAAAGGCGCCCGTCCGGCGTCTTGCGCGCTTCTGGCGGCTGATAGAGATTCTTGTCCGCAAAGACCAACTTACCATTCACGAAGACGAATATTTCACGCGCCCACCCCAGCGAGACTTGCTTTTGCTGCTCGCTGCTGGAGTGAATGGTTGTTTTCAGCCACACCACGGCCCGCTCGGGCTGCTTCACAGGCACCCCATACACGCGGCTCACGTTCACCAGTCCGGCGCGCTCCGCTTCCAGTTGTGTCCATGCGGCCGAGGACGGGGGCAGATCGGCAAGTGCGGGCGCCTGATCCGTCGCCAACTTTGCGTAAGGAGAAAGCTGCCAGTGCCGTACATAGCGGCCATCCGAGGCGGTCGCATCTTTTTCAGGGGTGCCGGGC
>Ga0210391_10003505_pt1 | contig 13258 bp, 15 predicted proteins | sample IncBWC12OmetaG_FD_160573 | JGI IMG/M metagenome (GOLD analysis project Ga0210391, IMG submission 160573) | Forest soil microbial communities from Barre Woods Harvard Forest LTER site, Petersham, Massachusetts, United States - Inc-BW-C-12-O ... | reverse complement strand
AATGAACCGGACCCGCCTGTGCGTCCGCATTCGTCACCGCAACATCCAGTTCCCCACAGCAACTCAATCGGATCGGCTTCGCCAGCCGCTCCACCGCCTCCATCCGTAGCGGGCCGTCATCCGCCGACGCCATATTCACCCGTGCATCCGTCGGCAGGCCATGCGCAATATGCGCCGTCTCTCCCGGCGAATCATCCGGCGGCTCAAAATACCAATACGGCCCATCGAATCGGATCTCCAGCGGCTTCGTCATCCGGTCCGCATCCGACCGCGCATGCGTTGACGGAAAATAGAGTTCCGTCACGCGCTGCGCCGGAGGCCACAAAATCACGCTGGAAAAATGCGGCCGTACCCGAGCACTCGCATCCGCTCGCTCTGCCGCCTGCGCCGTTTGCATCCGCAACGCTCCCCCTGGCGAATCTCCACGCCGCGCCAGCCACGGCAGCAGCGCCAGCAGCAGCACCAACGCCGCGCCAGCAACCGTTCCGCGCCCAAAACTTTCCCGCCGCCGGTCAATCGCGGCAATCCCGACTTCCCCACTCCAGTGCCACAGCAGCAAAAAAAATCCCGCGCCCAGCAGGATGCCCGCAGGTAGATAATCCTCCGCCGCCGCACATCCCACCGCGCCCCAAACGCACCCCGCCATCGCCAGCGCACGCCGCGGACGAAACCCCGTAATCCGCGTCCCATAAAGACCCCGAAACTCTCCGCTCTTCCATTCCGGCTCGTCATCCGCCACGACCGCAGCAGCCAGCGGGCGCAGACTCACCGCCATCGCCGCCGCACCCACCGCCATCACGGGCAATCCCCACGCCGGCCACGTCCGCGCCAGCAGCGCCGCGCCGGGCAGAAACATCCATCCCATCAAAGCGTGTTCAAAAAGGGTCCGCCGCGCAAACGCCGGCTTCGATCCCAGCGCTAGCCACCCTCCCCAAATTCCCGCAGCGCCCGCCGCCGCCGTCACCGCCAAAAACCACGCGCACCGCAGCGCCACTCCCGCCCAACTCAGCCGATGTCGAAGCGGAGGCTCGCACCACAACCACGCCACCACACACGCCGCCACCGATCCGGCGACAACCAAAAAACACAGCGCCCCAAAATCCTCACGCCGCGGAGTCGAACCGGCCGAAGCCGCTCCATCCTTCTCTCGAATTCCCGCGGCATCCCGCATCGTGAATCCTCTCCACAAAATCCAGCCGTTCGGATTCCGTCCTTAACGTGTAGACACCGCCGGGTGCCCCATGTCCCTGGTGTTGGGGACATGGGAAAGGTCTTGGTGCCCCATGTCTGCCCGGGTTTGGCAGATGTGGACTAGCGCGAGAGCGCCCGCTTTTGTTCTTGCCGCCAGCCACCAAAGCCCCTGCGCGGGAGTAGTTCGCCGCAAACCATGTTCTGCCCGCGCCATCTTCCTCCGCATACCGCTTGCCCCCGGCTGCCCGTTCGCCACCCGCGGTCTGCGTCCCTCAGCCACCAGCAGCGCCGTCAGCAAGCTCGCCGCTACCGGCACGCTGACTCCCATCACCGCGTATCCAAAATAAAAATGCGCCCCCGTCACCACCATCAGGTCCGGCGTTTGAAAGTGGTGCAGCAGCGCCACCGTCGCCAGCAACAGCACATTCAGGCTCGCGGACAAACCACTCACCACCCGCATGGGCGAACGCCCCGCCAGCCGCTCCCGCCGCACCACCAGATACACCAGCGCCCCCAGCCACACAAAGCTGATCGTCGGCACCACCCCATAACTCACTTCCAGCAGCGCAGGCCGAGGCCACGCCAGCCGCATCCATTGCTCCGGAACCGCACGCGGTAACCACCCCGCCAGCGCCTCACGCCACCACGGAAACAACAAGCTCCATCCCAGCGCGAACACCGTAGCCGGAGCCGCATCCACGGCAGCCTGCCCCGCGCTCCGGCCGATCGCCCGCGCCACCTGCCCCCAGAACCACGCCGTGCTCCGGCCCCGATGGCACTGCTCCAGCAAATCCCCCGCCAGCGCTTCATTTGAGGCCCCCAGCGACAGCTTCTCCAGCAGCAACAACCCCAGCACAATTTGCCAGGTCATTTCAGAATCAGCCATTCTCATGCCAAATCTCCCCCCACCGGCGGAAGCTTCTTCCATAGTCCATTCAGCACCCGCCGCGTCTCCCGCGCCGTGCTTAACCCGTCCTCGGTCACTCGAAAATATCGCTTCGCCCGTCCCCCGCGCTCCGGCGTCGCCTCTCCCAAATTCGACGACACCAGCCCCTTCGCCTCCAGCCGCTCCAGTGCCGCGTAGACGCTCCCAGCGGACACCTCGCGCCCCCGCACCTCCCCCAACTCCCGCGTCAGAGGAACCCCATAAGCCTCATCCCCCAGCCGGATCACCGCCAAAAGAACCATCAACTCAAACTCGCCCAGATACCCCCGCTGCCACTCTCGTTCTGTCATATCTTCCTATATAGCGAATAAATCAGCCGAACGCAACCGGAAAATGCCTGCCCCTGCGTTTCAATTTTTGACACTCCATGAACCTGGTTAGTTGTCACTATCCAGGTGGAGTTTTGCAGGAAGCCGCGCGCGTCAGCAGCAGCACCCGTTCGCGGGTGTTTTGCGTGAGAGAGGCGGCGAGTTCGAATTGCCTGCGGGCTTCCGCTTGGCGGCCCAGTTTGTAGAGCAGATCGGCGCGGACGCTGGGCAGAAGATGATAGCGCGCCAGGGAGGGTTCGGAAACGAGCGCGTCTACGAGTGCGAGGCCGGCCTGCGGGCCGCTGGCCATCGAGACGGCGACGGCGCGATTGAGCTCGATGACTGGCGAGGGCGTTAAGTGAACGAGTTCGGTATAGAGCGATACGATGCGGGGCCAGTCGGTTTCGGATGGCGTGCGCGCGCGGGCGTGGCACGCGGCGATTTCGGCCTGAAGAAGGTACGGCCCGCGGGTGCTGTTGATGGTATGAGCGCGGTCGATTGCGGCCAGGCCTCTGCGGATGAGCAGGAAGTCCCAATGGGCTCGGTTTTGATCGAGCAGGAGGATGGGTTCGCCGCCAGGGCCGACGCGGGCGCGCGTGCGGGAGGCCTGAATCTCCATGAGCGCGACCAGGCCGTGGACTTCGGGTTCCTGCGGCGTGAGTTCGGCGAGGATGCGGCCGAGGCGCAGCGCGTCTTCGCAGAGCGTCGGGCGTATCAGGTCGTCTCCGGCGGTGGCGAAGTAGCCCTCGTTGAAGATGAGGTAGATGACTTCGAGGACCGAGGATAGCCGCGCGGCAAGCTCGGCGCCGCGAGGGACTTCGAACGGGATGCGTTTTTCGGCAAGCGTGCGTTTGGCGCGGACGATGCGCTGCGCGATGGTGGCTTCCGGAGCGAGGAACGCGCGGGCGATCTCAGGGGTCGTAAGCCCGCCGAGCAGTCGAAGCGTGAGGGCGGTGCGAGACTCCGTGGAGAGGACGGGGTGACAGGAGATGAAGACCAGGCGGAGGAGGTCGTCTCCGATGGGGTCATCGAGTGTGGAGGTGAGGTCAGGCACGGTTTGCTCGAGTGTGGCGAGATCGCGTCCCAGTTCTTCGTGTTTGCGCGCGGCGACGGCGTTGCGGCGGAAGAGATCGATGGCGCGGCGTTTGGCGGTTGCCGTGAGCCATGCCGCGGGATTATCGGGGACGCCAGATTGCGGCCACTGTTCCAGCGCAGCGAGCAAAGCTTCCTGCGCGAGGTCTTCGGCGAGGCCCACGTCGCGCGTGAGCCGCGTGAGTCCGGCGATGACGCGCGCGGACTCGATGTGCCAGACGGCTTCGATGGTGCGGTGTAGATCGGTAGCGGACACTGCTACCGATCACACCAGCTTTCGATCCATGGATGCAAGTGCGGCTATTGGTTGACGGTCTGATTCGGCAGCTCTGCCCGTTTCGCTTTTTTGTACTCGATCTCTTCTTCAGAGAGGACCGGTGCGAAGTCTTCCATCTCCCCGATCTGGCGAATCTCGATTTCGGTGTCGTCGGCGGGAACGCGCTTGACCCACTCAATGGCCTCTTCGAGGGACTTGACCTGCCAGATCCAGAAGCCAGCGATCAGCTCCTTGGCCTCTGTGAAGGGGCCATCGATGACGGTGCGAGAATTGCCGGAAAATTTGACGCGTGCGCCGTTAGAGCTGGGCCGGAGGCCGTCCATGGCGAGCACAATGCCGGCCTTGATGAGCTCTTCGTTAAACTTGCCCATCTCGTCCATAAGTTTCGGATCGGGGACGGGATTCTCTTTTTCTATCTCTGGGGTTGTTTTGAGGATGACCATGACGCGCATTGTGAAATCTCCTTTGGGTTAGTGTTGGCCTGCTTTCGTACTGGCTCTCTGCTGATACGTCGAACGGGGCATGACCGAGTCGACACGAATCGACATGCATCGCCACGTATTCGCAGGGGCATTGCAGCAATTGACAATGCTATTGCTGGCCCGCCTCAGCGCTGCCGTCGCCGAACTTCTTCACGATCTCCTTTTGGACCTCGGGATCGAAGTCGGTGAGATCAAACATCCGGCGAACTTCCACCATTTCGTTATCCCGTCCGGGGATGCGCGACGCCCATTCGAGCGCCTCTTCGCGCGACTTCACATCGATGATCCAGTAGCCGCCCACCACTTCCTTCGCTTCGGTAAACGGGCCGTCGGTAATTTTCGATTTTCCGTTCTCGAAGGTGACGCGCGCGCTCATCGTCGCGGGCGGGGTCAGCCCGTCGAGCGCGACCAGCACGCCGGCTTTCCCTAGTTCCTCGTTGTACTTTCCCATGACCCCCATGCCTTCGAGGTCGGGTGCCCAGCCAGGTTTTGCGGTTTGGTAGTCCTTCGGATACATGATCATCATGTAACGCATGGTGTTCTCCTTGAAGGTTGAGCGAGGTTTGGGTGGATCGTTTTCGAGTTTAGCTTTTTGTTGTTGAACCGGTGAATTCAGTTGGAGAGCGCAGTTGGATCGTAGTTCCCCGCTTTCGTACTGCCCTCTCTGCTGATACGTCGAACGGATTGGGACCGAATCGACAGGAGAACTGACTCTACGCAAAATATTTTTTGGGGAGACTAAGAATAGTCCAGGCTACGGATTTTTCGAGGCAGGCGATTGAGGCAGAGCCCACCGCATCCGCAAGGCGATGGTAGAGACTGCCTCCCTGCTTCACGGCACGGTGGAAATTGACGAAACGTACATCGGCGGCAAGAGTAAGCGGCGCAGCGGCGCAGCACGGAACCAGAAACGCCGCAACGAGAAGTTCGATATGGTTCTGGGCCCCCGCACCCCTGAATCATGCAGAACCGAGCCCGCTGCACCTCGGGAGGTGTGGCGGGCCTTTTTCTCCCTAGCTCTTTTCCTCGATCAGCTTTTTCGACCTCTCCATCAATTTCTGAGTTTCAGCCATGGTCTTGCGGGACTGCTCAAGAACTTTTAGAGCATGCTCGAACGCGGCCTTCTGGTCGGGGGTGAGGGGCGCGTCTGGTTTTTCGCTATCCGAAGCCATATAGCGGATAAAACCAGACTAAAGCCACCTCACTGCAAGGTTCCAGCGTCAATAAACGCCACGATTAAGCGGCTCTTTCACGGAGTTTTTAGGACAATTAAGCTTGTGGGCGCAGTGGTCTCGCTACAGCGATGCGAGAACTCCCATTCGGTCAGGGAGCAGTCAATAATAGAAACAATCGCTGATTTGCCGCATCTCACGCAGGTTGAAAATGATCTGAACGCGCAACTCGTCGCGCAGCATTTCGTGGGTGAACGAAGGTAGACCTTGAGGCTTCGCTGGGGCCAGATTTCTTGGTTGGTGCCCTCATCCTACGCTTGTTGCGCTCCTGTCCCGGCCCTTGTTTCACCGCTTTTGACTTTTCTGTGTCAAGTGCATAATCGTCGAGGCAGGTTATTGAGCCACGACGAGCATGGGTTTGCGTTCCGGCGGCTGGGACCAGGTCTGAACGGTTCGAGCTCCCCGCAGGGATTCTGCATCCGGGACCCCAGGCTCCGTCTTCGTACCCCTCCCCACCCGATTCCCCTTGCCCTACTCCCCACAAATCCCTGCCCTCAGAAACAGGGAAGGCTCTGTCCGGCTCACGCGAACAGAGCCTTTTGTCTTTTCCATGCCTCAAACCGCAGCTCACAAGCCCTCCAAACGGAATCCGCCAGCCCGCCGCCGGACCCCGCAGAAGTTGATCGATCAATCGACGGTTACCGATCGATAACGATCAGGAGGAACCAAGCAGAATCAACAACTTGCCCCATACCCCCCGATTATTGGACCTTTTTTCGGACCGCTTTCAGCCTCGCCAGCTACGATCCAGTCCGAGGCGTCGCATCCCCCGTTTGGGCCTTCCGGATCAGGTTGACCAGCTCCGCGAGGCGAGCCGGATCGACGTCGCTCACCGCCGCCATCTCCAGATCGCCGCTGCTGAACACCATCACATGGAACCCCGCATGGTCCGCCTCAAACGAGCGGACCGCCGCGGCCGGCGGCTTCTCCCGCATGAACACCGACACCCGGTGCCGCCCAATGCTGTAGAGCAGTTGAGCCACCGGCTGGTCGTTCAGATAGGTCAGGTTGGCCCCTTCGAGCGTCACATCTTTCGGCAGCCCTTCTGGCAGATTGAAGCTGAAGGGGATCTTGCCCTGGAACCATGGCTTCACAGTGTGCCGGTCCGTCGAAAGCACCTGCGGCGGCAAGCTCCCGGCCAGCGCAGCAACGTGCTGATCGAAGACCTCGGTCACCAGCGCGCCCTCCTCGACCGATGCGATATCCGCCCTCCTTCCGCTGCGCTGCACCAGCATCGTCGTCGCGAAGGCAAGCAGCAGCACAGCAGCCGCGGCCCATCCCACCATGCCAAACCATCCAGTAGAACGACCCGAAGTCGCCTTCCTCTCCCCCGCCGGACGCATCACCCGCTCCTGCAAATCAGCAGGCAGCGCAAACCGGTGTCCCGCCTTCGCCGTGGCCGACTTGAGCAAGCTGAGGTTGAGGGCATTGGCAGTGCACACGGAGCAACCGGAAAGATGCTCATTCGCCTGCGCAAGCTCCGGCATCGAAAGCTCGCCGTCAGCCAGCGCGCTCAGCATCGCGGAAGTGAGGTGACCGTTCATGCGCGAGACTCCCGTGTTGCGCCGCCCACCAGCGCCAGCCGCAGCGCCGCCCGCGCACGTGCGACACGCGACATGACGGTGCCGATGGGAATCTCAAGCACGGAAGCGATCTCCTTGTACTTCATCTCTTCCACATCGCAAAGCAGGATCACCTCCAGCAGCGGAGGAGGCAGTGTCTCCATCGCAGACTGCACCGCCGCGCGATCGCTGAGCCGGATCAGATTCATCTCCGGAGTCTCCCGGTCGATCGCCGCCTCCGGATAAACCGCGCCACCAGATTCGTTCTCGCCCAACTCATCTTCGAGCGCAACCGTACGCTTCGCGGCAAGCCCGGTCCGCGAAGTCAGATACGTGTTCCTCAGAATGCGAAAGATCCACGCCTTAAAGTTCGTGCCCGCCTCGAACGAAGCGAACCCGCGCAGCGCCTTCAACATGGTTTCCTGCACAAGGTCCTCCGCATCGACAGGATTCCGAGCCAGCCAGGTTGCGACGTTGTAAAGACCCGGAAGAAACGGCAGCGCCAGATCCCCAAACCCTTCCGTTTGGGGAACACTTTCGCGTGCCGCACGCTTCCAGGACAACAGCGTCATCGGTGAATCGAGTCTCTTTCTCTCTTCATGGACGAGAACTGCCCGCGTGCAAATTTATTCCCGTTCTTCCGGAATAAACTGCGCAACCCGCAGTTGGCATCTGTGGAGGATTTGACGCATGAACGACACGGATAACCCTACACTCCGCCAAAAGCCGCTTCAATCGGACGACGCGGCGCAGCCCGGCGCAACCGCAGTTGATGGCATCGACCGCCGCAATTTTCTCACCTGCATGGCCTGGGCCGGCACCGGTCTTCTCTGGACCATGTCCGGCGGGGTGCCCACTTCAAAGCTATTTGCCGCCACAGGAGCAGGCGGCGCGGCAGCGCATGCCGAGCGTGGCGCAGACTTCAGCTTCGTCCAGATCAGCGACAGCCATATCGGCTTTAACAAGGCGGCGAACCAGGACGTAGCCGGCACCCTCAAAATTGCCATCGACAAAATCAACGCGATGCCCGGCCCCATCGACCTGGTGCTGCATACCGGCGACATCAGCCAGTCCTCGAAACCGGCGGAATTCGACACCGCACAGCAGATCATCCGCAGCGTCCGCGCCGACCAGACCTTCTACGTCCCCGGTGAGCACGATACCGCCATCGACGACGGCGCGCTTTACCGCGAACGATTCGGCAAGGGCACGCTCGGCACCGGCTGGTACAGCTTCACGCACAAGGGCGTGCACTTCGTCGCGCTCAACAACTCATTGCAGATCGACGCCCTCGGCAAACTGGGTCCCGACCAGCTGGCCTGGCTAAAGGCCGACCTCGCGCCGCTCTCCGCGTCGACGCCCATCGTGGTCTTCGCCCACATCCCGCTCTGGATGGTCTATCCAAACTGGGGCTGGGGCACGCAGGACGGAGCTGAGGCGCTCTCCTACCTGAAACGCTTTGGGTCGGTCACGGTGCTGAACGGACATATTCACCAGGTCGTGCAAAAGGTGGAAGGCAACGTGGCTTTCCACACGGCGATGTCGACGGCGTTTCCCCAACCCGCACCCGGAACCGCTCCCAGCGCGGGGCCGATGGTGGTTCCCGCCGATCGGCTGCAGAGCGTCCTCGGAGTCACGAAGGTTCACTACATTGCGAGGCACAGCCACCTGGCGGTCGTCGATTCCTCGCTGGCAGAAAAAGCATGAGCCGCGTTCGCAGCGCCGTGGTGGGATGCGTGATGGCCCTGACGGCCTCGCTGCTGCTGGCTCGCGTTCATCCTTTTGGCGACGCGGGCCTTGCCGGCGTGAGGCGCCCGCAGGACCTCATGGATCGCACCTCCATGCCCGCAGACGTCCGCGCAACACTTACGGCAAAGTGCGTGGATTGCCATTCCATGTCGACACGGCTTCCCGTTTACGATCGCGTTGCGGTTCGGTTTGCGCCGGTCTCGTGGCTCATCGAACGCGACGTTGAGGAAGGCCGCAAGCACCTGAACCTCTCCAACTGGGCCGGATATTCCCCCGATGAGCAGCAGGTCCTTCTCTCCAAAATCGTGCAGGAAACGAAGCAGCGGGAGATGCCGCCCCTTCAATATCGGATGATCCACCGGAACGCGCAGGTAAGCGATGCCGATGTGCAGGCCTTCTCGCGGTGGATGCGTACAGCGGAAACCTCGCCGGCGGGCACTTCCGCTCAGACTTCAACCGCAGGCGATCCGGTGCGCGGCCGGGCAATCTTCGAAAAGCGTTGCAGCGGATGCCACGCCCTCGACCAAAATCGAGAAGGCCCCCGGCTGCACGACGTCTTTGGGCGAATCTCAGGGCAGGTTGCGGGTTTCCCCTACTCTCCAGCCCTGGTCAATGCGCACATCACCTGGACCGATGCCTCGCTCGACCAGTGGCTCACCGACCCCGACGCGCTCGTCCCAGGCAACAACATGGATTTCCATGTACCCGAGCCGCTGGAACGCCAGGACCTAATCCGCTTTCTCAGGGAAGAGGTTGAAAAGTAAGGGAGCCACTCTTCCCAATCCGCTGGGGACTATGGTTAGATCAGCAATTCGTCTATAAATCAATAACTTGCCACACTTTAATGAATCTAACGCGTGAGGAACGAACACCCAAAACCAAAGATGATCGACAATTTGCCACTACCTCAAAAATGCAAAGCCACTAAAATCAGTGGCTTGCCGCGATCCCCTTCAACTAAAAGGGCTACTCTTAAAGGAAAGCTTTAACTCGAGCCGGCTACGACCCAGTTCGAGTCGTCCGCCCGACCAGCCGCGTCGGTCGCACCGGCTTCTTCTGGCTCCGAACCAGCTTCGGCTCTTGCCGTGTCTCAGAGTCTGCCTCCACGCCAGCTTCCATGCCCGATCGCCGGTCCATCCACTCATCCAGCCGGCTCTTGCGGAAACGCCAACGGTTCCCCAACCGGAACGCCGGGATAAACCCCGTGGCTGCATAGCGATACAGACTGTCGGCGCTGATGCCCAGATAATGGGCCGCCTGGCGAATGTCCATTACTTCCCGAACTTCCGGCGCTGCGGCTGCGGCTTTCACAGGGGCTCCTCCAGATACTGGGAAGCCATGTATACCACACCACCACAACCGAAAGAAACGCCGAATTGCCAGGGAAACCGGATAGCAAACCCCACCCGCCCAGCCAAAACAGCTGAAACGGATGGGGCTGACTTAAAGAAACACTTAAAGCTTCGGCTCCAGTGAGCTGATGATTTGAAGGAAGCTGTCGTCGACGGTCCGGTTCTTTGAGATCGCCTCCGCCAGCGGAATGTCTTCGATCTTCGTCCCCCGCAGGACCACCAGGCGGCCGAATTTGCCCTGGTGAACCAGATCAATCGCCGCCAGCCCATACCGCGTAGCCAGCATCCGGTCGTACGCCGTCGGCGTGCCGCCGCGCTGCGTATGCCCCAGGTTCACCGACCGCGTCTCGTAGCCCGTCTTCTTCTCAATCTCCTCCGCCAGGTGCTCGGCAATGCCGCTCAGCCGCGCATGGCCGAACGAATCCAGCTTGTCGCCTTTCGTTGCCTGTGCGCCGGAGTCCGGCAGCTTTGCCCCCTCCGCCACCACCACAATCCCATACTTCTTCCCATGGTCGTGGTTGTGCTTCAGGATGGCGCAAACATGCTCCAGGTCAATCGGCTTTTCCGGGACCAGGATCACATGCGCTCCGCCGGCCACGCCCGCGGTCAGCGCAATCCATCCCGCGTCGCGACCCATCACTTCGCACACAATCACGCGATTATGCGATTCGGCCGTGGTATGCAGCCGGTCCACGGCCTCGGTCGCGATCATCACCGCTGTGTCAAAACCGAAGCACACATCGGTGCCATTCAAATCGTTGTCGATGGTCTTGGGAACGCCCACGCCCGGCACACCCGCCTCAATCAGCGCGTTTGTCACCGACTGCGTATCGTCGCCGCCAATCGCGATCAGCGCATCCAGCTTGTTGGCCTTCAGCACCTCAACGCACTTCGCAATCCCGCCTTCCACCTTGCGGACGTTAGTGCGCGACGTGCGCAGAATCGTGCCGCCCTCATCCAGAATGCCGTCGACCCTCGCGAGCGTCAGCGCCACCGTGTTATTGTCCAGAACCCCGCGCCAGCCTTCTAAAAATCCGATGAATTCGTCTCCGTAATGAGTAATACCCTTCTTCACCACCGCATGAATCACGGCATTCAGTCCAGGACAGTCTCCGCCGCCCGTCAACAATCCGATTCGCATTGCTTTGCCTCTCCCTGTTTTTGGAATTTCGTTATGTTCCGGAATGAACAATCAATCCGGGAGCCGCAGCGCTCGTTGGCGCACCGTCTCTGCTCAATCGTGTGACCCTACTCCAAACCTCTTCACGCTCAATGATACGTTCCCCTCCGCAGCCCTTCAAATGACCGAAATACCGTGCGCGCCCCGCGCCCGCACCGCCCGCATCCGTAATGTCAACGTGCCGTTCCCACACTGCCATTAGAATGGCCCCATGTCCCTTCTGCACGTGATTATCCTCGCCATCATCCAGGGCTTTGCCGAGCTTCTGCCAGTCTCCAGTTCCGCTCACGTCGTCGTCGCTGAAAAGCTCATGGGCCTCGATCCTTCCTCTCCCGCCATGACACTGCTGCTGGTCATGCTCCACACCGGCACCATGTTCGCCGTCATCGTCTATTTCTGGAAACAGTGGCGCGACACGTTCTTCGTCCATGGCGAAGCTGCTAAACGCTTTGTGTGGATGATCATCATCGCGACCGTGCCCACCGTGATCATCGGCGAAATCATCGTAAAGATCATCGAGCACACCATTTTCAAAGGCACACCCCACGCGCAAATCGAGGACCTCTTCGGACATCTCGCCATCGTCGCGCCCGCGCTGCTGGCCGCCGGCATCCTGATCCTCATTGCCGGCATCGCCGAAGGCCGCAAGCCCGATTCCACCGAAGAGCCGGAGATCAGCTTCGGCCAGTGCGCCGCCATCGGCGCGGTCCAGGGCCTCTGCCTTCCCTTCCGCGGATTCTCCCGCTCCGGCGCCACCATCTCCGTCGGCATCCTGCAGGGCATCAGAAAAGCGCGCGTGGAGGCCTTCAGCTTTGCTTTGGCCGTCGTCCTCACCCCGGCCGTCGTAGGGCGCGAAGTCCTCCGCCTGCTCCACGCCGATCACAGTGGCTTTGCCACCGCCGCGTTTCCCAGCCTGCTCGGCGCCTTCTTCGCATTTCTGGCCGGTCTGGTCGCTCTGAAATGGCTGAGCGCCTGGCTGGAGCGCGGACGCTGGTACTACTTCGGCATCTACTGCATCCTCGCGTCCATCGGCGTCTTCATCCTGCACCATCACGGCTACTAGGACGTACCCATGTTCGTCCGCAAGCTGCGCATTGAACGCATCACTCCCGAAGGCCAGTCGATTCCCTGCCCCATCGCCTGGATCGACAACTTCGCCATGCGCAATTTCACAAACGACGCCGTTTTCGATGACACGCTGCCGCTCGATGACGGATTGCTCGAGGCAGGCTTCCGCGTCCCTCTGGACCAACTCACGCCGGCCATGGAAGATTGGTTCCGCCGCAAAGGCTATCTGCAGCCGGGCGACACCCTGCGAGTCGAAGGGCTAAATCGTTAGCGCAGTCTCATGCTTCCGAGACAACCGGCAATTGCGCGGCCTGCCATGCGGCCAGTCCGCCCGCCATTTCCGTCAGGTGCAGCAGACCGTGCTGCGCCAGCAGGCTGGCGGCAATCGACGAGCGGTATCCCCCGGCGCACTGCACCACCAGTTGGCCGTCACGAGGGATTTCGTCGAGCTGATCGCGCAGCCGGCTCAACGGAATATTGAGGCTTCCCGCAATATGACCCGCGGCCCACTCGCGCGGCGTGCGCACATCGAGAATGCGCGCCGGGTTAGATGTCGTCAGCTCCGCAGAAATCTCCGCCGCGCTCAGCCGCTTGGTTTCCGCGAGCAAATCCGGACGGTCGGCGAGCGCTTCCATTCCCTGCGAGAGATAGCCCCGCAGTTGGTCGAACCCGATGCGGCCAAGGCGCAGCGCTGCTTCGGATTCACGCCCCGGTTCCGCAATCAGCACGATGGGGCGCTCCTGCTCGAGCACAGTGCCCGCCCAGGTCGCGAACTGGCCATTGAGTCCGATATTGATGCTTCCGCGCAGATGGCTCCGG
>Ga0210391_10003504_pt1 | contig 13264 bp, 9 predicted proteins | sample IncBWC12OmetaG_FD_160573 | JGI IMG/M metagenome (GOLD analysis project Ga0210391, IMG submission 160573) | Forest soil microbial communities from Barre Woods Harvard Forest LTER site, Petersham, Massachusetts, United States - Inc-BW-C-12-O ... | reverse complement strand
ATCTGCCGGCGGAGATGGGGCTGGTTGCAGCGGACAAATACTGGGACGCAGCCGGCAAGAGCAGCGAACGGGAATACACGCAGCAATACGGCGCGCCGTACGGAATGTTTCGCACCTTCCTGTTTGCGAAAGCACATCATCTGCCGTGTGCTCCTCCGCCGTGGGGCACGCTATCGGCCGTCGATATGGCGCAGGGCACCATTCGCTGGCAAGTTCCGCTTGGCTCAATCGCTCCCCGCAAGCCGATCGTGCCCGCGGGTGCGCCCAGCCTGGGCGGACCGATTGTCACCGCGGGCGGGTTGGTCTTCATAGCCGGAACAATAATTGACCCGGCGATCCGGGCCTTCGACGTCGAAACCGGGAAAGAAATCTGGAAATTTCAGTTGTCCACTTCCGGCGCGGCTACGCCGATGACTTACCAGGTGCGGCCGGGCGGCAAACAATACCTGGTGATTGCCGCAGGCGGGCATTCCAAAGTGACAGAAGAAAAACAAGCGGACGAGATCGTCGCGTTTACCCTGCCGTAATCCGCGCACTCACGATTGTCGCGAGCCCGAACCCCTGTGATATAAATTATAGTGCGGGTTGGGTATTTATCCCGCTTATCATTAATCCTGCGGACGGGCGAGGCCACGTGGAATTTGCGCTGACGGATGAACAGCAGCAGCTGCGGCGAACGGTGCGCGAATTTGCTGAGGGCGAAATCCTGCCGCATGTGATGGAGTGGGACGAGGTGTCGAAGTTTCCCTCCGAATTAATTCCCAAGCTGGCGGAGATGGGCTTCCTGGGCGTGATTTTTCCCGAAAAATACGGCGGCGCGGGCATGGGCTACGCCGAATACGCCATTATCATCGAAGAACTCTCGCGCGTGGATGGCTCGATCGGCATCATCGTCGCGGCGCACAATTCGCTGTGCACCAATCACATCTATAAGTTTGGCAGCGACGAGCAGAAGAAAAGATACGTCACGCCGCTGGCACAGGGCAAGAAACTGGGTTGCTGGTCGCTCACCGAACCCGAAGCCGGCTCCGATGCAGGTGGCACCCGCACCACGGCCGTGAAAGAAAACGGCGGCTGGGTCATCAACGGTTCGAAAACCTTCACCACCAACGGGCATTACGCCGACGTTTGCGTGGGTATGGCGGTGACAGACTCCGCGAAAAAAAGCCACGGGATTTCCGCGTTCATCATCGAGAAGGGAACCAAGGGATTCAAGCCCGGCAAAAAAGAAAACAAGCTGGGCCTGCGCGCGAGCGACACCAGCGAAGTGGTTTTCACCGATTGCCACGTGCCGTCGGAAAATCTGCTCGGCAAAGAGGGCGAAGGGTTCGTCAACAGCCTGCAGATTCTCGACGGCGGACGCATTTCGATTGCCTCGCTCGGGCTGGGCATGGCGCAAGGCGCCTATGAAGCGTCCGTACGTTATGCCAAACAACGCAAACAATTCGGCCGAGCCATCGCGGAGTTTCAGGCGATTCAATTCAAGCTGGCGGACATGGCCACACAGATCGAAGCCGCGCGGCTGCTCACGTATCAAGCAGCGTGGCTCGCCGATCGCGCCATCGCTTCCGGCGATCACGACGCGCGTATCACGCAGGAATCGAGCATGGCGAAGCTGTACGCCGGGGAAGTGGCCGTGCGCGTCGCCAACGAAGCCGTGCAGATTCACGGCGGCTACGGATTCATCAAGGATTATCCCGCGGAGAAGTTTTATCGGGATGTGAAGTTGTGTACGATTGGCGAAGGCACCAGCGAGATTCAGCGGCTGGTGATCGCGCGGCAGATCCTGGGCAAGAAATAATATATCTTTTGCCGCCCGCGCTCATCGCTTCCAGCCGTTCCAGTGATACCATTCCGAGGCTGCAATTCACGTTGCTATGACTGTGTCCATCGAAACCTGGGCCGAGCAAGTGCGTGCAGGAGACGTGCGCGCAATTTCGCGCGCTGTTTCGGCGATTGAAAACCGTGAGCGCGACGCGGAGGAGATTTTGCGCCGGCTTTTTCCGTTCACTGGACGAGCCTATCGCGCGGGCATCACCGGCGCGCCGGGAACCGGCAAGAGCACGCTGGTGGATCGCCTGGCCAGCTACTACCGCGCCGAAAAGAAAACCGTCGGGATTATCGCGGTGGATCCGTCGAGCCCTTTCACCGGCGGCTCGATTCTGGGCGATCGCATACGCATGCAGGGGCACGCCACCGATGCCGGCGTCTTCATTCGTTCGATGGCCACGCGCGGATTTCTGGGCGGTCTGTCGCAGGCGGCGCGAGACACTGCGCTGCTGCTCGACGCCGCCGGAAAAGAAGTCATCCTGATAGAAACGGTGGGCGTGGGCCAGGGCGAAATTGAAGTCGTGCGCCTGGCAGATTGCACCATCGTTGTGCTGATGCCTGGCATGGGCGACGACGTGCAAAGTCTGAAAGCCGGCCTGATGGAAATCGGCGATATTTTCGTGCTCAACAAATCGGATCGCGAAGGCGCAGACCGCTTTGAGCAGCAGCTCCTGGGGATTCTGCAGCTAGTCCCGGCGCGCGACGGCTGGAAACCGCCCGTCGTGCGCACCATTGCGACCGAAAATAAAGGCGTAGCCGAGCTGGGCCGCCAGATCGCAGCGTTCCGCAAGCATTTCGAGCAGAGGCAGGAACGCCAGGTGCGCGAAATCGCGCACTGGAAAGAATGGATTCTGCAATTGCTGGAAGCGCGCCTGATGGAGCGCGTGGCGGGGAAATATCTCGGCGAAAAAGATCTCGACGCCATCGCGGCAGCGGTAGCCGAAAGAAAAACGGACCCTTACGCCGCCGTGAACGAAATTCTGGCGCGGGCCGGACTGGGAGAGGATCGTTGAAGCTAGGGGACCTGGAATTTCACGTGCTGGTGGACGGATATGTCTCGCTCGATGGCGGCGCGATGTTCGGCGTAATACCCAAAACGATGTGGGAAAAGAAAATTCCCTCCGACGGGCGCAATCGCATTCAGCTGGCGATGAATTGCCTGCTGGTGCACGCCGGTGGGAAAAGAATCCTGGTGGAAACAGGCATCGGCGCGAAAATGTCTGCAAAGCTGCGCGACATTTACGGCGTGGAAGGTCCCTTCCTGAACGACCGGCTGAAGGAACACGGTTTGGACCCCAGCGAAATCGACATCGTGATCAACACGCACCTGCATTTCGATCATTGCGGCGGTAACACGCGCGTGGAAAAAGATAAAGTCGTCGCCGCATATCCCAATGCGAAGTACGTGGTGCAGCGCGGAGAATTCGAACACGCCAAGCATCCCAACGAACGCGACCGCGCCAGCTACATCCTGGAAAATTACGCGGGGTTGGAAGCGAAAGGCAAATTGGCGCTGCTCGAGGGCGATCGCGCGATCGCTCCAGGAGTGGAATTGATTCGCGTGCCAGGTCACACCGCGAACATGCAGTGCGTGAAGCTGACGGGCGGAGGCAAAACCGCATTTTTTCTCGCCGATTTGGTGCCCACCACGGCGCATTTGCCGCTGCCCTGGATTATGGGCTTCGATTTGTTTCCCGTAACGACCCTCGAAAACAAAAAAAAGTGGTTTCCTGAGCTCGTGAAGGAAGGCTGGCTCGCGCTGTTCTGCCACGATACGAAAACGCAGGCCGCCTATCTCCGCGAGCGCGGCGGAATCCTAGCGGCCGAACCGGTGAAGGTGGATTGAACATGGCAAAAGCTGCAAGACATTCTAAAAAACCCGCCGCGAAAAATGAAACGGTGAAGATCGGCATTATCGGCGGCAGCGGTCTGTATTCTATGGCCGGCCTCACCCCTACGCGCGAAGTCCGCGTGACGACCCCCTTTGGCGATCCCTCCGACGCCATTATCATCGGCACGCTGGAAGGGAAGAGCGTGGCGTTTCTCGCACGCCACGGCCGCGGCCATGTGTTTTCTCCCAGCGAGATCAATTACCGCGCGAATATTTGCGCGCTCAAAATGCTTGGCGTCGAAAGGATCATCTCCGTCAGCGCGGTGGGTTCGCTACGCGACGATTTGCCGCCGCTGGATTTCCTGATCCCCGACCAATTTTTCGACCGCACACGCGGACGAATCGCCACTTTTTTCGGGGGCGGAATCGTAGCCCACGTGGGATTTGACAAACCTACCTGCACGCACCTTTCTGCGCACATTGCAGAAGCCTGCGACAACGCGGGAGTGAAGGCGCATCGTGGCGGGACGTACGTTTGCATGGAAGGTCCGCAATTTTCCACCCTGGCCGAATCGCAGACCTACCGTCAACTGCGCTTCGACGTGATCGGCATGACCAACTTGACCGAAGCCAAGCTCGCGCGCGAGGCTGAAATCTGCTATGCGACGATCGCCATGGTCACCGATTACGATTGCTGGCACCCGCAACACGATGCGGTGACGGTGACCGAAATCTTCGAGAACCTGAATCGCAATACGACGAACGTCCAGCGCGTACTGCGCCAAGCCGTGTCGCAATTGCCGGCAGATCGCGCGTGCAAATGCGGCGCGGCGCTGGCGCACGCCATACTCACGGATCCCAAGATGATTTCCGCGGCGACCAAGAAACGCCTGGCGCCGATCATCGCCAAGTACATCTTTTAAATGCCGCGCGCGCACAATTCACAAACTCAGGAGAATTCATGTCGCTACTAGTGGTCGGTTCGGTGGCGTTTGATGGCATTGAAACTCCGCACGGCAAGCACGATCGCCTTTTGGGCGGTGCCGCCAGCTATTTCGCGCTGTCCGCTTGTCACTTCGCGCCGGTACGCCTGGTGGGAATCGTCGGAGATGATTTTACGGCCAAGGATGTGGCCGTCTTCAAACACCAGCACATTGATTTGCAGGGCCTGGAGCGCGCCACGGGAAAAACATTTTACTGGGCCGGGCGCTACAACCAGAACATGAACGAGCGCACGACTCTGATTACGGACCTCAACGTCTTCGCAAATTTCCGGCCCACGCTGCCGAAATCGTATACGGACTCGGCGTTTATTTTTCTGGGCAACATCGATCCGACGCTGCAGCACTCCGTGCTGAAGCAAGTCACGCGCAAACCCAAGGTCGTCGGCTTGGACACCATGAACTACTGGATCGAGCGCACCCCCGCCGAGCTCAAGGAAACGCTGAAACATATCCAAGTGCTGGTGATCAACGACGACGAGACTCGCCAACTCACCAGCCAGCACAACCTGACGCGCGCCGCCAAAGAGATCTTCAAAATGGGCCCGAAAACTCTGGTAATCAAGCGCGGCGAGCACGGCGCCATCATGATGCACGAAAAATTCCTGTTCTCCACGCCGGCATTTCCTCTGGAAGAAGTGCAGGATCCTACCGGCGCAGGCGACAGTTTCGCCGGCGGTTTCATGGGCTATCTGGCGGGCGCAGGGAAAGTGAACGAGCGCACGCTGCGCAACGCGATGGTTTACGGTTCGGTGCTGGGAAGCTTCGCGGTGGAAAAATTCGGCGTGCAGCGCCTCACCACGCTCAAGCGCAGCGAAATCCACTCCCGCGCGCGCCTTTTTTCGAAACTTACTTCGTTCCGTCTCTAAAAACGTCGCGGCGCGATCGCATTTCCGGCCTGGGCAGCGAAAAGGTCGGCGCGGCAAAGTGCAGCGCCCCGCTGCGGGCCCCCGTCAAAAGGCCCACACCGAGATTCCCAAAGCGGCAAAAAATATCGTTCGCGCGGCACAGAACACTACCACGGGCTTCTCCGTTCCGCTAGAATCTCAACCGGCACGCGCCACGGGGGCGGCATGCTTCACGACTTAAACTCCTACATTTTGCTGCGGCTGATGCTGGCTGCTTTTCTGGGCGGACTGATCGGCCTGGAACGCCAGCTGCGCCGTAAGCCCGCGGGCATCCGCACCAACATGCTGATCTGCTTTGGCGCCGCGCTCTTCACCATTATTTCCTACGAAATGGCCGGCTCGGTGGGTGGCGACCATACGCGCATCGCCGCACAAATTATTCCCGGCATCGGTTTCATCGGCGCGGGCGTGGTGATTCGCGATCGCGGCGCGGTGCTGGGCATCACGAGCGCGGCCACAATCTTTGTGATGGCCAGTATCGGCATGGCCGTCGGTGCCGGAATGCTCGCCACCGCGATTTTTGCCACGTTGATGGTGTTGGTGGCCTTGGTCGCGCTCGGCTATCTTGAAGATCGCCTGGGACTGCAAACGCGCCTGATGACTTTCCAATTGATCGCCGCCACCAATGCCGACCTGCTGGTCCCGGCGCATCGCATCGTCGAGGCGTCTAAAATTGAGGCGCGCCGCTGGCAGACGCACCGATCCGAAGACGAACTTATCGTCGACTTCGAAGCCGAGGTCACCTACCACCAAGAGCGCGAACTCTTCACAAAATTTGCCGCACTGGACGCCAAGGTCGAAGCACGTCCGATGCGCGCTTGAAGTATCATCCAGCGTGACCCACGATTCGGCAACGTCGTTGTGCCCAGCCCGGCCCGATCTGCATTGCATATTTGAACAAGCCCAACAAATTTTGGGCCAACCAAACACTGTCGAGGCGAATCCGAGTTGACGAGTGTTCGCCGGGATGCTATCAATTCTTGGGCATTATTCAGGGGACTCGCAGGCGTTTCGATCGTTTCCCTCGTTTGGCTATCCCAGCGACGCCAGTGAACGGCGGCGCCAGTTTTCGGGAACACTACCGGTAAAAATTGCAGGAGGACAGGCTTGATGCGTTTGCGGTGGACCGCGTTCGGGATGGTCGCTGTACTGACGATTCTCACGTCTAGTTGCAGCTCCAGCAACGGCAACACGGTCGCGCCAGGCCAGCCGAATCCCACTCCGATTATCACCGGACTTTTTCCATCCAGCGTCACCGCCGGAAGCCAGTCCTTCACGATGTTCATCGCCGGAACAGGCTTCATTGCCGGATCCACCGGAACTTCCACGGCGTTTTGGAACGGCTCGGCGCGCTCCGCCGCGGTGAATATAAACACAGGGCAAATCGCCATCACCGTTCTGGCTTCTGACGTAGCAAGCGCTGGGACTGCGCTCGTCACGGTTTCCAATCCGCTGCCGGGCGGCGGAATCACCATCAATGCCGCGCCGTTCACCGTATTTCCGACGCAAACCAACACGCCGCTGATCTCCAGCCTGAGTCCGGCCACCGCCAGCCCGAGCGGCGCCGCATTCACACTCACCGTGAATGGTGCGAATTTTATTGCTGGTAACGCCAACATTGCTAATCCAACCACGCCCCCGCAACCGCCCTTTTCAGGGTCGGTGGTCGCTTGGAATGGCAGCCCTCGCACCACAGCGTTTGTCAGTTCCACACAGCTGACTGCACAGCTCACTGCGCAGGACATCCAAAGCGCCGGCTGTAACGGCGTCAGCGTGTTCACCTATACGGGCGGCGGCAATGAGATTTTCTCGCCCACCGCTAGCTTCATCGCTTCTTCCACCAAGGCGCCCGCAATCTGTTCGCTTTCGCCCGCCAGCGCCGTGGCCGGCGCCGCCGATTTCACGATCACCGTCAGTGGCGCGAATTTCGCCGCGAACTCTACCGTAAAGTGGAACAACAGTGCGCGCACCACCACTTTTGTCAACGCAAATACCGTTCAGGCCCAGATCAAGGCCGCGGACGTCGCCAATGCGGGCTCCGAGCCGGTCACGGTGGTGAATTCCGGAAGCGGCTCTACGCCGGCACTGAACTTTGCAATCTTGCCCACTCCGCCCGTCACTCCCACGATTACTTCCGTTGCCCCGACCAGTGCCACGGCCGGCGGCGGAGGGTTCACGCTCACCGTCACTGGCACGAATTTCATTCGTGATTCCGTGGTCGATTGGAACGGCGCGGCGCGTACCACCAGCTTCCAAAGCGCAACCTCGCTGAAGGCATCGATTCCCTCAACTGATCTGGCGACGCCCGGAACGATCGAGATTACCGTGCTCAACACATCTTCGAACGGCGCGGCGGCTTTTTCAGCGCCATTCCCGTTCACGATCAATCCTGCAGCCGGAGCAGCGGTGAAATTCCCGCAAGTGATTTCCCTGAGCATGGCCGGAGGTCCGGCGGATGGCGCGAGCGAGGCCCCAGCGATTAGCTCCGCTGGACGTTATGTTGCGTTCTATTCGCAGGCCAAGAATCTGGTGGGGCCCGCGCCGGCAGTCTCCGGAAATATTTTCGTGCGTGATACCTGCGTCGGTGCGACGAATTCGAATTGCTCACCGAAGACGATCGCCGCGGATTTGGCGCCAGACGGCAGCGCTCCCAACGGAAAATCCGGCAGGCAGGTCGCCATCAGCGGTGATGGGCGATTTGTGGCATTTATTTCCCGCGCCACGAACTTGATCGCCAGCAATGCCATGGCGTCACTCGGCTACTGGGGCTTGTATGTCCGCGACCTCTGCGTGGGCGCAAACGCCCCTTCGGGCTGTACGCCGCATACTGAAATTATTTCCACGGGCCCGGAAGGCGAAGCCGCCAGCGGCCCCAGCACCAGCCCTTCGCTGAGCGCCGATGGCCGGTTCGTCGCGTTTGTTTCTGCAGCGACGAATCTCGTGACGGAAAAATCCCCGCTGCTGCCGCAAGCGTATGTGCGCGACACCTGCGCCGGTCCGACGGCGACCAAATCTTGCGTCGCGCGTACTGTGGCCGTTCCGGTGGACGACGATGACCGTGTTGCAGGCGCGCAAGCTGGACGCCCGGCGATTTCCTCCGACGGCCGTTACGTCGCGCTGGAAATGTGGGCCGCAAAATCGGCGGCGCAGAATCCGGCCAGCACTTCGCAGATCGTGCTGGCGGACACTTGCATGGGAATTGAACCTCCCGTTTCCTGCACGGCATCCGCGGAACGAATCTCTTACGCGCCGGACGATTCAACTCTCGGCGGCGTGAATATTTCACCGTCGCTCAACAGTGACGCGCGCTTCGTGGTCTTCGAATCGCAGCCGCCCGATTCCTCCACGGGAAATGCGGCTCACGTCGGCCGTGCGTACCTGCGCGACACCTGCCTCGGCCCGACGGCGCCCGACGGCTGCGTTCCATCCACCACTCTGCTTGCGAACGACAGCACCACGGCGGCCACCAAATCGCAAAATTTCTCGCCCGCCATCAGTGCCACTGGCAGATTCATTTCATTCGTTTCCGGCGCCGCTTCGACCCCGCCTGTCGGCCAACTTGCCAGCGAGGGCTCGCTCGTCGTGCGCGATACCTGCTTCGGCGCCGTGCTTCCCTGCACGCCGCACACCTACGCCGTTTCCGAAGCCTCGGCCACTTTTTCCGGTGCACACGCCATGCTCGCGGTTTCGAGCAATCCCAAGTCGGCCCCGCTCGCCGCAGACCGCTACAGCGCCGCTCCGCTCACCGCCGATGGACGTTTCGCGGCTTTTTACGCGCCTGACACCATCGCCGCCGAGCCTGCCAGCGGGATCGGCGATGTGTATCTGGCCGTGACGCCGTTTTAAGCTCGCCGCGCGCTGCTGCTCGGATGTAAACACCGGCGCGCGCGCGGCTGGACTCGCCGCGCAAAATTCCTTATTCTCCTTTGCGGCCCATGCCGCAAGCTCTCAAGCCTGAAGCGCTTCATCCCGCCGATGCAGTGCGCATTCTTTCGCTCGCCAGCCCCGTGGATCCAGCTCGTCTGCAGCGCGGCGTCGAGGAAATTGTGCGCCTGGGCTACACGCCGATGTTCGATCCGGAAAAGGTACTCGCGCGCGGTGATTTTTTTGCTGGCAGTAGCGCAGAACGCGGGACGGCGCTCAAAGAAGCGCTCACCGAAACCACGACGCGCGGAATTTTCTGCTCGCGCGGCGGTTACGGCTCAAATTATTTGCTCGATGGCCTGAGCGTCGCGCTGGCCAGCCCCAAAATTTTAGTGGGCTATAGCGATCTCACCTCGCTGCAGATTTTCCTGTGGCAGAAATTTCGCTGGGTCAGCTTTTACGGACCCATGGCGGCCGCGGGCCTGGATCGAGGCGCAAGCGTCCCGGACGGTTACGATCCCGAATCGCTCACGCGGGCGCTGACGGAAACCAAGAGCGGCTGGACCATCCCGCTTGCGGGCAGCGAAGCAATCATGCCGGGTTCGGCGGACGGCGTCCTTCTGGGCGGCTGCCTCACGCTGATCGAGACCGCGCTGGGCACGGCCTGGGAACTTGACACCCACGGCGCGATTCTATTGCTCGAAGATCGCGGCATGAAACCCTGGCAAGTAGACCGCGCGCTGATGCACCTGAAGCAAGCGGGCAAGCTGCGCGGCGTATCCGGCGTCCTGCTCGGAGAATTTCCGGAATGCCAAGGTCCGGCCGGAACCGAAACTGTGTTGACCGTCGCGCGCCGCATTCTGGGCACGATGGGATTTCCTGTGGTATGGGGCGCGGCGGTGGGTCACACGCCGCGCGCCATGTTGACGCTGCCGCTGGGCGTGCGCGCACGTCTGAAGGCCGACGAAACTTCGCGCCTGGAAATCATGGAGCCGGCCTGCCGTACCTAACAGCTCTCGGGCGCGATGAATGCGGAGGCACGTGATTTGCACGCGTCGGTAATCGCCGCCGCGCGCAAGGAGACAGCAAATTTCAACGCGACTGAACAAAGCTACCGAACATATCCACGTCCTGGGCATTGCCGGCTCTGCTATGGCGCCCGTCGCCGGAATGCTGAAAGAGCGCGGCTTTCACGTCACCGGCTCCGACGTCAACGTCTATCCACCGGCTTCGACGCTGCTCGACTCACTCGGCATTCGTTGGAACGAAGGATTTCGCGCGGAAAATTTGCAGCCCGCGCCGGACCTTTGCGTCGTTGGCAACGTGATCGCTCGCGGCAATCCGGAGATCGAGCGCATCCTCGACGAAAAGTTGCCCTACTGCTCGATGCCGCAGCTGCTGGAACAATATTTCATTCCCGGGCACACCTCGATCGTCGTCGCCGGCACGCACGGAAAAACCACCACTACGGCAATGCTCGCCTGGATTTTTCAGGTGGCCGGGCGTAAGCCTGACTTTCTGGTCGGCGGCATCTCTCCGAATTTTGGCGACCGCAGCTACGGGCTCGGTGGCGGAGAAGAATTCATCATCGAGGGCGACGAGTATGAAACAGCCTTCTTCGATCGCGGCCCGAAGTTCCTGCACTACCATCCGGACGAACTGATTCTCACTTCGCTGGAATTCGATCATGCGGACATCTACCCGGACCTTCCGTCCATCGCCGTGCAATTCCGCAGGCTCGTGAACCTCGTCCCGCGCCGGGGTAAAATCCTGATGTGGGGGGAGAGCGAAGAACTAAAGCGCGCGGTGGCGAAAGCATTCTGCCCCGTGGAGACTTTTGGACTCACCGCCGAATGTGATTGGTGCGCTGGAGACGTGCAGTGGCAGGACGAGGCCACTGAGTTCCGCGTCGCGTTTCGGGGCAGGGAGGTGACGCGCCTGCGCACGCCCGTCGCCGGAATGCACAATGTGCTGGACGCCCTGGCCGCAACCGCGATCGCCTACGGCCGCGGCATCGAGTGCGCAGCGATCCAACAAGCTCTGGCTACGTTCGTCAGCGTGCGCAAACGCATGGAGACCAAAGGCGAAGCCAACGGCATCCTGGTGGTGGAAGACTTCGCGCATCATCCCACCGCGATTCGCATGACCCTGGAAGCCACTCGCACGCGCTGGCCCGGACGAAAAATTTGGGCGGCAGTCGAGCCCCGCTCCAACACCATGCGCCGCAAAATTTTCGAGCATGTGCTGCCCGAATCCCTGGCCATCGCCGACGTCGTCGTGATCGGTCCGGTCAGCCGTGCGCAGTTGCTCGAAGAAGGCGAGCGCCTCTCGCCGGAATTCATCGCCCGGTCGCTGCTCGACCGCGGCCGCCCGGCTAAAGCGTTCGATTCGTCAGCGGCAATCGTGGAATTTCTGGCCGCCGAAGCCCGCCCCGGCGACATGGTGATGGTCATGTCCAACGGCAGTTTCGACGGCCTCAGCGAAAAATTGCTCGAAAAATTCAAATCGCTCGAAGGAGCACGGAAATGAATTCGGCCCAGCGGATCGCTTTGGCACTTACCCTGTTGTTTTTCGCGCGACCCGCTGCGGCCACGATCGGCTATCACATTTCCCTGAAGAATCCGGAGCAACACCTCTTTCACGTGTCCGTGGAGATTCCCGCGCAGCCCACGGAGCGAGAAATTATCATCGCGCTGCCGGCGTGGAACGCTTTGTACCAGATACGCGATTTTTCCTATCGCGTGCGCGATGTGCGCGCGCGCAATTCGGCCGACGCCGCTGCGGCGTCATTGCCCGTGCGCATGCTCGATAAACAGACCTGGAAGATTTCGCTCGCTGCCAGCGACAGCAGCGCAGGCCTCGCAGCCGGTGCAGACGCACCGGCACGCGCCGCAACGCTGGATTACAGCATCGAATGGGACGATCCCGGCCCGTTCAATTCGCAGCTGAACGCACACCACGCCTTCGTGAATTTCGCTGAAGTGTTGATGTACGTCCCCAGTCGCCGCGCAGAAGACGCCCACGTCCAGTTTGACGACGTTCCCGAGGGCTGGCGCGTCGCGGCGGAACTTCCCGTCGGCGCAACGCCGAATTCATTCGTCGCCGCTAGTTACGGCGCGTTAGTCGACGCCCCAGCCGAGCTAGGCAAATTCGCCGAATTCGGATTCGACGAAGCCGGCGCGCATTTTCGCGTTGTCGTGGACGGCAAAGAGTGGCGCCGCGAATCCCTGGAATCCGTTCTGCGCGACATTACCAAATACGAAGTGCATTTGATGGGCGGCGCTCCCTTCACCCAATACACTTTTCTCTTTCACTTCGGTCCTTATCCCGACGTCGGTGGCGGCGGGATGGAGCATTCCAATTGCACAGCGATTTCCTCGCCGTCGGGTGATGCGGCCGCTGCGGTGGCCGCGCACGAATTTTTTCACGTCTGGAATGTGAAACGCATTCGGCCGCAAACGCTGGAGCCCGTGGACTACAGCAAGGAAATGTACACGCGCGCGCTGTGGTTCGCCGAAGGAGTCACCAGCACCTACGGCGACTACGCTCTTGAGCGCAGCGGACTGTGGAGCAAAGACCAATTTTACGCGGACCTCGCGGGAGAAATCAGCGAGCTGGATTCGCGGCCTGCGCATCGCTGGCAGAGCGTCGAGGAATCCAGCCTCAACGCGTGGCTCGAGGGCTACGACGAATATCGCCGCCCCGAGCGCAGCATTTCCTATTACAACAAAGGTCAGATCGTCGGCGACCTGCTCGACCTCGCGATTCGCGACGCGACCGACAATCACAAATCACTCGACGACGTACTGCGCCGCATGAACGACGTGTAC
>Ga0210391_10003503_pt1 | contig 13270 bp, 15 predicted proteins | sample IncBWC12OmetaG_FD_160573 | JGI IMG/M metagenome (GOLD analysis project Ga0210391, IMG submission 160573) | Forest soil microbial communities from Barre Woods Harvard Forest LTER site, Petersham, Massachusetts, United States - Inc-BW-C-12-O ... | reverse complement strand
TCCCCGGTAGCTCAATGGTAGAGCATTCGGCTGTTAACCGAAGGGTTGCTAGTTCGAATCTAGCCCGGGGAGCCAACTTCTCGTTCTTCTTCAATCAGTTACAGACGGCGATTTTCACCTCCTCGCTTTTGGGGGCCTGACTGTCACGAAAATGTAACGCCACTCGCTTTTGCGTTCATCGCAGCGCGGCGGAGAGCCTCGACAGAAGAAGCGGGCGGATCAGGCGCAGGATTTGGCCAGGAAGGGCGGGTGAACTAGTTTTCTAGCGCGAGCCAGGAAGGAACTTCGGAGAGAGAGTCAGGCGAGCCGAGCAGTCGGACGATTACTTGGTTCTTGGTGTTTGCTGCAACAGCGCTTTTCGGGTCTTGGCAATCTCTTGGGCGAGTTCCTTCTCGCCGGGCAACGCGAGCTTGTACTGGCTGGACAGAACCTTGTTGTGCAGATTTCCCAGCGCGTAGTGAGCGACCGCTTCGTTCTTCTCCTAGCAAAGGATCAATCCCAGAGGCGGGTTCTCATCGGGCAAGGTCCAGTGCTCGCGGGCATAGTTCAGATAAAGATTCATCTGGCCGGCATCGACGTGGGTGAATTTGCCGATCTTCAAATCGATAATGACCAGGCAGCGCAGCCGTCGATGAAAGAACAGCAGATCGATGCGATACCATTCGTCGCCGACGCGCAGGCGTCTTTGCCGAGCCAGGAAGGCGAAGTTGCTGCCCAGCTCGAGAAGAAAATCTTGCAGCCGGTGGATCAGCGCTTCTTCCAGGGCGTTCTCTGAATATTCATCTTTGAGTCCCAGGAATTCCAGAACGAAGGGTCCTTGATTTCCTGTTCTGGGGTCGACTGTTCGGTTGGATCAGCAGGCTGTCCCCGGCTGATAAGCGCCGCCTTGTTTCGCGACAACTGGGTACGCTCGAAGAACTGCGTCGAGATCTGACGGTCGAGTTGACGGACCGACCAACCTCCCCGCAGCGCTTCTTTTTCGTAGAGGGTGCGGGGTTGCCGGTTGTTAACGGAGAGGAGCCGGACGTAATGAGACCAAGGCAGGGGAAACGGGGACGGTCGAGCCAACCCTACAGATTTCGCAGACGCCGTCTGCGGATTCTCCTTCGAATCCCCGGTCTGGCCCGGTTCGATCAATTCCGCAGACGGCGTCTGCGGAATCGACCAGGCTAGGAAGAACTCTCGCATGGCGAGCAAGTTCCGTTCGGAAAAGCCTTTTCCAAACCGTGAGGTCAGATCCGCCGCCAAGCGGCGCAGCAAGGCCTTTCCGTACTGCGCCCGCCTTTGCCCGCGCTGCTCCTGTTCCACAATCCGTCGCCCAATCTCCCAATAGGTCGCGGTCATGATGGAGTTGACCGAACGCGCCGAATTCCGCCGCGCTTGCTCGAGCAAACCGACGAGCTGCGACATGAATTCAGGATAAGCCTTGTCGAGAAGAACGGGGTTCTTGGATGTCGTGAATCGAACGCGATCCTTTCCGGCAAGGGTGTGGCCCGATTGATTATAGTCTTGTTTGCGGCAGAGATTGAGGCGACGCGCGGGAAGATTTAGACGACCGGTAATAAGGATTCATTAGCGCGAGATGCTGAACAGGCAAGCGAGCAAGCGGCTCGATCCTCCAGCTAGAACGTGCAACTGCTGGATGAATCGCGCAACCAAGAAAAACTGTTAGCTGAAGCGAGGGACGAGGCGGCTCGCATCAATCAATTGCACGTCAATGACGAAGCCGCGCTGGCGCAGGAACAGCTTCGCATTGCCGATCTCTCAAATAGGCTGCGGGTTGCGAGCGCCACTCTCGATCTCGAGCGGCGACTGGCGGCCGAGGGAAAAGACGTTCGAGAGCTTATGGCATCGCGAGAGTTACACGTAATTGATGTCCGCGACTCTGACTCGAACGGTAATCCGGGAAAGGCGTTTGGTCGCGTTTTCCTGACGGAAGGTAAATCACTTACTTTTTACGGCTTCGATTTGAACGAAGACGGAGTGTTGGATACTAAGAACAGTTTTCAAGTCTGGGCAGTGCCGGAAGGAAGCAAGAACTCCTCGCGCAGCTTGGGCATTTTGCGCCAGGATGCTAAAGCACAAGGGCGGTGGGTGTTGAACGTGGAGAATCCGGAACTCGTAAAGGACATCAATTCGGTGTTTGTCACCGTAGAGCCGGTAGCCGGCGGTAAGCAACCAAGCGGCCAGAAGATGCTCTACGCCTACTTGGGGCAGGCCAACCACCTCTAGTGGCCGGTAACGCGCTATATGCAGTGGGTGCTCGACTCACCGCACTTCTCGACAAGACTAATGCTCTGAGGAGTGGCGCGGGAGGTGAGTTAGTTCGGCCACGGCAGCGCGCAGAGCTGGTAGGGCGGGTTCGGGTCGGTGTTGATTTGCGCGCATACAATGGCAGTAGCTTTTTGCGGTATGGAGCGGGCGGGTACCCACGGTCCCTGAGGACTTGATGAGACCAGCCACACGCTTTGAGTAGTCAGAAGGATCGGATTGTAGAAATTGAAATCGAAGTAGAAAGTATCGCCGATGTTCAGGACCACCTGAGAGCTGTTTGTAGCGTAAGTGATCCATGTCCCTTCGATCGCTGTAAATTGAGGCGAGCCCTGGTAGCGTACGGTAGCGTGGATCGCTGCCTTCTGCGCTGTTTTCGAAACCTTTTGTATGACTTCGCCGCCACTTTCTTGCGGCGCCGCGTGGATTGGCCCGCTAAGACCAAACAAGCCGATCAGAAGGCTTGTGGTCACCGTTATCTTCTTCATGGTATGTCTCCTGCGCAGCACACTGTCACTCGTTTCTGATCGTCGAACCCACGCCAGGATCATGCCGCGCGCGTCTCGACGGTTGGAATTGTCAAAAGTGACAGATTATTGCGCTCGACCAGCGCGACGCAGGTCGATAAGTCAAAGGCCGGCAAATCGCGACAACGACTGGTAAGAAGAGACTTACCGCCGGCTAACGCGGCCGTGGTGCTGGATGAACTCGCTAACCCGTTTACGTCCGGCGGTTGAACATATCCGGACGCAACAGATCAAAAAAGGTGCAGAACGGTTCTCCTATCGCGTTGTTTCACGTCCGGAATTCAGCGTCCCTCTGGCACTTTTGACAGTTCCGCAAGAGTTTTGAAACTGTCATAAGAAGGCTGGTCGCGAACGGACTTGAAATGAATCTCTACACCATGCAGGAATTTCTTGGAGCGCTTCTCGTTACGGCAGCTTTGACGGGAACGGTACTTGTTTTTGTGATCGCCTTCCTCGTTTTGCAGGAAGGGATACGCTGGGCCATTCACGGGTCGAGAACCCATCTCATACCGATTAGAGGCTTGAGCGCTAAAGATCAGTGGCTCCAAAGAAATCGTAGTCGATCCGCTCTCCGCTGAGGGTATCCAAACTCGGTTGGTCAGCAGCGGTTCTAGGAACACTCCGATTTTGAGATGCCGCGCTACCGACAACTAGACGGTCGAGGCGTGCTGCGAATATTTAGAGATGGTTCAGGGTGTTACAGGTTTGCACAGTTTCAACGAAAAACGGAAAGAGGAAGGCTATAAGCAAATACCGTGAATTCCGCGAAGCATTACTCATGGAAAAGATCTTTGTGCGGCAACGCCTGGAGTTCTATGCACGCGGCTGGGAGGTTGGCCTGGCTAAGCCGGCTCGGCCTGTGTGTATTGCTGTGCTACTTACCAGCACCGGCGCTGGCTCAGTCGCCGCAACCGTCCGTCGTCCAGAGAGGGCAGGCTGGTGCGCTTGATGCAGGGGCGAAGGGAACATCCCCCGGCTTGCCCAATCAGCAGTCCTTAGGAAGCGTTAGCGGAGTAGTCTTTGATCCATCCGAGGCCACTGTCGGCGGAGCACAAGTTCGACTTACGCGTGAAGATCAATCCCCGAGCGCAGAAGTGCTGTCAGATGACGATGGCCGCTTTTCTTTTGCCAACGTCGCCCCGGGGTCCTTCCAACTGACAATTACGGCGGAGGGCTTCACCACGCAAGTATTTTCTGGAACTGTAGGTCCGGGGCAGGACTACATTGTCCCGCAGGTCGTGTTGGCTGTCGCAACGCAAGTGACGCAGGTGACTGTCGGACTCACGCGCGTCGAACTGGCAGAAGTGCAGATCAAGGATCAAGAGAAGCAGCGCGTGCTCGGCATCATTCCGAATTTCTATGTCAGCTACGACCCCGATGCAGTTGCTCTCACGTCGAAACAAAAGTTCGAGCTTGCCTGGAGGTCGTCTGTCGATCCATTCACGTTCGTTGGGGTTGGCGCTATCGCGGGGATTCAGCAGGCAGAAAACGGACTTCGTGGATACGGGCAAGGAGCGCAAGGCTATGCAAAGCGCTATGGCGCATCGTACGGTGACGTCGTTATAGGTACATTCCTGGGAAGCGCCATACTGCCGTCGCTTCTGAAACAAGATCCGCGTTATTTCTACAAGGGAACCGGTAGTAAGCGATCCCGATTTTTCTACGCGCTCGCCAGTCCGTTCATCTGCAGGGGCGACAACGGGCGCTGGCAACCGAATTATTCCTACGTTGTCGGAAACTTCGCCGCGGCGGGTATTGCAAATTCCTACTACCCCGCGAGCGACCGGGGAGCAGGTTATGTGGCCGAAACCGCGCTGATAAGGCTTGGTGAGAGTGCCGTCGCGTCGGTCTTTCAAGAGTTTATCGCGCGGAAGTTGACACCGAAAGTCTCGAACCGCGCTCAGGCCCAGTAGTAAATGCGCTGGGGCTTATGGTTGACGACGGTAGAGACATAGCCAACTGGATAATGCCGTGATCGGAGAAGCGACGCACTGCTTCAAATATCCAGTAGTGTTCACCAGGAATTACGTTGGAAGTTTGACGAATTGCCATCCCCTTATGGAAGCCGGGGACTGCGGGCAGCCGAGTGACGGATCGACTGGACCGCAGCCTCCATTCTCCCGTCGAGAGCGTCTTGCTTCTGGTCAAGCTAGAACCGGAAAACAACTCCAGCCTGGTACCGGAGATTGCTCTGGTTGTTGTTGCCACCCGTGAAGGCATTGCCAAAACGGGTCAACAAGTAGTCAACTTCAATTGGCCGGATGGCGATGTGTTCGTTGACCGGTATGTCGATGCCTCCGCCGATGATGAAGTCAAACGCATTGTTGCTGGGAGACCTGCTGGCGACGACACAGCCTGCCGGACCGCAGTCCTTGAAAAGATTCCCGTAGAAATTGCTGTGAGCTCCCCCGAACAGCGCCTCGGCAAATGGCTCGAAGTGGGACATGCGGTATTTAAAGATCGGGCCACCGTTGTAGGTGAACAAATTACCTTGCGCCGTAACGATGCAATTCGACGTGCTACTGCAATTTGGGCCCGGCGGTATGGTGATAGTGCGCGTATAGCTGCCGTAGGCTTGAAGCTCGCCCACGATGCCCACGTACTTGCTGAAGTAGTAGGCGACCGATGCACCGCCCCCATTCAAATTGAACGTGCCAATAAGGTTGTTGTTTTGGGGATTGGCATGAACAAAGGAATAATCAACCGCAACTTCGACCTTCGGTGTATCTTGCGCGAAGGTAGCGCTTCCGAAAAGCAGAACCAACGCAACAAAAAGTAATTTCTTCATCTCAAATTCTCCTCGAAGCTAGATTTGGTACCAACAATTTTCAGCCACCAAGTGCGCGTCTCGACTTGTGTGAGGCGCCGCAATCTCGCTCATGCCGAAATGCGCTTGGCGATAACTTGACGCTGCAACTTCGTTCCAACCCTCCAACATGGAGTTGAAGGCCCGGAAGAGTTTCTCGGAGAGGGATGGGGTGCCTCGCTGTTTTTCGGGGAGTGGGGTGGCTCTTCCGGGCCTTCTCAGCTCCGTACGAACGAACGTACGAGAGTCACAATGTATTGTGTATTGTAAGAAATGTCATATTTGTATTGCATAAATAAACGAGAAGATGACGACACCACGATCAGAAGCTCAATGCACACGGGGGCACGGGCCGACAAAGTTACACGCACTCTAGAGCCGAACCATTTAGGGTAGAGGGCCGATCTTCGGAGAAGAAGGTAGTGTGCGTTCCAGCCAACTTCAACTGTCAGAAATAACAGACCACGCAGTTTTCTGTAGTACCACAGAAAAAAACTGTCAATAGTGACACTAGCAACCCGCGCGTCCTAGGCGCAGCATCTCGAAACGCGGCACCGGTGCACCGCACTGCGCGGTGAACCGTTCGAAGGTGCCATGTTTTGGTAGGTTCCGAAAATCGAACAGGAGGTGAATCATGGACCGCTTACTCAAAACCACCCTAACTCTGGTGTTTCTTACAACGCTTGGTTTGACAGCAGCAACAAGCGAAGCTCAAGCTCCCGTTTTCGTAATTACGCCGGAAACAAGCTCCGTTAAATTCTTCGTGAAAGCGTCGGTGGCTATTGCAGGCAATTTCGACAAGTGGGATGCCACCCTGGCATTTACCTCTCCAGATGTCTCGACCGGAGTACTCGACGTCAAAATTCAAGCCGCCACCGTTAATACCGGAAGCGACTTTAAGGACGACAAGCTCAAGAGCAAAGACTTCTTCGACGTTAAGAAGGATCCGTTGATCACGTTTAAGTCCACAAAAATTGTGCAGACCAGTCCCAACACCTTCGATGTGCAGGGCAACTTTACAATACGCGGAGTGACCAAACCAGATACGCTGGTGCTAACGGTCGATCGCGAAGGGAAATCCTCAGGCGAAATTAAAGGGACGATGGCCTTCGACCGCAAAGACTACGGGATGGACAGCGGCATTCCCTTCATCAAGATCGCCGACCGCGTCGAAGTAACGGTGTCTCTCCAGGCGAAACGAGTCAGCGGCCCTCCAGTCATCTTTAAGCAATAGCCAGTTGGCGTATGTTTTTTCCCAGTGGCGCAGACCGGCGCGTTAACGAGGCGCAGCCGCAATCTGCCATTCATCATCCTTGAAGCGTTGAGCAATCCGACCAACAGTCCACATCGTTCAAACTGCGCGGTTGGCACGGGTTTCTCACCGCAGGCGCAGTGAATTTGGGTCTTTTGACAATATCCATTTCCCGCTGTCTCGGACAACGTTGGCTCAGCTCGAAGCATTCCCGGGTCCAACGCGTTGACATCAACGAGTGCACAAGGAGAAAAAACATGCTTTCACAGTGCGTACACATCTCACGAGCAAGCTGTCGCCAATGTTTCGTTGCTCTTGCAATCTGTCTGCTGCTCAGCGGAGTCGCGGCAGCTCAAAATCAGCCTCCCGTGACGGCGGGTTCAGAACGGTCGCTGCCGACCGCGATCGGAACGCCGTTGAGGGTTACATTCCCTGGGGTTCCGAGCGTCCCCGGCGTCAAAGCTGACAATGCGGTGCAGCCCGCGAGTAGTCGTGGCGCGCAAGGGTATACTGGAGGAATCTCCTCTACGCCGCAAACGGGCAATGCTCCGGCAGGTGTGCGTCGCATCACGTTGGAAGAAGCACAGGAGGCGGCAGCGGCGGCCAACAATCCACTCGTTCGACTCGGACAGTTAAGCGTAGAAGCCGCAAAAGAGCACCGGCTAGGGGTCCAGGGGCTTTACTTTCCGAACGTGGGCACGCAATTTGCAAACCTTCACCTCAACAAGGAGACGGGCCAAGTGATAACCGTGCAACGTCCGCTTCCAGGAATGCCTCCCGTGGAAATAGCCGCGAACATCTTCGCCAAGAATCAGACGGACTTCAACGTCGCCGCGGCTCAACCGGTGACACCGCTTCTTTCCATCTATCAACTCGTGAAAATCGCACGAGCCGACGAGAATATCGCCAAAGCAAAGGCAGGATTGCCGGTGGCAGAAGTAGCAGCCAAGGTAGAGAAGAATTACTTCGATTTGCTGGTTGCCCTACGGGAACTGACCAGCGCCGAAGCAGACGCCAGAACTATCCAGACCAAATGGCTGACGGCTAGCATTTCGGGGACTCCCATCACGTCGCCGGGACAAGAGACGGAGATGCTCGGCGCCGAAAAGGCAGTCGTATTTTCGACCAGCAAGGTGAAGGAGCTAACCGCGGCGCTCAATGGATTGGTTGGCCTGCCGGACGGAACAACTTTGGAACTCGTACCGCCCGAACCACTGGTAGAGGACACATCGCTGATCGAAGCCACCGAGAAAGCGACCGCAGCGAATCCGGAGGTGATAGAGGCAGAACAAACTGCGGTTAAGGCTCACGCGGGTTTAACTCTCACAAAATTGCAGTACGTTCCAACGGTCGCGATCACTGGCGGTTACGCCAACCAAAACGCGATCAGCAACCGTCTTCTCCCCAAGGACTTCAGCTATATCGGCGTCATCGCTACGTACACCATCTTCGATGGGTTCAAGCGAGAGCATGGGGTTAAAGAGCTCAAGGCGCAATCCGAGATGGCCGACCTTGGAGTGCAACTGACGAAGGCAAAGGTGGCGGCGGGGGTGAAGAGCAGTTATTTCGAACTGGACCGCTCGCGTCAGCTCTATCAATTGGCGCGCCGGATGGTGTCCTCGGCCGGCGTGGTAAACGCAAGCTACAAATCAGACGACCCGGAAGTTGAATCAGCGAAGGCAAAAATGGAAGCAGACATGTTTCGGGCCGAGCTCGAATATCGTCTAGCATACGCCAAGCTGAAGGACTTCACGGGTACACGATAGGAAACTTTTCGCGTGCTGGACGTCGCACGCCAATGTCCTCTAGGAGGAATAGAAGTGCAAAATGAAATGAGAGCCCGGAGGATTGCCCCGAGGCGCTCTCGGGATTCACGGGAGTGAAAAGCGCGCTACTGGGAATAAACGGCGGAGTGCTCTGCGCAGATTCGTTGAAAGACAGGACCCTGTTCTTTGCCGCGAAAGCGTTCGATCGGATATCCGCACAGGCTGTCTACGTTGTACGTGGATGCAAGTTCGTTCCAGAGCCGCTCCATTTCAAAAGCGGCTTCCGCTTTGCCTTCGGCGTGCAGCAGCGCGGCACATTCTCCACAAACCGCGACGCGAGGATGCTTTCCCGTAGCCGCGTTGAGGGCGGTCGAAAGGAAATCGCTCGCAGCTTTTACAAATCGCTCCGCGTCGGGCTCGCCATTCGTAAGAAATGTCGAAAGCACGTCGGAGGGTTCCAAAGCAACGTAGCTTCCCCGTTCCATGGCGTCAGAAACATCGCAACCTTCCGACTCTAATTTCCGGCGGAGGCTGTTGCGATGTGAGGCGGTCATAACAACTATGACTGCATCACCATTTGCCAGAGCGGTGCGGATAAAACCGGTGTAGCGAATGAGAAAGGGCGCGTCATCGCCGTAGAATTCAACTTCGTGGGAACGGCCGAATGGTTTATCCCGCATGAAGGGCCGTCGAGAGATTTCAATGCCTTCCTCAATGCGTGGCCGAACGGGAGCTTGCGAGCCCAGAACGCCGGTGAAATCGTGACTGGCCAGGAGAGCGCTCACAAATCTTTCTCCCGACATCACCGTCAGTCGAATGAGTGAGACCTTCATGCGGGCTATTGCGCCAGTCCGCTACAAAACTGTAACTTTTGCCAATGCACAGCATTCTTAAGATGAAGTACATAGTTCGCGAGGCTTTCCACGGAAACTACTTTTTTTCTGAGACGTTCTGTTCATCGTGAGCGGGAAGGCGTGTTAGATGAAAAATCCCCCAAGAATTTTTCAATTGTTGATGCTAGCGGCCACGTTTTCATTGGTAAGCACACTCGCGTTATCTCAAAGCGCGCCGAATCCAGCCGGTTGGTACACCGCTGCGCAAGCCGTGAACGGCGCCAAGGCGTACCAGAAAACCTGTGCCAGTTGCCACCGTGCCGCGCTGCAAGGCGGGATGGGCCCTGCACTTGTCGGCAGGCAATTTTGGCTCACGTACGCCGGCAAGAAAGTTTCAACGCTATGGTCTGCGGTGCACACGACGATGCCGATGACGGCGCCTGGCTCGGTCTCAGCCAGGAATTCGATCAATATCATGGCATTCCTGCTGCAGAAAAACGGTGTACCCGCCGGCACCACACCGCTCAACGATACTGCGGATTTGTCGAAGGCGCTTCCAGCGAATTAGTGGATCGCATCCGAGTGCACTGAATCAAGGCGTGCAGGGGATCCGCGAAAGGCGGCCGCTGATCGGCAAGTACTGCGATTCGTGGGGAGAGTCCGATGTCCAGTGACGACTCGCGCGGGGTGCGCGCATCGGGAGCGCGAAGAATTCTCGGCTGGCGTCGCGTTGTTTGGCTTGCTTCGTTGGCTTTGGTTTTCGTATTTCTCGGTGCGGTCCTCGCGGCGTTGACCAATCAGGCGGTCATCTGGTCAAGCTCGGACAGATTCTGCGGAACGACTTGCCACTCGATGACGTGGGCCTCCGAGGCGTACCACCATAGCACGCATTACATTAATAATGTGGGCGTTCGCGCCAGTTGCGGCGAATGCCACATTCCCTACGACTCAGGCCATGCCACCGCAGAAGAATATTTGAAGCTGCTCTTGTTCAAGGCCGACCGTGGAGTCAAAGATTTCTGGTACGAATCGCAGAAGGGCATCGCCACCAAAGAAGAGTGAGAGAAACGCCGGCCTGCTCTGAGCGAGAATTTTGAAAATTATCTCACCCAGCACAACTACGTCACCTGCCGTGGCTGCCACTCTCTGTTGTCGTTCGGAGGTCCCAACAGCCATATGAAGCTCGTCATTCATCAGGGCATAGTAAAAGCGGGCAGCTACAATTGTCTCGAGTGTCACGCGAACATCGGCCACCTCTACCTGCAACCGTCCTCCAAGGCGGACGGCTGGTACTCGGTGCAGCAGGCGGCCGCCGGCAAGAAGCTTTTTGATGATTCGTGCTCCGGTTGTCACGGCGTAAGGCTGCAAGGCGGCGCTGGACCGGCACTTAGCGGCGTGACCTGGAAGCAAAAATTCGGCGGCGCAAAACTTTTGACGGTGTGGGGAGAAATTAAAGGCCCAATGGCGGACTATGCGGGTAAAACCTTAACGACACAGGAATCCCTCGATATTCTGGCTTACCTGTTACAGCAAAACGGCCTCGCCGCAGGTAATTATCCTCTCACTGACACTCGGGAACTCTCCGACGGCCTTCCATAAAAGTGGCGCCGCGCGGCAGGCGACGACGAAGGCTGCATTCGCCGAACTGGAAGTTAAGGTGAAGAAACACCAAGCCAAACTGCGGAGGGACTACGCGCGGAAACGCAAACACGCGATCGCACGCCAACGGATCGTCGCCGGATCCGGATCGACTGACCTACCTCGTTTTTGACCGAGTTCGGTAATTCTGTCATTTCTGACAATAGGCATTGCCGCGCCAAATCTCTAATATCGCCATCGTTACGCATAAGGAGAGCCAATCCCAGTCATGGCGTCCGACGCAATAAGTGGGGCCGGGATTGGATTCAGTACCGTCCTCATGAGGGCTCCCGGGCCTCCCCCGGGCTTATGAGTGCGGTTCCGATGCCCGCGCTCAACTTGGCGGCGGCTGGTTCCCTCGCAACACCCCAGCCGCCGTTCAGGTGCAGCCGGCGTCCCGTCGGCCATCAGTGAATTTCTTAGACGAGTTCAACGCATTCGCCGATTTCGAAATTGCGAACAAGGAATTGGCGGCGCGAAAGGAGAAGAAATGAAAACTAAGATGCTCGCACTAACGGCCCTTCTCTGCTGCATCCCTTCGGCAGCCTCCGCGCAAAACGTTTACGTGAATTCCAGTCCCAATGCGAATTTCTCCAGTTACCACACGTATGCTTGGGGCCAGAACCAGAATCCAAACCAGATCGCCAGTTCGTTCCTGGCGCAGGAAGCGCAGAGCCAGATCAACACGCAATTGCAGAGCAAGGGCCTGCACATGGTGCAAGAAAACCAAAATCCCGACTTGGTCGTCATCATCAGCGGTGGGATGAAAACGCAAACTTCCTACAACGCATGGGGCATGCGCGGTTTCGGCGGAGGTATGGGCGGGATCACTCCGGAGCAGAACGTGATCGGAACGTTGATCGTGGATATTTACGACGTGAAAGCCAAAGAATTGGCCTGGCGCGCGATCGGTCAAAACACACTGAACGAAAGCAACTCGCAGAAAAACATGCAGATGGTGGACAAAGCTGTCGCCAAGATGTTTAAGAAATACCCGTCCTGAAGCAGATCCAAGTTGTTGAGGCAGCGAAATTAGAAACCCAAGGGAGGAAACCATATGGGCGGCATAGCGCGAGTGAAACAAGGTGTCTCTCTTGGGCTAAGCGTCCTGTTGGTCTTCGGCATCGGTCCCGGAGCCACATCAGGCATGGCCTATCAGAGCTCGGGAACCACAGCGACCGCCACGTCGGCCTCTGGTTATCCAGGGCAGGGGGTGGCGGCAACCGCCGAGGAACTGCAGGCCGTCGTTGCGCCAATCGCTCTTTACCCGGATGCGCTGGTAGCGCAGATCTTGAGTGCCGCTACCTTTCCCGACCAGGTTGCTATTGCCAGCTACTGGATTGGGCAGAACAAGGGTCTTGCCGGCAGCGCACTCGTGGCAGCGGTTGATAAAGAAACCTGGGATTCCAGTGTCAAAGCGCTCACCCAGTTTCCATCCGTGCTAAACAACATGGCGCAAAACCTTTCGTGGACCTCGGAACTCGGTGAGGACTACCACAACCAGCAGGCCGAAGTAATGACGGCCATCCAGACGTTGCGCGCCAAAGCGAAAGCAGCCGGCAATCTGAAAACTACTCCGCAGGTTACGGTGGTACAGCAGTCGCCGCAGGTCATAGTGATCCAGCCGACAAATCCCCAGGTCGTTTATGTTCCGGAATATAACCCAACGGTCGTTTATGGCTACCCCTACGTAGTTCCCGCGTATACCCCTCCTCCTTCTACTGGTGCTGTGGTTGCTGCGGGCGTTATTGGGTTCGGACTCGGGATCGCTGTCGGCGCCATGATGAGCGGCGGATGCTGCGGCTGGGGATACAGCGCTTGGGGTTGCCATTGGAATGGAAGTTACGGGGCCTACTACCACGGCGGTGCCTACTACGGAAACAGCGCGTGGCACGGCGGATATTATGGTTCCAGTGCGTCCGCATACGGAGCCTACGGTAGCGCCCACGCTTCGGCTGGCTACAATCCTGCCACAGGCACCTACGCGCGCGGCGCGTCAACCTCGACGGCATATGGCACGCAAAAGGTAGGGCAGGCGTACAACCCCTACACAGGGGCCTATGGTGCGACCCACCAAGGTTCCAACGCTTATTCGAACTGGGGAAGCTCGACGGTCTCGAAGAACGGGCAGACTGTTGACACGCAGCATTACTCGGACGCTAACGGAAACGTTGGCA
>Ga0210391_10003499_pt1 | contig 13282 bp, 8 predicted proteins | sample IncBWC12OmetaG_FD_160573 | JGI IMG/M metagenome (GOLD analysis project Ga0210391, IMG submission 160573) | Forest soil microbial communities from Barre Woods Harvard Forest LTER site, Petersham, Massachusetts, United States - Inc-BW-C-12-O ... | reverse complement strand
TGTGAATCAGAATACCTATTTCGCGGGCGACACCAATTCGACCACCCTACACGTGAACTCGGCGTTAGAACCGAACTACAATGGCGGTTACGACGCGTATGTGGCCCAACTGCAGTCTGTGTTGAGCTTGTCGATTAGCGGAGTGCTGACGCTGGGAACGAATCAGGTCTTCGTCGACGCCGGGAATCAGGCGACGTTCACTTACACGATCACCAACAACGGCCCGGATGCGGCCAGCAATATCACGGTCGTGGACGACCTGAACTCTAACATTACGGGTGTACCGCTCAACTTTGTTTCGGCCAGTGCCAGTGCTGGAACCTGCGGCGGAGGTTCGACCAATACCAATGTGAGCTGTAGTCTTCCCACTCTGCAATCGGGCGCAACGGCCACCGTCACCATCGTGCTCACGCCCACGCCCTATTCCAACGGGATTCAAGCCGCCTTTAACGGCGGCTCAGTGCAGGTGATGGGCACAGGCAACAATGTGCTGGCGCGCACCCAGGTGCCGGCGCAGATGGACGACTACACGATGGCAACCAATCCTGCGAATCAGAGCGTGCCCGCCGGACAAACCGCTCAGTATCAGGTGGTGCTGACACCGCATCCGGTTTATTCTTCGAAGGTCACGCTGTCCTGCACCGGCCTGCCGACTGGAGCAGCGTGCAACTTCACCAATAGCCCGGTTTCACTGCTCGGTCCCGCGTCGTCTACGCTCAACATCACGACCACAGCGCGGCCGATTATTCCACCCGTTACCAGTTTATGGACGCGGCATTTCTACGCGATGTGGCTAGCGCTACCGGGATTAACGCTGTTGGGAGTGGGAGCCGGAAGCAACCGGCGTCGGCGGCGCATCCTGGGAATATTGCTGTTCTGCACGCTGTTTGCGGTGCTTCTGCTGCAGCCGGCATGCAGCAGCAGCAACACGCAGCTACCGGTCAGCGGAACCCCGGCCGGTCAGTACAAGGTGACGGTTACGGCTGCGTCCGGCAGCGACACCAAGAGCGGCGTGATTACTCTGAATGTTCAGTAAATAATGTTCAGTAAGTATTGTTCAGCAGATAACGTTCCGCAGACAGAGCGCAGCAGAGGACGTTCAATTCTTTTGTTGGAAGCGCTTCGCGGGGAAACTCACGCTCCGGCGGAGAGCTTGTGGTGTCCTTTAGACTCGGCAATCCCATATTGCCGAATCTTATAGAGCAGAGCCTTGTAACTGATCTGGAGAATCGCGGCGGCCTGCTTGCGGTTCCAGTTGGTCTGCTCCAGCGCATTGGTGATGGCCTGAGCTTCGGCTTCGTCTTTCGCGGTGCGGGCCAGAGACTTCAGTCCGCCTGGCTCGGCGGCGCGGCCGGAAGAATCGCCGTGGACTCCTCCACTACCATTGCCGTCATTTCTGGGAATCAGCTCGCTGACTGCCAGGTTCTCATCCCCAAGAATCAGATAGCGCTTCAGGAAATTATTTAGCTCCCGCAGATTGCCGGGCCAGGAATGATTCTGACAGGCTTGCAGCAAACTCGGAGAGAGTGGCAGTGGCGCGCGCGCGTAACGCTCGGCCATGCGCGTCATCGAATGCTTCAGCAGGATGGGAATTTCTTCCTTGCGTTCGCGCAGCGGCGGAATCTGCATGGTGAAAGCATTCAGACGGTAGTAGAGATCCTCGCGCAGGCGCTTGCTGGCGAGTGCTTCCGGAATGTTGATGTTGGTGGCGGCCAGAATGCGTACATCGACCTTGATGATGGAACGACTGCCCAGGCGCGAGAAGGTCTGGTCTTGCAGGACATGGAGGAGCTTCGCCTGGAGCAGGGGCGGCATTTCTCCGATTTCGTCGAGCAGAATTGTGCCTTTGTTGCAGAGCTCAAATTTGCCCGGCTTGGCGTGAGTCGCGCCTGTGAACGCGCCCGGCTCGTAGCCGAACAATTCGCTCTCCAGCAGGTCGGCGGGAACGGCGGCACAATTTACCTTCAGGAAAGTTCGATGCGCGCGCGGCGAAAGCTTGTGGATCAAGCGCCCCAGGACTTCTTTGCCGGTGCCACTCTCGCCGAGCAGCAGCACGGGAATGTCGACATTGGCTACCAGCGCGGCCTGCGAGCGGATCTTGCGCATCTGCGGACTGGCCGCGATGAAGAAAACGTCTTCGGAAAGTTCTTCGACTTCTCCGCTGTAAGTTTGTTTTCCCTGGCCGAGGCTCAGATCGATAACGGCATCGAGTTCGGCTTTCTGAAACGGCTTGGTCAGATAATCCTGCGCGCCCAGCTTCATGGCGTGCACAACCTTGCGGGTATCGTTGACGCAGGAGAGCATGACGACCTTGACACCAGGTTGAATGCGCCGCAGTTGTTCGAGAGTCTCCAGGCCATCAATGCCGGGCATCAACACGTCGAGCAGCACCAGGTCGGGTCGCGAACCTTTTTCTACGAGCGCGAGCGCTTCCTCGCCGGTGGTCGCGGTCTCGACTTTATAGTCGTCCACTTCGAGCAGCGTCTTGATGTAACGCAGCATCCCGGGTTCGTCATCGACCAGCAGGATCTTGGCAGTTGGCTTCATCGATTTTTCCCCTTGCTGGCCGCGGCGGCGGGCTTGTATGGAATCAGGAAAGAAAACTTGCAGCCCGCGCCAGGATCGCTCTCGACCCAGATTTTTCCTGCCATGCCCTGGATCAGGCGACGCGCGATGGCGAGGCCTAATCCCATGCCTTCCTGACTAGCGGTGCCGGGCAGACGGAAGAAATCGTCAAAAACTTCCAGATGAAATTCCGCCGGAATTCCGGGTCCGGTATCGGAAACACTGACCTTGACCGAGTTAGGATGCGTTACGTTCTGGCGGCGGCGCTCTGCAGTCGAAGGCTGGGCCGCGGCGCGGCGCTCCCACATGTGCGGCTCAGCATGCAGCCACACTGTTCCGCCCGAGGGCGTGAACTTGAACGAATTTTCCAGCAGGTTCGAAATGATGCGCTCCACCTTCGGAGAATCGAAAGGAAAAATGGGCAGCTTATCGTTGGCCAGAAAATAAAGCGCCAACCTTTTTTCCTGAAAACGATTGGACCACATCCGGCAAACTTCAGAAAGGCAATCGTTGATATTGCCGGCCTCGAACTGCATGCGCAGGCCGCCGGTTTCAAGCGCGCTGTAGGTGAGGAAATCCTGAATGAACTGCTGCAGACGTTTTCCGCTGGCCTGCATGTCGTGCAGAACTTCGCGCTGGCGCTCGTTGAGCGCACCGAGTTTCTCGTTCTGCAGCAATTCGACGTAGCCGTTCATAATCGACAGCGGCGTTTTGAGATCGTGAGCGGCAGAGGCCAAGGCGTTGGTCGTGCGCTGGAAACGGTCGCGCAGCTCTTTGTACTCCTGGAGCAGATTTTCTGGGTTGGGCACATCGCCGTCAGTACGGGCAGAGGCAGCAGTGGCCGGCATTGGTTGAGAAGACATGGGTTGAGAAGTTCCTCCCGCGTCAGAAACACACGTATTCTTGTGAGTAGAGGCCATTGGGGAACTACCACAGGTTGACGGGGAGAGGGAACTCACACTCGGAAATCTCCGCTCGAGTGCCGATTACAAAATCCTATTTCAGGGCCAATTTGTTGTCAACGAAAAATGCACGAGAATTACCCAAGTGTAGCAAAAGCTTGCACTTTTGCGGGTTACGACTCGCGGATAGCGGGTTTCCTGAAAGCAAATACACAGCGAAGAAAGCGGCCGGAAACTCCCGCCCCCTTGCCTGTTTTGCAGTCCGAGACGGACGCACTTTGGTTTTGTTTCCCGGTTTCACCCCGGATTTGCCGAACATTTGGCCCCTAAGGTGCTCCCTGACACATAGTTCGGCGCGATGGGGAGCTCTGCATGCGTGGTCTGAAGGCGGGAAGTGAGCGGCGGAAGTGGGCTCGATTGCCGCTTGCGATCCCCGTTTTCGTTCGCAGCCGCGATGCGAAGGGCACCGAATTTCTGGAATTTGCCACCGCGCTGAACGTGAGCGCCGGCGGAATGCTGGTCGCGATCCGCCGCCCTCTGCCTGCAATCGCGCAGTTGCGGCTGGAAATTCCCAGCGCCCCAGTGGCGTCGTTAGCCCTATTACCGCGGGCTTCTCGCACTCTGCGGGCCAAGGCGCTACGCAGCGCACAGGCGGACGGCTACTATCTGCTGGGCCTGAAGTTCACTCGCCCGCTGCTTCTTGCGGCGGGCACTCCTGCCCGTCGGCGGAAAATTGCTCCAGCCGTGTGAAAATGTTTGCGCATAGCCCCACCGAAGGTGTTACTGTTGTCCCAATTCCCTGATTACCAAGGCGTACCGGCTTGGCTCTTTGGTAAGTTGATATCCCTCAATCACATAAGCTAGATTTGAATGGTTAGTGCCAGGCCAGGATACTTTGGCTCTCCGGGTGCTAGTTCAAGGTGTATCCCCCCAATTGGTAAAAATCTGCCATGACAACCAGCAGTGTTAACACGCTAGCCCAGCCCCTGGGAGAAATGCCTCCTGAGGCCATTATTTTCGGGCGCACCGAGGCCATGCAGGCCGTCCGCGACCGGCTCACGAAACTGGCGAGCGCGAACGTTCCGGTCTTGATCCAGGGTGAGAGTGGGACCGGTAAAGACATTATCGCGCGCATGATTCATGCGGCTTCGCCGTGGCGCACCGGGCCGTGGGTGAAAGTGAATTGTCCTGCGATTCCGGGCACGCTGCTCGAAAGCGAATTGTTCGGCTACGAAAAAGGAGCGTTCACCGGCGCTTATGGAATGAAGCCGGGGCGCGTGGAGATGGCGCATCGCGGCACTCTTTTTCTCGACGAGATCTCCGAGTTGGATATGTCGCTGCAGTCGAAGTTGCTGCAATTGCTTCAGGACGGACAGTTCTGCCGCATCGGGGCCCAGGAAGACAAGAAAGTGGAAGTGCGCGTGGTCTGCGCGACCAACCGCAAACTCGAGCAGGAAATTGAAAACGGCACGTTCCGGTCAGATTTGTTTTATCGCATCAACGTAGTGAACCTGCACCTGCCTCCGCTGCGCGAACGGGCGGGCGACATTCCCGATCTGGTCACGCATTTTCTCGAGTATCACAACCGAAAATACAATTGCCGGGCGCGGGCGCTTTCGAGCGAGATGATGACGCAGCTGCGCAAGTATCATTGGCCGGGCAACATCCGCGAACTGGAAAACCTGATCAAGCGGTACGTGATTCTGGGCAACGAAGACGTGATCTCGTCCGATCTGACGCCTCCGCCCACCGATTTCTTCAACGCTGAAATCCCGGTCGACGGTCAGATTTCTCTGAAGAAGCTGACTCGCCAGGCAGTGCGCGAGTTGGAGCGGAAAGTCATACTGAAGGTTCTGCAGAATTGTCACTGGAATCGCAAGCAGGCAGCGCGCGCATTGAGCATCAGCTATCGCGCTCTGCTTTACAAAATTCGCGACGCCGGACTGCCCTCCAACCGGGTGGTCAAGCAACGCGAGGCGGATAATCCCAAGCCTGGAGTGGCCGCCGACTGAACGTGGGCGGCGCTTCGCGCCGGGCACTGAGGGCGGATCTACAGGATTCTCCCGATGTGGAATCTTGACGTTGTTGCGCAGATGTTTTCACTTCACGCCTATCCCCGTTTGGCGGATCTCCCGTAACTGCTTATTCTCCTGCCGCTTGCGTGGAGTCCCACTTTGGTACTCGAGGTGCACCTTAGGCTGCAATGTCTCTTGCGGTATCCCCCCAACTGTATGAACACCTGTCGTGAATCAATGGCACTCGGGCGAAGTGATCCTAGGAGAAAGACTATGAAGAAAATCCTGTTGCTGGCATTACTGGCTCTGGCCCTGCCAACTGCGATTTTTGCCGATAGCGTTGACTACACGAACAGCGGCGGTACCTTGTCGGGTTCGAGCGCGGGACTTACGCTGAGCGGATCGGTGTTGATTGCAGTGAATGGGTTGAATGGGGGCGGACTGCTGACAGGTTCTGACCTGGGCGGCGTGAGCTTTACCACGGGAGCCCTGCTGAGCGGTTCGCTGCAAATGGGTGGCTCGTTTGCCGGTGGCGGATCGTTCACTATCACAGGCAACGGTACTAACGGAGTTCCGGACGGCACTTTGTTCACAGGAAGTTTTTCTGGGCCCGTCACCTGGACGATGGCGACTCTGGCAAACGGGACGCATAACTACACTTTGACCGGCATCATTTCGGGATGGAACGGCTCGGGAGCGGCGACCCAAGGCGTGACCGTGCAGTTGACGATCAACACCGGCAAGGGCTTGTTCAACGGCAGCACAAGGATTTCCAGCGGTGACACAAGCGGGAGCGTCACCGTTCCTGAGCCGGGGTCGTTGACCCTGCTGGGAAGTGGACTGCTCTTTCTGGCTGGATTGGTCCGGCGCAAACTCAATAGCTAAAAATTTCACTGGCTGTGCGCCAACAAAGAGAACCCCGCCCAGGAGCGGGGTTTTTCTTTTGGTGGTTTTTCGATCGTACGGCTAGAGCAAAGGCTAGCTTCGGAGCTCCGACAACGCCTTGCGGGCGTTGTCGTTCTTGGGGTCGAGCTTTACGGCCTTTTCCAATTGCTGCACAGCCAAGGCGGTCTGCTTGTTTTTCTGATAGGCGATGCCAAGGTGGTAGTGCAGATCGGCGTGATCGGGTTCGCCGTGCTTCTCGCTCAGCCGCAACGCTTCCTGAAATTGGTTGATAGCGGACTGGTAGATTCCCTTGTGGTAGTAGGCCCAGCCCAGCGTGTCCGCGGCGTCAGGCGAGTCGGGCATTCCACGTCGGGCAGTTTGCGCCAGGCTCATCGCCACGTCGACGTTCTCTCCCTGCTCGAGCATGAGATAAGCGAGATTGTTGGAAGCGCGCGGCTGATCGGGAGAAATGCTAAGCGCCTGTTGATACATTTTTTTGGCCTGATCCCAATCTTTCTTTTCTTCGTACAGCTCGCCGGAGAGAATGTAGAAGATAACCTCTCGTGGATTGTCTTTGATGGATTGCTGGTAAAGAGCAAGAGCCTTGTCGGAAGCCCCTTCCTGGACTTGCACCTTGCCGAGTTTTTCGAGGGCGTCGATGTTAGTCTTGTCCAGTTCGATAGCTTTGCGCAATGCGGCATCGGCGGCAGGGAAGTCCTTCTTGCCGTTGAACAGGGCGGTGCCGAGAAGATCGTAGAAATTCGAGTTGTTCGGGGACTTGGCGATTTGGGCGTTGGCCGCGGCGATCGCCTGGTCATATTGTTTTTGAGCGAAATACGTGTTCATCACGCCGCTTAATCCCTCGCCCGAGGACGGATCTTTATCGAGGGCCTGCCGGTAGGACTTCTCGGCTTCGGCGTAGTGTTTCTGGATCAGCTGGATGTTGCCCATCTGTACGTAGGGAGCTGGACTCTGAGGAGTTCTTTGCAGGGCTTGCTGTGCATCCTGCTGGGCGTCGTTGAAACGCTCCCGGGCCAGGTCGGCAACGCCTTTGAGAATGTAGCCGTCGGCAGAGTAGGGCTGAGCAGTAATAATCTGCTGCGCGGTCTGCAGGACAGTCTCAACATCGCCGTGCCTCAACGCCAGACCAGCCAGAGCCCGCTGCGCGTCAGTCAGATCAGGACGTATGCGGACGGCTTCGCGCCACTCCTGCTTGGCCTGACCCTCGTTGTGTTGCTGGATAAAAGCATTTCCCAACCAGTAGTGAGCGATGGCATTGTCGGGATCGTTGCGCAGAGCGCCTTGCAGGGAGTCAACGGCGGCGGTGGGGTCATTCTGGCGAAGTTGCACCTCGCCTTTGAAGACCTGGGCCTCTATGTCGTGAGGGTTGGCTTTGAGGATTTCGGCGTCTAGTTTCGAGGCTTCGTCCAGGCGGTTTTTTAAAATCAGGAGCTGGATGTAGTTCTTCTTCACCTTGATGTCTTTGGGATGGTCGCTGTAGAGGGAAGCGAACTCGTCGAGCGCTTTGTCGTAATCGCCCACCATTTGGTAGTAGAAATCGCCCAGCATGCGGTAGCCTTCGGGAATGTCGGAGAGATCTTTCTTGGTTTGACGCAGAAACGACTCGGCTTCGTTTCTCTTCTTCTCCTGCATTAGCAGGCGGACCAGGGCCTCGCGTGGGGCTGGGTTCTTGGGATCTATATCGATAGCGTGCTTGAACTGCTCTTGGGCCTCCGGCAGCTGATTGCGCGACTGATAGAAGGCGCCCAGGGCGAGTTGCGCGTTCATGGCTTGGGGGTCCTTCTCGGTTGCCACTACGAAATCACTCTTGGCCTTGTCAGGCATGTTTTTCCCGAGTTCAAAGAGGGCGCGCTGCAGGTAAGACTCGGATCGGTTGGGATCGGCGTCGATGGCTTTATTCATCTCGTCGATGGCTGCATCGAGGTTGTTTTGCACCGCGTAATAGCTGGCCCAGGCTTCGCGCGTTTCCGGATTGTTGGGGATTTTGTCGCGAAGGATGTCGAGGTGAGCCTTAGCCTGCTGCAGAGCGTCCTGCTGCGGCGTGCCGTCGGGATTCCGCACTCCTACCAGAAGATTGGCGAGATCGGTGTGGGCGCGATAGTTGCTTGGGTCGAGTTCCACGGTGCGGCTTAATTCCGCGAAGGCGTGGTTTTTGTCGTCTAGTTTGAGATAGGTCTGGCCAAGTTCGTAGTGGGCCTGGGCGAAACGGGAGTCGATCTGAATGGCGTTAGAAAACTGGATGGCTGCTTCGTGATACTTGCCTTCCGCAAAATATTTTTCGCCGCTGTCGAAGTATTTCTGTTTGCGAACGTTCGGATCACGGGAACAGCCCGTGAAAGTGGCGGCCAGAAGAAGGCAAGCCAGCAGCAGACGGACAGAGATAGTGCGGGTCATCATCGGGTTCTCCAACTGGGAATACACAGGCGAAGGCGCAACGTTTCATGATACTGCAACGATCACCGAAGAAAACAGTTACTGGGGTCATAACTACTCTTGAACTGGGCCGGAATGATCTGGGCGGGCGAAGCCCCATTTACTCGGGGACAAAAGTGTTCAAGAGTGGGAGGACGTTGCCGACGAAGGGCAGAATACGCTGCTGGGCGGCCTCGGCGCTCTCGCCGCGATACATGGGCGTGGTGATGCGGACCAGGGAGCCGTCGCTGCGGTTCATCTGGATGGAATCCTTCACCAGGTAGTACTTGGCCCACCACTCGCTGGCGACTCCGCGATTATGCGCCCAGAACCAATACAGGACGAGTTGCCGCGAGTCTCCTTTGGCGATGAGATAACGGTTGGCGGGGAATGGCTCGTGATCCGGCATGGTGAGCAGGATGCGCTGGTTCTGCACCGGTGTCCAGCCCGAGCCGGGAAGGCAGTTCTGCGGTGAATGCGGGGTCTCGCCGGCGCGCTGGCTCGGATAGTAGGCGATGAATAGATCGATGGAAGGCGATTTTCCGTTGTCCTGATAGACACGGTGCAGAAAGTCCCCGTGTCCGAGTTTGTCGAGCGTGTCTTGATCAATCGCGACATCGGTGCTGGTAAAGTCGCCCAACTGGGTTGGAACTTGTTGGAGTTCAGCCCGAGACACGGAGGGTTCATTGCCGGCATGGGCCTGCAGAAAGGTGGCTGCGCCGGCCAGCAGGACTATTGCCAGGATGAAGCTCGTCGCGCCACCCTTCAGGCTGGGGAATACGATTGGCGCGGCGGAGGATGTGGTAGTCGACTGGTCGTTCTTTTCTTTATCGGGGAAAAGGAAACGGATCAACAGATGCAGGGAGTAGAGCATGACCAGGGAGACGACGAAGATGAGCCATCCCCAGGAAGCGTGGTAATAGCCCTCGGCCATGGCGGGATCCCAGTACTGAACGAGCAAGCCAGTGCCGACAATGCGGACATCGTTGGCGAACACGGTGATGGGGACGGAAGCGAGGGCGAGAAGCCAGCGCACCCAGCGCCGCTTCTCCATCAGGTAACCGTAAATGATGGCGAGAGTTACCAGCGACATCAGGGAGCGGATGCCGCTGCAAGCGTCGGCGACTTCCAGGGGCATGGCGGGGAGATAAATGATGTTACCTTCGCGCAGAACTGGAACTCCCAGGATTGGAAGCGCGGCGGCCGCGACCCTGGCGGCCAGCAACTGCAGCGGCAGAGTGATCTGATTCAGAAGGATGGCAGGAATCGGAATCATCAGGATCAGGAAGGCCCAGGGGAAAAAAACCGCCCGGAAGAAATTCCATCCCAAGAAAAGAACAATCAACCCCGCGAGCACCAGCAGGAGCGAGGAACGGGACAGGAACAACTCGGCTCCCAGCCGGCCGACGATCATCACGCATAGGCCAAAGGCGAGGATTGGCAGGCCGGCCCAGGAGGGCCGAACCGTTAGCTTGGCGAGTTCACCGCGCTCCTGCCAAAGCACGAAGGCGGAGAACAAGGGAACGAAAAATCCGTGGGAAAAATTGGGGTCCTGCCACCACTGCCAGACCAGATGCGCAAGAGTGGACCCGTAAAGCCAAAGAATGAGCGCGCCCAGAATGCCGAGCTGCCAGTAAGGTCCCCGGGAGAATCGTCCCGACGTCATTTGCGCAGTCGAATCCTCCGTTTGCACAAGTTGAGTCACGGTTCGGAGTCCAAGAAGACCAGGGGAAAATTCAGCATAAGCGAAACCGGTCGCCGGTGCAATGCTCAGTCCTGAGCATAGGGACGGTTGGCGCTGCCTTTGTCGTGTACCGTTTATCGAACTTTTATTGTGGGTTAACACTGCTCGAGTACTCTCCATCCGGACAGAAATCTTGACCGTGGGCCGGGTAAGGGAGACATGGGCGCATCGCGGTGGAATAGTGAGCCGGTTCGCTGTCCGTATTGTGTTCACGACAACGAATTCAGGGCCATGATCGACCTGACCGGGGGCACCGGAGGGACCTTTTACTGCACGAATTGCCGCCACCTGGTTCGCACGGGAGAACCCCAGTTCCAGTGCCTGTGCTCCAACTGCCGGAGGAAACCTTCGCAAACTGCTTGAACGGAAGGACTAATTCTGAGGGACGCCGAGTGTTCCGGCGTATGCCGGTTGGGCCGGGTCGGTCGCATTCACGAAATAGATGGACTGGACGCTCTTGACGACCTCGTTGTAGCCATAATAATGGGCCGTCTGCCCTTGAAAAGTACCCTGCACCGAGAAGGAGTTTCCCGTCACCGGCCCGGTCATGGTGAAGCTGGTGTCGTCGGTTCCGGTCGCGACGACGTTGACCGTTACGTTGCCGGAACTTTCCGAGAGCGTGGCGGTGGCGGAATCGGTGGTGCCGTCGGGCAGAGTCAGGTTCCCTACGAAAGTCCCTGTGAGTTTGGGGACGACCATGCCGGTGATGGTGCCGCTGTCGATGCAGGCGCTGCCGTTCGGCGAGGCGTAGGTGCCGTTCAGCAGGCTCTGGCCGTCGCCGGCGAGGGAGCCGGTGACGTTGAAGATATTTCCATTTTCGGTGAGCGTGAAGTTGAAGGGAGCATCGAAGGCGCTGACGCTTCCGTCCGTCAGGCTATTGGAGGGAGTGGACGTGGGTAGACACGGTCCGCCAAAGGAGACGACATCGCCGGTCGTCGGATTCAAGGTCAAGAATGCGATTTGCGCGGTGCTGGCGGAAAGTTGACCGCTGGGCGTGTAGATGCCGTTGAGTAGAGTCTGGCCCTCCTGTAGCGCGACCTCGATGCCTGTGGCGTTGGAGCCTGGAGTATTGGAATAGGCAATGAACTCCCACGAGCCGGCGACGTTGGGGATCGGCTGCTGCGGGATGGACGAACCTTTGTTGGCACAATTGATAAAGGCGGCGCTAAGCAGCAGGAGCGCGACCAGCGGAACGAACCTAGGCATTACGGCAATCTCCTGTTTAGCGCGGCAGGTGAGCTTCGCGCCCGGCCAGCGGACTTACTCCGCAAGCCCATTGAACACTCTCGAACGAGCTGCTTGCAGTCACGGAATTATGGCACCCACAAAGTGATCCTCGTGTTAACCGTGTGTTAATTCTGAAAAAGACGCAGATGCACTTATTGCTCTGGTTATTGTTCAGCTACGACGACTGAAGGATGCAAATTAACTGGCGATTCGTCGATGTAAAAAATCACATTGCCGTTCGTGACCGAGACCTCAGTGGCCCCGCCGAACGTCCCGGTACCGCTGCCGTTGACCGTGTACGCTCCGGCAAAGGTGGATTCGGGAATGAACAGAGGGCAAGTGGTGTCGATGCAGCCGTAGCTGGAATCCTGAAAGAACGGCAGACCGGATGCGCCCAGGCTTCCTGAAGTGGAGGCTGACGAACTGGGCGTGGCGTAAACGTCGCCTTCGAAACTTGTCGTCATCCAGTCGATGTTTTCGCTGCTGCCGTAAACGTAGTCGCCGGCGACATCGCGGTTGGTGAACGGAGGCGGCGGAGCCACGGCAGGAGTTTGAAATTCCAGCACACCATCTTGCGCGGAATTGTCGGTGCCGACCAGAAATCCGGTGATGCAACTTGCCGGATTGCTGCAGGCGGAGCGTGCCAGATTGGCGGGAGCCGGAACCAGGTACACCACGAAGGCATGTGCCCCCAAAGTCTGGCCCTGCGGGGCAAAGAAATTCGCGCGACCTGTGGTGCCGTCGACCGAGTAAGCGCCGGAAACCGCGGTCGTCCCGAGGGTGCCAGCCTGATCTTCGTAGACCGTGCCAGTCACTCCACCTTGTCCGTCGAGGGTGAGCGCGCCGATGCTGACATCTGGACCAGCGGAGGACGAGCCTTCCATGCGCAACATGTGGCTGTTCTGCAGCGACGCGTTGCTAAAACTGCTGGCGGTGGTGATGGCCTCTCCGCTGAGCAGTGGATGCGACGCGCTCAAAGGATCGGTGGTCACCACGAACGCTTCATTCTGGCTGACAACATATAAGGCCAGGTCGAGAGTGAGTGGGCCCACGGTCATGGTGCCAGAAATTCGTCCGCTGGCGTCGGGCGCAGCGAGTGTTCCGGACCCTCCGGTGAGTTGCGAGCCCAGCGTGCCCGCGTCGTCCAGGTCGGCCGCGACGGCGGTGAGGGCGCTCGAACTGGCTTGCAGGGATCCGGCCATAGCATAGTGACCCTGAGACCAATCCCATCCGCCCAGGCCGAAAGCGTAAGGACCGCTCAAGCCGGCGGCGAAACTGGACGTATCCTGCGCTCGAAGAATGCCGCTAAGCTGTGCGCTGCTGCCGGTTCCGTCGTTCGATTCGATGACGTGCCCGGTCGTAAAAGTTCCGGCAGCAATGTTCGCGGCTTGCGCGTTTTGTGCCATGCCGCAGGCGTTGTCACTGGTGGCAGGCGCTCCACCTTCGGAATAGTGATTCGTGCATCCGCCTACGGTGAAGTCAAACGTGACGGTGCCGGCCGACGTGGTCAG
>Ga0210391_10003498_pt1 | contig 13287 bp, 13 predicted proteins | sample IncBWC12OmetaG_FD_160573 | JGI IMG/M metagenome (GOLD analysis project Ga0210391, IMG submission 160573) | Forest soil microbial communities from Barre Woods Harvard Forest LTER site, Petersham, Massachusetts, United States - Inc-BW-C-12-O ... | reverse complement strand
CGCGCGGTGACGGCCGAGTTGAACGTCGAGTATCTTCAGCCGGTGCCTGTCGACAGGATGTTGCGCGTCGAGGGGTACGAGCTGGAGATGAAGGGCCGAAGCTTGTCGATCCAGGGGGAGATTTGGGACGCGACGACGAATCAGATTCTGGCGCGAGCGAAAGGCCGCTTCGTCACGTTGCACGAGTCAGACGTTCGAAATCTGGAAGCGAAGGCGGCGCGCGAAAAAGCCGCGGCGGAATCCGCGGCAACGGGAGTGGCGCCGGAACCTGCGAAACGAAATTAGCAGCACGCACGACAAACTGCAGTGTCGGGGAGAACCGAAATGGAATTGATGAACAACAACGAATGGCGCGTGAAAGTCGGCCTCGCTGAAATGTTGAAGGGCGGCGTGATCATGGACGTGACCAACGCCGAGCAGGCCAAGATCGCCGAAGACGCAGGCGCTTGCGCCGTGATGGCGCTTGAGCGCGTTCCGTCTGACATTCGCAAGGAAGGTGGTGTTGCGCGGATGGCCGCGCCGAAGATCATTCGCGAAATCATGGACGTGGTCTCGATTCCGGTGATGGCCAAGGTGCGCATCGGACACTTCGCAGAGGCGCAGGTGCTGGAGGCGCTCGAGGTGGACTTCATCGACGAGAGCGAAGTGCTGACGCCGGCTGACGAAGAACACCACGTGTGGAAGCACGCGTACAAAGTGCCGTTCGTTTGTGGCGCGCGCAACTTGGGCGAAGCGCTGCGGCGCATCGCTGAGGGCGCCGCGATGGTCCGCACAAAGGGCGAAGCGGGCTCGGGCAACATCGTGGAGGCTGTGCGGCACATGCGCACGATCGTGAGCCAGATGAAGCGCCTCACGACGCTGGGTCAGGAAGAACTGGTGCACGAATCGAAGGAACTCGGCTCGCCGCTCGAACTCGTGAGCTGGGTCGCGAAGCACGGCAAGCTGCCGGTGCCGAATTTTTCCGCGGGCGGCGTGGCCACTCCGGCGGATGCGGCGCTGGTGATGCAACTTGGCGCGGAAGCGGTGTTCGTCGGCTCCGGGATTTTCAAATCGAGCGATCCGGCGCAGCGCGCGCGTGCGATCGTGAAGGCCACCACGCACTACAACGATGCGAAGGCCGTCCTCGAAGCATCGAGTGATCTTGGCGAGCCGATGAAGGGCCTCGACGTACGCCAGATGGACGAGAAGGACCTGATGCAGACGCGCGGCTGGTAACACGCGCACAGCGATACCAATAAAAGTTTCACAGAGAACACCGAGAAAATCTGAAGGATGAGGGCACGGAGACTCGCCGGTCGGGCGTTCTCCGTGCCCTCATCTGTTCTCTCTGTGTCCTCTGTGGAATGTTCCAGGCTTTTGAATTTCGTTCTCGCATGACAACGAATCACAACCCGCGTATCGGCATCGTCGCCATTCAAGGCGACTACGAAGCCCACGCCAAGTCGCTTGAACGTCTTGGTGAGCCGTCGAAGTTTGTTCGAACGCCGGGGGATCTCGAAGGACTGAAGGGCGTAATTCTTCCCGGTGGCGAAAGCACCACGCATCTGAAAGTGATGAAGGAAGAAGGCCTGTTCGACGCGCTGAAGAAGTTTGCGGCTGAGGATGGCGGCGCGTTTTTCGGCACGTGCGCCGGTGCGATCATGCTCGCGCGCGAAGTGCATGGGCCGAAACAGGAGTCCCTTGGGCTGCTCGATATTTCTGTGTTGCGCAACGGCTACGGCCGCCAGATCGCCAGCGACGTTCACTCGGGCCGCACTAAACTGAGCGACGCGCCGATCGAAATGGTCTTCATTCGCGCGCCGATCATCGAATCGGTTGGCCCGGGCGTGGAAGTTCTTGGCGAATACGAAGGCCATCCGGTTTTCGTGAAGCAGGGTAAAATCATCGCGTCTACGTTTCATCCGGAGCTGACGGACGATTCGTCGATCCACAAATACTTCGTGGACATCGTATCGAGAAAAACGAGGTGACCTCGCACGGCTCCAAACCGGCTGCAAAGCACGCGGCAAAGGCAGGCGCCAGCCGCAAGAAAGTTCTGTTCGTCTGCATGGGGAATTGTGTGCGCAGCCAGATGGCGGAGGCAATCGCCAAGCACGTCGCCGAGGACATCATCATCGCCGAAAGTGCCGGCGTGAATCCGCTCGGCTTCATCGACAAGACCGTGTGCACGGTGCTGACCGAGTTGAGAATCTCCTTCGACGGGCAATTCTCAAAGGGGCTTCACAGCCACACGTTGGGCAAGCCCGACTTGGTCATTAATATGTCGGGCGTGCCAGGGCAGAAGCTGTTCGCGGAGCATGACTTCGAAGACTGGGCGATCCGCGATCCGTTTGGCGAAGATGCACCGTCGCACAGGGAAGTTTTCGGCGACATTCTTCGCCGCATCGAAGACCTCGCGGCCCGGCTCCGCTCGCCTGAACTGCCGCTCGAATAACCTACAAAACAACGGCAAAACATTTCACAGAGAAAACCGAGAAAGGCGGAGTTCACGGAGACGCATCCGCCAAACACGCGGCTTCTGTGCCCTCGTCTTGGTTCTCGTGCCCGCTGTAGAATGCTCTAAGCTGTTCTGCGGCGCTGTCACCCATAACGGCTATTTATCCGACCTATTGCCATTTCAACTCCGACGCGCATATCATCAGCCGACAGACGGAGGGACAAAATGGCCACAGCAACAGCCGCAGTAACACCCGATTCGAAGGTCACCCAATACGTCGCCAAGCAGCAAAAGATGCTGATCAACGGCAAGTGGGTGGATGCGCAGTCCGGCAAAACTTTTCCGACTTACAATCCGGCCACGGGCGAAGTGCTTTCGCGCGTCGCCGAAGGCGATAAGGCCGACATCGACCTTGCGGTGAAGGCGGCGCGGGCTGCGTTTGAAACCGGGCCGTGGGCCACGATGTCGCCGAGCGATCGCGGCAAATTGATGTGGCGCCTCGCGGAGCTGCTCGAAAAGAACGCCGAGGAATTTTCGCAGCTCGAGTCGCTCGACAATGGCAAGCCTCTGAAGGTCGCGCGCGCGGGCGATATTCCTCTCTCCATCGACAATTTCCGCTATTACGCGGGCTGGTCGACGAAGATCGAAGGCAATACGATCTCTCTCGGACTGCGCCAACAGGGAAAATTCTTTGCGTATACGCTCCGCGAACCGGTCGGCGTGGTTGGCCAGATCGTTCCGTGGAACTTCCCGCTGCTGATGGCGGTGTGGAAGCTTTCTCCTGCACTCGCGACCGGCAATACGATCGTCTTGAAGCCGGCCGAACAGACGCCGCTCACCGCGCTCCGGCTCGGCGAACTGATTATGGAAGCTGGCTTCCCGGACGGCGTTGTGAACATTGTTCCCGGCTACGGTGAAACGGCGGGCGCGGCGCTCACTTCGCATCCTGACGTGGATAAGATTGCGTTCACGGGCTCGACTGAAGTGGGGAAGCTGATCATCCACGCCGCGGCGGGCAACCTGAAGAAGGTGTCGCTCGAACTCGGTGGCAAGTCGCCGAACGTGGTGCTCGGCGATGCGGACATCGACTCCACGATTTCAGGCGCTGCCGCGGCGATTTTCTATAACCAGGGACAAGTTTGCTCCGCCGGCTCGCGCTTGTTCATCGAGAAGAGCATTTTCGACAAGGTGGTCGATGGCGTAGCGCAGAAGGCGGAATCGATTCGCGTGCGACAGGGCTTCGATCCCGACTCGGATATGGGTCCGCTGGTTTCCGAAGAGCAGATGCATCGCGTGCTCGGCTACATGGAAGAAGGAAAAAAGGAAGGGGCGAAATCGCTCGGTGGTGGAGAGCGCATCGGCGACAAGGGGTACTTCGTGAAGCCGGCTGTGCTGGTGAACACCAACCCGAATATGAAAGTGGTGAAGGAGGAAATCTTCGGGCCGGTGGTGACGGCGATTCCGTTCAGCGATCCGAACGAGCTTGTCGCGCAGGCGAACAATTCGATGTACGGCCTCGCGGCGGGCATCTGGACGCGGGACATCAAGAAGGCCCACGCGCTGGCGGCGAAGTTGCGCGCCGGCACGGTGTGGATCAACTGCTACAACGTTTTCGACGCGGCGCTTCCGTTTGGCGGCTACAAGCAGTCGGGGTGGGGCCGCGAAATGGGGCACGAAGTGCTTGAGCACTACACCGAAGTGAAGTCGGTGTGCGCGGCGCTGTAGTTCGTATCTCCGCAGGGTAGTGAGGGCCGGGAAGCGGTGACGCTTCCCGGCCTTTTTGTTTTTGGTGACGATTTGTTGCGTCGGACGGAAAGTTTCCGCGCTCGACCTATTCCTGAGTGACCCCTGCATTTCAATCTTTGGGGCGAAGTGTGGCAGTATCTTTTGCTGCGAGGAGACGCCTGAATGTTGATTGAAGTGGCTCTAAATGGGAACCGTTCACGGAAAGACCACGCCGGAGTGCCGCAGTCGCCGTCGGAGCTTGCCGCTGCCGCCCGCGACGCGATAGTCGCGGGAGCGAGCGCTGTGCACATGCACGTCTACAATGCGGCTGGCGTCGAGAGCCTCGACTCGGTGGATGTGGCTGCTGCCGTTGAAGCCGTTCGCAAGACGATTCCAAAGGTTCCGTTTGGCGTTAGCACCGGCGCGTGGATTGTGAAGAATACTGTGGCGCGTCTGGAGAAAGTGATGGCGTGGACGATGCCGCCGCCGTACGTCTCGATCAATTTCAACGAGGAAGGCGCGCTCGATCTTGCGCGTTGGGTCGTGTCGCAAGGTGTCGGGTTTGAAGCTGGGATGGGCAGCGAGCAGGCGGCGAAGAATTTCACGCGCGCCGGGCTTGCGAACCAGTGCGTTCGCGCGATGTTCGAGCCGGAACACGAAAGCCTCGAGGAGGCTCTCGCGGTCGTCGAAAAAATGGACGCGGCGCTGACGCGCGTCTACATCGACGCGCCGCGGTTGTTGCATGGCCACAATGCGACCGTGTGGCCGATGATCCGCGAAGCCAAGAAACGCGGATGGCAGACTCGCATTGGCCTGGAGGACACCGTTACGCTGCCCGACGGAAAGCCCGCCAAAGACAACGTGGAGCTGGTCGCCGCAGCGGCGAAAATCGCACACGAATAGCGCGGCGGATGCATCGCTTCGCAGCGGTCCGGTCGTGACTCGTCCACCGTGGCGTGAAACTGACAACACTGCAATTGCCCGCGCGTGAGTGACTGCCGTATTCTTACAAACCGTGCCCACAGTCACCAGCCTGCAGTATGAGGAGCGTCCTAGCATGATCCGTAAGTTTCTCGCGACCGCTGTCGCGATCGTCTTTACATGTGCGCCGATTCTTCCTGCGCTGCCGCAAGCGCAATCCGCGCCTCCGCTTGACACTCTGACGCTGCAATCGCTCGCCGCCGTCGCCGGCCAGGCCATGATGCAGCCGACGGCTTATACGTATCTCGAGCAGCTAAGCGACGACATCGGCGCTCGCGTGACCGGCTCGCCCGACGCGCAGCGCGCGATCGATTGGGGCCTCGCGACGATGAAATCGATCGGCCTTGAGAACGTACACGCGGAGACGTATCAGGTGTTTCGCGGCTGGACGCGCGGCATCGCGACCGCGGAACTCGTCGCGCCAATTCAACGTAGCTTGATGGTTGACGCGATGGGCTGGGTCGGTTCGACGCCCGCTGGCGGAGTGGAAGCGCCGCTGGTCGGCGTGAACACCTACGACATCGACAACGAAATCAAGAACAACGCCGCAAACTGGCGCGGAAAAATCCTGCTCGCTTATCAGAAGGGTGAACCGCCGGCGAATCGCATGATGGGTTTTTTGAAATTTGGAGACCTGCTGAAGGTGGCGCAGGCGAATGGTGCCGTCGCGGTGATCGGAGGCCAGGGCGGACGTGCGTCAGCAGGCATGCACCTTACGCACACCGGCGCGCTCGGCTTCAACGTCTCGTTTGACATTCCTGTCGTCAGCATGTCAGCGGAGGATCAAGCGCAACTGCAGCGCTACGTCGATCGCGGCGTCCCGGTGCGCATCAAGATCAATGTGCAAAATAAATTTAGCGATGGGCCGGTACAGTCGGCGAACGTGATCGGCGAGATTCGCGGCACGGAGCACCCGGAGCAGGTGATCGTGGTTGGTGGGCATCTCGATTCGTGGGATCTCGCGTCCGGCTCGACGGACAACGGGTGTGGCACGTCCACGACGCTCGGCGCCGCAAGCGCGATTATGAAATCGGGACTCAAGCCGAAGCGCACCGTTCGGTTTGTACTTTTCACCGGAGAAGAGCAGGGGCTACTCGGCTCGCTCGCCTACGTGAAGCAGCACAAAGACGAAATGTCGAATCACCTCGGCGCGATCATTCTCGACGCGGGGCAGGGAGCCGTCACGGGCTTTCAGCTTGGCGGGCGGAAGGACCTCATTCCTGCGACGGAGCCGTTTACGGCGTCGCTACAAACATTTGGCAAGCTCAGCGTGGATGACGAGGTTGAATTCGGCACCGACACGCTGTCGTTTACCTTGCAAGGTCTGCCGGGGATCAACCTCAACCAGGACACTAGCGACTACAAGTACACGCATCACTCGGCCGTCGACACGTTCGACAAAGTTTCCGCCGACGTGCTCGACCGCAACGCCGCGATCATGGCGCTCACCGCTTTTTGGATCGCGAATCGCGCCGACCGCTACGCTGCGCCGTGGCCGGCCGAGAAGACCGCGCGAATGTTGGTCGACAAGCACGACGACGAGTTGCTGAAAGTGCTGGGTCTGTGGCCCTTCGGTGATTTGGGCGCGAATCCTAACGGCCCCGCGGACTAAGAGTGCTTTGGTCCGATTACGCTTTCCCAAGCTTATTTTGCTCGCGAAGCTGGTGCTTCCACCCGAGGACGCGCGCCTTGTTCCCGGCCGCCTCGGCTTCTGGCACCATGCCTTTGCGTTGATACGCGCGCGAAATCGTGGTCCACGCGAGCACGTCGTCAGCGTCGAGGGCCAGGATGCGGTGCGCCGCCTCGATCGTGCGGTCAAAATCCTGCTGAGCGTGGTAGGCTTGCGCGAGGCCATGCAGCGCGTCGGCAAATTGGGGATCGAGTTCGAGTGCCCGCTGATACTCCTCGACCGCTTCGGCCAGCTTTCCCGCGCCGAAAAAGTCGATTCCTGCGTAGTAATGTTCTTCCGCGGCGGGATTCGATGGGGAACTCACCACACAATTCTAACATCAGCACAACGGCGGCTCGCCCGAGCATGTTGAACGCGCTGCGCTACTACTGGATCACTGCGAAGGGGCACCGCCTGCATCCGTGGGCGTCGCCGTATCTACAGTGGCGCTTTGAAACCTATTTCGGGGAGGACGCCGCGCATCTCGATCGCGCCGCGTTTTTGCGGTTGATGTGGAGCGAGCGCGTTCGCATGCGCCCGTTTCTCGAATGGGTCGCAGCGCAGCGCTCACGCCAAAAGTCCTAAGGCGCGTTCCGCTACAACCTCGCTGACATCCGCGACAGTAGCTTCCCACGATCGGTCAGCACAGAAATAATCAAATGGTCGGTAAGTGGCACGTCGTCGTTCTTGACGCGGAGCACGTACAGTAGCCGGTTATCGTCTTCGTTCAAATTCAGCGGTACCTTCTCGATCGTAAAATCCGCAGGCCGCATCTCGAGGTTGCGCTTCCACTGCGCGCGAAACCGCATTCCCGCCACAAAATCCGGCGACGATGCCGACGTATAGAGGTTCGAGTCGCACTCGTGAATGTTCACGTGCATTTCTATCGTCAGATAGGTAGGGAAGTGCGTCACAGGCGCGGAATTCTTTCGATACATCGGTCCTGAGGGTAAGTCGAGCCTCTGCAGCCCTTCGAAAAAATCACCGGCCGAAAGAAACGGCTCGAACGTGACGCACGTGCCGCCGCGCCGCACTTCACCGATCGAGAGTGGAACTTTTTCTTTGTACTCCCAGATTGGGCCGGGCGGCTCGTTCGATAGCTCGGGGGACTGCGTGGGCCGCGCGCGCCTAGGCATTGCGACCAAAGGGTAGGCGAGCGCCAACACTACGGCTGCCGCAGCGACAAGCCGCCAACGCGGGCGCGATCCAGAGCGTGAACCAGACAGTGAGCTAGACACGGAACCAGCGAAAGTTCGGGAGCAGTACTGCCGAGCCATGAACGTCTCTTCCGAAGATACCGCGCCTCCGAGCACGCCGCAACCGCCGTACGCTGGAGCGTCGCACACATCGCAACCGGCCGACGTTCGCGCCAACCTTCGCAACGCCGGTAACCCGCAGCCGCATCCAAGCGTATTACCATAGAGAGGACAATGTCCGAACCCACAGGGACCCACGCCATCCGCACCGAGCACGTCACGCGGATTTATCAAATGGGCGAAAGCCAAGTACCCGCTGTCAACGGAGTTTCGATCACCGTCGATGCCGGCGAATTCGTAGCGCTGCTCGGCAGTTCCGGCTCCGGCAAATCGACGCTGCTGAATCTGCTCGCTGGGCTCGACCGCCCCACGTCCGGCGCGATCTACGCGCACGGCAAAAATCTCGCGGAGATGTCGTCGGGCGAGCTTGCGCATCACCGGAGCCACACCGTCGGCATGGTGTTCCAGGCTTTCAATCTTCTGCCGCGCATGACGCTCGAGGAAAACGTGGAGCTGCCGCTGCGACTCGCCGAAGTCGAACGCGCCGAGCGTCCCGCGCGTGTGCGCGAAGCCGTCGATCGCGTGCGTCTGACTGCGCGGCTATCGCACCGTCCTACAGAACTTTCCGGCGGCGAGCAGCAGCGTGCTTCACTTGCACGTGCGCTCGTCAATCGCCCGACGATTCTTCTTGCCGACGAGCCCACCGGTAACCTCGACAGCCACACCGGCGACGCCATCATGGACCTGCTCACCGAAATTAATCGAACGCTTGGAATGACAATCGTGATGGTCACGCACGACCGCGTGCGCGCCGAGCGCTATGCCGGCCGCATCATCACCATGGGTGACGGCAAACTGATCAGCGACGGGGTGCGCGTATGAAGCTCGGCGACCTTACCGAACTCGCAGCCCGCAACCTTCGAGAAGCGATGCTTCGAAATTCGCTCACGACGCTCGGTATCGCCGTGGGTGTGGCGTCACTCGTCGCAATGCTTTCACTCGGCGTCGGCCTGCAGGAACTTGCGAGTTCGCGGCTCACACACTCGGGGCTGTTCGACGCGGTGATCGTGATGTCGAAGTCGACGATGCGCGGCTTTGGCGGGCCTCAACAGAACGAAGCTGCCGACGCTGCTCCTGCGCGGCGCCTTGACGACCCCGCGCGCAAGGAATTGAGCGCGCTGCCGAATGTGGTCGAGGTCTACCCGGAGGTTCGCTTTCCCACGGAGATCGTGTTTGACGGCAAGCCGTTCAGCACGACGGCTGCGGGAATTCCTGAGTCCGCGCGCGCCGACGGCGCCTACGACGGCATGAAGGGCAATTTCTTCAGCGCGCCCGACGCGCCTGAGGCGATCCTGCAGATCGAGTTTGCGAAACAGCTTTCAGACAACACTGACTCACTCGTCGGCAAGGAGCTTTCGCTGCGCTACGCGGAGCGCCAGGCGCTGCCGCCGGATGAGACTGCGAAGCCGAGCACGCGCGCAACGAACAAGGACGCCTCGGCCGATGAAGACGAAGGTGCCGGCTTTTCCGTCGTCACCCGCGAGAAGAAACTGAAGATCGTCGGCATCGTCGAGACCGAGCCTGCTGCGGGGTTTGGAGGCTTCGGCCGCGGGCGGCTGCTGATTCCGCTGGCTATCGCCCAGACACTGAAAATCGCGCAGCCGACCGACATGCGCGAGATGCTTCGCGGCTCGAGCGGCAAAGTCAGCTACGACAGCCTCACTGTGCGTGTGAAGAATCCAGCCGCTGTGCAATCCGTTGAAGACTCGATCAAGAAAATGGGATTCGGCACGTTCTCGATCCTCGACGCCACGAAAAATCTTCGTCTCGTGTTCATTGTCTTCGACTCGCTGCTAGGCATCTTTGGTAGCCTCGCGCTCACGGTCGCTTCGCTCGGCATCATCAACACGCTGGTGATGGCGATCCTCGAACGTCGTCGCGAAATCGGCATTCTCAAAGCTCTCGGCGCCGCCGATCGCGATGTGCGTCGCCTCTTTTTCGCAGAAGCGGGGGCAATGGGTCTTTTCGGCGGAATCGCTGGCGTGGTTTTGGGGTGGGCGATTGGCCGGGCGCTGAACTTCGCGACAAACGTCTACCTGAAACGCCAGGGATTGCCGCCGATCGATCTGTCGTCGGTGCCGCTGTGGCTGGTCGGTTCGGCGATCGGGTTTTCGTTTTTCGTCAGCCTGATCGCGGGGATGTATCCGGCTTCGCGTGCCGCGAAGCTCGATCCGGTTGAGGCGCTGCGGTATGAGTAGGGAAGCCGCCGGGAAGCTGCGCGCTCTCGCAGTCGCTCTGATCGCGCTGCTATTCGCTGCCTTTGCACCAGCCGCCCGTGCGCAGGTGCGTGCCGAGTGCCGCTCCGTGCCCAGCAAAATCCTCGGCCATCCAGTGAAGTACTGCGTCTTCCTGCCGCCGAGTTACGACGCCAACGCTTCCGCCAAATTTCCGGTGCTCTACTATCTCCACGGGCTCGGTAACAACGAGCAGATTCTGCTTCGTGCCGGCGGCATGAACATTCTGCAAGACTTGATCGACCAGAAGAAAATCGGCGAATTCATCGTCGTCGCGCCCGACGGTGGCCGCAGCTTCTACATCAACTCGAAAGACGGCAAAGTTCACTACGAAGATTTCTTCATGCGCGAATTTCTGCCGTACATCGAATCGCACTATCGCATCAGGCCGGCCCGCGCGAACCGCGGCATCACCGGCATGTCCATGGGTGGCTATGGCGCGCTGCGATTCGGGTTCAAGTATTCGAATGAGTTCGGCTCGGTCAGCGCGCACAGCCCCGCGATCGTGGATAAACTTCCGGACATCGAAATCTCCGACGAGCAGAGCGAACGGGTTGCAGCCGAGCTCGGCGGAACGTTTGGCGATCCTATCGACCGCGGTTTCTGGCAGCGCCAAAGCCCGTTTACCATCGTGAAGTCGATGCCGCGTCCGGAAGGCCTCGCGATCTATTTCGACTGTGGTACGGACGACGAGTTTGGCTTCTACAAAGGCGCGCAACAATTCCACGATCTGCTCGCCGCGCGCAAGATTCCGCACGAGTTTCACTTGTATCCCGGGGGGCACGATTGGGACTATTTTTCGCGCCACTTCCCCGCGTCGCTCACCTTTCATTCACACGTGTTTGAGCAAGCAGCTGCGGCGACGAAGTAGCTCTCGTTGACATAGCATTTCGTATATCTCGTTGTACCCGGCCAGCGCTACAATCCGTCTCAATCACTAGCCGTACCCAGAGGCTGCCATGGACATTCAAACGCGCCCGCGCTTTGCCGCCGCATTCGGTTTTGCACTGCTCGTAGCATTCGTCGCGCCGGCTTTCGCCTTCACCTACACGTATCCCCTCTCGTCCACAGACATCCGCGACGCGTATTTCATCGGCCGCCGCAATGATGAAGTGACCTCCGACTTCCTGCTCAAATACACACGCCATTTCGACAAGCCCTCGAGCGGGGCGTGCATCTCGGATATTGCGATCGCGACGCCCTTTACGCAGATCGTCAAGTACTCTTCGCAAACCGCAAACTACGACGCGCCCTCCGCCGTGCAGCAGTTTCAGGACAAGCCGATGAAGTTTTTCGCGCACGTCTTCATCTTCGTTGCGAACGACTACAAGATCCAACAAACCGACTCCAGTAATTCGCTTTACCCGTCGTATCGGCCATTCTGGCAAGATTTCAAAATCGAGGTTGCGCAACGTCAAACCATCCACCCAATTTCCGTCAACGGTGAGTTTCTCTATTCAAGTGACAGCAATGTTGCTAGCGGCAGCCCCAGCGTGGGAGCCGCCAGTTACGGGCCCGTCGGGGCTCGCGTCGACCTCGAATACTCAGCCGACAAGATCGACTCGGACCTCACCACCATTTCCGTCGATGCGCCAGACGGCCAACACGTGGAAGCCACGTTCGACCTGACCTCCCTGCGCTGACCCGTTTCGCTGCGCATATTCAGCTGGCCAAGGGCGTGCGCACCTGTGTCCGTTGGCGCAATGAAACGTCCCACCACCGAACACGCCAGTTGCGGCGCACGCTCGCAAGTCACGTTGTCGCAACCACTTCCGTCGCAAGAAACTGGCCACCTGCGTGCCACACTTTCATTGGTAGTCTGTCGCATTCAAAGTCACAGAAGGACTCGCATGAACGCCCTACGCCTCTGGATCGCTGCACTGAAAGACTTCGTGACCACGTCGCCGCGCGACCAGTGGGACATCCTTACGCAGGACGTCTCGTACGCCATCCGCACTCTGCGAAAAGCGCCCGGCTTTGCGGTGACTGCGATCCTCACCCTCGCTCTTGGCATCGGCGCGAACACAGCGATTTACAGCGTCGTCCACGCCGTGCTGCTTCGCCCGCTACCGTATCAGGACAGTGCGCGCCTGGTGATGCTGCGGCATCCGGCCCAGAAAATGGGGATTCATGACACGCAATTCTCCGTGCCTGAGATCAACGACTATCGCGCGCAGAACCAGACTTTCTCCGACATCGCCGAATATCACGGCATGTCGTTCACCCTCTTTGGCCACGGTGATCCAGACCGCGTACGGACCGGCGTTATTTCTGCGAACTATTTCCCGATGCTCGGCGTTACGCCGATTCTCGGACGCACATTCACTCCCGAAGACGAAAAGCACGGCGCGCCGGCTGTGCTGGTGCTGAGCTACGAATACTGGCGCGATAAATTTGGCGGCGATCCGGAAATTGTGGGCAAGACGTTTCAGATGAACGACAAGGTGCATACCGTCGTCGGCGTCCTGCCACGGCTTCCGCAATATCCCGACGAAGACGACGTCTACATGCCCACCTCCGCGTGCCCGTACCGCTCGAGTGATGACATGATTCAGGGCCGCGGCATGCGCATGATGGAACTGTTTGGGCGGCTGAAGCCGGGCGTGCCGCTGGATCAGGCTCGGGCGGACCTCGCGACTGTAACGGGGCGGCTCAATGTGTCGTATCCCGGTGACTACACACCGGACGCGGGCTTCGCTGTGACGGCGACGCCGCTTAAAGCCGAATTGACAGACACGGCGCGTCCCATCCTTCTCGCGCTGCTTGCGGCTGCCGGCTTCGTGCTTCTGATCGTTTGCGCGAACGTAGCGAACCTGACGCTATCGCGCGTCACGCGCCGCGAAAGAGAACTGGCTGTACGCTCGGCGCTTGGAGCGGGGAAAATCCGGCTGCTGCGACAGCTCTTCACCGAGAGTTTTCTCCTCG
>Ga0210391_10003497_pt1 | contig 13288 bp, 8 predicted proteins | sample IncBWC12OmetaG_FD_160573 | JGI IMG/M metagenome (GOLD analysis project Ga0210391, IMG submission 160573) | Forest soil microbial communities from Barre Woods Harvard Forest LTER site, Petersham, Massachusetts, United States - Inc-BW-C-12-O ... | reverse complement strand
TTCTGTCCACGCCCTGGATCCTGAGCATCAACGCGAACCCCGCGGCGCAATCGCACCGCACGCCGGGGGGCGAAGTCACGAACGACGCGTACCACGCGAAGTTCCTGCAAGCGCGGATGACGCAGCTCCTCCCCGCCCTCGCGGACGACGACCGTTACGCCCGCGCGCTCGGGGTGCGCGGCGAGCCGCTCGACGCGCCGCCGCACGAGGAGGCCGGGGGCGTGCTCGAATCGATCGAGGGCGACGATCCGCAGCTCGACGCCGCGTTTCTGGCGGAGAGTAGCCCGCCGCCCATCGCGATCCTGAGCGGGTCGAACGACTGGGACTACGACGCGAAGAGCGGCCCGGACGCCGCGCACCCGAAGCGCTGGCACTGGGATCCGTTACGCGACGCGCGCGACGGCGGCATGGGCCAGCTTGCTGCGGCGGTGCAGAACCGCGTGGCGCCGTTCCTGGGGTTCTGCGGCGGCGCCCAGATCCTCGCGCTGCTCGAGGCCCGTCGCTCCGAAGGATCGCGCGAAGGGTCACCCGAGCGCGACGCGCGCTTGATCGATCGGATTCTCTCGCGCACGACAGGCGAGCCGATCCGCGGGTTCGCGACGCCGCTCGACGTCGAGCGCGCGTGGCCCACCGATCCGCATCCGCTGCACGCGAAAATCGAGTTTCTCCCGAGCGATCCTCTCTTCGCGGACGTGGCCGGCCCGCTCGGCCGATCGGTCACCCAGGCGCTGCCGGAGTCACACGCCGATGCGATCCGGCCCGACGCGTTCGGCCCAAGCGGACCGCTCGCGCGCTTCGAGGTCGTCGCGAAGAGCGCGTTCTGCTCCGCGGGTGTCCCCGCGACGAGCGCGACGAGGCTGCGCGACGACGCGTTCCCCAACCCCTCCGGTACGGGGTATTGCTCGATCGTGCCCGAGGCGTTTCGCTCGCGCGACCCGGCCTGGCCTGTCATCGGCGCGCAGTTTCACGCCGAGCAGCGGGACTTCACGAACGCCGCGCCGGGCGATCCCCCCGAGTCGACCGCGGATCCGCGCCTCTTCCTCGCGGCGGCGTACGAGACGATGATCGACGCGTACGTGCGCCTCGCGCCCTGAATTCCGTCCCAGACTGGCGCCTTCGCCTCGGATAGAATCGCGTTCGCCATGAACGCAAAAGAGCTCGAATCGGCTTTCGAACAACACGGCATTCGGCACGTCAAAGTCGGCGGATTCGACGTCGACGGGATCCTGCGCGGCAAATACATCTCGCTCCCCAAGTTCTGGAGCGCGCTCGAGAATCCGATCGGCTTTTGCGACGTCATCTTCGGATGGGACGTCACCGACATGCTGTACGACAATGCCCGCGAGACCGGCTGGCACACGGGCTACCCAGACACGCACGCGCGGATCGACCCGTCGACGTTTCGCGTCTTGCCATGGGAGCCGGACACCGCGGCTTTCCTCATGGACTTCGTCGGCGAAGACGGGACGGCGCATCCGGCCTGCCCGCGAGGCGTCTGGCGACGCGTCCTCGATCGCGCCCGCACGCTCGGATTTCGCGTATCGGTCGGATCGGAGTTCGAATTCTTCGTTTTCAAAGAAACGTCGCACTCCCTCCACGCCAAAGGGTTTCGCGACCTCACGCCGCTCTCGCATGGCATGTTCGGCTATTCCTGGGTGCGCGAAGGCCAGAACGCCGACTTGTGCCACGCGATTCTCGACGACTTCGAGCGCTTCGGCATTCCGATCGAGGGCCTGCACACCGAGACGGGGCCCGGCGTTTACGAGGTGGCGATCCAGTACGACGTCGGGCTCGTCGCCGCGGACAAGGCCGCCCTCTTCAAGACGGGCATGAAGCAGATCGCCGCGCGCCTCGGTTATTCGGTGACGTTCATGGCCAAGCACAAGGCGACGCTGCCCGGATCGAGCGGGCACCTGCACCAGTCGCTGTGGAAGGACGGGCACAACACGTTCCACGACGAAGGCGCGAGCGACAAGCTGAGCGCCACCGCGCGCCATTACCTGGGAGGGCAGATCGCGCTCATGCCGGAGCTGACGGCGCTCGTCTCGCCGACCATCAATAGCTACAAGCGTTACGTGCCCGGCGTATGGGCGCCGCTGAACGCGAGCTGGGGATTCGAGAACCGCACGTGCGCGATTCGCGCGATCGTAGGCGGTGGCCATGGAGGAGCGGCGACGCGCTTCGAGCACCGGCAACCCGCCGCCGACATCAATCCGTACCTGGCGATGGCGGCCACGGTGGCCGCAGGGCTCTGGGGCATCGAGCAACGGATCGAGCCGCCGCCGGCCGCGGAGGGCGACGCGTCGAACCGTGACCGCGAGGCGTCGGCGCCGCTTCCGCGGACGCTGCGCGAAGCGACGGAACGGCTCGCCGGCAGCCGGGCCGCCCGCGAGATGCTCGGTGACGAATTCGTGGACCACTACGTGCGAACGCGTGACTGGGAGTGCCGCCAATACGAGGCGGCGGTGACCGACTGGGAGGTGGCTCGGTATTTCGAAACCGCCTGAACGCTGCTAACCAATCGAGGCATGGGCCTTTCGCTCGTGACGTGGTCTTTTCCGACGACAATCGTTTTCGGCGTCGGCGCCGTCTCCGTGGCGGCCGACCACGTGCGGCGAACGGGGGCGCGGCGTGCGCTTCTCGTGTGTGACGCGGGCGTGGCCAAGGTCGGCATCGCGGAGCGCGTGCGGGGCCTGCTCGAAGCCGGAGGCGTCGCGACGGCGATCTTCGACGCGGTCGATCCGAACCCCGTCGAGAAGAACGTGTTCGACGGCGTGGCGGCGTACCGTGCGCACGACGCGGGGTGCATCGTGTCGGTCGGCGGCGGATCACCGCTCGACGCGGGCAAGCTCATTGCGCTGAAGGTCACGCACGAGCGGCCGCTCGCGGACTACGACGACGCAATCGACGGCGGCAACCATATCAGCGCGAACGTTCCGCCGATCGTGACGATCCCGACGACGGCGGGGACGGGCAGCGAAGTGGGGCGATCCGGCGTGGTCACGCTGGCGGCGACGGGCCGCAAGACGGTGATCTTCAGCCCGCAGCTCTTGGCCAAGGCAGCGATTCTGGACCCCGAGCTCACGCGCTCGATGCCGCCGGGCGTGACTGCCGCCACGGGCTTCGACGCGCTGACGCATTGCCTCGAGGCGTATTGCTCCATGGGCGATCATCCGATGGCCGACGCGATCGCGGTCGGCGGGCTCGAGCTATGCGCGGCCCATCTCGTGCGGGCGGTCACGCACGGCGAGGATCTGGGCGCGCGCGGCGGCATGATGAAGGCCGCGATGATGGGCGCGGTGTCGTTCCAGAAGGGCCTCGGCGCGTGCCATTCGTTGGCGCACCCCTTGTCGAGCGAGAAGGGCCTGCACCACGGGCTCGCCAACGCGTTGTGCTTGCCTGCCGTGGTCGAATTCAACGAGGCCGCCGTGCACGACCGCCTCGAGAGAATCCGTTCGATCCTCGGTCCGGGCGCGAAGACGTGCGCGGAGGCCGTCCGCGCCCTGCGAACGCGCGTGGGCCTGCCCGAGGGCCTGAGGACGCAAGGCGTGCGCGAAAGCGACCTCCCCAAGCTGAGCGAAAAGGCATTCGAAGACGCGTGCCATCGCAGCAACCCTCGGACGACGACGCAGGCCGATCTCGCGGCGCTCTACCGCGCCTCGTTGTAACGGCATCCTGCGATCATTCCCTCTTCGTCTCTTCGTCCCGCGCCGATGCCTTCAGAAGCTGTCGGTCTGGTCGGCGGGGCTCGTGGAGCCCGTCGGGTCGTAGAAGTAGCGGAGCGAAATCGAGAGGAGGGTCGACGCGTGGTCGTCCGTGATGTCGTGGTTCACCGCGAACTCGGCGCTCCACTTCGGGTCGATGTACCCGAGCCCGATGGAAGGGGTGTTCAGCTTCGTTCCGGTGTCGTAACGCCAGCCGGCGCGCAGCGCGTACCGCTCGGCCACGAAGACTTCGCCGCCGGCCATGACGCGCCCGCGCGTCGACGCGTACGTCGTGAAGTCGAGCATGCCGTCCGCTTCGAGGGAAAACTTGTCGTTCGAGTAGCCGAGACCCGCCGCGGCGGTCGTCGGCGCGAGGCCCGTGCCCGGGTTCGTCAGGTTGTGGCCGACGACGCCGAGGCGGAACCCCTCAAGGCTCGCAGTGGCGCCGAAGTCGAACGTGAAGTTCTGGAAGATGGGCGCTGTCGGCGTCCCTCCCGACGCGAGGCTCGCCCCGAAGGGGCCTGCGTCGACGGCCTGCTGGACGCTGAGCCAGCGTACGGTGGCGCCAATCGAGAGGAAGCTCGCGATCGGAAGCGAAATCCCGCCGCGGACGTCGGTCCACTGCCGGTTGATTCCATCGGGATCGAGGGTCGACCAGGTACCGCCGAGCCCGCCGGCCACGTGGCTCGAGTTGAGGACCGAATCGACAATCGCGAGCCCGTACGTCTGCCGGCTCGACTCGGGCTGGAACGCGGCGAGCCCTGCAATGTGGTAGACGCGCGCGAGCGACATGTTTGCGGGGTTCAGGAAGAGCGCCGTCGTGGAAACGCCGAGCGCGTTGAGGGCTCCGCCCATCGCCACGGCGCGAGCGGTCGGTACCTGTCCTTGGTCGTACGCCTGCTCGGGCGAGGTCGACATCGGCTCCGCGCAAGCGTTACGCCCTGCCAGAAGCGTGGCCGAACTGAAAGCCGTGCAGGCCAAGGCGGCGAACACGAAATCGGCGGTCGCCGGTTTGCGCACGCTCGAGACCCTGCCCACGTGGGTCGCTTCGGCGCTGGTGTTTCCCAAGGTGGATCGCTCCGTAGTTCGAACGGAACGCTCGAACGAGTTCCGCTCTAACAGAGCCGCCGGGGGGGGACGAGTTTTCGGGGTTCGTCACAAAAGCGATCACCCCGGTGAGCGCTCGAAGGCCACTGCAAGGCCAGTTCGTTACGGATCGTGGCGGGGATTGAGACCCGTTCACGAGCCCGTTTCGGAAAAGACGCCGCAACGTCGACTCTTGACACACGGGGACAGCCAAAAGACCCGCTCGCCGCTGACTGTTGCTTCGGCTGCAGAGCGGATTGTGAAGGCATGACGCCTACTTCGGTCGTCGTGCGCTCCATGGCCGTCGGCGCCCATTCATTTCACAGGCGCTCTACAAGAAATAAAGCCTAGTTATTTCATCAATTTAAGCAAAAAGAAACGAAGGCCGTGGACGGGCGCCAACGGGCGGTGATAGCTCCTTCCCAACAAGTCGGGCGGCCGCACGAGGGTTCCTCGTTCGGTGCGCACGGTGTTGCTTTCGTTGTCGCTCCGTGTGTCGTCTCAGTCGAATTTCCGGATGTCTCCGGAGCGGTTGCGGGGTTTCCGTCCGTGGCGCCGATTCCTCGCGATAGGCCCACTTCATAGAAAACAAGGGTGGACGGAAGGGCAATGTTTCCTTCCGGGGTGGGTGTATTTCCCCGCGGATTGAAAGTCCTTGGGAAGAAGGTGGATGGCGGCTCTGCGGTGGCGATCGAGTGCAATGTCGCACTCCTTCGTGACTGCACCGAAGGAGTGCATCCCTTTCTCTCCCCAGGCTGTGGATAACGTGTGGCTTTTGCGGCAGCGGACGAGGGCCAGGTGCAATCACGGATGCAGAGCGACGAGCAGGGCAACACGTCACCCTTCGCCCCCGGCCTTTTGGGGGCAAACCCGGACCTCGGCCCGGGACTCGGGGCAGACCGTTGCGCCGGGGAAGAAACCTGGAAGCGAGCGGTCGCGTACACACGCGAGAAGTCGCCGGCGAGCTTCGACCAATGGTTTTCGGGGGTGCAGTTCGATGGGCTGACGGACGGAGTGCTGAGCCTGCGCGCGCGCGATGAATTCGTGCGCCAATGGGTCGAAGACTATTTTTTGCCGACGCTGTCCGAACAGCTCCGGAATGAGACGGGCCTCTCGATCCAGGTCCGGTGGAGCATCGACGGGAGCCTCGAGCGACCCGTCGCGGACCGGCCTTCGACGTATCCGCCGGTGAAACCACGGCCGCTTTCAGTGCGTCCCGCTCCGGTCGACGCACCGGCCGCGCCCGCATCCGCTGCCTCGCCCCGTTCCGCTTCGGCGCCTGCGACGAGCACCCGGCTCGCGGTGGTGCCCCCGCACCTCGAAGGGCTGAACGCCAAGTACACGTTCGGTCACTTCGTGGTCGGTCCGTCGAACCAGCTCGCGCACGCGGCCTCGATGGCCGCGGCGGGAGACGGCGGCCGCCGCCACAACCCGCTCTTCATCTGCGGGGGCACGGGCCTCGGGAAGACGCACCTCGTGCACGCGATCGCGCATCGCGTGCGGGAAGAGCGGCCCGAGACGCGCATCGTCTACATCAGCGCGGAGAAGTTCGTGAACGAGTTCGTGCAATCGCTCGCCGACCAGCGGATGCACGACTTTCGCGCGCGCTTCCGCGATCGCTGCGATCTGCTCCTCGTCGACGACATCCACTTTCTCGCCGGAAAGACCCAGACGCAGGAGGAGTTCTTCCACGCGTTCAACGCGCTCCACCAGGCGTCCAAGCAAATCGTCGTCACGAGCGACAAATACCCCCAGCAGCTGGACAAGATGGAAGAGCGGCTCGTGTCGCGCTTCCAATGGGGCCTTGTCGCCGACGTGCAGGCGCCGGAGCTCGAGACGCGCGTCGCGATCATCCGCAAGAAGGCGCAGTTCGAGCACATCGACGTGCCGGACGACGTGTGTCTTTTCGTCGCGCAGAGCGTGCGGAGCAACGTCCGCGAGCTCGAAGGGACGCTGATTCGCCTGGCGGCGAAGGCGTCGCTCCTCAACGTGCCGATCGAGATCGGTTTCGCGCGCGCCGAGATCGCCGCGACCGGCATGACGAAGCCGAACGAAGCGAGCGTCGAGGACATCCAGCGGGTCGTCTGCCACCACTTCAAGCTGCGATCGACGGACCTTCTGTCCAAGGACCGCCACAAGAGCATCGCGTTTGCGCGGCACGTGGCGATGTACTTGTGCAAGCAGCGGCTAAAGTGCAGCTTCCCCGAGCTCGGGCGCGCGTTCGGCAATCGCGATCACACGACGGTCATCAGCGCGGTGCGCAAGGTCGAAGCGCTGCGGACGAGCGATCCCGAGGTGCGCGCGCATCTCGAAGCCCTCGAGCGCAAGCTCGGCACCGTCGACTGAAGCGACGATCGGGAGAGAGAGAGAGAATACAGGGAGCGTTCGCTCGCGTTCGCCGGTCAGAAACGCGCCGCCGGAGGCGAGAGCACGGTCTTCGGAATGCCGATTTGCTTCGTCGACGATCCTTGCGTCACGAAGCGATTGCCGTTCAGGTCCTGGACGTCCATCACGATTTGCACTGCGACGTCGGCCGGGGACGACGTGCGGATGCCGAGGTCGAATCCGGTGATCCCCGCGATGACCGGAGGAATCCACGGCGTGTAGAGCGGGTCGTCGTCGTTCGACCGATTCTGGGCATCGAAGATGTGATTGGCGAGCTCGGTCGCCGTGAGGCTGTTGTCCGTGCCGGCGTCGGCCGCCTGCGTTGCGAGCGGGCTCGCCAGGACGTTCTCGGTCGAGGCGAGCTTGATCGCGATTTCCTGCATGTCGTCGGTGGTGATCGTCCCCTGGACCTTCGAGTTCGCCTGAACGTAGAAACCGAGGTCGTATCCGAGATTGGGCGTGGTCTCGTCGTCGTCGACGACGGTGACGCCGGGGCGATAGCGCACGAACTCGTTCCACGGATCGATGAGCAACCACACGGTCTGCGCCTGCGAGTCGGCATTGGCAATCACGAATTGAATCTCGACGCTCTCGTCCGAGGCGAGGAGGAAGGGCGCGCGCGGATAGGGCGTCCCCGCGGGCGCCGCGCCCAGCGCTTTGATTTCCGCGCTGGTCGGCTGCCTCACGGGGAGCTCCACCGGCACCTGCGCTTCGTACAAGGTGAGATTGCCGTCGTCGTAATACGGCGCCGTGCTGCTCGTGAGCCCGACCGACATGGGCCCGACTTCCTGATCGGCCGAATCGCTCGCGCATGCGACGAGAACGATCGCGGCGCCGACCCCGGCGAGCAGAGCACGTCGCCAACGGGGGTGCCCGCCCCCGACCGGGGGGCAACCGCCGCCGGCAGAACGATCGTCGACGGGGGTCGCGACCGCCGCAACTGCGAGGGAGCTTCGCATCATGGTTCGAATGGCACCTCGTCAGGCACGGATTGCGACGCGTGTGCCAGGCGCGTCGAGTATAACCTCGAGGCGGTCCGTGGCTCTGCCTTCTCCTTTGCCTGAGAGCGTGCTTGTCGCGGCGAGCGAGCTCCGTGTCGACGTGAACGGCGCTGCGGTGCTCGACGGGATCACCCTTACTTCTACGGGCGAGTGGGTGCTCGCCCTGGGCGCGCCGCGCGCGCTCTTCGAAGCCGCAGCGGGCCTTCGCGCGATCGTGCGCGGGAGTCTTCGCGTGGCGGGCGTCGCCTCCGCAGACGCCGCGCGCACCGGCGTCGCCACGGGCGCACCGCTCGATCCGCCCCTCCCGCCCCGATGGACGGTGCGCGAGTACGTCCAATGGAGCGCGCGCCTCAGCGGCCATTCACGGAACGCCGCCGAAGCCCACGCCGCCGAGGCGCTGGGGCGGCTCGAACTCGGGCCGTACGCCTCCGTGCACCTCGGGACCGCCGCCATCCCGATTCGTCGCGGCGCGGTGCTCGCGGCGGCGCTATCGAGCGGCGCGCGGGTCCTCTTGATCGAGGACCCCACGGTGGGCCTCGGGGACGACGTCGCGCATGCCTTCGCGCGCCGCATCGTACTCGCGCTCGCGGACCGCCGCGTGATCTTCTTTGCCGCGCGCATTCCCCTCGAATCGCCGCTCGCCCTGGCAGCGGACGAGGCGTTCGTGCTGCGCGGCTCGCACCTGGCAGCCCAAGGCGCACCGGCGGAGATCGCCGCGGCCGAGCGCTCGTTCTCCCTCGCCGTGGCGGGCGACTTCCGCGCCTTCGCGTCCGCCCTCCTGGCAGAAGGCGCCTCGCTCCTCACGCCGATTCCCGATGGCCCGGCGAGCGAAGGCGCGGCGCGCATCGCCGTCCACCTCGGACCGCTCGGCACCTCCGACGTGCTGCGCCTCGCCGCCGCGCATCAGGCGACCGTCGTCGACCTTCGCCCCATCGCCGGTGCCTTCGCGTAGACTCCGCCGCACGATGGCCTCGGAATCCCCGCCTACGCCGGACGCTGCCGGCGTCCCCCTCGACCGCGCCGCCCCGGACGCTCGACGCGTCCCCCTCGACCGCGCCGCGCCCGACGCCGCCCGTGCGTTCCCGCGCGCGCGGGGCGACCAAGGCCGGCTCGGCATTTACGCGGCCATGGGCGCCGGCACGGGCACCGTGCCGCTCCCGTGGGTCCCCGAGGCGCTGGCCCGCCGCGTACGCGGATCCCTCGTGCACGACGTCGCGGTGCGCCACGGGATGGCGCTCGAGACGGCCGCACGCGAAGCGCTGGCCGCGCGCTCTGCGCCGGGCGAAAAGCGCGGGTTCGTTCGACAGGCCGTGCGCTTCGTCGGATCGACGCTGGCCAAACGCGCGCTGACCGGACTTGCGCCGATCGGCCTCGTCGGACCCGTGCGCGGGGCGCTCGATACGTACGTCCTCGGCCATCTGTTCGATCGCTATCTCACGCAACGAGACCGACGAGACCACTCGGACGAGCCGGCGGCGCCGCACGATCGCCGGATCGGCGAGGACGAAGCGCGCCGCGTGCGAAAGGCGATCGACAGCGCCCTTCTCCGCGCGCTCACGGTGGACGTGGACGCTGTCACGCCGCCACCGACGCCGCCAGGCGCACGCGATGCGCGCGACGGGACGACGACGTTCATCGACGGCGTGTTGAGCTTCGCCGCAGGTGTGCCTGAGCAACTGATCGTGCGGCTGGACGCGGCGTTCGACGATATCATGCAGCATGAGCTCGCCTGATCCGCACTCGGCCGCCGACGCGCGCGCACTCGTCGCACGGGCGCGGCGCATCGTCGTCAAGATCGGGTCGCGCACGCTGGCGACGCCGGGGGCGCCGATCTTCGAGCGGCTCGCGGCGGTCGTCGCCGCGCGGCGGGACGCGATGTTCGTGGTGGTGTCGAGCGGCGCGATCGCGCTCGGGATTCAAAAGCTCGGATACAAGACCCGGCCCAAAGAAATGGCGCGCCTCCAGGCCGCGGCCGCGGCGGGGCAGTCGCTCCTCATGCGCGCGTACGAAGAGGCCTTCGGCCCGCGCGGTCTCGCCGTGGCCCAGGTTCTCCTCACCCATGCGGACCTCGCCAATCGAACGCGCAGCAACAACGCGCGCGCCGCGCTCGGCGCGCTCCTCGACGCTGGCGCCGTGCCGATCTTGAACGAGAACGACTCGGTCGCGATCGACGAGATCAAGTTCGGCGACAACGACCAGCTGGCCGCCATGGTCGCTCCGATGGTCGACGCGGATCTGGTCGTCCTCTTGAGCGACGTCGAGGGGCTGCTCGACGCGGAAGGAAAGCGCGTCCCGATCGTCGTCGACGTGGCGCGCGACGCGATCCCGCACGTGCGCGCCTCGTCGAGCACGGTGGGGACCGGCGGCATGGGGAGCAAGGTCGAGGCGGCGCGGCGCGCGACGCTCGCGGGTGCCAGCGTCGTCGTCGCGGACGCGCGCGCCCCGGGCACGCTCGACGCGGTCCTCGCGGGTCACGACGTGGGCACGCTCTTCGTGCCGTCGCCCGAGCGGCTGGGCGCGAAGAAGTATTGGATTGCCTTCACGCTCCGTCCGCGCGGCGACATCGTGCTCGATCGCGGTGCCAGCCGCGCGGTGCTCGCGAAGGGCAAGAGCGTGCTGTCCGTCGGCGTGCTCGGCGTCCGGGGCGACTTTCGCGCCGGCGACGCGGTTCGCGTCCTGGATCCGGACGGCAACGAGATCGCGCGGGGCCTGGCGCGGGCGAACTCCGCCGTCGCAGCCAGCATCGCAGGCCGGGCGAGCGAAGACTTGCCCGACGAGCTGGCCCCCCTCGCCGTACTGATTCACGCCGACGAGCTGGTCGTCGGCGGACAGGGCCAGAGCCGAGGCTAGAGCGGCTCGGCTGGAGCTACCAGACCTCGCAGCGCTGCTCTTTCGCCCGGACCATCGGCGACCCCTCCTTGCACTGGAAGGCCCCCGCAAATTCGGAAAGATTCGACAGCGGGCCATTCACGCGGAACTTGGGCGGCGAATGCGGATTCGTCGCGACGAGCAGGCGCTGGGCCTCGGGCCGGTAGTTCGCGCACCACGCTTGCGCGAATCCCACGAAGAAGGCCTGATCCGCTGTGAATCCCGACGCAGACGCCGCGGCGGCGGGGTCTTCTCGCTCGTCTCTCTTGAACGCCGCGTACGAGAGCTTCACGCCCCCGAGGTCGGCGATGTTCTCGCCGAGCGTGAGCTTGCCCTTGATGTGCTGATCGTCGATCGCGACGTACCCGTCGTATTGGTCCGCGACGCACGCCGCGCGCTTGTCGAACTCGCTCGACACGGCGGGCGACCACCAGTCGCGCAGATTGCCCTCGGCGTCGAACTGCCGCCCCTGGTCGTCGAAGCCGTGGGTGAGCTCATGGCCCACCACCATTCCGATCGCGCCAAAGTTGAGCGGCGGCGCCTGCTCGCGGCCGTAGAACGGCGCCTGCAGAATCCCCGCTGGGAACACCATCTGGTTCATCGTCGGGTCGTAATAGGCATTCACCGTCGGCGGCGTCATGTCCCATTCTTCCTTGTCGACCGGCTGTCCCACCTTCGTCAGCCGGCGTTTGGCTTCGAATGCCGTCGATCGCTCCATGTTCTTCAGATACGAGCTTTTCGTGATCGAGAGCCCCTCGTAGCTCCGCCACTTCGACGGGAAGCCAATCTTGTTCGTCACGCGCGCGAGCTTGTCTTCGGCTTTCGCGCGCGTGGGCTCGTCCATCCACGCCACCGATTCGATGTCGCTCTTCATCGACGCTTCGATCCCGGAGACCATGCGTTGCGCCGCGCGCTTTCCGTCCTCGCCGAGCGTCTCCTGCACGAAGGGCTGCGCCAGCGCCTCGCCCATCGCCTGGTCCGCGGCGCGCACGCATCGCTTCCATCGCGGCTGCAGCACTTTGGTCCCCGTCAGGACCTGGCGGAAGTGGAAGCTCTCGTCGACGAACGGCTTCGACAGCCACGGCGAGACGGAGCTCGTCAGGTGGTACCGGAGGTACACCTGCCAATCGCGTATCGGGACGGTCTTCGTCATCGCGTCGATCTCTTTGACGAAATCCGGCTGCCCCACGTTGATCGCCGTGATGGCCGGGAATCCAATGCCCGCGAGATATTCGGCCCACGCGACGTCCGGTGCGAGCTTGCGCAGGCCGTCCAGATCGATCCGGTGGTAGACCTTCTGCGGGTCGCGCAGCTCGACGTTGGTCATCGAAGCGTGCGCGAGCTCCGTCTCGAGCTTCATAACGGTCTTCGCGTGCGCCGCCGCGGCGGTCTTCGTCTCGCCGCCGAGTTCGAGGACGCTCGCGACGTGCGTCAGATACTGCTCGCGGATGGCTTTCGTGCGCGCGTCGTCGCGAAAGTAGTAGTCGCGCTCGGGCAGGCCGAGGCCGGACTGCGAGAGGCCCGCGATCATGTGTGTTGCATCTTTGAAATCGACTTCGCTGTCGAAGTCGAACGCCGCGTTGACGCCGATGAGGTGCAAGCGCGCGATCTCGTGAATGAGGCCACGCGCGTCGTGCACGGCGTCCACCTCGGCGAGCTCCGCTTTGAGCTCGGTCGTGCCCACGGCTTCGATCGCCGCTTCGTCCATGCACGACGACCACAGGTCGCCGAGCTCCTTGCCGTAGGCATCGCCGCGCGTGTCGCCGCGGCTGTCACGCTCGAGAATCGCCCGGAGGGCCTTCTGGTCGTCTTCGTGGATGACGCTGAAGCTCCGAACCCAGCTGGCTTCGTCCTCGGGTATCGGAGTCGACTTCATCCACTTGCCGCAGGCGAACTCGTAGAAGTCGTCGCACGGAGCGACCGCGCGGTCGAGCAGCGCCGTGTCGGGCCCGACGAGAGGCGGTCCTGCGTCGACCGCGGACGCGGCGTCGGCGACGGGAACGGGCGGCGTAGACGGCGCCGAAGCGATCCCCTGGGCGGGAGGCGCCGCGGGGGCCGCGCATGCCGCAACAACGGCCGCTGCTGCGGTCGCGCCGAGGCCGGCGAACGCGAAGGGGCGCATGAAACGCGTCGAGATCATGGGCCGGAGAGCGAACCACAGCTCCTCGGACGCGTCGAGCCGGGCGAAGCGCGGCTCGCGGTCTGGCCGGCGATCAGGGCGTGAACGGCGGCGAAGCGATCGAT
>Ga0210391_10003494_pt1 | contig 13292 bp, 9 predicted proteins | sample IncBWC12OmetaG_FD_160573 | JGI IMG/M metagenome (GOLD analysis project Ga0210391, IMG submission 160573) | Forest soil microbial communities from Barre Woods Harvard Forest LTER site, Petersham, Massachusetts, United States - Inc-BW-C-12-O ... | reverse complement strand
CGGGCATTGCGCCCTGTTGCGCACACGTCCCCCGCGCGAAGATCGCCGCCACAAATATCAGAATCGCAATCATGCAGTTGGGCCGCAAGTCGGCTCCACAGATTCTGTGTCGCGCACGTGTACGGGAAATGAGCACGGGTGCATCGCCGAAGCGAGGCGCGTCAGAAGTAGTTGTAACGCTGCTATGTTACTCAATCCGCAAAAAGTTGCAATAGCGTGGCCCCCGCTGTTACGCGGCGGCCAACTCTTGCAGGGTGGACACACACGCCCACCCGAAGGTGGACGCAAGTGTCGAAACGCGAAGGAAACGCTAGGACTGCACAGTGCGGCGACGCAACAGTGCGATTCCTGCAAGGCCCGAGGCAAGCAGCAACAACCCGGCAGGTTCCGGCGCGGTCCCGGTGGCCGACACCGGCGCGATGCCCGTCAGGTTACCGTCAGTTGTCCAGAAATAAAACGTCGGAGGCGCGCCCGCTCCGCCAAGAAACGTAATCGTGGACGTGTTCCCCACTTCGTTGAAGCTGACGAACGACTCATTGCTAGCCGACGACACCGGCCCCTGCGTGCACGTGCTGCCGATATTCTGGGGTGGCGTGTCCTCGGAAACCGCGAAGGTGTTGGCACCGTTGTCGCAGTTGAAGATCCCATATCCGTTGTTGATATTGGCAAACGTCAGCAAAAACGGCGTGCCCGACTCGAACGAGCTGGGAATCTGGACGACGTCGAAGATCGTGCCTTGATCGTCAAACGGCGTAACAGTGATTCCGTTCACAGCCGTGGGCGACTCAAAAAAAGCGTCAGCCGCAAGACCCTGTCCTGAGGCGCCTTTCTCTGAATGCACGGCGGTGGCGCCGGCCGGAATTGCGCCTGCGAGCAACGCGAGTGTAGCTGTGAAAACGGCGAAGCGCTTGAGCATGAGCAAATCTCCTGGCAAGATAGTCTGCGAAGCTTTGTAATCTGTGTGCGCCTCCATGTCAAGCAAATCTCCGATGGATCTGGTCCGAATCGACGTTTTAGGGCCGCGCCAGTACTAGGACGCATTCCTTCGCCGTCCTCCACGTTTCGACTCCTGTTCGCCGCCGCAAGCGCAAGGGCAATCCGTTATTCGTTGTGGCATAATGCCACCGCTCAGTTCGCCAACCACCCACATGGAAGAACGCAAACCCGAGTCACCCAGCGGAGATCATACCGCCGACACGGGAGCCCCCGCGGGCGACGATCGGACTTCGCCCACGCTTAGCCCTCTCTCGCCGATTGTTCCCGGCACACCGATCACCGCCGTTTTCCAACCTACGCAACTGCTCGCCGGACGCTTCCAAGTGATTCGGTTTGTTGCGCGTGGCGGCATGGGCGAAGTCTACGAAGCGCAGGATGAGGAACTGAACGAGCGCGTGGCGGTAAAGACGGCGCGCTTTGAAACCACCCAGACCTCCCATGAGATCGAGCGCTTCCGCCGCGAAATTCAGCTGGCGCGCAAGGTCACGCATCCCAATGTCTGCCGTACGTTTGACGTTTTCCGCCACGGCGTGAGCCAGTCGGGAAGCTCCCGCTCGCAAATCCTCATCGTTAGCATGGAGCTTCTTTCTGGCGAGACGCTTGCGCAGCGAATCCGTGACAGAGGCCGGTTTCAGACAACGGAAGCACTGCCGCTGCTGGAGCAAATGTGCGCCGGGCTAGCCGCGGCGCATCGCGTCGGTGTGATCCATCGCGATTTCAAGAGCAGCAACGTGATGCTCGTAAAATCACCGGCGAGCGCCGCCGGCGGTGAGCCAGCGCAGTCGCAAGCGTTTCGCGCGGTGATCACCGATTTTGGTCTGGCGCACGCCGAAGAAGTCGAGGGCGGCACGCTCACCAAGTTCGGTGACATCGTCGGCACGCCCGCCTACATGGCCCCGGAACAGATTGACGGCGGCGCAATCACGCCGGCCACGGATATTTATGCGCTCGGAATCGTCATCTACGAAATGTTGACCGGCCTGCTGCCCTTTTCCGCGGAGACACCGCTGGCCACCGCAATGAAACGCTTGAGCCATGTCGCTCCGTCGCCGCGCCTGCACGTTCCCGATCTCGATCCGCGATGGGAGGTTGTGGTCGCGCGCTGCTTGGAGCGTGCGCCGGAACGGCGTTTTGCAAGCACGGAGGATGTAGTCAGGGCCTTGCGCGGAGAAGCAGTCGCGACCGATGCTTCGTCGCCGGCCGCCTCCGACGGCGGCGGCGGAGAAATTCGCACTGATCGTGCGGCAAGAGCAACCGCCGGGACTCTCGCTGCAGCGACACGATTCGAACGTTGGCGATTCCCGCTGGCGATCGTGGCAATGGTCCTGGTCCTTGCGGCATTCGGAATCTTCGAAATCCGTCGGCGCGCTGCCGAGCGCGAGGCGGAGAAGCGCGCGCAAGCTGCCGCGCAGCAACCCACCACGGGTGCGCGCAAGTCCATCGCCGTTCTCGGTTTTCAAAATCTTTCCGGTCGCAAGGATGCCGATTCGCTTGGCGATATTCTTGCGGATAGTTTGTGGTCGCAGCTGGATACCGGCCAGGTGCGATTTATTCCGCCCAGTCGTGTAGAGGAGATGAAGCAGAACTTCGGCGTGGGAAGCCAGTCGAACGCCTTGTCCAAGGATCAGATTGCCTCAATTCGCAAATTTCTCGGCGCGGACATCTTGGTCACTGGCTCCTACACGGTAAACGGCGCGGCGGAGCGCGCGGGCATTCAATGGAACATTCATCTGTTGAACGCTGCGGACGGCGAGAGTTTGGGTTCCGTGGCGCAATCGGGCAGCGAGGCGGACTTGAATGCGCTCGTGGTCCATTCCGGAAGGCTCCTGCGTCAGCAACTCGGGATCACTCTCTCGGCGGCGGAAGAAGCACGCATGGACGCCTCCCTTTCCACCAATCCGGACGCCATGCGCGATTTCTCGGAGGCGCGCGAACGGCTCCGCGCCTTTGACGTGCTCGCGGCGACCAAGCTGCTAGAAAAAGCTATCGAAGCCGACCCGCAATTCGCACAGGCTCACAGCGCGCTCGCCGAATCCTGGGATGCGCTGGGTTTCGAGTCCAAGGCTGCCGAAGAGGCAAAGAAGGCACTCGATTCCGCTGCGAGCCTTTCCACTGAAGCGCGCGCTCGTGCCAGCGGGCAATATTACGCGGCTACGCGTGATTGGACGAAGGCGATCCAGCAGTACGCCCAACTCTGGACGGAATACCGCGACGAGCCCGAATACGGACTCTTGCTCGCGAATACGCAGATTCGCGCAGGCAAGTCCAGCGACGCGCTCACAACCATCGCACAACTGCGTAGCCAACCGCTCCCGGCCGGGACCCGCGCTCAGGCCGACCTAGCCGAGGCGCGCGCTCATGGCGACCTGGCCGACTACAAACAGGAACTCACCGTGGCGACCTCGGCGGCGGATACGGCAAAATCCCTGGGAGCAAATATCCTGCTGGCCCGCGCACGAATCCTGCAGTGCTTCGCCGAGGTCAATCTGGGCGACGCCGAAAAAGCCCGGCCGTTGTGCGAAGAAGCGAAGAAGATCAATTTGTCCGCCGGCGACCAGCTCGGCGCCGCTCGGGCTACGAATGACATCGGGAACGCCTATTACTACGCGGGAAACTACGCGGCCGCCGAGCCTCTGTATCGCGAGGCCTTGAGCATCGCGCAGACCATCGGCGATGCTTACGATGAGGCAGGAGCGTTGAACAATCTTGCCAATAGCCAATCGGAGCGGCGTGATCACGCCGCGTCCCAGAAAACCTACGAACAAGCCATCGCCGTCGCGCGGCAGCGGAACGAGCTGGGCGATGTGGCGCTCGCCCAACAAAACCTAGCCACCGAATTGTATGCAACGGGAGACAACGACCGCGCAAAGGAAACCCTGGAGGCCGCTCTGAAGACGGCGCGAGAGCTGCGTGATAAAAATCTGCAAGCTCGCATCCTCAACAACCAATGCGCCTGGGCAGTGGATGCAGGCGCACTCCTCGAGGCGCGCAACCGATGCGAGGATTCGCTGAAGATCCGCCGCGAGATTAACGATCGCGCGAACATCGGCAAGACCCTCGCGAATTTCGGTAATGTCCAGCTGCAGCAGGCGGATTTGGACGGGGCGCGTACCAGCCTAGAAGAATCCTTGTCCTCACTGGAATCAGTAAGCGCCAAAAACGACGCGGCGTACACCCGCATCTTTTTGTCCCACTTGGCACTCGAGCAAGGCAAACCCGACGATGCCGCAAAATATGCCGACAACGCCACGACAGAGTTCGCCGCCGACAAAGACGCCGGCGGCGAGGCCGGATCCCGCGTTCTGTGGGCACATGCGCTGTTGGCCTCCGGCAACGTTGCGGGCGCGCGCGAGCAGAGTGACAAGGCGTCACAACTCGCCCAACAATCCGGCGATCGTGAAACGAAGCTGGACGCGGCCATCGCTGTCGCACGGGTGGATGCAAAATCCGGAAAGGCCGACGCCGCGTTGCGCGCGCTGGCGTTCGCGCAGAAGGAAGCGCACGCGGGCGGCATGATGCAGATTGAATTCGACGCGCGTCTCGCGCTGGGCGAAACGCAGATCGCGGCGGGCCATAAAAACGAAGGCCAGGTCACGCTGCGCCAACTCGCAACCGACGCCAAGTCGCACGGGTTTAAATTAACCGCGCAAAAAGCGCTCGCCGCCAGCCAGAACTGAACCGTCTGGCTGCTGCCTCGCCGCCGTTGCGCAGCTCAAAGGGTCGGCGAATCATCCCCCAACATCGCCCGCCGCACAATCTTGATAGGCGGAAATCCCTGGCGCATGAAATTATTATGAAATTGTTCCAGCGAAAACGCTGCGCCTTCCTTCTTTCTGACATCCTCGCGCAATTTTAAAATCTCCAATTTCCCCAGCGTGTAATAAAGATACGTCGGATCCGCCGTCCCGCGTTTCGTTTCCACCAGCCCTGTTTCCTTCGACTGATAACCTTCCTTTACGAAAAACTCCGTCGCCTGCTGGAAACTCATCTTGCCGGTATGCATTTCAATCCCCACGATGAACCGCGCATCGCGCAGTAACGCGTCCTGCAGCTGTCCAAGCCGGATCAATTTCGCCTCGCGCGCATCTTTCGCACCCGTCCCCGGCTGCCCGAATCCTTCATCGAGCATCATCTGCTCGCAGTAATGAGCCCAACCCTCCGCATTAGAACTTGCGCCCAGCAGCATTCGCGTTTTTGTTGGCGCCTCGTGCACCCAAAGAAATTGCACGTAGTGCCCCGGGTAAGCCTCGTGCGTCGCCGTGCTCACGATCGTCCCCACGTTAAAAGCCGACATCCGTCCCGCGATTTGCTCCGCCGTCTCGTGCGCTTCCGGCAACGTCACGTTGAAGTACGCCTCCTTCGCAATGTTTTCGAACGGCCCGGGAGTATCCATCGAAGCGAATGTCGTCGCCCGCATGAATGGCGGCGTCTCCTGCAAAATCGGCCGCACGTCCGAAGGAATTCTGATGATGTGCTTCGCGCGAATAAAAGCGATTAACCCGTCAAACGTATCGCGAAAGCTCTGCAGCAGCTGATCCGCCGCCGGATGGTCCGCCATCAGCTCGGCCAGCACATCGCTCGACGTTTTATCCGGCTCGAGCTCGGCAGCCACGCGCTTGAACTCCGCCTGATTCTTCCGCAAATCCGTCCAGCCGATTTCCAGCAGCCGGTCCACCGGCGTATCCACCATCTCGTCGTACAACAGTTTCTTCGAAAATGTTTCTGCACCGATTCGGAAATCTCCCTTCGACCGTGGCAACACGTCGGTCTTCAGCCACTCCGCATAACTCCGCAAGCCCGCGATCACCTCTCCATTCGATTTCGCGAACGCTGCTTTCACCGCGGGATCGCTCGCGCTCGCAAAAGCCGCTGGCACATCGTTCTGAAAAAAACTGATAATGTCCGGTAGCTGCTCCAGTGCAATCTCCGTATAAATCCGCGGCGGATCCTTCAGATTCGCGCGCGCCGCCGCAAACACCGCCGGTATTTTTTCCTCACGCGCCACTACCGACCGCAACCGACTGTCCGCCGAAGCAAATTGCCGGATCATGATCACGTAGACGCTGCCGCTGATGCCGCTCGAATAAAAATCAGGATTTTTCTCCCAAGGCCGGATGGTTTCCTGCGCCAGCAGCGTGCCCTGAATATTCGCCAGCACCAACGCGCGATCCGCCGCACGTGTTTCGTCCAGCCCCCGCGGGTCCACCGCCGCCACGCGCCTTTCAAAAGCATGCAACGCCGCCACGTTTGCGTCTATTCCCGCGCGCGAAAAATCCTCCAGCTGCGTATCGTATTGATGAAGTCCGTCGCTCGTGCCATTGCTCGGACCGAACTTGAAGTACACCTGGTCGAAATATTCATCGGCCAGGCGGTCCCACGCCGTTTGCGTTTCGGTCACGGCTATTTGCGGCGCAATGCGCGCGGGCACGGATTGGGAAGCCAACATCACGGTTAACACAACAATTACACACAGTAACGCTGCCGACCCTTTGCGCACGTGATCCTCTTTTTTTGAATTCGGATTTTGCCTAGCGCGTCCGCTTCGCCCCGCCCCGCCGCTGGCCGCGCAGAAGTTTACACCGAAGCGCACAACTCGGAAACCGTCGCCTCCTTTTGTCTGGCTTGGCCTCGCAAGCTGCGCTTAGGCTCGTCGCGGCTCGCCTCGTTACGTCACGCTGGGCAGCCGGCGTACGAGTTTTCCCTATCGCATCCGGCTGCCTGCCCTGGCGCCGCCGCGCCAAAATTTTCGCCGCGCCTGCCGCCAATGTTATTCTTTCGCGTGCACTTTTCTCATCCGGTCTTCCTCTTCTTCGCCGCGCTCATCGCGGGACTGCTCAACGCAGTCGCGGGCGGCGGCAGTTTCATCTCCTTTCCCGCGCTTCTTTTCAGCGGCATGGCCCCCATCGCGGCTAATGCCACCAACACCGCAGCGCTGTTTCCCGGCACGGTCGCCAGCACCGTCGCGTATCGCAACGCTTTCACTCCCGAAGCGCGCCGCCTGCTGCCGCTGCTGCTTGTCACCGGCGTCATCGGCGGAGTGATCGGCGCGCGCATTTTGCTCGGTACGCCACAGTCCATTTTCCTGCATTTGATTCCCTGGCTGCTGCTCGCCGCTACTCTGCTGTTTCTCGCCGGGCCGCGCATCAGCGCCTGGGTGCGCCGGCGCGCCGCCGCAGGGAAAACCGCGCGCCCGCTGACGATCGCCGGATTTTTACTCGAACTGCTGATCGCAATTTACATCGGTTATTTTGGCGCTGGCGTGGGCATCCTGGTTCTGTCGCTGCTGGCTCTGCTTGGCATGGAAGATATTCACGCGATGAACGGTGTAAAAGTCTTGCTGGTCAGCGTGGTTAACGGCGTTGCTATGATCACCTTCATCTTCGCCAAGATGATCTTCTGGCCGCAAGCCGTGCTAATGATTCTGGGTAGCCTGACCGGCGGCTACGCCGGCGCGCACTACGCGCAAAAAATGAACCAGCAACACGTCCGCTGGATCGTGATCGCCGTCGGCCTGGGTATGTCCACCTACTTCTTCGTGCGTTACTAACAAGTCTCTGAATTTGTAGCGGCCGCCACTCGCGGGGCTGGCTTTGGACTTCCGATTCTGTTTCGCTAGCGATTGATTTGGAGCGGGGAGGAGAAACGCAGTCGGGCTCGAGCTCCCCGTTCGGGCCATCTCGAACCTGTCGCGTCCGTTGGCGACTGCAACAGTGCCGCAACGGACGCCAATCCATTCAGGGCGGGAGCGGCGCTGCCGAGTCAACGGCGACCGCGATAGCGACGCCGACGTCAACCTCACCGCCCAACCGCAACGTCGTCACAATCAATGCCAATTGTGCCGCCTGAAAAAGCACGCGGCCACTACAAATTCAACAACCCTAGGGACGGCGCAGCTGGCCCGCGCTTAATCCTGCCGCGTCCAGGTGCTGTGCGGCTTGGGCGGATGCAGCAACGTCTGCATTACCACGCAGTACTGCTCGGTTTTTTCGCGCAGGGCGCTGATTTGTTCCGGGGTGGCGGCTCGCGCCGCGATGTCGAAGTTCACGCGGATGTTTTCAAAGCCTACTGGGACGTCTTTCGATATGCCTAGGGTGCCGCGCAAGTCCAGGTCGCCTTCCACTGTCACCTCGATACGTTCGGTGGGAATGTTCATGGCGGCGGCTACCATCTGGCAGGTGATTTGCGCGCAGGCGGCGAGAGCGCCGAGCAGCAGATCGCCGGAACAAGCGCCTGCACCAGCTCCGCCGACGCCTTTGTGCGCTTCGGCCTGATGGATGGCGCGACCGATGTCCACCGAGCAGGCAATGGGCGCGCCGCTCTGTGCGCCTTTCGCGCGAATCGTGATGCGCGAAGTGGTGGGGTCCGCGCGGTACTGCTCTTTCAGCGGTTTCTGCAGCGAGCGAAGATCCATGAGAACCTCATTTCCTCGTTAAGTTTTGCTTGCGTCGCGGGCTGGCTTCGGCCGAGGCTTCTTGAAGCCGGTCCACGTGCATGCTAGCATGCCAACGCTTCGGGAGAATGCCCATGCCAAAGTATGTGATCGAACGTGATGTTCCGGGAGCCGGAGATCTGAGCGACGCGCAGCTGCGGGAACTTTCGCAGAAATCTGTCGCAGTCTTGAAAGAAATGGGCCCCAAGGTGCAATGGCTGCACAGCTATGTCACGGGCAACAAAGTGTACTGCGTGTACCTCGCCCCAGACGAGGCCACCGTCCAAGAGCACGCTAAGCGCACGGGCCTGGCGTGCAATCGCGTCTCGGCAGTGCGGCGGCTGATCGATCCTGCAACCGCGGAGTAAGGACCGCACTAACCCGACCGTGATGCGCTGTCTGGCGCCAGCACTTCTTCGATCGCTCGATCGAGCGGCATGTCCCACCCTTCCAGCCAGGCGGTTGCGGTGTTGGACAATGCTTGCCGGGCTGGTTCCAGGATCGTTTCCAATTTAACCTGTTCGGCGACGGTAAGCGGAGCGCCGATATTCTGGCGCAACGCGGCTGCCGCCCCTGCCAAGCGGAGCGAACGCGCGGCCTGCTGTTGCACGGCTGCTGAGCACGCGCAACATTCCAGCAGGCGTGCAATGCCGCGCTTATGTTCCAGCTGCTGGAAAATTTTCAGACTTTCACGGAAGAGAACCAGGGCCGCAGAACAATTCTGTTCTTCGCGCGCCAGCGTGCCCAGATCAGCTAGCGTCCCGGCAATGCCCCAGCGGTCATCCAGCTCGCGAAAAATTCCCAGAGCTTGTTCGAACAACGCGCGGGCAGCCGCGGAATCGCCCTGATCGCGCGCGATATCCCCCTCATTGTTCAGCGACCACGCGGCGCCGATGCGATCGCCGAGACCTTCGAAGATCGCGCGACACTCCGCGCAAAGTGAGCGCGCCAGGTCGTATTCGCCCTGCATCTTCAAGACGCTGGCGAGATTGCTGAGGGCGCGCGCGATAGCCTGAAGGTCGCCCAGTTCCCTCCACAGCGTGAGACTTTCTTGAAACAGACCGTGCGCCAGTGCAACATTTCCCTGGTCGCGGGCAAGAACTGCGCGCGCGTTCACGGTGACGGCGACGCCTTGCATGTCCCCCAACTGTCGGCCGATTTCCAGGCTTTCCATCATCAACGCATCCGCTGCGGCGAAGTCACCTTGCTCGGAGGCTAGCACACCTGCCACGAAAACAGCGCGCGCACGGCCCTTGGTAGGAGCGGTGGCGGCCGGGATGCGCAGGACCTTGGCCAAGCTGTCGCGGCCTTCGGCGAGATATTCGTGCGACTCCCAGAATCGAAACAGAGCTGTGGCGAGACGCAAACCCCATTCTGCATCTCCGGATTCCGTGAGCCACTCGAGGGCCGCGCGGAAATTATCGTGTTCCAACGCGATGCGCTCCCGGCCCACCGCGTCTTCCGCACTCGGCTTGCCGGTCTGCGCTGCGGCTGCTTCTTCGGCGAGCACCAGGCAGTAAGCGGCCTGTGCGCGCTTGGTGGCAGCGTCCTCGCCGCTGGCTTCCAACTTTTCGCGGGCGTACTCGCGGATGGTTTGTAGCATCGCGAAGCGCGATTCACCGTTAGCCTGTTCGATCTGTTGCAGCAGGCTCTTGTCTACCATGGACGCCATGCCGTCGAGCAGATCCAATTCCAGGTCGCCCTTGGTATCGCACACGGCTTCGACGCCTTCCAGCGTGCATCCGCCGACGAACACCGATAGTCTGCGGAAAAGCTTCTGCTCGGCGGGACTGAGTAAATCGTGGCTCCAATCGAACGCCGCGCGAAGAGTTTGCTGCCGCTGCGGCAGATCGCGCGCGCCCCCGGTGAGCAATTGCAACCGGCTGGCCAGGCGCGTGCACATGGAGGACGGCGAAAGAACCTTAATGCGCGCGGCGGCCAGCTCAATGGCCAGCGGCAGACCATCCAATCGCGCGCAAATCTCGATTACGGCGGAGGCGTTCTGCTGGTTCAATTCAAAATCCGGGCGAGCGGCGATGGCGCGTTGCACGAACAGAGCGACTGCCGGGAACTGCGACAGCGCGGACAAGGATGGTTTGGAATGCGATTCCGGCACGCCCAGCGCCGACACGGGAAATTCTTGTTCGCCGTAAACGTGCAGCGCCGCGCGGCTCGTGACCAGGATTTTAAGATTGGGCGCGATGGCTAGCAGATCCGCCACGATGGACGCGGCCGGCATTAGGTGCTCGAAATTATCCAGCAGAAACAGCACAGGCTGGCGCGAGGACTCCTGGAAATGCCGCTTGAGCAAATCCAACGGCGACTGACCCCCGGCCTCGCGAATTCCCAGCGTCTGCACGATTACGGACGCGACCAGCGCGGGATCGCGCAGCGGCGACAGCGGGACAAAGTGAATTCCACCCGGAAAGTTTGCCTGCACGCTGCTGGCTATTTCCACTCCCAGGCGCGTCTTGCCGATTCCGCCCGGTCCTGTGATGGTGATGAGGCGCGCATCTTTCGAGAGCAGGAGTTCTTTCGCGGCAGCGATTTCCTTTTCGCGACCGACGAATGCCGTGCGTTGCGCGGGAAGGTTGCTGGCGCGGGTTTCCGTTTGCCGCGCCGGGGGCTTCTCCGAGAAGCGATCGCGAATAGCGGCAAGTTCGCGCGCCAAATCTCGTGTAGAGACGTAACGCTTGTCAGGATCTTTCGCCAGACAGCGTTCGATGGCCCAACACAAAGGCGCCGGTGCGTCAGGATTTTGCACCGCAATCGGCTCGGCTTGTTCGCGCATGATGGCCACCAGCGTTTCCGCTGCCGTGCTTCTGGGAAACGCCCGTTTTCCAGTAACCATTTCGTAGAGCACCAGGCCGAATGAGAATTGGTCGGAGCGAAAATCCAGCGCAGCGCCGGCGGCCTGTTCCGGCGACATGTATTGCACCGTTCCTACGATCGTGCCCGGCTGCGTCTGCCACGAGGAGAGGGTGCGCACCTGCTGCGCTTCTTGGGCGGGTGTCGCCACTTTCGCGAGGCCGAAGTCGAGAATTTTGACGAAGCCATCGAGCGTGATCATCAGGTTATCGGGCTTCAGGTCACGGTGGGCAATGCCTGCTTCGTGGGCCTTCGCCAGCCCCTCGGCGACCTGCGCCGCGATTTCGATAATTCTTCGGATGGGCAGCGAGTCGGTCGCGAGCAGCTGGCGCAGCGTCTGGCCCTCGATCAGCTCCATAGCGATAAAGTGGGCCGAGCCGTCTTGTGCGAGTTCGTAGATGGTGACGATGTTGGGATGATTCAGCGCCGAAGCAGAGCGCGCTTCGCGTTCGAAACGGCGCAGGTGATCAGCGTCCGCGGATAATTCGGCGGGCAAAATTTTGATTGCTACCGTGCGATCCAGGCGCGGATCGCGCGCACGATAGACCTCTCCCATACCGCCCGCACCCAGCAGCGCGCCGATTTCGTAGGGTCCTAGACGTGAGCCTGGAAGGAGGGGCATAGATTGGCTCGAATTATACCCCGACCGGAGTCCCGCGCGCCGCAGCGAGCGTGCAATTTACCGTACTGGGGCCGCAAAGCCTCGGTTTTTAGGCCGAGGATGTAAGGCTTGCCTTAGGTTTGTGTCCCTCTTAGAATCCATGCCGTCGAAAGACCTATAGGCGGGCAGCCCAAAAGTGACGCCTGTAGAGAGATGAGGCGCGCTGTAAGGCGCACCGCCCAGGAACCCACCGAAGCCATCCCGCAAAACCAGCGCGACGCCGCCAGAATCCACTTCACTTCACGAAGTCGAGGATGTCATTTGGAACTGAGAACGAAGGTATTGCCGTCAACGTCCTGGAATGCGGCGGCGGTGCCCCAGTCTTCGCGTTTCGGCTCCATGACGAATCGCACGCCTTTACTCTTCAAGTCGCGCGCCGTGGCTTCGACGTCGTCCGCCCAGAAAGTAATGTTCATCTGGCTGCCGGGCCGAAGACTCTCGCCGAATTTGAAAAGGACGATGCGGGTGTCCGCGCCGGGGATACCGAGCTCGATCCAACGTTGCTCCTGACTGAACGGCTGGTCGGTGAGCAGGCGAAAGCCGAGCATTTCGGTGTAGAACCCGAGGGCGCGATCCTGATTGGTGACGGGGATGCTTGCAAATTTGACGCCTTTGATCATTCTTGCCTCCACGATTCGTCATTCTGCGCAAGGCGCCTTCCGATTGCAATCGCCTGTAATATTAATTAGTATAGTAATTATGCTTCATGTGCCGATTGACGATTACGTCTTGGACACCTTACTGCCGGACCTCGCTGGCCACGACCACTCGCCCGCGGCCTTTCTCACTTACCTTGTCCTGTGGACGCGACTCTACAGATCCGAACAAAGGAGCGTGGCCGTCAGCCTGCAGCAACTGGCCGAGCTCACGGGCTTGTCCAAATCGGCAGTGCAAGGCGCCATCCGGTTGCTCAGGCGCCGTTGCTTGATCAGAGCTAGCAAAGAATCTGCAACCGCCGTGCCGCAATATGAGTTGATTCGCCACTGGGTGCGCAGGCGCGCGCAGAGGCATACGGGCGCCTAGCGAATGGACGGGCCTCGCTTCAGCGATCACCCAGCACTCTCTGCAGACCGCTCGGTGGTATATTGAAACAGTAGTCGAGGGACTAACGTGACCGAACGACAGCCACCCTTTGCCAGCGTGGAAGAAGCGCTGGAAGAGATCCGCGCGGGACGTATGATCGTCCTGGTGGACGACGAAGACCGCGAGAACGAAGGCGACTTGACCATGGCCGCCGAAAAAGTGACGCCCGAAGCCATCAACTTCATGGCCAAATTCGGCCGCGGCCTAATTTGCCTGGCGATGACGGAGCAGCGCTGTGACGCGCTGGCGCTCGCG
>Ga0210391_10003492_pt1 | contig 13295 bp, 13 predicted proteins | sample IncBWC12OmetaG_FD_160573 | JGI IMG/M metagenome (GOLD analysis project Ga0210391, IMG submission 160573) | Forest soil microbial communities from Barre Woods Harvard Forest LTER site, Petersham, Massachusetts, United States - Inc-BW-C-12-O ... | reverse complement strand
GCGCGCGCCACCACCCGGCCAAGGGATGAATCATCAGCCAGAACGCCGGGATGGTCGAATAGGAGACGCAGGCCAGCCATCCGACGATTTGCAGCCAGTGCCGCATTCGCGGATTTTAGCAGGGGGGACGGGAGGAAAATTTTCGCCCCACGGAAGCCTTGCGGTCCTGACAATCTGGTCCAAGCGCCAGCATTTGCTTTGTGGATGGCCCAATGTGAGACTATTCCTGCGCTGAACTTAGCCGGGAGTCGGTGACATGCGACAACTTACTATCCAGAGAGCTATGACGTTAGTTGCGGTCGCGGGATTGGCATTGCCAGCTTGGGGTCAGGTCACGAGCCAGCCTGCGCGGAGCCACGTGTCCGTGCGAGCCGCCAAGGCGCCGTACACGGCGGAGTACAAGATCACGCATGTGCAAACGCTAGCCGACGGAACCACCATCACCCGAGAGACCACCGAAATAAAAGCGTTGGACTCGCAGGGCCGGCGGATGACCGCAACGACCATCACGTCGGGAGTCCGGGCGCCGCAAACCCATGTCATGGTCTATGATCCTGCGGCCCGAACCCAAACCACCTGGCACTCTCCGGGCAGGATAGCGCACGTATTTAAGATGTTAACGCCGGAGGCGGAACGTAGTTGCTCGAGGATGATGCGCGACGATGCTGCGGTGCTCAGTGTCCCGAAGTCGAAAATTACGTCGGAAAATTTAGGAACAGAGTCGATCCAAGGTGTTGAGGCGCGAGGACGCCGGTACACCACGACGGTTCCCGCAGGTGCGGCAGGAAACGATGCGCCCCTGGTCAGCACCTCGGAGGTATGGACGGCCCTTACCGTCGGCTTGAATGGACTATTGGTGCGCGACCTAAGAGACGATCCCCGCTCAGGCAAGACGAACCGCGAGTTGACAAGTCTCAGCCCGAGCGAACCGGATCCGGCGACATTCCAACCGCCTGAAGGTTACGAGATCGTGACCAAGGATTCGTCCGCGTGCGCGGACGAAACCACCGCTGTAGCAACGACCGGGTCGACGACGTCAAAGTGACGCTGGGGCGCACCACGATATCTTTTATGAATTATCATCCCGAGCAGAGCGAGGGACCGGCATTTTGCAGCGGGCGGCAGATCCCTCGCTTTACCTAGGGATGACAAAATCTGGGTCTGGTAAGCCGCCTGGGCCGATCCAACAACCTGCTATCCTCTTTCCTTCATGTCTCCTATCGTCACCAGTGTGCTGCTGGGCCTGACTGCGGCGGGTGCCAACGTCTTCGGCGGCGCCATCATCGTGCAGAGGAATTGGGAGCGTTCCTACCTGCGCTACTTTGTGGCGCTCGGCGCCGGTTTCATGCTGGCGACCGCGCTCGTCGAGATGGTGCCCGAAAGCATTCAGTTGCGCGGCGGCTACGCCGGATTTCTCATCCTCGGCGGATACCTGCTGGTTCACTTCTTCGAGCACACCGTGACCCCGCATTTTCACTTTGGCGAAGAAACCCACGCCGACCAGTTCGTGCACTCGCACAAGGGATATTCGGTTCTGATCGGATTACTGATTCACACGTTCTTCGACGGCATCGCGATCGCCTCGGGCTTCCTCGTTTCCCCTGCGCTCGGCTGGATCATCTTTGTCGCAGTTTTTCTCCACAAAATTCCGGAAGGGTTCACCATCTCGTCGGTGATGCTGGCGAGCGGCCGCAGCCGGGCTTTTGCCTGGGCTGCATCCGTGATGCTGGGCATAGCGACCGTGGCCGGGGTGATGACCATGGCCATATTCCGCCACGAAGTAAGCTTCGGCTTGCCTTTATCGGCTGGGGTCACTATCTACGTCGCTGCATCCGATCTGATCCCCGAAGTTAATAAAGAACCGGGCGTGAAGATGGCGCTATTGGTCTTTGTGGGAACGGCATGCATGTTTCTGCTGGACCGCTTTTTTCATGTCCACTAAGGGTGCCGACGAAAGATTTCAATGTGCTGGATGACTTGGTCGCATGTCTTGATGCAGACCTCATGCATTGCTTTGTGGGTCGCTGGGTCCCCCCCAATGGTGAGCATGGTAGCGGTGCCGTGGCAGAGCAGGAACAACGCATCGGCAACCTGCTCGTAGTCTTCGGGAGCGCCGCCAAAACGCGCCGCCATCTGCGCCAACGCCAAGGCCCGTCCCGGACGCGGGCGCCCCGGCGCAAACAATTGTGGCCACGACAAACGGAGCAGATCGTACTCGTGCGGATTCGCTTCCGCATATGCCAGGAACCGCATGGGCATCTCGTCCACCGATATCGACTCAAACGCAGCGGCGAGCATGTCGTCGCGAAAGCGCAACGCCAAAGCGAGTCGAATTGCTTCCTTGTTTCGAAATCGTTTGTAAACCGTGGGCGTGGTCGTGTCGGCTGCGCGCGCTACGCCTCGTAAGGTAAGGCCCCGCTCACCATACTTCCGCCATAAGCGGCGCGCCGCGGACAAGATCCGCTCTTCCAACTGCTGGTCGGGAATCGGAGGCATGCGATGTTTTCGCCCTCTCGGCTAACTTATTTATACGACGTTCGTCTATGTATGGGGAAGATCTGGACCTTACGACGCCCTTAAAGTATCATGTATTTCATTGAATTTAAACATCATTACTGATAATTTAACCAAACGTTAATTTAATATTGACATCGTAAAGATGACGCTGTTAAAGTAACAATTCGTGACACGGGCCCCTTCCCCACCCCTCCCCCGAGGAGTAAAAATTCCAGGAGTGCAGCAGATGTTTTTGTGGACTGAAAGCGACGATCGCGTCGCTATTGTGAAGATGAATGCGGAACTGCGTCACGCGCAGCTTGAGTTGCTAAGCGCCGAGTGCGCGACCGACCGGCTCCGGCTCCGTTTTTCGCCAGAAAATGTCGCCCGCCATGGCGAGCGCGACATATTGCGCAAGGCCGTTGCATCGGCCACCGCGCTCAAGGATTACTACAGTGACATTGCCCGGCTAGCTTCGGAGGCGAACACCAGCATCTCGCCGCGAGCCACCTTAATCCCGGAAGAAAAAGTAGTCGCGGCGATTGACAGCATGCGCCAATATATTCAAGAGCGGCGAAAGGAATACCGTACGCAGGGCCTGCCTCTCACCCCGAACCAATACACCAAGATGAAGGCTTTTTTTTCGCCAGCCCTGCTGGCGGAGATACGAGTCCTAGAGTTGAGGGGCCGTCGCATCAATAACCCGCCCTTCTACAGTGAGGCGAGGGCTCTCGGCCTCTCGAACCTCCCCGAACTCGCGCACATGGCCTCACTGACCTTCGACGATGTAGTGGTCTTCCCGGGCGGAATCAACGACCGGCGCTTGTTCCATGCGCTGGTCCATGCGGCGCAATTCGAAATTCTGGGCCTCGAACGTTATGCCGAGTTTTTCGTGCGGGGCTTCTTAAGGGCGCGTTCCCACGTCAGCGTGCCGATCGAGATGCAGGCATTCAGCCTGGAGGCAAAATTCGCCGAGAACCCGAACGAACCTTTCTCGGTGGAGAAGTTGATCAAGCTCTGGGCGAAGGAAGACCGCTACTAGAACAGTACCCGTTCTCCGTTCTCGGCAGAAGCCTCGGTTTTTTCTGAAAACTGGGAACTGAGAAACTTGTCATCCACTGTGCCTGATGTGCATGACATCCCCATCCTGCACAATGTAGTCTTTGCCTTCTAACCGCAGCGTGCCTTTGGCTCTCGCGTTCGCTTCCGATCCAGCTTCCAGCAACTGATCCCAGCGAATCGTCTCGGCCCGTATGAAGTGCTTCTCCAGATCGGAATGAATCGCTCCGGCCGCATTTTGTGCGCGCATATTTACCGGAATCGTCCAGGCGCGGCATTCGTCTTCTCCGGCGGTAAAAAATGAAATCAGCCCCAGCAAGTGATAGCTTTTGCGGATGAGCCGCGATAAGCCGCTATCAGTCAGCCCATAACTGCCCAGAAATTCCGCCGCATCTTCGTCGCTCATCTCGGCCAGCTCCGCCTCTACCTTGCCGCAGATCGCGCTCGCCCCGGCATTCGGGCGGGCCGCGACTCCAGTCAGGTTGTATTTCGCGACCGCCGCTTCCAGGTCTTTGCCGAGCTCAGTGCTCTCGCCGATGTTGAGGATGTAGAGAATCGGCTTCTCGCTGAGAAACATGAAGCCGCGTATGCGCTTCTTGTCTTCCGGAGTCATCTCCATTTCACGCAGCGGTTTTTCCGCCTCGATCTGAGCTTTCGCCTGGATGAGCAGCTCGTTTTCTTTTTCGAGCTCCGGCGTCTTCATCTTCTTCAAGTCTTTTTCGAGGCGCTCCAGCCGCTTTTCAATCTGCCCCAGATCGCTGACCATCAAATCGAACTCAACATTCTTGATGTCGCGCAGCGGATCGATCGGCCCAATGTGAGGAATCTCGTCGCTCTCAAATGCTCGCAGCACATGAATGAGCGCATCCACCTGGCGGAGATGGCCGATGTAGGCGGTCTCTTTCAAAGCGTCCTGGCCGATGGCGCCGACGTCCACATATTCGACGGAAGCGTGCGTCAGCTTCTTGGGGTTATAGAGCGCGGCCAGTTGGTCGAGGCGCTCGTCGGGGACTTTGGCGACTCCGATGTGCGCTTCGCGCGGGTTCGAATACGCCTGGTCCGAAAGATTCACCTTCGTCAGTATGCGAAACAGAGAGGTCTTGCCGACCTGCGGCAGACCGATGATGCCAGTTTTCATGAGTTCAGCTTTCAGCGATCAGTTTTCAGCTATCCGTTCAATCAATGAGAATAAATCATCGTCCCTTTGCGCGTAAGCGCGGCGTTCTCAAGCTTCTCCTTCGTGCCCTGGGTGGTCAATGCCTCGAAGCGATTGGAAAGATCGAACGTGCTACGCTCGGAGGAATGCGGCGCGATCATAAAATGTTGGCGAGCCGATTGGCCGGGGTGCTGATCGCTGGCATCGCATGTGCGCTGTGGTCTTCAGGGCAAACGTCACGACAGATTCCCGTTCGTCTGCAGACGCGCGCCGCTCTCCAGGACCACCTGAAAGGATTTTCAACCAGCAATGACGAGCGCGAGGCGCTGATCCGAAAATGGCTGGGCGACGCGGGGTGCAAACATTCGAATCTCCGCGAGCAAGCGGTTGACGGCCCGGTTCCTCCGAATGTGATTTGCGTGTTGCCCGGCCAAACAAAGGAAATCATCGTGGTTGGCGCGCATACCGATAAGGTCGATGTGGGCGACGGCGTAGTCGACAACTGGACAGGAGCGGTGCTCTTGCCCGGCCTGTTCTACAGCCTCAGCGCCGAACGGCGTTATCACACTCTGATCTTCATCGGATTTTCAGCCGAGGAAAAAGGCTTGCTCGGTTCGAGGTATTACGTGGACCACCTCACTCGCGAGCAACGCGCGCGCATCGAAGCCATGGTGAATTTCGACAGCCTGGGCCTCGGTCCAACCAAGGTGTGGGCCTCGCACGCCGATCAGCCACTGCTCGACGATCTGCGCGCGCTTGCCGCATCTACCCATCTGCCGCTCGCGACGGAGAATGTTGACAGCATCGGCGCCAGCGCCGATGCGGAGTCGTTCGCACGCGATCATATCCCGCGCATCACGCTGCACTCAGTGACCGATCAAAGTTGGGCGATTCTGCATTCGCCTGCGGATAGGTTGGCAGCAATTCAGATGAGCGACTACTACGACAGCTATCAGCTGATCGCGAAGTATTTGGCGTACCTAGATGACGCGTTGAAACCGGCGCCGACGGGGCGCTCTGAGAGACCGGTCGAGTAGCCGAGTCTATTCATTCCGCCGACGCGAATCATCGCAACGCTTGGGCGGTTACATAAATTGCCACCAGCCCCAGCAAAAGCACAGCCTCCTCAAACTTTTCCGACCACGCGTGGAGGCGGTCAAATTCGCGGCGCTGGGGATTGTCGAGGGGCACCTCGTCGATTACACCAACCTCGGCGCGCAGGGCGTGCATCTTCGGAGAAATGGCGAACTGCGAGATCAAGGTGAGGATCAGCATCGACACAATCAAAAGATGCCGCGCCGCCAGCCGCCGCGGCGTGCCGGTGGACATGCGGCTGTAAAGCATCGACGCAAACAGATAGATAATTCCTGAAGCAATCGCCATGTAGTGCAGCAAGTCAAGCGAGCGCCCTAGGATCGATCCGGCCATGTGGCGGGTGGGGAGAAGTCCGGGAGAAAAAACGGTCGGCGCTTCGACAAAGGCGAGAAAGATCACTCCGCCCAGCCACACGACAAGCGTCAACACCATGAGAAACCGTAGAAATGACATGAGCGACATTATAGTGAGGGAGGCAGGTTTCAAGGTTTCAGGGTTTGGACGAGCCGTAGAATCTCGAAGTGCGATTCGTCTGCGAAACTCTGAAACCTTGAAACTTTGAATCCTGCATCGCGAGTTATCCACAGCCGGAACCAACGCTGTCACTTACTCCTGTGGACGCGACTGTTTACGCTCATCCTTCCCCACGGTCCGGAGGGAATCATCCACATGCAGCGTTCCATGACGACGGCGGATGTTAATTTTGTTTCTTTGCAGACGGCAATCTTCTGCGTGCAGTGCGAATTGCTAAGCGACAACAACACGCCGCGTTGTCTGGCCTGCGGCAGCGGCGCGGTGCTGAGTCTTTCGCGGGTGTTGGGCGGATCGCTGCGCGGGCAACAGACGGCGCACCTCATCGCCGACGCGGAACTGGATCGGCTGGTGCGCTCGCTGCTGTACACGGTGCCCCAGGTCGCGGAGGTGGGTGAGAATCAGAACGAGTATCGCACCGGCCAGCGTCCGCTGGGCGAAGACCAGGTCGAGCCGCCCACCGCAGCTTTCTCCACTCGCCACCGGATGCGACCTCGTCATCATGGGCCAGTCGCAGTGCCGCGTGCGCTGATTAACGCGGGAGAGATCGACCTCGAACCAGGCATCAGCATCATCGCGGAAAAGGCGCAGGTGCTGACCGGCGCCACCGGAGCGGCGATCGCGCTGCGCCGGGGCAATGAAATCGTTTGCCGCGCGCGCACGGGGCGTACTGCTCCGGATGTTGGCGTGCGATTGCAGACCGATCGCGGGCTTTCGGCAGACTGCGTGCGCACGGGAGAAGTGCTGCTCTGTAACGATGCGGAGACGAATCCGCGAGTGGATTGGGCTACCTGCCGGCGCATGGGTGTGCGTTCGATCCTGGCCGCTCCGCTGCGGCATTTTCAGCGGACGCTGGGAGTGTTTGAAGTGCTGTCGTCGACGCCTGGTGCTTTCGATAACAATGATGTCGCCACTATGCAGTTCCTCTCCGGAATGATGGTGGCTACCATTTCGCGGCTTTCTAGTTTGCAGCCGGTGACGCCGGTGGCCTCGGGCGAATAGGGCGAGCAAGTTCAGTTTTCGCTCGATGGACTGGCAGGCGTAGATAGTCAGAATCGGCGCGTTCTCCCCGTCCAGCGGAAACCCTTGAAGAAACCGGTCAACAGAAACCAAATATATTTTGGGACTCTGAGTGGGGAAACAAGCCAAAAGCGGCCCCAGATGAAAAGATATTCAGGCAGCAGGCGCACCACCTCCGCAACTCGTGGCCGGGAGGAATGATCACTGTGTTGATAATATGTAATCTTCTCTCCGTTCCATGCCACGGAGAACCTCGGCTGATACCGCAGTGTGTTCAACCTCGGTAAAGAGAGTCCGAGGCGAGGGTAGAGCGGTTCAACCAGAAAGCATTTCTCGTTCTGAAAGAGTTGGACCCAGGCATGTCCGGAGCCGTACCTTCCGTGCCGACCGAATACCACGCGGGTGTTGAATCCCAAGTCCATGAACTGGCGCCAAGTCCAGAAGGAGAAATCCTCACAGTCGCCTTTCTTCTTAATTTCGAAATCCTCTGGCGGCTGCCAGTATTCCTCTTTGCCGAAAAGTTCTTTGTCGGAAACGTATTTGCACGTCATCAGGAATTCGCGTATTTCTTCGACTGAATGGCAGTGTACGACGAGTGGATGACTGACATAACGACCCAGCGGAAAGGTAGGTCGCAGACCCCCGCGGCGGTCGAACGGACGGAAGACTTTCTTCCCTTCCGCGTCGTAGGAGCCGGGGATAACCTCCGCGATCATGGTTGGAGTCTAACTGAGAACTGAGAACCGGAACCTGAGAACTAACCTAGACTGGAACCGGCACGCTCTCCACGATCTCGCGGAGCACTTGCTCAGCCTGCTCCGACTTCTTCAGAGTGGAAGCGTAGAGCGAACTTACTACGACGCGGTGGGCAAAGACAGACACAACTAAGGGCTTGAGATCTTCGGGGGTGCAGTAATCGCGGCCTTCTAAGAACGCCATCGCCTGGGCGGCGCGGTAGAGCATCTGCGAGCCGCGCGGAGATACTCCGAGAGATAGATACTCGGACTCGCGCGTCTTACTCACTATGTTGAGTAAGTAAGTGATCAGGGATTCGTCCACGTGAACCTGGGTTACGGCTTGCTGGATCTCGACCACATCGGCGGCGTTGAGCACGGGGCGCAGGTTTTCGAGTTGCGCGACCCCGGCTTCGGCGCGGAGAATTTCGCGCTCGGCGTTGCCTTCGGGATATCCCATGCGCACGCGCATCAGGAACCGATCGAGTTGCGACTCGGGCAAGGGATAAGTGCCATGATGCTCGACCGGATTCTGTGTAGCGAGAACGAGAAACGGTTGCGGCAGCTGATAGGAATGCGCGTCGATCGTAACTTGCCCCTCGTTCATCGCCTCGAGCAAGGCCGACTGCGTCTTGGGAGTGGTGCGATTGATCTCGTCGGCGAGCAGAACATTGGCGAAAACCGGTCCGCGCTTGAATTCGAATTTCTGCTCGATCGCCGAGTAGATCGAGATGCCGAGCACGTCGGAGGGCAGCATGTCGCTGGTGAACTGTATCCGCTGAAAACTGCAGTCGATGGCGCGGGCGAGAGCCTGACCGAGCGTGGTCTTACCGACTCCGGGGACGCCTTCGATCAGCAGGTGGCCCTTGGCGAAAATAGAAACTAGGGCGAGGCGAAGGACGTCGTCTTTGCCGCGGATGACGCGGCGCAGGCTGTCTTCAAGCGCCGCCGCGCGGCGCGAGGTTGCCACCAGAGTCTCGGGAGCCATTGTTGCGATTCTACTATGGTGGCAGCGTGGCTGGGAGTTACCACGGTTACGGGCTTTTCCACGCCGCCGCAGGATCCGCCGCGCTAGTCGGTCGATTGTCGAATCCCGCTATTGGCAACAGTTTGGTTTGTTTGGGGTGCGCGGTGGAGTCACATACGAAGTCATCCCTTTTTGTCCGGAGTCCGTTGCCTCCGACTCTGGAAGAACTGTTGAAGCCTCGACGGGACGAGAATTCTTTTCCATCTTTTTCGCCAAATGATCGAGGTGATTTACCGACCCGCGCGGCACTCCGAAGGCGGCGGAGCCCGGATTGATGGTCAGGCGAGAGGGCAACACGGCAGAATTGGCTGCCAGGCCGAGGCCGACCATCACGGTCTGATGCCCGGTGGCGGGCGCTGCCGGCGCGATCGCTCCGGCCGGGGCATTCAGCAGGCGTGGAAGCGCATTCCGCGTATCCCAGTTTCCGGGCTGCCAAACGTATCCGACGCCGGGAGCGAATGCCCAGTTACCGTAATTGTAGGGTATCCATCCCCAGGGATAGCCCGACACCCACATGTAGCCGGCACCAGGATAGAAGGTCCAGCCGCCATCCTGGAACGGGCTCCAACTAGCGCCGACGAAGTAGGGCCGCCAGACGTTGCCGTAGCCGGGCACGGTCATGAAGTTTCCGTAATAACTCAAGTCGCCCGCGCCATAATAATACGGCGACGAAATGCTGGAGGCGCCGGCAGAAGTGTAGCGATCATGATAGTCAGTCTGCTCGCGATCCCATGCATCGGAGGGTCGATCTTCGTAATTCTTTGCGATCACAAGCGTGTCTTTCTTTCCGGGACCGGCGGAATCATCATTCACAATGGCGATGGTTGCGCGGTGCTTCTCGGCAATCTCAAATGTGCCAGACGGTGAGTTCGCGGTCACTTTGCCCTTGAACACGGCGACAGTGGCCGTAGCGCCCGCGAGTTCCACGCGAAGATGGGCAGCATCGGCCATGCTGAGCGATTCGCGGCCAAAACTTAACCGGAACGGGTCGCCGCTTCTTCCGCTGCCCCCAGTTTTCTTCGGATGAAGATCTGCGTAGACGGTGCCGGAGACAAGTTGCACGGCGCTGATCATCTGGCCATCGTCTTCAAGCGCGAGATGAGTGAAGTCCACTTCGCTGTTGGGGGTGAGACGGAGCTCGCTACCATCTTCGAATTCCACTTCCGCGTGACCATTCCTACCCGTCCTAAGTCTGGAGCCTTCGATCACGGGCAAGTTGAGAAAGGCTTTATCGAAACCGTCGCCGGCGTTGCGGTCGAGCTGCACAAGGCCCTGCACTTCGCTCAAGCGGATGAAGCGCACTTTGGATTCAGCCGACGCCGAAACCACCAGAAACGCCGCGGCGAGCGTGGCCCACACTGTCAGGATCTTTCCGAACCTTGCGTTTGACATAATGCGTCTCCCAAGACTGCTCCCTAATGGGATCTGCCTCCTAGAATATTGCGAGCGTCCGGCGCTCAAGTCAAGGGGGCAATCTTGCACAACACGAAACCCTTTCTCGCCGCGGAATAGCGGTGCGGATGACTGCTGCTCGACGAAGGAGGCGATGCCGCTGGGGTGGAAGTGCTGTAGCTAGCAGAGTCGAGGAAGAACTCGAATGTGGCGAAGTCACGGGCATTCCGTCGATTTCGATCAGATCGCCGCCAACCTGCCTTATCCGTCGCCAAGTGATTATTGGTAGAACTCCGCCGGGCGTCCTGTCAACCGCTCGATTCTTTTCGCGGTCGGCGGATGAGTCGAGAACAGGTTGCCGAAGCTCATTCCACCCAGGAACGGGGCGATGATGAAAAGATGCGCGGTGGATGGGCTCGCTACCAGAGGCAAGCGGTGCGAGTCGCTTTCGATTTTCGCCAGAGCGCTGGCCAACGCATATGGATTGCCAGTCCAATGGGCTCCGGTGTCGTCAGCGCCGTATTCTCGAGAGCGCGACACCGCGAGTTGGATCAGCATGGCCGCCAATGGCGCGAGGAAGATCATGGCAATCGCCGCGATGCCGCCGCCGCCTTCGCCTCGGTCTTCGCGCTCGCCGCGCATGCCGCCGAAAATCATTCCCCACTTGGCGATTGACGCGAGCCAGGTAATGGCGCCGGCCAAAGTGGCCGCGATAGAGCTGATCAAAATGTCACGGTTGCGGACGTGACCAAGTTCATGGGCGATCACACCTTCGAGCTCCTCGTCGTTGAGCAAGCCGAGAATGCCCTGCGTTACCGCGACCGACGCGTGATTTGGATTGCGTCCGGTGGCGAAGGCATTCGGCGAATCGGTCGGGATGAGGTAAACCTTGGGCATCGGCAGGCCGACTTTTTGCGACAGACGCTCGACGATGTTGTAGACGCGCGGTAGTTCTTCGCGGCTGATGGGCTGCGCACGATAGGTCGCAAGCGCGATCTTGTCGGAGAAAAAATAGGCGACAAAATTCATGACCGCCGCGAAAGCCAGCGCCATAAACATTCCGTTCTGCCCGCCCAAAGCGCGGCCCACCAGCATGAACAGCAGCGTCATGACAGTGAGCAGCAGAGTAGTTTTGAATACGTTGCTCATAAGCGTCTCGGGTTGCTTGACGCAGATTCCCTGGTCACAACGATTAGATGCTGGAGGCTAGTCTTTAGGCTCTCAGCCGGCTCCGGCTGTCGGGCGGTTGCCGAGCTTCGCTCAGCTGGACAGACGCGTGCGTCTGCGCGGAGTGATTGCGGGCATCCTCAATCTTTTATCCCTATCCCTGCTGCCGCTTTAGGGCGCGGTCGAGTGTCTGGTCGAGAGCGGCTCTGGCTTTTTCGTATTCCGCCGGCGTGATCTTGCCTTGTCTTCTTTCTACCTCGAGTTGAAACAGTTCTTCTTTCAGCGCTTCGAGCAGCAATGATGATTTTGCGGGCGGCGCGGCCACCACTGGATTCGAGGATGTCACCGCGGTTGATGACGATGGCGATGATGAACGCACGCTTGCGGCGTGATCGCCGGTTGCCGCGGAAACCTTCGGACCAGACGTCGCTCCCGCTGCTGCGGTCGCGGGTTGCCGCTTTGTCACCACCCACCCTCCAACGGCGAGCAGCACGGCGAATCCGAAGAGAATGGGCCAGCGATACCTTTGCAGCGCGTCGGGAGCATCGATCGGCACGCCCAATCCGCCGCCCGGGCGATTGTCGCGGCCCGCGGATGGGGTTTGCGGCTGCGACTCCGCTTGTTGCTGATCCTGCTGCTGCGCAGCGTTCGAAGCGGTTTCTCCGGGCGACTCGGTGATCACTCCCTGGCCGCGAAGCGTGAAGCCAAGACGCTGTCCGGGTTTCGCTTCGCGCGCAACTTCCACGGCGCTGTCGCCCTGGCTCGGATCGTGCATCGATTCATAGCTCGGCGGATTCGCGGCCGTGAATTGCATCGTCTTGGGAAGAACGATGACGAGATGCTCGGCGGGATAGAGCGGCTTGGGATCGATCTTAATCTCGCCCGAGTAAGGCAGTGTGAACTCAACCTGAAACTGCGTTTCTCCCGGACGCAGCGGGAAGTTGACCGCATAGCGATTCTTCTCCGTCTGGGGCACGGCGTCGGCGCTGATTGGCTGGCCATTCGGCGCGCGCGCTTGCAGTTGTTCGACCTTGGCGCCAGGAGGAAGATAGAACTCGAAATTGTGATCATTCATCTGCGTCTCGGGCGGAGACGACGTGTTGTTCACGACCAAGAGGCGCACACCCTGCATGGTTCCACTGTCAGCCTGAAAGCGAATCACGTCGGCGGTCACGCTAAGGCCGGCGACCTTGGTCGCGACGTCGTAAACGTTCACGTCGGCCGTGTTGACGCCAGGAGGCGCCATCTGATGATAGGTGACTCCCTGATGGATGGCGCGGATGAGGTGAGGAGCGGGGGCTCCGGTGAGTTGGAAGCTGAATTTGCCAGCGCTGTCGGCCTTGGTGGTAGCGGCCACGTTCATGCCGCTGGTGAAGTCGATGAGTAGGACTTGGTCTCCGGCGGCGGCCTTGTTGGTGGTGCCGTTGGTTACGGTGCCAGTTAGGGTTTGGGCGGCCGAGGTGAGGGTGAGCGCGAGGATGAAAAGCGCGCTGATAGCCGTGAGTAGGGTGGATTTTGATGCTCTAATCAAAAAAGCTCCTTTGCTGCCGCGATGCTCTGGCGAGAGGCGACGCTACGCTACGAAATCAGCGCTTCATAGGCCTTGTGATCGCCAATC
>Ga0210391_10003490_pt1 | contig 13301 bp, 17 predicted proteins | sample IncBWC12OmetaG_FD_160573 | JGI IMG/M metagenome (GOLD analysis project Ga0210391, IMG submission 160573) | Forest soil microbial communities from Barre Woods Harvard Forest LTER site, Petersham, Massachusetts, United States - Inc-BW-C-12-O ... | reverse complement strand
CGGATCCAATGGTTCGGATGGTGTCCTGCTGTCGAGCCACCAGATTGACCACTGCTGGGTCTTCGGGTCGAAGGACCGCAGAGCGACACCGCGATAGGGAGCACCGGGAACGCTTAGCACTGTATCGTCCACGTTGCTGTAACTCCCCATAAGCGCTTGATTCAACAACGTGCCTTCGAATTCAACCCACTCGTGATTATTGGCGAGTCGCTGCTTCAGCTTTCGGTGATGGGCCTGCCACAGGCCAACCAGGAAGTCGAAGTCGTGGAGACCGGGGACTGCACTGTCTGTCTGATTCATCCCGGGGCCCGAATCCTGGTGCGATTGTGCGGCCAACTGTCCAGGCGCTGCCAGACACAGACTTAGCAGCGCGATCGTGACGGAACGGTGATGAATACTCACGATGCCCCTCTTGCATTGCGGCGGTAGCCAATTCTCAACAATGCTTGAACTCCATTTCGCGGATACGCGTTCATCGTCGGCCCTCCGGAATCAGACGGAACTAATGCCACCCTTCTAGATTGACTCAGCCCGTGGTATTTGTGAATACCCACTTTCTATGGAACTTTCGATACCACTTTCGTAGAAAATCGAACCTCTTTTCCGAGCGAGAAGTAGAAGTATTCGTTGATGCGGTGGTGGCGATGGCGGAGCCGGTGAAAAATGGGCGCGCCAACGCATTGGTCACACACAACGTGCGGGACTTTGGGACGGTGCCTGCGCGATTCGGGATCGAAGTGATGATCCCTCGTGACGCCATCAATAGTGAGCCGCCGAATCAGCGGTTGCTGCAATGGTAGCACGGCAAGATTGTAGGACGACCAATGAGCTGTGGCGGAGGAGGAGGGATTCGACTTTCCGAAGTATGACAGACTGGATTTATTGGCACACGTTGGATTATTCCCCCTTCTGCAAACACAGCATTTACAAAACGCCCGCATAAACATGCGGTTTTAGCATCTCCTAATTAGCGCCGTTTTTGTAGCAGGCTATCTAGCCACGCCAGCTCTCCAATTCTAGAAGCTCTCCGGCCAGTGCTGTGCACCGTGGTAGATAGCGAGGACCACGATGTCAGCTCTATCGACGGCATAAACGGCGATGAACGGCGTATTGGAAATGACCAGCTCACGGGTACCAGGAACCCGGCCAACTCTGCCCGACATGGGGAAAGCGGCAAGTTGTTGAACGCCGTTGACAATCTGCATTGTGATCCGGGCGGCAGCGTCCTTGTTATTGGATAAGGTGATGTAATCGTGAGCCTGATCCAGTTGCCGGGTCGCCTGCTCAGTCCATTTAATCACTGGCGAGCGCGTCCCGTCCTCTTGAGCCCCTTTAGAACCTGCTCATGGCTCACGACGCGTCCTTTCCGCATCTCTTCCAATCCTTTCCTAACCAACGCGTCCTGGTAGGCATGCAGCTCGATGTAATTGGTGATCGCCTCGTTGATGAGATAGCTGCGCGGACGTTCTTGTGCGGCGGCCAGCGAATCAAGCGCTTCAATCTTTTCGGCGTCGGCACGGAAACTGATGGTTTTGTCATTGCTACTCATAATGCCAGAACCATAACACATATTATTGTGTATTACAAATCGGTTGGCAACGTCCTCAACTTTGCGTTGGAATTTTTTCAATTTTGAGCGACCCGACACATGGGTGACAGTTTGTACCGGACACATAGGTTACACTTTTCCCTTTTTTCATCGTGTATCTCAACCATGAGTCGAACATTCTGGTCTGGATGCACGAGCACCGGAATTGACCTACGGGATACAAGACCCTCGTTTACCGCGAACACCTGATTCCCGCTCCAGCCGACCGTGAGTATTCTGCCTGCGAAACAACCTCTTACCACTCACCCCAAGAGCAGGTGCTTGACCGAACACAAGCGCCTGCTCTCCTTCCTTTATTGAGAATGACGGCGGTTCCGGTCTTTTGTCGCTCCGAGTAACCTCCTCAATTTTTCTTCCCGATGGTCCTGAGCCGGAGACATAGAATAGCGGTGTCCTGAACCCACTTTAAGAGCTTCGGAACATCGACCACGTGGCGCGTGGGTTCGTGATGAATCTCGACTTCAACTTGCTTGATTGTTTCATCCTGGTCGGATTCCCAGCCAATGCTCTCCAATAACGTAAGTCCGCGAATCACGGCCTCATACAACCTCTCCGCATAAACGGTTGCACTGTGGTCTGTGCCGTGGACATCTTTCAATCGGACAACACATTTGCTGATCGACATTGTGAACCCGGTCTTCCTAACTAAGATGATTTACAACCGCGTGCGGGAATCGCGATTCCGCGTCTGCAACCGGAACTAGCTCTACTGCGATGAGGCAAATCGAAAACGCACAGCTTGGACAATCTAGCCAAACGACTCTATGTAAAGGAATGTGGAGAACGTATTCCGGCCACATCAAGCACGCGGTTTGGTTACACCGAGGGCAAAGGGCGGTTTGAGCCTCAAGAGTTTCAGAACTGCCTACACGAATGCGGGAGCGTAAGACGGTCAGAACTGGTTTCATGGAATCCTCTTGGTAGGAAACGGAGGATTCGTAGAGGAACAGGGGAACCGATTCTACGGCCAAGTTCTAAGTTTTGGAAGAGGTTTGCTGTGGCGGGGCCAACCTTCGCAGTCGGTCATAGCCGTGCCGGAGTAAACGTAGTCGACACCAAATGAGGTTTTCCCCGGACCCACAACTACGTTTTTAAATGTGGGGACCCAGTCTTTCTTTCCCGTGAATGGGTTGGCGGGAATCTCGCTCAGATAGCGCTTAGCCACAAGGTCCTGAAGCGACTTCGGTGTGTCTTCTTCGTCGAATGTGTAAGCATCAATTGCCATCCGCATCACTTGAAGGTCATGCGTCAACACTGCTTGTTTCGTACGCCTAATTGACCTGTTACATACATTTCCGGGAGCAAGAAGGAGAAGCGCGGAGCAAAGAAGGACTAGGAATGCTAATTCAGATTTGAGTAACCACGCTGGACGATTCATGCAAACTCCCTGTTGGCACGGCGCTACAACTCGTCATCATCCGCATCAACGCGAGGCAAGTCCTCACCGCCAAAGATGCGGTGGGCGTCTTTCCCCGAATACACCTGCAGAATCTTTCCTGTCACCACGTCAATTCGATAGACGACGAAATCTCCCATGTATTTGCACCCGCTGTCCGGACCCGACAATCCGGCTACCAGAATCTCTCTCGAACCATTCAACCACTGCGACCCGACGAGGTCATCCGCACAATATTCTAAGCTGCGCCACATCGCCCGGTCTTGCGGAGTAGCAACCCACTTGGGGAGCGGCGCACTTTTCATTCTTAGCATCAGGTCGGCTCTCACATGACGTGTCACGCCCCGTATTTCCGCTAGTCCGGTCTCCGTCACGACGAAGACTTGCGTATGCCATGGGCCAAGCTCGCCCGACTCGCTCCAAGTCACAAACAGACGAGTGGAATCTGGAGCCCATCCCACTTCTGCGTCGTGTTTATTTCCGAATGGCGTCCAGAATCGCTTTCCATCCACACTCAGCCGTACGCGAAATCCCCTCACCTGAATGACCTTCTTGCCGTCAGGAGAAGGGAGGTCAAGCCGCCTTCTGGGATTCGTGTCAGGTGCCATCCAGGTGTTGAACAGCGCAACAGTCTTCCCCGACCATGCGCCGCGGCAGACGGTGTACCTGCGGTCGGCGTTTTTGCCACAATCCGTCAATTGCGTATTCCACGCTACACGATTGGCTTCCTGAGAAAATGTCGGGGGAACAAGAGGAAGTAAGCACAGCCACAGCGGTGTAAGCCTCCATCGGCTGGTCATTGCCAACTCTCCGCGAGCCACTAATAATCATACACTGCGAATTTGTCGGAGGTAGCCCAAAGGCCCTCTCATGGAAGGACCTTGAACCATTTCCCGCCGACGTACCCCTGGTGTATAAGGAGTGCGCAGTCGCTCTCCGCTGATTTGTCTCCTTGTGGATCAAAGGACGATATGGACCGGAACGCAACCGACGCTAGACGCTTGGCGCACTGGAAACGCTGGCTCTCTTTGCACGCATATGGCGCGGTCACGAGCACTCTTTTTGGAGCGACAACCCCGCCCGACAGAATGCGTGCGCGGTTCGAACGATTCAGCACGGTTTCGCGAGCTTCGATGCAGCGCAAGTTCCCAAACCTGACGTTTGAGGACCATGCGATCGGTCCACTTACCATGGAGTCAGTTTGTGCGGTTAAATCGCCAGCCTGCGTGATTCTGCACCTGCATGGCGGTGGATTCGTCTTTGGCTCGCGCGCCTCATACCGCAACCGTGTGATGCGTCTGAGTTACCGCTGCAATGCCGAGGTGTTTGTCCCAGATTATCGCCTTGCCCCTGAGCATCCCTATCCCGCGGCATTGGATGATGCGCTGGCAGCCTGGCGATACACGAAGAACGTTCGGAGCGAAATGCCGATATTTGTCAGCGGGGACTCGGCCGGCGGCGGCCTCGGTCTCAGTCTTCTCCTTCGTTTGCGCGATCTGACCGCCGCGATGCCGAATGGCGCGCTTCTGCTGTCGCCGTGGACAGATATGACGGCCTCAGGAGCGTCGATCGACGGCAATCGACGCAAGGACCTTTGGCTGAGCCGAAAGCATATCGAAATTTGGGCTGGCTATTACGTTGGTAAAGCTGATCCCCGAACACCTTATCTGTCACCCGTATTCGCGGACCTTTCGGGACTGCCCCCGCTTCTGCTGCTCGTGGGTGAAGATGAAGTTCTGTTCGACGATGCCGTTCGTATAGGCGAGGCCGCAACGCGTGCAGGGACGTCCGCGGAAGTGCTGATCGGGAGAGGGATGCAGCACGACTGGCCGCTAACATTGCCGTGGCTAGACGAGAGCCGCGCAGCGTGGAGCAACATGCGTCTCTTCGTCGAGAATCACTCAGTCCACGCATCCTCGCGCTAACTCCTGTTAAGTCGTGCCAGTAAAGTGGAACCCGCCCGAAACCGCTACCGACCGCTTATCCCAGAGGAGTCTCCTAGCTCAATAGATTGATAACCGCGTGAGGGAATCGCGATTCGCCGTCCGAAACCGGAACAAGGTCTATCGCAATCAGAGAAAACTGAGCCGTGCAGCAGGGACAATCCAACCTATTGACTTATTGCTGTGGCGGAGGAGGAGGGATTCGAACCCCCGAGACCCTTTCGGGTCTAACGGTTTTCAAGACCGCCGCATTTAACCACTCTGCCACTCCTCCGCATTGATTCTATTGCACTTGAAGAAACCAGTGTTGCACATTTCGTTGCACATTCGCCTTCGGCTTAGTAGCGAATGGCGCGTGGCACGCCCGCTTCCGCTTGAACGGTAAGCAGGTCTCGCGCAAACTGGCCGACTACAACGACCAATATCGCACGAAGAGAAGTGTCCGTCCACTGGCCGCGGCGGCTGTGGCTAGAGTGGCACGACCGTGAGGCCGGGGATCAACCGGAAGTGCCGCACGTTGGCAGTCAGCAGGGAGTAGCCAACTTCAAGCGCCGTTGCTCCGATCAACAGATCGCCGAAAGGGATGATGATTCCCTGACTCTGTTGTTCGCCGTCGATCTTGCCTACCAGCAGCGCCGTCTCTTTGGTGTTGGGATAGACTTCCACGTCGTTGAGCAGTTCACGGATGAAAGAGTCGCGGCGGCTGCGTGCCTGTGTTGATTGTGCGCGGTAGATGCTCCAACTCAATCTGGTCGAGTTCTGCTTTATTGCGTCTATGACGCTCGACTAGTTTTTGCCAGAGATTTTTCATGGGAAGCCTAGCAACGTAACTCTAGTCCTCTCGTCAAATCCTGCGTCGGGTTACCGGAGATGTGCTAAGGCCACCAATTTCACTTGTGCGGTTTGCTGCTGTGTCAGGTACAACAGACTCAATGAGCGTGTTCAAGCTCTTTCATTGGGCTGTTCCACTTTATAGGACTATCGGGTTGCCAATTCGGGTTTGATAGTTCCGCACAGGCCCCTTCGGAGGAATCGCGAAAGGTCCATCCTGTAAAAAACCAGTCTCCGCGCTCGAATACAGCGTGCACTTCAGCGATACCGCGAAATGGTTCTCCTTCACGTACAGCTCGTCCGCATCCGTAAATGTCATAGCCATCGCCATTTTTTCGAGTGCGGGACGGCGCAAATGCTTGAAGGTCGGGATATTGGGCAAAGTCTTCGCCATGATTAGAACTCATCGCTACAACGAAGGTTGGCAAATCGACGCCCCCTTTTCCTATCGTAGAAATGAATCCGTATAGCTTCTCCCACTTGCGATGTTGGTGAGCTTCGACGAAGCCATCAAGTCGCTTAAAAAGACCGTCCCGCTGCTCCGGGGGGACCGCTGAAAACGGCTCTAAAATCTGGGGATACATAACAAACGTAGACAGCAAAAACGCTATGCCGCACAGCCAGTGTCGCATTGAGAGTCGCATGGGTATGCTTGTTAGCACGGAGTTTTGAGACGGCGCAAGGTCCCGACAGACGACGTCGAGATTCCAGAGGGTAAGCGGACTGAGAAGACGCACAAGTACACGTTAGAGGAAGCCGAGAAGATTACGGAAGTGGTGGACGGTGTGGCACGGGGCGCGGTCGTGGTCGCCGCGTGGACGGGCTTTTCGCTCGCAGAACTTCGCGGGTTGAAGTGGGCAGACATCGACTTCGACAAAAGCCAATTGATCGTCGTGCGGACAGTATGGCACAAGTCATCGATACGAAGACGGAGCACCGCGCCGCCAGGGTGCATCTCTTGCCGAACGTGATTGCCGAACTAAAGAAACAGCGAAAACAGAATCCCGTTACGACATGGGTCTTCGAAGGTCCGCATGTTTTCCCTCTGGACTTGGCAACTCTAGGGTCGAAGATTATCAAGAAGACGCTGCAAGGCACGGGCGTCGAGTGGCACGGCTTCACGCATTCCGTCGTGGTCTCGGTACGCGGTTGTACAACAACGGGACGTCAATCGAAACCGTTGCCAAGGTACTCCGTCACGGCTCGGGTTCCGAAGTGACGTTGAAATACTACGTTGAGGTATGAGGGACCGTTCATGCATCGCCCCGACGATGACGATAGCAGTGCGATCACTTTCTGGAATACAGATATGAACGATCTTCAGGATCTGTTTGCGAGCGCTTTGAAGGCAATCGAAGAACGCCAGCTGAGGAATCCGAAGGTGTAGCAAGGTTATTCGCGGTCGATACGAGTAAGCCCCGTGGCAGCAAAACGCTTGTATCTAATTGTAGGGCAAGGCTTTAGATATGCGTCGAATAGTGCGTAGCTTATGCGTAGATTGCTAGAGACAGTGCGTAGAATAATGCGTAGAATAAGCGTCGAATATGACCTACATCTATCTGTCCACCGATTGGCCCCAGTTCGCTTGGAACGCGGAGCTCGTCGTTCCACGTCTGTCCGCAACTCGGTACGAGCAAGGGCTGCTGCTAGGGCGGATGAAAGGCTTGGGCTATCAACTCAAGAATGAAGCGACGCTCGCGGCCTTAACCGAGGAAACAGTCAAATCCTCCGCCATCGAAGGGGAAGAACTAGATCCAGAGAGTGTCCGTTCTTCGCTGGCCCGTCACATGGGTCTCGAAGCCGCGGGCACGCGACCCGGCGACCGGAACGTCGAAGGAGTCGTCGAGATGATGCTCGATGCCACACAGCACTACGCGTCTCCTCTTACCGAAGAAAGAATTTTTGGATGGCACGCGGCATTGTTCCCGACTGGGCGCAGCGGAATGCGCAAGATAAAAACGGGTGCCTGGCGGGAAGGTCCGATGGAAGTTGTTTCCGGACCAGAAGGAAAGGAAAAAGTTCATTTCGAAGCTCCGGAACCAAAGCATGTCCAACAGGAAATGAAACAGTTTTTGGGCTGGTATGAAGACAAAAATGCGGTGAGCGAACTGCTCATCAAGACAGCGTTGGCGCATCTGTATTTTGTGACGATTCATCCTTTGGAAGACGGCAACGGAAGAATCGCGCGCGCGATCACCGAAATGTCTCTGGCACGTCTTGAAAATAGTCCGCAGCGTTTCTACAGCATGTCGTCACAGATTCGAGAGGAACGCAAAGCCTACTACGAGATTCTTGAAGCGACGCAAAAAGCCGGAATGGATGTTACGAAATGGTTGGTCTGGTTTCTGGATTGCCTGGGAGGGGCGATCGCGAAAGCCAAAATGCTGACGGCGGCAGTGCTTGAAAAAGACGCATTCTGGCGTCATCTCAAGGAAGAATCGATCGAAGTCAGCGAACGGCAAAAAAACATTATCAATATGTTGCTCGACGGGTTCGAAGGAAAACTGACGACTGAAAAATGGGGAAAGCTTGCGAAGACTTCCCACGACACAGCGCTTCGGGACATCCAGGATCTGATCGAAAAGCGAATCCTGAAACAGGACGAGGCGGGCGGAAGGAGCACGGCATACGTTTTGCTTCGCGAACGGGATGCGTGATCGCCCGCAAAAAACGCCGCTTCGCTTGACAGCGCAGGATTTCGCCTCAAGATCTATCTCTTGATCCCGTCGGCTTCCTACCTGTTGGCAGGCCCACTTTGGCCTGTTCGACTTTTCCGGTAACGGACGTTTACCAGGCACTGAGAAAGAATCAGCCAATCAGATTACAATTCGTAAGTGCTAACGGTCCTAGCTATTTCCAATTACCGATCACTGCGGAAGCTTGTAGTGCCCTTGCGGGGGTTGAACTTAGTCACCGGCGCCAACGGAAGCGGGAAGTCCAGTCTCTATCGTGCGCTTCGTTTACTCGCCGATACCGCCCAAGGTCGCGTCGTACCATCGTTGGCCCGTGAGGGCGGACTCCAATCCACGCTTTGGGCCGGTCCTGAGTCCATCTCGCGTTCTGTAAAACGAGGAGATTTTCCGGTTCAAGGAACTGTGCGGGACCAACGCACAAACTTGTGTCTAGGTTTCGCGAGTGATGAATTCGGCTATCTGATTGATTTGGGCGTTCCGGCGGCAGGTACCACAGCACTCGAACTCGACCCGGTGGTAAAGCAGGAATGCATCTGGCACGGACCATTGCCCCGTCCCTCGACAATTCTCGCGGAACGTCGAGGCCCGGTCGTTCGGATCCGAAATAAAGCCAACGACTGGAACATAGTCACGCAAGACCTTTCTCCGTTCGACACGATGATGATGCAGGCTGCTGATCCACAAGACGCACCAGAGATGCTGACTCTGCGGGAATCGATTCGGGCGTGGCGTTTCTACGATCATTTTCGAACGGATGCAGGGGCACCGGCTCGGTCCCCTCAGGTTGGCACCTACACTCCGGTCCTTTGTGATGATGGGGCCGATGTAGCCGCAGCATTGGAGACCATCAGAAAATTCGGTGACCACGAGGCACTCGATGCAACAGTAGATGACGCTTTTCCCGCAAGCCAGTTGGTGATTAGCGCTAACTCAGGTCGGTACGCTCTGCAAATGAAACAACATGGCTTGCTGAGAGCACTAGATGCCGCAGAGTTGTCGGATGGAACGCTGCGATACATTCTTTGGATTGCAGCACTGTTGACCACACGACCACCAGCGTTGATGGTTCTGAACGAGCCCGAGACTAGCCTACATCCGAGTCTGCTCGCTCCTCTCTCCCGTCTAATAGCACGTGCGGCAACAAAGTCTCAGGTCATCATCGTGACGCATGCCCCGCTGCTAATCGCTGCGCTAAATGAACAGCCTGAGTGCCACTCCATCATTTTGGAAAAAACTTTCGGTGAAACAAATATCGTGGGTGCAAAGCGAATGAGTCTGCCTCCCTGGCAATGGCCATCTCGATAGCGGAGAATTGCGCCCAATGCCTGATATGTCGTGCGGACAAGTGTTTTGTAGTTTTGGAGTCGATTCCGACAAGAAGAAGTAGTAGCCGCTCTTGCACAAAACGTTCGCCAAGACCGCCCAAGACACCCCATTTTGATGTAGTACCGTGTGCCGTAAGGTTGTTGATTTGTATCAGGTGGGAGTACTGCCTAGCAAATTTCAAGACCGCCGGTTTCAACCGCTCACCCACTCCTCCGTTCTTAATTCTAACGTATTCTGCGAGTTAGCGGCCACTTTGCTACACTCCCGGCCCTTGCTGCTGCATTTTGGTGCAAGGTGTAGCAGATTTGTAGCAGTGCCCGCCAACTTGCGGACGGATCGATCAACGTACGTGTGCTCGGAACATATTTTCACGGGGATTTCAAGGTAGCATACAGGAGATTTCAGGTTTTTTGCGTCTTGCTACTATTTTTCCATATTTATTGCTATTTGTATTATGGTTGTGGTAACTATGGGAGAATCTCTAAATTCACACGCTCTGGAAAAACCTGAGCCGCTCTGAGAACCCTCGGGTTTCTGCTTACACGATTTTTTGCACAAGTGTCCTAAGCAGAGGGCTGCAAATCGCAAACAAGGTAACAAGGTCACTCCAGATTCGGCGGTTTGGAAAACCGCCGGAGCGCTGCCTTAACCTAAAGAAGAAGGCGCTAGCGCTCTCGGACGAACTGATTGACGAACTTGTCGAAGCCGACGAGATCATCCTAACGACCCCGACGTATAACCTCGCCGTTCCGGCTGCGCCCAAGGCGTGGGTCAACCACGTGGTTTGCTGACGCAAAAAAAGTGCCGATTTTGCGGCGAGTTTTTGGCAAAGGAAGTCCCTTTTGTGCCCCTACCTCCTCCACCGAAAATACCCGGGGGTGCTCCGCCCGTAACGCCCGTCAGAATTCAAGCGCCATCAACTCCGGTCATTCCGTTTTGCACTCGCTTTGCATAACAGTTAAGTGCGATAGTAACGCCGCAAGGACTACCTTCCAAGCACAACGTCGATTCCAGAAAGCAGTAACTCCAGCTTTAGGCGCGGGAGTTTTCCAGCCCGCTCTGTTAGGAGATCCTTGTCCACGGTGACGATCTGAGAGACGTTGGCTACGGAATCCTTGGGGAGCCCCGTGAGACGCGCCGAGAGGGTCACATTTCCTGGAGCCGCGCCCCATTTGAGATTGCTGGTCAGCGGAACACAGACCGTTGTGGCGAGGCGGCTCCCATTCAGTGCATCGCATTGGACTACAATCACTGGCCTTCTGAAACCAGGACCGGACCCCGTCGGAGCGGGCAGATCCGCCCACCAGATTTCGCCTTGGGAAATTACCATTCGCTGCGCTCTAAAACGCGACGAGCCGCAGAGGAAACGAACTCGTCTTTCGCAGCGCCCAGCTCGGAGCAAGCCTTATTCATCGCCTCGGTAACACTGTCGGGAGTGTGGCGCGCCAGATATTCTTTAAGGGCGTCGCTAAAAAGGCGACTGCGGGATCTTTTGGTTTTGCGAGCCAGGCGCTCGGCCCCCTTGAAGACGTCTTCTGGAATGGAAACGGCAGTTTTCATACCCGTAGTATAACTGCACTTTTGACCCAGCGGCAAGTTGATAGCATGGCGTCACTCCTTCGATCTCTGCCTTCTTGCAGGCCAGCTCCAACCCGGCATCGGGATCAACAAATCGCTCTCCGGTTTTCCGGTTGTAGAAGACGTATTCGTTCTTCCTGCCCAGCTTCCAGAACTCCAGAATCCGGCGCACTTCCGCGTTGACCGGAACGATCCGGATTTTCTGAGTCTTGTGTGAGAACGAGTCGCGATCATGCCTTGGTCCAGGTCCACGTCCTGCCACCTCAGGGAGAAAATCTCTCCGATCCGGCTTCCCGTGTTTAGGGCATAGAGAATGATGTCCTGAATCGCGGGTGTTGCACTCCGCAGCAGTCTGGTTTCCTCGGCTGGCTTGAGGACGCGAAAGCCGGTGTTGATCCCCTGAAAGTATTTCACTTTCCGGAAAGGATTCGGGTCTGAGTACAGATCCCAGTCGATAGCGAGATGGAACATATGCTTGAGCAGCGCCAGTTCGCGATTTACGGTCGCTCCCGACACCTTTCTGCGCCCTGTGAAGTCTGTATCCGTCAAGGGGAGTAACGACAGATTGTCGCGCGTAGACGCCCGCAAGGATGAGGGTCACTCCGGCGCCTCTTCAATCAAAAGAGTTACCTCTTCACCGGAGGACGACTGTTCCGTCTTCTCTATGAGAAAAGGCAGCCTGAGTGCTGCTACCAAAAGCAGGATATGAATGAGGCTGAGCAGCATGAAGGTCGCGGCAAAGGCTCTGGAGATGCCGGTCGCCTGGTGCGCCATACCCAGTCTCCAACCGAGAAAAGTAGCGCACAGTGTCGTCAGGGTGGGCCCTCCGAGACGCTGAACTATATTGAGTGAGGTCGTCGCCATCGGCAGGTGTTCCTTCTCGACCGAAGCGTAGGCAGAGGTAATGGACGGAATGCCGACCGCACTCAAACCCATCCCGCGGACGAAGAGCGTGCATACGAGCAGGGGGAGGGACATGCCGTGGCTGGCAAGAAAAAGGAACGGCAGTGTCCCGGCTAAGGCCAAAAAGGCGCCACTGCCCGCTACCCGGCGGATGCCGAAGCGCTGCGTCAGCATGCCGATCTTCGGATACGTGCAGATCATGCCCAGTCCGAGAGGGGCCATCAACCAGCCTGCCGCGCTGGGTGATTCGCCGCACATGCGGATGAGATAGATCGGGATGAGCATCTGTCCTGCGAATGAGATTCCGTTCAGGGTGAATTGCGTCAGCACCGATGCTGAAAAATCCTTTCCCCTAAAGAGCTGAAGGTCAATGAGCGCATCGTCGCCCTTCCTGGTTGCCGTCCGGATGAAGACAGTGAGCAGCACCAGGGCAACGAAAATTGCCGTCAAGCCGATCCGTTCGCTAACATGGTCCACACCGTAGAGAAAGAGCACGAGCCCCGGGGAAAGTAGGCAGAAGCCGACAAAGTCGAGATCTCTCGGCCGGGCTTCGGCACGGTCTTCGGGAAGAAGCGAATCGCCAGAGCGATTCCCAAAAGACCGACCGGAACGTTCACCAGGAACAGCCAACGCCAGGACGCATGTTGAAGAATCGCCCCAGCGAGCACGGGCCCGAGGAGTGGTCCCAGCAGAATCGGTATTGCGGCGTAACCGAAGACGCGCGCCGTGTGCCTTCCAGCGGCGCGCACTATCATCATCTGCGCCAGCGGAGCCATCAAACCTCCGCTCATTCCCTGCAGGACTCGAAAGCCAATCAGCGAGTTCGCGGACCACGCGAGCCCGCAGAGTGCCGATGAGAGCGTGAAGATCGGAAAACACCACAGATAGAGCGATCTTGCTCCGAGCTGCCCGACGAGCCAGCCATTCAACGGGAGCATGAGAGCCAGCGCCAGAAGGTAGCCGCTCGTGACCCATTGAATGGTGGTAAGACTGCTGTGCAGATCAACGGCCAGGCTGGAGAG
>Ga0210391_10003489_pt1 | contig 13303 bp, 9 predicted proteins | sample IncBWC12OmetaG_FD_160573 | JGI IMG/M metagenome (GOLD analysis project Ga0210391, IMG submission 160573) | Forest soil microbial communities from Barre Woods Harvard Forest LTER site, Petersham, Massachusetts, United States - Inc-BW-C-12-O ... | reverse complement strand
GCTGGGCATCGCCATGGTCGGCGGACTCCTGTTAAGCCAGGCGCTCACGCTGTACACCACGCCAGTCATCTATATCTTCTTTGACAATCTCGCGCAGCGCTTTGGGCACAAAGCAAATCATCCCGAGGCCGGAAATGCGGAACAGACGGGGCCGGCATGAACATCTCCGCACCTTTCATTCAACGGCCAGTGGCTACCACATTACTCACGGTGGCGGTCGCTCTTGCCGGCGCGATTGCGTTTGAGGTGCTACCGGTGGCGCCCCTGCCGGAAGTCGACTTTCCTACAATTTCAGTCAGTGCAAGTTTGCCGGGGGGCAGCGCTGAAATCATGGCGTCATCCGTCGCCACTCCGCTGGAGCGGCAGTTCGGCCATATTGCAGGCGTGACGGAGATGACCTCCTCCAGCACGCTCGGCAGCACCTCGATCACCATTCAATTCGACCTCAGCCGCGACATTGATGGCGCGGCGCGCGATGTGGAGGCCGCCATCAATGCGGCACGAACTTATCTGCCCGCGAACCTGCCGGGTAATCCCACTTACCGCAAAGTCAATCCCGCAGATTCGCCGATCATGATTCTCGGCCTTACCTCAGACAAATACGGTCCCGACAAACTGTATGACGAAGCCTCAACCATCCTCGAACAAAAGCTCTCGCAGATCCAGGGTGTAGGGCAGGTCACCGTCGGAGGCGGAGCGTTGCCGTCGGTGCGCGTGGACGCAAACCCCACGCAGTTGGCGAGCTATGGGCTTACGCTTGCGAATGTGCAGTCCGTCCTGAGCCTCCAGAATGCCGACCTGGCCAAAGGCCAGATCACCGACGGCATAACGACCGCGGATATCCTGGCCAATGACCAGATCTCGCACGCCGCGGACTACAAGCCGCTCGTCGTCGGCTACAGCAATGGTGCAGCGGTCCGCTTGTCCGACGTTGCTCAGGTGACGGACTCGGTGGCTAACGTCCGTGCCGCGGGTTACTTGAACGGTAAGCGGTCGGTTACGGTGATCATCTTCCGCCAGCCCGGCGCCAACATCATTGAGACGGTCGACCGAATCACCGCGCAACTTCCGTCGATCCAGGCATCCATTCCACTCGGCATCGACACCACGATCGTTCTGGATCGCACGACAACCATCCGCGCCTCGGTCGCTGACGTGGAGAGGACGCTGCTAATCTCTATCGCCCTCGTCATCGTTGTGGTGTTCGTTTTCTTGCGCAACGGACGAGCCACGCTCATTCCCGCCGTCGCCGTGCCTGTCTCGCTGGTCGGCACGTTCGCGGTGATGTATATGTTGGGATATACCCTTGACAACCTCTCGCTGATGGCGATGACCATTGCAACGGGATTTGTAGTCGACGATGCCATCGTTGTCATGGAAAATATCTCGCGCCATCTGGAAGATGGCATGAAACCTTTTGCCGCGGCCTTGAGGGGCGCCGAAGAAATCGGGTTCACCGTCTTCACCATCAGCATTTCGCTGATTGCCGTCTTTATTCCCCTTCTGATGATGGGCGGAATCGTTGGCCGCCTCTTTCGCGAATTTGCTGTCACTCTTTCGACCGCCGTTTTCGTGTCGATGATCATCTCCCTGAGCACGACGCCGATGATGTGCGCCTACCTTCTTAAGAGCGAGCGCGCGGAAAAGCACGGCCGCCTCTACATGGCGAGCGAAAAGTTCTTCGACTGGGTGCTGTCGCTGTATCGCGGCAGCCTGCACTGGGTGCTTGAACATCCGGCTCTCACGCTCGTCGTGCTGTTCATCACCATCGCGCTTAATGTGGTAGTGGGTTTCAAGATCCCCAAGGGCTTCTTCCCGGTGGAGGACACAGGAGTCATCCAGGGTAGCGTTCGTGGGCCGCAGGATTCATCCTTTCCGGCGATGGACGACTCCATTCGGCAGATCGGCGCGGTAATCAAGAAAGATCCCGCCGTCGCGAATGTGCTTGCGGTTGCCGGTGGCAGCGGGGCCACTAATACCGGTTCGGTCTACATTGCCCTTAAGCCGCTGGCGCAACGCAAGGTGAGCGCCACGCAGATCATTAACCGCCTACGCCCCCAGTTGAACCATCTGCCGGTAGCTTCCGTGTTCCTGCAAGCCGCACAGGATTTGCGTATTGGCGGTCGCTCCAGCAATGCGATGTACCAGTACACGCTCCAATCCGACAATGTGCAGGATCTTTCCAAATGGGCGCCGATCATCCTGAATCAAATGCAACATTTGCCCGGCTTGCAGGACGTGAGCTCAGATCAGCAGAATGGGGGCCTCGATGAGCTGATGAACTATGATCGCGTTACTGCGGCCAAGCTCGGCGTTACTACACAGCAACTGGACTCGTCCTTGTACAGTGCCTTCGGCCAGTCGGAAGTATCCATCATCTACACCCAGTTGAATCAGTACTATGTGGTGCTGGAAGTGGCTCCCCAATATTGGCAAAGTCCGGAGGGATTGAAAGATCTCTACCTCCAATCCAGCGGAGGCAACATTCCACTGCTCGCCATGGCGAAGGGCCAAGCCAATACCACACCCCTGGCCATTAACCACACAGGACTGTTCCCCTCGGTCACCGTGTCCTTTAATCTGGCAGCGGGCGTGTCTTTGAGCGATGCCACATTAAGCATCAGCCAGATGCAGAAGCGCCTCGGGGCGCCTTCCACGCTGCAAGGTTTTTATGCCGGCACGCTGCAGGCCTATCAGCAATCGCTGGGCACCGAGCCGTGGCTGATTGCAACCGCGCTGCTGGCCGTCTACATCATTCTCGGTATTTTGTACGAAAGCCTGGTCCATCCTTGGACCATCATTTCCTCGCTGCCGTCGGCGAGCGTCGGCGCGATGCTGGCGTTGCTGCTCTTCAAGCAGGATCTGAACATCATCTCCATCATTGGGATTGTGCTGTTAATTGGAATCGTAAAAAAGAACGCCATCATGATGATCGATTTCGCTCTTCAAGCCGAGCGCGAGGAGGGAAAGAAGCCAATCGATTCGATTTTTGAAGCGTGTATGCTGCGCTTCCGCCCCATCCTGATGACGACCATGGCCGCGCTGTTGGGCGCGTTACCGTTGGCGCTGGGAACGGGTACGGGGTTCGAGCTTCGCCGCCCCCTGGGCATTACGATTGTCGGAGGACTGATCTTGAGCCAGTTGCTCACGCTCTATACCACGCCAGTTGTTTATTTGGAGTTCGACCGGCTGCGTTTGCTCATACAGGGAAAGCGAAAGACAGCGCGAGCCCCGTTCCCGGCTCCTCAGGCGGGCTAGGGTGGTGGATGAGATAACGGTGGTTTAAGCGGAAACGTTATGAAGATCCTCACACGAAAACCAACACTGACGAGTGGCATGACAGGGCTGTGCACGGCCGCGCTCTTGCTAATGTTATCGGGCTGCGTCGTAGGACCAAAATACCATCCCCCCGCACCGCCGCCACCAGCACCCGTTTACAAGGAATCCCCTACCCAGTCCCAGGAAGCCGAACTTTGGACGCCGGCGCAGCCTGCTGATGCCAAGCTGCGCGGCAAGTGGTGGGAGATCTTCAACGATTCCGAACTGAACGCTCTCGAAGAACAGCTCGACATTAACAACCAGAACATCAAACAGTTCTTCGAGAATTTCATGGAAGCTCGCGCCATCGTCCGCGAAGCCCGCTCGCAGTACTTCCCCACTCTGTCGGTCGCGCCTTCGTTCAACCGCTCGCGTACCTCGCAGAACCTCAACACGGTTCCCGTCAACACCTCCGGCACGGGCACGGCTGCCAAACAACTGCAAAGCACAGTCTACTCGCTGCCGCTCGAAGCATCCTGGGAGCCCGATCTTTTCGGCAAGGTTCGCAACACCGTGCGCCAGGCTCAGTACGCCGCGCAGGTCAGCGCGGCCGATCTCGAGAGCGAGCGCCTGACCGAGCAGGCCAGCCTGGCCGAGTTCTTCTTCGAGATTCGCGGCCAGGATCAGTTGCAACAAATCTTTGACGATACGGTTGCCGCGGACCAGAAGTCGTACGACCTGACCCGGGCGCTCTATGAAGACGGCATCGACGACCAGATCTCTGTGGTCGAAGCCGAAACCACGCTGCGCAGCGCGCAGGCGGGAGCGACCAACGTCGGAGTCGCGCGAGCGCAATATGAGCACGCGATCGCCGTACTCATCGGCAAGTCCGCCACAAGTTTCTCCATTCCTGTGAAGCCGATGACGGTTGCTCCGCCGCCGATTCCAGTCGGCGTGCCCTCGGAGTTGCTCGAGCGCCGGCCCGACGTCGCCGCCGCAGAGCGCACCATGGCCGAAGCGAACGCTGCAATCGGCATCGCCTACGCCGCCTATTATCCGAACCTGACTTTGACAGCAGAAGGCGGCTTCGAGAGTTCTGCCTTCCACAATTGGGTTTCGTGGCCGAGCCGTTTCTGGTCCATCGGTGCGTCAATCCCTGAAACTATTTTCGATGCCGGCCTGCGCCGCGCCACCGTCCAACAATTCGTCGCGACCTACAACGCGGACCTTGCCAGCTACCGTCAGACGGTGCTGACCGCATTTCAACAGACGGAGGATGGTCTGGCAGAAGTCCGCATCTTGTCGAAAGAAATCCAGCAAGAGCAGCAAGCGGTGGATTCCGCCCGAACCTTCCTCAAGCTCGAACAGGCACGGTACGACACAGGCGTCGATCCCTACCTTGACGTACTGATTGCCCAGACCACTGTGCTGGCAGACCAGCAGACGCTCAATGGTCTTCAAGTGCAACAGATGACCTACGCCGTGGCATTGGTGGAGGCTCTGGGTGGCGGGTGGGACCGTTCGCAATTACCAAGCCCGCGGCAGGCGACCGAAAAACCGCCTAAGTCGGAGACGACCATCGAGCAGTAGAACGGGGACGTCAAGTTGTTCTTTATTAGTATTCGAGCGCCACACTATTTGAGCGCCATCGAACAAACTCCACAGGGCGCTCCTATCCGCATGTACCAGCAGTGACAATCGGCCAAATCGTTTGTTTGTAGTACGCTTTGGGAAAGAAGTGGTTTGTATTCGAGCGTTTCCGGATCGCAGACTCTGCGGACTGGATTGCGGAGCTCATTTTTTATGGCCGAACAGGACTGGAATACTGGCAAGGAAAACGCAGGCGAGAACCGCCGCACAGCTAAGAAAATCTATCAAGAACCCGCATTCCGGCACGAGCGGGTTTTCGAGACGATGGCGCTATCTTGCGGCAAAATTGAGCCTACCAGCTTTCAGTGTGCACACCGCAGGAGTAGTTCGTAGCCTGCTACCCTCCATGCCATATCCGCTGGAACCTCGCGAGGATCCTAAACTTGCTCTTGCGGCCGAGCTGCTTCGCCGCTTCGGCAACGTTCAGATGAAGGCATGGGGAGCGAGCATGCTTCCCTCATTGTGGCCGGGCGATCTGCTCATGATTCAGAGCGCAGCATACCACGAGGTCGTTCCCGGCGACATCGTGCTGTTCGTGCGGGAAGATCGTTTCTTTGTACACCGGCTGATCGAGGCGCGTCGGGATGCGGAGCGTCTCACGTGGATCACAAGGGGCGACGGAATGCCGAACAACGATCCGCCCGTGGCTGCCTCCGAGTTGCTGGGCCGGGTGACCGCCGTCAGCCGTGGCAACCGCAGTTTCGTTCCAAGCCGTGAAGTCCCGTCACTCAATTCCGCGCTAGCGTGGACGCTTGGCCGTTGGGACCGACTGCGCAATCTGGCGCTGCGCATTCATGCGATACGCTTGCAGGAAGACCTAACCGGCGCCAAGCGGTTTATCCGCAGCGTTTTCAGCGCAGGGCACGGGCTTCCCGGAGTTTCTCCAACTCGTACTCCACACCCATGACGGCCACCTTCGGAACGATCGCGCCAGAAACGATATCCATCGAGATTGGCGGAAAGGCCATTGCCCTGCGCACGCAGGATCCCTCGTTTCAGCGGGTGATTGAAAATCGATACGCAGGTTTCGTCAAAACTTCGGCGGCTCCGCACCTCGAATTTGACATCGACTTGTGTGAGCCCTCGGAATCTTCGGCCGACGATGCGCTGGAAGTAAGAATGGAAGCAGGCGATTGGGTGCTGCAGTGGGGCGACCTGCGAGCGAACTGGAATCCGGATACCGGTCAGGGTCACATCCGGCAGTCGTTCAGTCCCTACTCGATCGACTGCGTGTTACGCATCGCTCATGGTCTCATCCTGGCGCGGCAGGGAGGTTTCCTGGTTCATGCCGCCAGCGCGATTCGCAACGGGAAGGCATTTCTGTTTTCCGGTATTTCCGGTGCGGGCAAAACCACAATCTCCAGGCTGGCACCGCCCGACGCGACGCTGCTTACCGACGAAATCTCCTACGTGCGGCGCGATGGCAATCGATACATCGCATGCGGGACGCCTTTTGCGGGCGAGTTGGCGCGCGTCGGCGAGAACTGTGCCGCTCCCCTTAGCGCACTCTTCTTGCTCGAAAAAGGCTTACAGAACAGAATAGAACCGATCCACCCAACGGAAGCCATTCAGCGGCTGCTGCGGAACATCTTGTTTTTCGCCGATGATCCTGAGCTGGTGAAACTGCTTTTTCAGTCGGCGTGCGAGTTTGCTAGTTTGGTTCCGATCCACCGCTTAGTCTTCGTCCCCGACCAGCGAGTCTGGGACATAATACGTTAGCCGTATAGGTCAGCCCGGGAGAACATGATGGCCGAAAAATATATTGCGCGAAGCAAGGCGATCGCTGCCCGAATGCTGGGCGGCGAAATGATGGTGATGTCGGCAGTGGATTCGACTTTTTTCACGCTCAACGAAGTCGCATCCACGATTTGGCGGGCAGCGGATGGACGCACACCGCTGTCGGAGATCGTCGCCGGCAAAGTCTGCCAGGAATTCGATGTCGACCCGGAGCAGGCGCAGCGCGGCGCCGACCGCTTCGTCAACGAACTTTCACAACACGGCATTCTCCTGGTATCGGAGCAGCCGCTAGTCGATTCTGTTCCGTCCGCGGAGCGCCCATGAGTCTTCTGGCCGAGATGAATCAGAAGGCCCTAGACCTGGGCCTGCCTATCAGCGTTCATCTGGATATCACGTATCGCTGCAATGAGCGCTGCGTGCATTGCTATCTCGATCACGACGATCACGGCGAGATGACGACCCCAGAAATCATCGACGTGCTCGAACAGCTGGCCGATGCTGGAGTCTTTTTCCTTTCCCTCAGCGGCGGCGAAGTTCTTATGCGCCGGGATTTCTTTGAGATTGTGGAGCGGGCGCGGCAACTGTTGTTCAACGTTAAAGTGAAGACCAACGGCGTGATGATCGGCGAGAAGGAAGCTGCGAGACTTCGTCAGCTCGGCGTGGAGCAGGTGCAGATCAGCGTCTACTCGCATCGGCCGGAAGTTCACGACGCCATCACAAAACTGCCGGGGTCGCTGAAACGCACTATTCGCGCCATTCGATTCTTGAAGTCCCAGGGGCTGAAGGTCACTCTCGCCAACGTTCTCATGGCGGGCAATTTCTCCGACCAGTCGGGAGTGATCGCGCTGGCCCGGGAACTTGGTGTTGCCTACACTCTCGACCCCACCATCACGCCGAAAATGGACGGAGACAGATCCATTCTTGCTCTGCGCATTCCTGGGTCTGAGCTCAAGCAGGTATTCCATAACCAGGAACTCGTGGGCAACGTGGAGGAATTCTGCGCTCCTCCGCCCGCACCTGACGAAGATGTGATGGATGGATTCCCCTGCAGCGCGGGCCACACAGCCTGCTACATTTCTCCCTACGGCGATGTGTTCCCCTGCGTGCAATTTCCTCTACCCAGCGGCAATGTGCGCCAGCAAAAATTTCTAGACATTTGGAACCATTCCCCACAGTTGAATGAGGTCCGCTCGATCCGCGCCAGGGATCTTCCGACCTGTTCGACGTGCTCCCACGTGGGAACCTGCACGCGCTGCCCCGGCTTGGCCTATATGGAGGGCAACATGCGCGGGCCGTCCACGGCAGATTGCGAAAAGTCTTTCCAAAGAACAGGGATCCCCTCTGCGAACATGCTGGCACGATCGCGAGCCGGATCGACGGGTCCACTGATCCAAATCCAATCCCTCGCTAACCCACTGCAAAACCAACTTCTTGCGGCGGACGAAAATCTCCTCACCGCCTGAAGACTGGCGCCGACCCCCATAGGTCACACCACGTCGGATTCCCGCCAGAGGCGCTAAGTTACCGAAGTAAGGCCACAGATTCCCTGGATATGAGCGAGCATAAGAACGGCACGAACTTAAATTCTAGGGAGATGCACGATGCGAGGGTACGCATTCCGTTGGTTCTGCGTGGTAGCTGGGTCACTTCTGCTGTGCTTGCCGCTCTTGAGCCAGGCAGGGATGGAGACGACCTCGCCGGACGACGCGAGCCACGAACCGACTCACCTGGGATATCCGCAGGACTGGAGCTCGCGGCACCTGTTAATGCCGGGGACTCGATCCGAGGATGTGCTGGCGGCGGGAGCGCATGATCCCCGCTATGTTTACAACAGGGTGATGCGACAAGTGGCAGTGGAAAAGTCAAGGCCCCGAATCCGGCGCCTACCCCACCACACCGCGATCGACTGGGCGGTCTCACTCGAGAATGGGTACGTGCCCCAGAACCAATTTCCGGCAAAATACCAGTTTGACGTTGTGGCCGAGAACTGCAACGCGGATTACATCGTCTTTGGGCTGACAGTGACCGGGACCGGGACACAGGCCAACCTGGTGGGAGTCAACGACCTCTACACAGGAGCGAGTCCGGCCTGCAACAGCGGATCTCCCTGGGTCGCGTTCGCCTACAATACGGTCACGCAGACTGGCGGACAGATTAAGACATCGCCCGTGCTTTCGATCGACGGAACAAAGGTTGCGTTCGTGGAGAGCACGAGCGCGGGCTCTTACTTCCACGTTCTGTACCTGCCGAATCCAATTCCGACGCCACCGGCGCAGTCCGGATCGGTGTTGAGTCCGCTGACGCCCACTTCGTGCACGACGCCGACAACGGCGGGTTGCATGACGACACTTACCATCGAAACCAGCGCGACGAATTCGAATTCTTCGCCCTGGGTCGACTACAACACGGATACGGCCTACGTGGGCGCCGACAATGGCGTGCTCTACAAAATCACGCCGGTGTTCGGCGGCGGCGCGCCGGCGCTGGTTAACGACCCAACCAACTGGCCCGTCGCGGTCTCGACCAACAAGTACAACACGATATTGACCGCTCCGGTTGTGGACGATAGTGCCGGCCTGATTTTCATCGGAGACGGCGAGGGATACTTGTATTCCGTCAAATTGGCTAGCCCGGCTAAGACGTATGCAGCACAGCAGACGATTGGCTGGGCGTACGACGGAACCACTGATGGTAGCGGAAAAGCGGGGACCGGAGTTGTAGACCCTCCGATTGCGGTCACAGACCCAGCTAACTCCGCAACCGACCAGGTATTCGCCTTTACCGGATGCAGCAGCGTTGAGGGCATTGGCGGAGCAATCACGCAGGTGGCGGCAAACTTCACGACGGGCTCGCCGAGCACAAGTAACACGGTGGACTTAGGGTCTGCGAGCGGAAACGGCGACTGCACAGGAAAGAACGTCCACGCGGGAGCGTTTGATAACGCATTCTGGTTGCACGGATCAACGTCGGGCCACATGATCGCCTGCGGATTCGTACAGTCGGGAGGCACACCGGCGGCACCCAAGATGTATCTCTTTCCCTTTGCCGGCCACGCCATCACCAGCACGGGCTCGACAACCTTCCAGATAAATACCACAAAAGGGGATGAGTGTTCGCCGTTAACCGAGTTTTACAACGGCTTAACAGATCAGTTGTTCTTCGGGGTGGGATCCAGCGACGGATTTCTGGAGAGCTCGACGATTCTAACAGGGCTGGCGACGCCGAGCTGCAGCGGATTGCCGACCACGAGCTGCGTGACCTCCCCGAGCGCTCTGGGAGGCACCAGCGGAATTGTGATCGACAACGAAATGTCGAACGGCGGTTCGAACATTTACTTCTCAACCGTGGCGCCGGGCTCCGTGAACGGCCAGAAGTGTAATGTCTCGGGCGGAGCGGCAAATCCCTATTGCGCCGTGAAGCTAACCCAGTCGGCCTTACAGTAAGTGCCTCTCGAAAGCGAGTCCTGATCGCGGAGTCATTGATTTACGCCGCTCGCAAGGTACCCGCCATCCACCGCCAGCAGAGTGCCGGTCACGAAGCTGGCAGCGTCAGATGCGAGAAAGACCGCCGCTCCGATCAGTTCATCGAGTTCGCCGAAGCGCTTCATCGGAGTGCGGATCAGCACTTCTTCTCCGCGACCTGTGCCCGTCAACAACTTCTCGGTCAGCGGAGTGCGGAAGTAGCCCGGCGCAATCGCATTGACGCAGACTCCATGCCGCGCCCATTCGATGGCCAGCGATTTTGTCAATGAAGCAACCCCCGCCTTGCTCGCGCAGTATGCAGCGACTTCGTAAAGCGCCAGGAATGAGCCCATCGAAGCAATGTTGATGATGCGCCCGTACTTTCGCTCAATCATGTGCCGCCCGAAAACCTGGCACGACCGCAACGTCCCGGTCAGGTTCGTGTCGATAAGTTTGTTCCAGTCGGCTTCGGAGAAATCCAGAGTAGGAGCGCGTTGGTTGAACCCGGCAGCGTTGACCAGGATATCCACTTTTCCGAAAGCCTGGACGGAAGCCTGCAGCAATCTCTCGATCGATACACGGTCCGCGACGTCGCAACTCACGCGCAGCGACCGGCGGCCCGCGCGCTCGATGTCGTCCGCAACCACGTTCACCAGTTCCATTCGGCGCGCGCTGGCTACGACATCCGCTCCAGCCTCAGCCAGCCCTCGCGCGAGAGTGCGGCCAATCCCCGAACTACCCCCAATCACCACTGCCACATTGCCGTCGAGTTCTAGCCGCTTGTATCCCATGACTCCTCAAAGTGAATCTCGTGCTCTCACGCTGTTGGTGGTTAGGCGTTACTTGCTAACTCACCAATTAAATATCGTTCCGTCCAGCTTCCGGTTCACGGGCAGATACGCCCGCTCATACGGAAACTTCGCGGCCAGCTTTTCGTCATAGTCGACGCCCAATCCCGGCGCTTCGCCCGGATGCAAATAACCTTCCTTGAAGTAATAGGAGTGCGGGAAGACCTCATCAGTTTCGCGAGTGTGCCGCATGTACTCCTGGATTCCGAAATTGTTCACCGCGATATCGAAGTGGAGCGCCGCCGCCATCGCTACCGGAGAGAGATCCGTCGCCCCGTGGCATCCAGTGCGGACGTGATAGATCTCGGCCAGCGCCGCAATCTTCTGCAGAGCAGTGAAACCGCCCCCATGAACTATCGTCATCCGGATGTAATCGATTAGTTGTTCGGTGATCAGAAGTTGCGCATCCCAAACCGAATTGAAAATCTCTCCCACTGCGACTGGCGTTGTCGTGTGCTGGCGAATGATACGAAATCCCTCCTGCAATTCCGCAGCAACCGGATCCTCAAGCCAGAACAAGTGATACGGTTCGAGGCTCTTCCCCAGCCGCCCAGCTTCAATTGGAGTCAGTCGATGATGTACATCGTGCAGCAGTTGAAGCTCATCCCCGTGTTTCAACCGCAGCGCCTCAAATAGCCTGGGCACCTGCAAGAGATATTTCTCGGTTGACCACACGTTCTCCGGTGGCAGTCCCTTCTCCGCAGGCTCGTAGAACAGTTTGTCCTTCGCCACTCCATACGTAGAAGGCAAACCCGGCACGCCACTCTGCGCCCGCACGGCCAGATAGCCCAGCTCCTTATACTTGGCCACCTCGTCTACTGTTTCCGCGATGTCGCGCCCGTTTGCGTGCCCATAGACCATCACTCCAATCCTGCTCTTTCCTCCAAGCAGGTTGTACGCCGGAGTCTTGAGAGCTTTGCCTTTGATATCCCAGAGAGCGGTGTCGACTGCACCGATTGCCGTCATCGTCACCGGTCCTCGCCGCCAGTACGCACCGCGATAGAGATACTGCCACATATCCTCAGTCTGGAATGGATCGCGCCCGATGAGGCAGGGAATTACGTGATCGGTCAAATACGAACCGACGGCGAGCTCGCGGCCGTTCAGCGTCGCATCCCCAAGACCGTACACTCCTTCATCGGTGTAAATCTTGAGAGTGAGAAAATTCCGTCCTGGGCTGCAGACAAATACCTTAGCATCAGTGATCTTCATGCTGTTCTCCCCAACTGTTCTCCAGTTTACCCAAGGTCTTAGATTTGGCGCACCAAGCCCTCATTCGTAGCTTGCGAGTTGCGTACCAGCAGTAAAACAAGGATCATGCCGGCGAAGGGAACCAGTCCCGCGATAATTACAATCGGATCAAAGGAATGAGTGCCAGTCGACTGGCGCGCATCGGAAAAATAGCCGATGAGTTTGAAGGCCACAATCGTTCCAATGCCTGCCCCGGTACCGCTGAACCCGCTCACCGACGCCACCGATTCGCTGTCGTACAGATCCGATGGCAGCACATTCGCCATGGTCGTGAACCCCGCGTAGGTAAAGGTCGCAACTGCAAACAAGAACGCGATCAAGTAAAGATTCACAGTGAAAATCGTAGGAATGAGCATAGTCATGCCAACTCCGCCAAGAACAATCAGAGCTTTACGCGCCGCGCCCAGCGACCATCCGCGCTTGATCAAATAGCCGGACACCCCACCTGCGAAGAAGCTGCCCAGATCGGCCGCAATGAACGGAATCCAGACGGCGATCAATCCAGTCCGCAGCTCGATACCCTTCACCACCAGGTAAATCGGGAACCACTCCGTGATGAAGAAAAAGACCGGGTCAGTGGACGCCTTTGCGATAATAACGCCCCAGGTTTGCGGCAGCTTCAGCAGATCACTCCACCGCGGCGGTACTTTTTCTCGCTCGTGCGCAGTTGATTCGCGTTTATCGGCAACGATCATTTCCAGCTCGGCAGGGCCAATACGGCTGTGCTGCTCCGGCGGGTAGTACAGCCATCGCCAGACCATCAACCAGAGAAATCCAAGAACGCCGGGGATCATGAACGCCGGCCGCCATCCCCAGCGAAAATAAATCCACAACACGATGAACGGAGCGACCGCTGCTCCAATCGAAGAACCGCTGTCAAAAAGCGCAGTGGCGAGCGCGCGCTCGCGTTTGGGAAACCACTCCGACACCGCCTTGGTTGCGGCCGGCCAGTTCGCGGATTCTCCCGCGCCCAGCAGAAAGCGAAACGCAGCGAAGCTGTAAAAGCCGCTCGCCAACGATGTCAGCATTGAGACTACCGAATACCAGATCACGGTAAGGGTTAAGCCGCGGCGCGTACCGATGCGATCCATGAGCTGC
>Ga0210391_10003487_pt1 | contig 13307 bp, 11 predicted proteins | sample IncBWC12OmetaG_FD_160573 | JGI IMG/M metagenome (GOLD analysis project Ga0210391, IMG submission 160573) | Forest soil microbial communities from Barre Woods Harvard Forest LTER site, Petersham, Massachusetts, United States - Inc-BW-C-12-O ... | reverse complement strand
TATCATCAAGGTGATGTCTTCCTGGAGACAACACCATTCGTTTCAAACCGACGACGCGCGGCTTCAGCCGATTCACGCGAAGGTGATGGCTGGCGAGCGCCTTGACAGCGGCGACGCTCTCGCTCTCTACCGCACCGGCGACATTCTCGCCGTGGGCTGGATGGCCAACCACGTTCGCGAGCGCATGCATGGCGACAAGACGTATTTCAACGTAAACCGCCACATCAATCCCACCAACGTCTGCGTCGCAGCCTGCCGCCTGTGCGCCTTCGGCCGCAAGAAAGACGCTCCTGGCGCTTACACCATGGCGCTCGATGAGGCTTTCGAAACAGCGGCTTCCGGATACAGCGAAGCTGTCACCGAATTCCACATCGTAGGCGGATTGCATCCGGACCTGCCGTTTCAATATTTCCTCGATCTCTGTTCCGGCCTGAAGCAGCGCTTTCCGCAAGTCCATCTCAAGGCCTTCACCATGGTCGAGGTCGCATACCTCTCCAAGCGCGCCAAGCTCTCGATTCGCGAGACGCTCGAGCAACTGAAAGCCTCAGGAGTAGATTCGCTCCCCGGCGGAGGCGCTGAAATCTTTGCCGACCGGGTTCGCCACATCATCTGCGACCACAAGATCGATGGAGATCAATGGCTCGACACCGCTAGAATCGCTCACCAGATCGGGTTGAAGTCGAACGCCACCATGCTCTACGGTCACGTCGAAAACGACGAAGACCGCGTCGACCACCTGCTCAAGCTGCGCGCGCTGCAAGACGAGACCAGCGGCTTCCAGACCTTCATCCCGCTGGCATTTCATCCGGACAACACTCCGCTGCAGCACCTGCCGAAAACCACCGGCATGCTCGACATCAAGCAGATTGCGGTCAGCCGCCTCGTGCTCGACAACTTCCCGCATATCAAGTCTTACTGGCAGATGATGACCGCCAAGATCGCGCAAATTTCGCTGCGCTTCGGCGCCGACGACATGGATGGTACCGTGATCGAAGAAAAGATTTATCACGACGCAGGGGCAACGACGCCGCAAGGCATGCGCCGTGAAGAGTTAGAACGCCTCATCCGCGCCGCCGGCCGCGATCCCGTCGAGCGGGATACCCTCTACCGACCCGTGACGCGGACCGAGACCTCAGTCACCGTTGCGGTGTAGGACCCGTCACAGAGTTGGGATTCCCAAACAATAAAACGAAAGGCCGGAGCAGGGAAGTTAACCGTCCGCTCCGGCCGTTGAAGCAAGAAGTCCACAATCTAAAGCGTTACTTATAGCTTCTCGTAGAACTCGCACGCCGAGCAGGAAATATAAATCCCGCCAGGTATGTTCCGCTCGCGGTCCTTCATGCGCTTGACGATGCGCGTCGTCTTGCCGCACTTTGGGCAATCCGTGCTCTTGCTGGTGTCCATCACTTTCTTACGGTCTGCTGTTTTTGCAATCTTCGCGCCTATTGCCATGGTTCCCTCTCCTGATTTCAAATGTGTGCGCAGCACCGGATCCCGTGCGGATACCGTGGATGGGATATTTCAGAAAGCTCAACCCGAGCTTGCCGCGAAAAACCGGGAATCCATTCTGGAAGACTTTACCGCTGCGTCTGCTTTTTCTTCCGTCGTTGTCTATTTTACAGTAGGGTCGGGTACGCTGTCTTGTACGGGATTCCCCATGCCGCGAGTTCTAACGCCCCTCCTGAAGACGCTTCTGTTCACCGTACTCGTGCCCGGATTTGTGGCGGGCTACTTTCCCTACGTCCTGCTCGCAGGTGAGCCAGCGCCCACACACGGCCCGCTGGCATGGTTCGGAGTGTTTTCGCTGGTGATTGGAGCTTGCATTTATCTCGCCACCGCATGGGAGTTTGCCGTGCGCGGACTGGGTACCCCTGCGCCCATCGCTCCGACGAAATTTCTAGTCGCCAGCGGCCTCCACCGCCACGTACGCAACCCCATGTACCTCGGCGTGGCACTGATCATCCTGGGACAGGCCGCGCTTTTTCATGCTCCGCGTCTTGTTGTATACGCAGGAGTGATGCTTCTCAGCGCCCATATGTTCGTCATTCTCTACGAAGAGCCCACGCTGCGCCGCCAATTCGGAGAGGCCTATGAGGAATACTGCCGCACCGTCCCGCGTTGGGTCCCACGATTCGGAAAGTGAGTGCGGCTGCTTGGGCGAGTCAGTCCGATTTCCACAGCCTCCGACAAACCGTCATCAAGTAGGCCAAAGCGAAGGCGGTGACGAAAGCAACAACGAATGGCATCAAGAGAGCCAACCAAATATTCTGTCCGACAAAGTGTGGCGGATTGTTCCACAGATATCGGAACGGTGCGAGCGCAATCAGAGACGCCGCAGGCATAAACATCGGCTGGATAAATGGCTTAGCCAATGCGCTCCCCTTCTCCTGCTGCTTTTAGGATAAGCCCCCTGTCAATTCTGCTTCGCCCCAGTGCGTTGACCCCATTCCCTCGCGCCTGCTACCGTCATATGTTCGCCATCCATGGAGATTCATCATGCCTGCCATCAAGTTCAAGGGTGTCGATTTCATCCAGTTTGATTCGCTCCTCACTGAAGAAGAACGCTTAGTCCGCGACACTACCCGCAAATTCATCGAAGACAATCTCGTCCCTATCATCGAGGAGTGCAACCGCGCCGGGCGCTTCCCGCGAGAACTGGTCAAGCCCATGGCCGATCTCGGCTTCTTCGGCGCGTCGCTGCAAGGCTACGGCTGCGCCGGCATGGGCAACGTCGAGTACGGACTGGTAACCCAGGAACTCGAACGCGGCGATTCCGGGGTGCGCAGCTTCGTCAGCGTGCAGTCAGCGCTGGTGATGTACCCCATCCATGCCTTCGGTAGCGAAGAACAAAAGCAGACATGGCTGCCCGCCATGCAAAAAGGCGAAAAGCTTGGATGCTTCGGACTCACCGAACCCGGCTTCGGCTCCAATCCCGGCGGCATGCGCACTCGGGCCCGCAAGGTAGGCAAAGAGTACGTCCTTAACGGCGAGAAGATGTGGATCACTTCTGGCAGCATCGCCGATGTCGCTATTATCTGGGCCAAGGTGGAAAACGAGGACGACAAGATTCGCGGTTTCCTCGTCGAAAAAGACCGCCCCGGCCTCAAGGCCGACGACATTCATGGCAAATGGTCGCTGCGCGCCTCGGTCACTTCAGGGCTGTCGCTGCAGGACGTTCACATTCCTGAATCAAACCTGCTGCCGAAAAGCGACGGCCTGAAATCGCCGTTGATGTGTCTGAATCAAGCCCGCTACGGCATCGCCTGGGGTGCGATCGGCGCAGCCATGTCCTGCTACGACTGCGCCCTGCAGTACGCCATCTTGCGCAAGCAGTGGCGCGACCAGCCCATCGCCTCGCACCAGCTCGTGCAAGACAAGCTCACCTGGATGATCAGCGAGATCACCAAAGCGCAACTGCTCGTGCTGCAGGTCGGCCGCCTGAAAGATGCGGGCAAGGTCGAGCACCAGCACATCTCCATGGCGAAACGCAACAACGTCTGGATGGCCCTCGAGTGCGCCCGCCTGTCGCGCGACATTCTCGGCGCAAACGGCGTAGCCGACGACTATCCCATCATGCGGCACATGATGAACCTGGAATCGGTGAAGACTTACGAAGGCACGCACGACGTGCACTCGCTGATCATCGGCCAGAGCGTGACCGGGATTGACGCGTTCTAGGTTCTGTGTGGAGCGGGCGCCCTCCCCGCTTGCAGGAGTGACCTGAATGACCGTCAGGAGGTAGGTTTTTCCCGAGGCGGCTCTACGGCGAGAAACTCTGCGGCAAAGCGCTGAGTGTAGTTCTCCAACAAGGTCTGCAAGCGCTGCGGATCAGACGATCGCAGAATCAATCCAGCATGGTGATGCTTCTTGATCCGCAAGAACACTTCCGGGTCGTTGTACCCCGAAGTATCCGGATTCTCCTGCCGCGCCAGCGAAAGAATCACTCCCGCGTACTCCTCGCGCGCCGGAGGAAGCTTATAGGTTCCATCTCCTCCCGCGACCTCGATGCGAGCCCACTCCCGCCACAGGTTGATTCCAGTAGCGGTCTCGACCATCTCATTGATGTAAGCGCCTCCGACGCGCGCCGCACACTCCAGAAAATGGAAATGCCCGTCGGCATGCGCCTGAATGAATTCCGAATGCGCCACGCCGCGCACCAACCCCAAAGCCGCAATCAACTCCCGATTGATCTCACGCAACCCTGTGTCTGCGTCACTGCCTCGAGGAATAATGCAGGTGGTAAAAATTCCGCCGCCCTGTGCCACCTTCATGGGCGGTTTGCCGTACTTGCTCACGCTGGCAAAAACCACTTCACTTTCCGAAACCACTGAATCGACGTGGTAGACCTCGCCCGGAACAAACTTTTCCAGCAGGAACGAAGATTGCTTGTCCCCCAGTTGCTCCAGCACTGCCCACAACTCTTCCGGGGCATGAATCTTTTTGATCCCGATTGCCGAGGCTTCCTGCCTCGGCTTCAACACCCATGGTCCCGGGACATGTTCAAGGTAGTAGCGGATGTCGTCATGATTGAATACAGGAACAAAATCCGGCACGCGGACCCCGCGATCCAGCGCCTTCATGCGCATGGCCAGCTTGTCACGAAAATACCGCATGGTCGTCAGGCCCATCCCCGGAACGCGAAGATGCTCGCGAAGAGTCGCGGCAGTTTCCATGTCGTACTCGTCGAGCGCGACGATGCGGTCGATTTTCCGCGTGCGCGCCAGGTGCGTCACCGCCTGCACGATGTCACTAAGAGGAAGGTCAGTGGGAAGATAGAACGTGTCATCCAGGCTGTCCCGCGGCCAGTCGGCCTCGCGCAGCTTCTCCGCCGTAAGCAGGAGCACGCGGCAACCTTGGCGCTTGCACTCGCGCATGAATTCCTGTCCCTTCTCGTAGGTCGTAATGCACAGGAAGGTTGGCGAGCGCGATTCCGGCATGGTATCCCTTTTTCGTAACAGGGTTGAGAGAATATCACGCCGGCTGCAGCCCGAGTGCGGGTTATTCTCATTGACTCCAGCCATTACTTTCAATCTCCCCCCCGATTGGGATATTCTCAGGCGGTCGAAAATAGCAGGCTCTTTGGCGCGTTCGGAGGTTCTTGTGGCAACGCAAACTCGTCCTGAAGGCAAAGCTCGCAGTTTCGGGGAAAACATTGAGAGCGACCTGGCGTCGCGATTTCTGCGCGTGGTCGAAGTGGCGGCAATCGCATCCGCTCACACCATGGGGCAGGGGGAACGCAAGCTCTCCGACCAGGTGGCTACCGAGGCGATGCGGCAGACCATGGACTCCATCCCCATGCGCGGCACGATTGTCATCGGCGAGGGCGAGCGCGACGAAGCTCCGATGCTCTACATCGGCGAGAAAGTCGGCGCCGACTTTCCCGATGGACGCGAAGTGCCCGAAGTCGACATCGCCGTCGATCCGCTCGAAGGCACTAATCTCTGCGCCACCGGCACCCCCGGAGCGATCACCGTGCTGGCTGCCTCTGAACGCGGAGGCCTGCTCAACGCCCCCGACTGTTATATGGAAAAGATCGTCGTCGGACCATCCTGCAAGAACGCCGTCGAACTCGACGCGCCCGTAGCCGACAATCTGAAGAATATCGCAAAGAGGATGGAACGCGATGTTGAAGACCTGGTCGTGATCGTCCTCGACCGTCCACGCCACGAAAAACTGATTGCCGATATTCGCGCTGCAGGCGCCCGCATCCGTCTGATTGGCGACGGCGACCTCTCGGCCGGCATCGCCGCCGCCGTGATCGGCACCGGTGTGCACGCGGTCATGGGTTCAGGTGGTGCGCCCGAAGGCGTGATCACTGCCGCCGCCATCCGCTGTCTCAACGGCTACATGCTCGGCCGCCTGGTCGTGAAACCCGATCAGGAAGAGCGCCTCGCTCGGATGGGCATTAAAGACAAGAACAAAATTTACGAGGCTGAGGATCTTGCTCCCGGCAAGCAACTCATCTTCGCCGCCACCGGCGTTACCGACGGCGCGCTGCTGAAGGGAGTCCGCTTCTTCGGCGAAGGCACGCGCACTTCGTCGGTGATCCTGACCCAACTCACCGGCAAAGTGCGCTTCATCGAGAGCATCCACCTGGAAAAGGGCCCGGATGTGAAGGTGAGGTTCATGTAGGGACTAGATTGCAAGCTGGAAGGACCATGACAGGAGGAAGCTATGCGCATCATGTCGTTCCGAATAACTCCCGTAGCTAGCGTACTTGCCATTGTCTATGGCCTGTACGGCTTTGCTTATGTGCCCATTCTGCTGATCATGGGTGCGAAACAGATGATCCTCCCTATCGGAATTGTCGCCCCGCTCGTTTTCCTCAACCTCAATCTTCACCTCGCAATGCCGACTCACTTTCTGACCGGAATCTTGTCTGCTATAGGCGCTTCCTTTTGCTATGCCGTGACCGGATGGTTGACCGGGGCTGCGGCCGTCTTGGCTTTCAACTTGGTGGCACGCATGATGGGAGGAATCGACGCGGCAGTCATCACAAGTGCCTCTCTCGCAATCAAAGGCAGTCCCTCGGGTTCGCCTCAGACTTCCTGAGATCTCGCATTTCGGATATTTCGAATCTTACTTCGGATCTTCGGGTAGCTCGGGGACCGGCGGAAACTCCTGCGAGTAGCCTTTGAGCAAGCTCACAGCCACCTCGGAGCGGCGGGTGCCGTCGTGGACGGCGATCTTGTGAGGATGCCCCTTCGAATAGCCTTCCCACAAGGAGACGCCGGCGTAAGCGCCGTCCTTTCGCAAGATGTAGTAAGTCATATCGACGAAGCGCAGCTTGTGCATATCGCCGTTGTAGTTGCGGACGATGCGCTTCAGTGCGTCCATACCGGCTTCCTGCGGGGACATGCCGCGGCGCATGTTTTCGACAATGGTATGCGCGCCCGCGACCTTGATGTTCTCTTCGCCGCTTCCGGTTGCTCCGGCTGAACCCACGTCCTGGTCGGTGTAGCAGCCCGCGCCGATGATGGGCGAATCACCGCAGCGTCCGGGAAGCTTGAAGGACAACCCGCTGGTTGTGGTGCAACCGGAAATTTCTCCTTTATCGTTCAAGGCGGAGCAGTGAATCGTTCCGGTCGGCGGAAACAGAACTTTGTGCACGGCATCCAGTTGAAGCTCCGGCGCAATGCCAAGCTCGGCCGCGCGCGCTTGCAGGTTCTGGATGCGCTCTTGCCAGAGCTCCGATTGTGGTTTGTCAGGACTCGGACTCGAGTCGGGAGACTGCCAGTGTGGATCGGCCAGGCCCGGTCCCCACCAGTCTTCGTTGGAATGAAATTCCTTCCACAGCAACCAGATCTTGCGCGAGTGCTCGGTGAGCAGATTCTCGCGCGGGAAGCCCACTGCCACGGCGAAGCGCTCGGCGCCTTCGCCCACCAGCATGACGTGTCCGGTGTGCTCGAACACCGCCTTCGAGACCAGCGACACATTCTTGATGTTGCGCACGCCTCCGACTGAACCGGCGCGGCGCGTGGGTCCGTGCATGCAGCAGGCGTCGAGTTCGACCACGCCTTCTTCGTTGGGGATTCCGCCGAGGCCCACGCTGGTGTCGTTGGGATCGTCTTCCGGTCCCTTGACTACTTTGAGGGCGGCGTCGAGCGTGTCGCCGCCGTTTTTCAGGAAGGCGAACGCGTCCTCGAGATAAGCGTAACCGTTGTTGGCGCAGACGATGATGGGGCGTTTGTATGAGCCGGATTGCGAGTTGTGGTCTTGCGCGGGTTCTGCTTGGGCTCGCGTTCCTACTCCAGCGGCGACTGCTCCTAGAACTGAAGTCTTTACGAAATCACGGCGCGAGAAAGTCATGAGTTCCTCCTGCTTATGGGAAACCGGGAAGGATATCACGCCGAGGGTGGAGGATCCGGGCTTTGTGGCTGGTCAGATCGGGTATCGAAAGAAATACAGACCGAATCGGCTTAATGATCTGGAATCAATAATTTGCGAGGGAATCGATCCGCCCCGAATCCGGCTAAAATATTGATTTCAGGTAGCTTGTCCGCAAAATATTGCGGACAAAGGAGTTAGGCGCATCCGGATCGCGTAAGTTATTTGGAATCAGCGACGCGATTTCTGTCGGGACTGAAAACATCTGGACTCTGGCGGCAAAACTTTGTGGGGGAAGGGCTTAGCCAACGGTCTATTCAGTTTTCAATGAACTGTTCTTTACTGCCTCTGCTGGGGCAATCATGAACGAATTCTAGATGACGAGCAAGGTCAGATGTCACACAGGTAGGCTGTGGGAAAGTGTGGGGTCAGAAGGGTGCCCACACTGATTAGCGCCAGGTCACGCGAATCAAAATCCCAAGGAGTTTACTTTAGTGGAATCCTACCTTTCGCAAAGAGCGCGAAAGATGGGGCACCCGGCGGTAGGTAAGGTTTGGTCCTGACCGCGACTCGCGTGTGATGTTACGCAAGACCCGAAGGATTGGCGTCCGTGGAATCCCACTTCTCGCAAAGAACTGCGAGAAATGGGGCACCCATCTTTCAGTAATTCACGCGCACTTAATTCACACGCACTTACAATTAACCGCTGGCTAATCCACGGTAGCGGCCTACCAGTCTGGTGCGGCGGCTTAGGGATGGATTCCGCGGGACGTCGGCGATGGATCGCAGGTTGTTGCTGTTCTGCTCGGAGCGGAAGCGCAATAAGGCGGCGATGTTGCCTACCTTGTCGAACTCGGGATCTTCCTTGACGTAAAAAAGCTCGATGTCGTGGCGGATCACCCAGGGCAGAATGGCTTCGCCTACATCGACTACTTCTCGAGTCTCGCGTCCGCAAACCGGACAGAAGCTGACCAGGTGAGCGTCGAGGTGGCCGCAGCCGGAGCACTCGACGGCCTGAGCGCGGTAGCTTTGCCCGACCAGCAGAGTTTGGACTTCGCCCAACTCCAGGGAGTTGAGCACGCGGCGCAATCCAGTGACGCCGCGGGCCTGGTGGCGGGCCTGGTTGATGGTTTCGCGAACCGCTTCCCGGCAGCGTCGCTCCTGCGCTTCGGTGAAGATCCGTTCCGCCTGAGAGAGGATTTGCTGACGGCTGATGTGAGTTACTTCAGCAGGAAACTTGCCCAGCAACTTCTGCGCGACATAGGGATGCAACTGCGCTTCGAATTGCGGGGGCGAGTGAGTTTCCTGGCAGCCGAGGATCCACTTCTCAAACATGCCTTTGTCCAGGGCGTCCTTGAGGAAGTCGGCGACGAACTTGAAATGCTGGCGGGTCTCATCGGCGACGCGGCGTTCGGCGTGGCCTCCGTCATAGCCGGCAAAGCCGTCGCCGCGGCCACGGCGGGTCAGAGGATGAAAGAATCCTTCGCGTTCGGTGAGTTCGCCCAGTCGCAGATCGAAGAGGCGGGCGCGATGACGATCGATCAGCACGATGCCGAGGCTGGGAAATACTCCCAGCAATTGAGCCAGGGGTTTCAGGTGGAAATGGCGATTCACGAGAAGTTGCGTGCCGGTCAGTTGCGCAGGCAGATCGTACTCGCGCCAGAAGTTCTGCGCCGAGCAGGCGAAGACAGCCTTGGCATGGGCGCCATTGCCGCGCAAATCCTGCGAGAGGCGGACGATGCGATCGAGATCGGCGCGGGCCGACTCGAACTTGTCTTTATGGTTGCTGCTGCTCTTGCTTCTGCTTTCCAACTGGCGCATGGCTTCGCGCGCCAGATCCTTGGTAAGGATCGCCTCTTCCTTGTGGGCCTTGTTGCGAGGCGGAGTGGGCTGAAAGTAGAAGCTGAGAGCGCAGGCTGACTGATCTTCAAATTCTGCCAGTTCGTGGATTTGTTCCCGAGTAATCATTCGGTGATCCCAGTCCTTTCTTCAAAGAAGTGGAAAGGCGATTTATGCGGTGCTTGCGAACCTTCCCTTGAATTGCCGGACGAGGCGGGGCGATTTGCGTAGGTGCTCGCGAGCCGTTGCAATGGAGATCAACACACGGTCGGGCGAGGCGCCGGTGATGGCGGAGATTTCGTCGACCCCGAAACCTTCGAGGGCGTGCAGGATGAAAGCTTCGCGATGGGCCGGACTGACGTCGTGCAGAGCGGAAGCGATTAAGCGCATCATTTCATCGGAGCCGACGATCTGCTCGGGCGTGGCCACGCGGTCGTCGGCGATGATGTTCTCCTCGGTGATGGCTTCGTCGGGCTGATGGAACTGGAGTCCGGGCTCATCGCTGCCCTTGACGTTCTGCTTGCGAGCGGAGTCTCCAAGGTGCACTGCGCCGCCGTTGCTTCCATCCGGACGGGAGAGTTCATCAAGGGCCGTCATCGCCAAGCGGTAGAGCCAGGGTTCGAGCGCCAGGCGCTCCGGTTTTTCGTGACCTTCGCCGAGCGCGGCGGCGATGGTTTCGTCAATCACTTCCTCTTTCGTGATCGAATCCGGCGCAACCAGGTCGGAGGTTTCACGGAAATAGATTTCGCGTTCGACAAAACGCTCGAGGCGGGAGAGATTCACGTTGACGTAAGAGCGCACGTCCTCGGCAGAGACCACCGGGGGAAAGACCGCGGCCAGCGTCTGTTCGAAGGGCACGGAATGGCTGCGCCGCGCTGAGGCTTCGTTCTGCCGTCGCGGCCACTTGTGGGAAGAGCGCAGCAGGTCTTTGTGTTTATTGACCTGTTGTAACAGGTCTTCGAACGCACTCTTCACTGCGGCCGCGGCGGTTGAGGCTTTGGCCTGAACTGCCATCTGTCCGGAGGGCAAGCGCAAGTTGAGGGAGACGCAGGTTCCTTCGCGCGTGGAAATCTCCTCGACCATGCCTTTCAAGTGAACGAGCTCGGGGCGGAAGACCTGCAGGCGCTTTCGCAGTTTTTCGACTTGATGTTGGATGTCTTTTTCTACGGCGGGAGTTTTATGAAGACGATAACTGACGTGGACGTTCATGAGCACCTCAAGCTTGCCAAACGGCGACGCGCAAACCAGTGCCTTCTTGGCCGATTGTACACCCGCATGAGGGAAGTCAACTCCGCAGATTCTTGAATCAGACTTATTTACACTTCGCTGCAGTGCCAGATATGATCCGGGAACTATGAAACGAGCAAGACTTCTGTGCCTCGCGTCTCTGATGGCTTCGGCCTGGGCTCAGGCTCCGGCGTCGAAGGAAGTCGAAGCTGTCTATCCTGAGGCGCACGCGCTGTATTTGGATATTCATCAGAACCCCGAACTCTCTTCGCATGAAACCCAAACGGCGGCGAAGCTGGCCGGCAGGTTGCGAGGCCTGGGCTATGAGGTGACGGAACACGTCGGAGGCACCGGGATTGTTGCCATCATGAAGAATGGCGCGGGACCGACGGTGATGCTTCGCACAGAACTGGACGCGCTGCCGGTGGAAGAGAAGACCGGGCTGGCGTACGCGAGTAAAGTTCGCACCAAGGATGATGCCGGGCGCGATGTTCCGGTGATGCACGCCTGCGGACACGACCTGCACATGGCTTCGATTCTAGGCACGGCCGCGGTTATGGCGCATAGCAAAGGCACATGGCACGGGACGCTGATGCTGATCGGCCAGCCTGCCGAGGAAACGATTGGCGGCGCTAAGGGCATGCTCGACGACGGCTTGCTTACGCGCTTTCCAAAGCCTGACGTGGCCGTGGCGCTGCATGTCGGCAACACCCTGCCGGCGGGGATGGTTGGCATCACTCCGGGAGTACTCAATACGAATGCTGACTCGCTGCGGATTACGATTTATGGCAAAGGCGGGCATGGTTCAGCGCCAAATACGGCGATCGATCCCATTGTGATCGCGGCTCGAACGATTTTGGCGCTTCAGACCATTGCTTCGCGGGAAGTGAAGCCGGGAGAAATGGCGGTGGTCACCGTGGGATACATTCAGGCCGGGACGAAGAACAACATTATTCCTGATCAGGCAGAGCTAGGGCTGACCATTCGCACGCGGAAAGCGGACGTGCGCAAGCAGGTGCTGGCGGCCATTGCCCGGATTACCAAGGCCGAGGCCGAAGCGGCGGGCGCTCCGCGTGCGCCTGCGATTGAACAGTACGAAGCGACGGACCTGGTGTACAACGATCCTGCTTTGGCCGAGCGGCTCCGCGGAACGCTCGAAGCGGCGCTGGGCAAAGGGAATGTTGTTACGGAAGAGCCGCACACGGCGTCGGAGGATTTTTCTTACTTCGTGGAACAGGGCATTCCGGGTTTCTACTTCGGTCTGGGCGGAGCGGATCCGCAGAAGTTTGCTGAAGCCAAGGCTGCGGGAACCCTGCTGCCCTCGAATCACTCTTCGCTTTTTGCACCGGATGTGGATCCGGCACTGCGGACTGGGATTACGGCGGAGGTTGCGGTGCTGAGGAATCTGCTGAAGTGAGCACAGTCGCTATCCGAGTGATAGGTGTTGAAGCGCGCCGCGATTACCGGCGCTTTAGAGCTTCGAGTTCTTCGAGGGTTCTTGGCCAGTCTGAGCCCAGAAGCCGGGATAGACTCCGGTCGGCTAGAACTTTGCCGCCGGTCTGGCAGCGGGCACAGTAGTTGGTTTCTTTGTCGGCGTAGCGAATCCGCAAGACTTTGTCGCCGCATCTTGGACATGGTTCGCCGTAGCGGCCGTGAACTGCCATGCCCTTGCGAAAGGCGGTGACCTTTTCGGGGAAGGCGGCGGTTGCTTCGGCGCGGAGCCGGCCTATCCACAATTCAAGAGTGTGACGCGTGGCGGCATGTAGTCGCTCCCATTCTTCCGGCTTCAGTTTTTGGGTGAGGGTGAGCGGGGAGAGTTGTGCCGCATGCAGGATTTCGTCGGAATACGCGTTGCCGATGCCGCTCAACAGACGCGGATCGGTAAGGGCACGTTTTAGTGTGTGATTTTCGGCGGTTAGCGCCGCGCGAAACGCATCGAGATCGCTGGAGAAGACGTCGATGCCTCCGGCGTCGAAGGCACGCAATGCCTCTTCACCGACCACAACGTGCAAAGAAGCGCGTCGCTTGGAGCCGGCTTCGGTAAGAACCAGCGAGCCGTTGGGAAAGTCGAACGCCGCGAGAGTCTGGCGTCCCCCAAGCTTTGCCTCTGGCGCGCGCCAGTGCAGGCGGCCGGCAATCATCAGGTGAAGCACTAACCAAAGATCATTCTCCACGCCAATTGCGATGCGCTTGCCTATGCGCCGCAGTTCGCGAACGATGCGACCTTCCACAGCCGTGACGGGCGGTTGCGCGGTCCGCAGGAGAAAGGCGCTCTGTACGCGTACACGTTCGAGTGGCTGACCGACTATTCGTGGCTCCAGTGCGGTGATATAGGCTGCGATGTCGGGCAGTTCTGGCATTCTGGAGGTCTGCGTTACTTATTGCGATGGCGTCTGGTTCGAATCCGCGGCGCC
>Ga0210391_10003486_pt1 | contig 13310 bp, 10 predicted proteins | sample IncBWC12OmetaG_FD_160573 | JGI IMG/M metagenome (GOLD analysis project Ga0210391, IMG submission 160573) | Forest soil microbial communities from Barre Woods Harvard Forest LTER site, Petersham, Massachusetts, United States - Inc-BW-C-12-O ... | reverse complement strand
GCGACGCAACCTCGCGGCGGTATTGATCCTGGTGTTGCCGATTCTTCCGGGTCATGCCGACGCACGCTGCAGCCGCACGCTCACGGATTCCATCATCAGAGCGGAGCGCCTGGTGGACTCACTGCGTCCGGAGAAGGGCGGACAGGCCCGGGTGTTTGCCTACGATGGCAGTGAGTATACGGCTGGGGAGGCGCTGTGGATGAAAGGCAAGCTGCGCGCGGTTCTGGCCGAATGCAACCGCGACGATGAAACCCATGCACTGCCTGAACTGACCGAAGTCCTGACTCTGGTTCGCGCGCATCATCGCTGAGCGGCGCGCCGCGGAGGGGCTAGCTCCACGGCGCGACTGGTTCGGCAACCGTTGCTCTCAACTCGAAGCGCGCTGATGCGAGCGCAGCAGATCCTGGATTGCAGCCAGCGTGGCCGATGCTTCGGCCTGGCTCTCCGATGTGGACTGGCTGCAGAGCCGCTCGACCTTGCGCAATTGTCCCTGCATCCACAGGGCCTGGCCGGCCGTGAATTCGGAACCATCGCTGGCGAAGACGCGGGCCTGTCCGCTCTTCTCCGGGCGAAGGTTGTCGACAATCTGCGAGCACTGTCGGACTTGCTGCATGAAGATGGGATCACAGCCGGATGCCGCAAATGCAGGTCCGACACTTGCGACAGCCGCTACTGCGAGTATGGCGATTCTGGACAACATGATTTTCTCCATAGGAATCTGATCTCACGGTGTTCGTCGTTCGACGACGTGGCGCTAGCCTCTGCTTCAGCGCTTTTGCCGCCAAGACCGATTTCCGTAAAAAAAAGCCGCGCATGCGCCGCGCGGGTTTTTCTGAATGGTTTCTTAATGCTTTCTGCATTTCAGGCAGCCGACATTTCAGGCAGCCGACATTTCCGGAAGCAGACATTTGTCGCATTGATCGCGGCCTTTTTATAACGGACTTCTTACGTGGATTTCGTTAGCGTCTGCTCAGGTCGCAGCGCTTGGGGATTGACCATGTCCGAATCAGCATCACAGATAGTCGAAGATCCGCAGCGTCACGCGTGGCCGCGTAACAGGCAGCTGCGCGTGCTGGGAATCATCGCAGGGGCAATGCTGGTGGTTGTCGCAGCGGTGCGCCTGGGTCGTGGGATGTCGGCGACTCCACCGGCCATCGCCGATGTACCACCGCCTGCTGGAACCTTTCGACCCACTGAAGCCCAATTGAAGACGCTTTCCGTTGCGGCGGTGGCCAGCGGCGACTTCCAGAGCATCGAGGTCACCGATGGCAGCATCGCCTTGAATGGCGATCTCACCACTCCGGTGTATTCGCCGTTTTCCGGGCGCGTCACGCGCGTGGTGGCAAAACCAGGAGACGTCCTGACCCGCGGTGCGCCGTTGGCGACCATAGATGCCGCCGAATTCGTGCAGGCGCAGAATGACCTGATCGCAGCCGTGGCCCAGAGCAGGCTCGCCAGGGCCAATGAGGCGCGCAAGCGCGGCCTGTATGAAGCCAAGGGCGGCAGCCTGCAGGACTGGCAACAGGCGCAGGCGGACCTGGCCACGGCTGAAGTGGCGCTCAAGGCGGTCCGCAATCGGCTGCGGATACTCGGCAAGTCAGACTCCCAGATCGACGCGCTGGAGACCAGCGATCGCATGGATGCCAACGCCACGCTGGAGGCGCCGATCAGTGGTGTGGTCGTCGACCGACAGGTCGGCCCCGGACAGTACGTGCAGTCCGGCGCCGGGACGCCGCTGTTCACGCTGGCGGATGTCTCCAGCGTCTGGTTGGTCGCCAACGTGCGCGAGGAGGATGCGCCGCTGATCCGCAAAGGGCAGGCGGTGGAAGTGAACGTGAGTGCCTTTCCGGCCAAGGTCTTCAAGGCGCGCGTGACCTACGTCGCCGCCCAGGTGGATCCGAATACCCATCGTCTGCCGGTTCGCGCCGAGATCCCGAATCCGGATGGGGCCTTGAAGCCGGAGATGTTCGCGACCTTCCGCATCATCACCAGCGCCGGCACGCCGTCCCCGTCGGTTCCCGAATCGGCCGTCGTCTACGATGGCACCGACGCGCATGTATGGGTGGTGCAGGGCAGTGGCCAGGATCAGGTCATCGGCCTGCGCACGATCAAAGTGGGACGCACTGACACCGGAGGCGTGCAGGTGCTCGATGGACTGAAGCTCGGTGAGCGGGTGGTGACCCGCGGAAGTCTGTTCATTGACCGGGCCGTGACCGGCGACTGAGCATGAATGCGATTGTCAGTTTCGCGCTGAGGCAGCGCGTGCTCGTGGTTGCGTTGCTGGCTTTGACGCTGATGGCCGGCATCGCCAGCTTCATGCAGCTGAATATCGAGGCCTATCCGGATCCGGTGCCGCCGCTGGTGGATATTGTCACGCAGAGCACGGGACAGTCGGCGGAGGAAATCGAGCGCTACATCACGATTCCCATCGAGATCCAGATGGCAGGTATTCCCAACGTACAGGCCATCCGTACCATCTCACTGTTCGGACTGTCCGACGTGAAGATCCAGTTCACCTATGACTTCACCTACGAGCAGGCGGAGCAGTGGGTAGTCAATCGCCTCGCGCAGCTGAGCGCACTGCCGAACAATGCCCAGCCGCAGATCTCCCCTACCAGTCCGATTGGCGAGATCTTCCGCTACCAGGTGAAGGGTCCGCCGGGCTACTCGGTCACCGATCTGAAGACCCTCGAAGACTGGGTGCTCGAGCGGCGCTTCAAGGCGGTTCCGGGCGTCATCGATGTCACCGGCTGGGGTGGCAAGACCAAGACCTACGAAATTGCCATCAACCAGGGCCGCCTAGTGCACTACGGGCTGTCATTGCCGCAGGTACTGCAGGCGATCGGCAATGCCAACATCAACGTCGGCGGACAGACCGTCAACATTGGACCACAGGCCACCGTGGTCCGGGGCGTTGGTCTGATCCACTCCGTGGATGATGTACGGCACACGCTGTTGACCAGCAATCAAGGCGTCCCGATCTACCTGTCTGATGTCGCCGAAGTGCAGATCGGTCACCAGCCCAGGCTGGGCATCGCCGGGCACCAGGCTGATGATGACATCGTCCAGGGCATCGTCCTGATGCGGCGCGGTGCGCAGAGCATTCCGACCATCAAACGCGTGGAAGCCGAGGTCAACCGAATCAACACGCAGGGGATCCTTCCGCCGGGCGTACGCATCGAGCGGATCTATGATCGCAGTGATCTGATCCAGGTCACAACCCATACCGTTCTGCACAACATGATCGCGGGTGTGGTGTTGATTTTCATGCTCCAGTGGCTGTTCCTTGGAGATCTGCGCAGCGCCTTCATCGTATCCATGACCATTCCATTCGCGCTCTCATTTGCGATCGGGCTGATGGTGGTGCGGGGTGAATCGGCCAATCTGCTGTCGGTCGGCGCCATCGACTTCGGGCTGGTCGTGGATGCCACGGTCATCATGGTGGAGAACATCTTCCGGCACCTGGGTCATGCGAGTGCGCGCCGTGGACTGGGAGCCACGGCACTTGATCGGATCAGGGTTCCCAGTGGCTTTCGCGGCAAGACGGCCGTGATCGCCTCGGCGGCGGCGGAGGTCAGTCAGTCCATCTTCTTTGCCGCGGCGATCATCATCGCAGGCTTCGTGCCGCTGTTCACCATGTCAGGCATCGAAGGCCACATCTTCGGGCCGATGGCGAAGACCTACGGTTACGCCATCGCTGGCGGCCTGCTGGCAACCTTCACCGTCGCGCCCGCCTTGAGTTCGCTGCTGTTCCCCGAGCGCGTCAACGAGAAGGAGACCGTGGTCATCCGCTGGCTGCGCAAGGTCTACGACCCAGTGCTGGATTTCGTGATCGCCAATCGGATCCTGACCTTTGGCGGAACCGCGCTGCTGGCAGCCGTGACGCTGATTGCCGTGCATTCACTGGGACTGGAATTCCTGCCGAAGCTCGAGGAGGGCAACATGTGGATTCGCGCCACATTCCCGACTTCGATCTCTTTGGAGGAAGCCAATGGCTATGTCAACCAGATGCGCAACATCATCGGCGGCTATCCGGAGGTGCAGACCGTGGTCTCGCAACACGGCCGACCGGATGATGGCACCGACGCCACCGGCTTCTTCAACGCCGAATTCTTTGTCCCGTTGAAGCCGTTCAATACCTGGCCGAGCGGTATCGACAAGGAAAAGCTGACGCAGCAGATGACCACGCGGCTGGGCGAGCAGTTCCCTGGCGTCGATTTCAATTTCTCGCAATACATCGAAGACAACGTGGAAGAGGCGGCATCGGGGGTCAAGGGCGAGAATTCAGTGAAGGTATTCGGCGGTGACCTGGAGGTGCTCGAGAGTACGGCCAACAAAATCGCAGCGGTCATGGCGACCGTGCCGGGCATCACGGACCTGGCGGTGCTGAGGTCGCTGGGGCAGCCCACCATCAGGATCGATGTCGACCGGCAGCGCGCCGCCCGTTACAGCCTGGCACCCGGGGACGTGAATGCCGTGGTCCAGGCCGCAATCGGGGGTCAAAGCCCCGGTGATGTCTACGAGGATGGCAGCGATCGGCATTTCCCCATGGTGGTGCGCCTGGCCGCACCCTATCGGCAGAGCCTGGATGCCATCGAGAGAATTCCCATCCTGGTACCGAATCCCTCCGGCACCGGGGATGTATCGGTACCCCTTGAGGATGTGGCGAACGTCCATCTGACATCCGGGGCTTCATTCATCTACCGCGAACAGCAGGAGCGCTATGTGCCCATCAAGTTCAGCGTCCGCGGTCGCGATCTGGGCGGCGCCGTGCTCGAAGCGCAGCAGAAGATCGCCTCCCAGGTCGCCATACCCGGGGGCTATCACCTGGATTGGGTCGGGGAATTCGGCAACCTGCAGGAGGCCATCAGCCGCCTGGAGGTGGTCGTACCGCTGGCCATCGTGTTGATCTGTCTGCTGCTGTTCATCAACTTCGGCAATCTGGTGGATGTGCTGCTGGCAGCCAGCGTCATCCCGATGGCGTTGACCGGCGGCATCTTTGCCCTGTTTGTGACCGGGACGCCGTTCAGCGTCTCCGCCGCCATCGGCTTCGTCGCGCTGTTCGGAATTGCCGCGATGGACGGCATTCTCATGATCTCCTACTACAATCTGAGTCTGCAGTCAGGCATGGAGCAGGTTCCGGCCATCCTGCACACCTGTCGTACGCAGCTGCGGCCGGTCATGATGACCTGCATCGTGGCCTGCGTGGGTCTGCTGCCCGCTGCGCTGTCCAGCGGCATCGGCTCGCAGGTGCAGAAGCCGCTGGCGCTGGTGGTGGTGGGCGGAATGCTGCTGGCCCCGGTGCTGATCATGTTGGTTCTGCCGGTTCTGATCCTGGCATTTTCGCGCCAGCAGGCCCCGGCACCGGAGCCCGCGCGTGCGTAAAGTCAGTTACTTGGCGGTTGGGTTGGCATTGGGCGCTTTGTGCTCGTGCGCAGTCGGACCGGATTTCAGGAAGCCCGCAGCCCCCGCCGTGAGCGCCTACCTGCCCGAGCCGGTCCCGGAGCAGACGGTGGCAGTGGATGGCCCGGTGGGTTCAGCGCAGCATTTCCTGGCCGGCCAGGATCTCCAGCAGAACTGGTGGCAGGAGTTCCAATCCCCGCAACTGGACGCGCTGGTGGCCGAGGCGCTCAAGGCTAATCCTGATGTGAGTGCGGCGCAGGCCTCCTTGCGCGAAGCACTCGAGGCGGCAGCCGCCCAGCGCGGCAACTACTGGCCGCAGGTCCAGGCGGGTTTTGCCGCCAGCCGCCAGCATAACGCCGTGGGCGTGCTGTCACCGACCCTGGGCTCCGGTGAAGCGCTGTTCAATCTTTATACCCCGCAGGTGACAGTCTCGTTCGTGCCCGATCTGTTTGGCGGCAACCGCCGGCAGGTGGAGTCGCTGCTGGCCAGCGCGGATGCCGCACGCTATGAGCTGGATGCAACCTATCTGACCTTGATCAACAACGTGATTGCCGCCACGGTGCAGATGGCCGGATTGCAGGAACAGTTGCGTCAGACCGAGCGCATCGTGGCCCTTGATGCCGAAGCATTGGCGGTGCTGAGGCATTCACTGTCGCTGGGTGCCGTTGCGGAAGCAGATGTCGCCACCCAGGAGACCGCACTGGCCCAGGCCGAGGCGACCGTGCCGCCGTTGCGTCACCAGATCGAGGTGCAGCGCCACCAGCTGGCGATGCTGACCGGGCATCTGCCGGCGGATGCACCAGTGCTGAAATTCGAACTCTCGGATCTGCAACTGCCGACCCGGATCCCTCTGGGAGTGCCCTCGCGTCTGGTTGAGCGGCGCCCGGACGTGCAGGCCGCCGAGGCGCAACTGCATGCCGCCACCGCGCAGGTCGGGGTCGCCGTGGCCAACATGCTGCCACAACTTACGATCACCGCAGGTGACGGCAGTGTCGCCACGCTGATGTCGGACCTGTTCAGGTCCGGTACCGGATTCTGGAGTGCCGGGGCGAGCCTCACTCAGACACTGTTCGCCGGCGGCAGCCTGCTGCACAAGAAACGCGGCGCCGAGGCGGCGTTGGACGCGGCCGGAGCCGCGTATCGGTCCACCGTCCTGCAGGCGTTTCAGAATGTCGCGGACGCACTGCATGCCCTGAGCACCGATGCGACGGTGCTGGAAGCGAGCGCCAGGGCGGCCCACGCCGCGGAGAACAGTTACAACATCGCGCGCCGGCAGCTGGAGCTGGGTTCGGTCAACTACCTTTACATGGTGCTCGCCGAGCAGAATTACCTGCAGGCCCAGATTGCCCTGGTCGTAGCCCAGACCAACCGCCTGGCCGACACGGCCGCGCTGTTCCAGGCCCTCGGTGGCGGGCCCGTTCCCGCCCGGCAGCGCTGAGCGGCCGCACAGGAGCCCGCCGGCTTTTTTATTCACGACGTTTTTATACCCGGATCGCTAGCCTCTAGGCATGAGCAAAGCTGCGAGGAAACGGGAAAGCCTGATCTGGACCGAGCGTGGCAAATTGCGCCTGACCGCGGCACTGACGGTGCTGCTCGCCGCCCATCTGCTCACCACCTTATTGGTGGTCCAACTTGTGGCCCGCGCCGACACGGTGGCCGTTACCCGCCAGGCGGCGCGCATTGGGGATTTTGCCGGCCCATTGCTGGCCGCCCAAGTAAACGAGGCTCGTCAATAATGCGAAATCAACCGGTGCGTGTATGGCTCGCGGATGACGACTGCTCGATCCGTTGGGTGCTGGAGCGTGCCCTGAAGATCGACGGCATGACACCGACCACCTTCAATGGCGCCGAAGGGGCGCTCGCCGCACTGCGTACGCAGGTTCCCGACGTACTGATGGCGGACGTGCGCATGCCGGGAGAGCCTGGTTGGGATCTGTTGCGCAGGATCCATGACACGCGCCCGCAGCTTCCGGTCATTGTGATGACCGCCTACTCGGACATCACCAGTGCCGTTTCGGCGTATGAGTGCGGCGCGTTCGAGTACCTGCCCAAACCCTTTGACATTCACCACGCCGTTGACCTGGTGAAGCGGGCCGCCACGACGCATGTCCTCGGCACTGTGCCGGCGCAGGCAGCGCCGGGCATGTCCGGATTCCTGGGGCGCGCTCCGGCCATGCAGCAGGTATTCCGCGCCATCGGTCGCCTGTCGCGCACCAGCATGACCGTGCTCATTACCGGTGAATCCGGCACCGGCAAGGAACTGGCCGCCCGCGCGCTGCACGAACACAGTCCTCGCGCCGGGCGCCCGTTCGTGGCGATCAACACCTCCGCCATACCTTCGGGACTCATGGAGGCCGAACTGTTCGGGCACGAAAAGGGGGCGTTCACGGGCGCGGACAGCCTGCGTCGCGGTCGCTTCGAGCAGGCTGACGGGGGTTGCCTGTTCCTGGATGAGATCGGGGATATGTCGCTGCCCATGCAGACGCGCCTGCTGCGGGTGCTGGCCGATGGGGAGTTCTATCGCGTCGGCGGCCAGATTCCCGTCAAGGTGGATGTGCGGGTCATTGCCGCGACCCACCAGCCGCTGGAGGACCAGGTCCGCAGCGGCAAGTTCCGCGAAGATCTGTTCCATCGGCTCAATGTCATGCGCATGGACCTGCCGCCATTGCGCGCACGCCGCGAGGACATTCCGGAGCTGATGGATCACTACATGCGAGTTGCGGCCCAGGAGCTCGGAACCGCCTCCAAGTGCCTGGATGCTCAGACCCGCATCTTGCTGGCCGACTACAGCTGGCCGGGCAATGTCCGGGAGCTTGCAAATCTGTGCCGCCGGCTGACCGCGCTGGCGCCCGCCAGCGAAGTCACAGCGCAGGACCTGCCGCCGGATTTGCGGCTGGCGCTGGAACTGTCGCCCGGAAAGCATCCCTGGGTGAGTGCACTGGAATTGTGGGGCCAGCAGCAGGCGCACGACGGGGCCGCACGCTTGATGGATCAGGCAGTTCCACTTCTGGAAAAGGCGCTCATCGGCATCGCCATGCAGCGCACCCTGGGCAAGAAACTGGGTGCCGCGAAACTCCTTGGCTGGGGCCGCAACACGCTGACCCGCAAGATGCAGGAGCTGGACATTTATGATGAGTATGAGGCGGGTTGACCGCGGCATTGCGTGGTGGGGCCTGATGCTGTGCATCGTGGGTGGCGCCAGTGCCTGGGGCGATGTGCCGCATCGGCTGCACCGGACGCCCTCGATGCCGCTGCCCACCCGGGTGACGCGCCATGCCTATGCTCCCGCCGCAGTGGGGAGCAGGGCTGTATACGATGCGCGCAAGGGGCCTGCCATAGGCGGCCCGCCGGTGCGCCGGCCCGGGACCCTCGCGCGCGCGCGCTGAGGGTTAGTCAGATCCGCGGGTAGCCCGCGGCGCCCGCCACCGGCTGACCTCGCGTTCGAACTCCCGCAGTTGCTGCAGGTCCGGTTCCTGCCGCCCAAAGCGCAGCCGGGTGTAAAGCGCCAGCAGTTCACGGGCCTGGGTGGCCCACTCGGACCCCACCGGAATGGTGGCCGCGTAGGCCAGCGATCCCTGGTGTGGCTGGCGCGCCAGCCCCTGGCGCGCCAGCCGCGCGCACAGTCGCAGATAGGCGCGTGCCAGGCGATCCGGGCCGCGGGCCGCGCGGACCCGGCTGAACTGCCAGCCCATCACCATCAGCCACAGGGTCAACGCAGCCGCGAGCAGCCAGCCCAGCTGCTGCCAGCCCGGATCACCAAAGCCCAATCGCTCCAGCAGGCGCAGCTGTGAGCCGTAGTTGTAGGCGAGCACCTGGGTGCTCCACCAGGCATTGAGTGCGTCCCAGGCCTGGTGACCCTGCTGCAGCCAGGAGAACTCATGCAGCAGCCGCTCCGGCACCGATCCGGCCTCGGGCAGCAGGTCCAGGAGGCCGCGACGCAGGCGCTCGGGTGCCACCACGGCAGTGGGATCGACGCGTACCCAGCCGCGCTCCTCCTCCCATACTTCCACCCAGGCGTGGGCATCCGAACGCCGGATCAGGAAGTAGCCGCCGATGGGGTTCCACTCCCCGCCCTGGTAGCCGGTCACGACGCGCGCCGGCACGCCACCGGCGCGCATGAGCATGGCGAATGCCGAGGCGAAGTGGCCGCAGAAACCGCGCCGGGTGTTGAACAGGAAGTCATCCACCGAGTTCAGGTCCAGGAGCGGTGGCGTCAGGGTGTATTCGAAATGACCGTCGCGGAACAGGGCCACGACGCTGGCCACGTAGGCCGGTACATCCGGTGCGGCCGCGCGCAGGCGTCGCGCCAGGGCCTGGCTGCGCGGGTTGCGTCCTTCCGGCAGCGCTGTATCGAATCGCTGCGCGAGGCGCGACAGGGGCTCGCGCGAGCGGGTGCTGGTGTAGGAGATCGCCGCGTAGCTCACCGCATCATGGACCGGTCGATAGGCCTCCAGCTGCCGGTCCGGTGTGATGGCGGTGCCGGGCGCTGTGGCGCTCTGCACGGTATCCAGTGCCGGCCACCAGCGCGTCGAGTCCGGCTCTAGCCTGATCTGGTAGTGATAGCCCGGACCCAGGTACTGCAAGGTCTCGGCCCGGTAGGCGCCGTGCGCGCGTGTCCAGGTGTAGCCATCGAAGTCATGCAGCACCGGTCCGCGCCAGTAACGCTCCTGGGGTGGTGGCGGCGCGGCGCTGAACCAGACGCGAAACACCGGATCGACCGAATTGCCCAGTTCGGAGATGCTCCCCGGACTCATGGTGTCCGACAGGCCGGTCTGCGCCTGTCCGGAAGCGCCCATGGACCAGAACGCGCCCGCCAGGCGCGGGAACAGCGCGAACAGCAGCAGCGCCAGAGGCAAGGCGAGCATGAGGCTGCGCAGACTGAGCCGCCCCGCCTGCGGCGAGGTGATGGGCGCGTGCGGATGGGCGGCGAACAGCAACGCCGTGCAGCACGCCCAGGCCTGCAGCAGGTACAGGGGCGTGCGCAGCAGTTCCTGCGAGGCCAGGCAGGCGGCGATGAGCAGGTAGAAGCTGACACCCACCACAATGAGGCGGTCGCGCCGCGACACCGCCTCCAGCAGCTTGATGGCGCCCATCAGCACCAGCAGCGCCGAGCCCGCGTTCAACCCGTTGAGGGTGTGAAACATGGCCAGCACCGTGCCGGTGAGCGCCAGAGTGAGCAGCACCTTGAACAACTGTCCGGGCAGGCGCGCACGGCCATGCGCGGCGGCCAGCGCCCAGGCGGCACCGCCGCCGGCCAAAGCGATCACCCACAGGGGCACCTGGCCCAGGTGCAGCAGCGCGCCACCGACATAGGCGCCGAGCATCCAGTGGGTGGCGCGCTTCGGGCCTGGCGCGTATTCATGCACGGGCGGGTGCCTCGCTGCCGAACCGGGCGAGCGCGCGCAGGCAGCGCTGGCGATGCACCTGGCCCTGGTCCAGGTCGATGAAGCTGTGCGGCAGCTGCAGCCCGAAGCGCTCGCCATCGGCCGCGCACAACAGGATCCAGCGCGCAAGCTGTGACAGGCGTTGCTCGGTATCCAGGCCCGCGAGCGCCGCGAAGTCAAACAGGCGCTCCGAGCCGCCGCTGGCGGTGTACTCCTTGACCAGCAGCGGGGCACCGCGCGCATAGGCCTTCCAGGCCACCTGACGCGGGGAGTCCCCGTCACGAAAGGCGCGCAGCGTGGCCCATTCATCCGCCTCGGCGGACTCGCGCGGTGCGCCGCCGCTGCGCTCACCGGCGCATTGCGGCAGCGGCCGGTGCCCCTCGGGGTGCGGATACACGATCACGTCATGCGTCACGTGCATCCAGGTCCAGGCGCGAAACAGTCCGAAGGGCCAGCTGCTCGCCAATCGCAGCCGTTCAACGGGCATCAGGCCACGCCGCGGGGTGGCGAGCTGCAGCGTCATCAACGCCTCGCCATTGGCCGGGGCGGTGCACATCGTCGGCGCCACGCCGGTGCCATCCAGTTCAAGGGCCACACGCGGCTGCGCGGTAGTGTTGGTCAGCCGCAGTTGCAGCGTGGCCTGACGGCCCGCGAAGCTGTCCTGCGAGGACAGTTCGGTCACGTTCAATCCCAGAAGATTGCGATGACAGCCATGCATGGCCACCAGCCCCAGGGCGGCCAGCAGAAAGGTCACCAGCAGCGCCATGCTGTTGGCATAGTTCAGGCCGGCAATGAGCATCAGCAGCAACAGCGCGCCGAAGGCGATGCCGGTGCGCGTGGGCAGGATGTAGAGGCGACGGCGGTGCAGGCTGATCGGCAGCTGATCCGTGCCCTGCCGGCGTCGGATCCAGGCGGCCATCCGACGTTGCATGAAGGCGCGCATCGCAGAGCTCCGGGTCAGACCGGAACGGGCACTGCGCGGATCAGTTCCTGGGCCACATCCGCATCGCCACGGCTGGCCTCGCGCGGCTCGAGGCGGTGCGCGACCACCGCTGGCAGCACCGCCTGGACATCCTCCGGCAGCGTCGTATCGCGTCCGGCGATGAAGGCGTGTGCCTGCGCCGCATGCACCAGCCCCAGTGCGGCGCGCGGCGACAGTCCCAGTTTCAGGTCGGTGCGGGTGCGGGTGTGTTCCACCAGGCGCTGTACATAGTCGAGCAGGGGTTCGGAACGGTGCACCTGGCGCACGGCCTGCTGCATGTTGAGAATCGTCGCCGGATCCAGGGCCGGTGGCATCTGCAGCAGCTGCGCGCGTGGCTCATCTCCTTGCAGCAGGCGTCGCTCGGAGGCTGCATCCGGGTAGCCCAGGCTGACGCGCATCAGGAAGCGATCCAGCTGCGATTCAGGCAGGGCGAAGGTGCCCAGCTGCTCGTGCGGATTCTGGGTGGCGACGACAAAGAAGGGTTCGGGCAATTGAAAGGTCGTCAGATCCACGCTCACCTGACGTTCCTCCATCGCCTCCAGCAACGCGCTTTGAGTACGGGGACTGGCGCGGTTGACCTCATCGGCCAGCAGCAGCTGGGTGAAGAGCGGTCCGCGCTTGAAATGAAACTGCTGCGTGGCCCGATCGAACACCGAGACCCCGATGATGTCGGCCGGCAGCAGATCGCTGGTGAACTGCACGCGCTGCCAGGCCAGGCCGAGGATATGCGCCAGGGCGTGCGCGAGGGTGGTCTTGCCCACTCCGGGCACATCCTCGATCAGGAGATGACCGCGGGCCAGCAGGCAGGCCAGGCACAATCGCACCTGCGAGGGCTTGCCCAGGATGATGCGCTCCACGGCGGCCAGGGCCCGCAGCACACCCTGGCTCTGTTCGGGAGTTGCTGTCATGGGCTGAGCTTGCGCATGTCATCAAGCTGCGCCAGCAAAGCGGCCACGCTACGCTCCTGCTCGGCCAGGCGTTCGCGCTCGGCCTGAACGACCGCCTCGGGCGCATTGCGCACAAAAGTGTCGCTCGCCAGTTTCGCACGCGTCTTGGTGAGGTCCTGCTGGGCCTTGGCCAGGCGTTTCGTCAGCCGCTCGATCTCCGCTGCCACATCGATGAGGCCGGCCATGGGAACCAGAATACTCACTGCACCCAGCAACGCGGTGGCCGATTGCGGCGCCTCCTGTCCGGACTGCAAGCGCTCGACGCCCGAAAGACCCGCCAGGTGCTCCAACGAGGCCCGATTGCGCAGCGCGCGCTGCCACTCGGCAGCACCGGCGCCGCGCAGCAGTACGGGTATGCGGCGCGACGGGGCGATGTTCATCTCGCCGCGAATCTGGCGCACGGCGAGCACGAACTGCTGCACCCAGCGGATGTCCTGTTCGGCCTCATCATCGGCCGGATAGTCGCTGGCCAGAGGATAGGGCGCTACCATCACCGTGGGGCCGGCCCGGCCGGCCAGCGGCGCGACCTTCTGCCAGATCTCCTCGGTGATGAAGGGCATCAGCGGATGCAGCGCACGCTGCAGGGCCGCGAGC
>Ga0210391_10003485_pt1 | contig 13310 bp, 11 predicted proteins | sample IncBWC12OmetaG_FD_160573 | JGI IMG/M metagenome (GOLD analysis project Ga0210391, IMG submission 160573) | Forest soil microbial communities from Barre Woods Harvard Forest LTER site, Petersham, Massachusetts, United States - Inc-BW-C-12-O ... | reverse complement strand
TGCATCGGTGTGCGAGACGCGCGGCTGATAAGCCATGTACGCGGAAAGGCTCTCGGCAGTCGCGAGGCCCGGTCGCTCGCCGATCAGCAGTATCGCGACGCGAGGATTCAAGATCTGGCCGATCTCGTTGAGGATACCGACGCGGCAATGTCGCACGAGGAACGTGCGGCCCACCGCCCATCCGCACTTGGCCGCGCCTTCGTGCAACAGCGGCAGGAGCGCCGGCACCTGCGCGATTACGGCAGGAACGGACAGGCCGTCACCGATGACGATTTGTAGATTTTGTTCCGCTAGGCAGCCTTCCTTGATTTTTGCGCGCGACTCGTCGTCGAAGAATCGCCCGAGGTCTGGGCGTCGCAGATACTCGTCTTTCGATCCCGCGCGGGTTCGCACCTCAAATAATTGGAAGTGTTCGATAAACGCGGGTTCAAACCCCTCGCGCATTTTCAGATCAGCGCGCACTGCATCTCGCGCGGCGGCATGGGCATCACGCAAGTCGAGCTGAGTTTCGGTGCGATAGGCAGCGCCCGCTCGCCCCACGAGCAAGCGCGCTGGCGTTCGTGCGCGAACGCGCCGGACGATATCCGGCAACGCATCCGTCGAGCTGCCGGCCAAGCGCGCAGACGCGAGCGGGATCTTCGGTTCGGCGCCACTCATTCCGCGATCCCTTCGAGTGAAGATTCCAGCTGCTTCATGAGCGCGCCGCGCGCCGGCGGCCCGAGCAACGCCGGTTCGTCGCCGGCATACAAGCCCATCGATTGCAGCCACTGCAGAAATTCCGGCGCGGGGCGCAGCCCGAACAGTCGTCGAACCGCAATCGCATCGTGAAAACTCGTCGATTGGTAATTCAGCATCACGTCGTCGGAGCAAGGAACTCCCATGAAGTAATTGCAGCCGGCCGCGCTCAAAAGCATCAGCAAATTGTCGGCGGAATTCTGGTCCGCGGCGGCGTGATTCGTGTAGCAAACGTCACATCCCATCGGCAAACCCAGCAATTTGCCCATGAAATGATCTTCTAGCCCCGCACGGATGATTTGCCGCTCGTCGTACAAATATTCGGGCCCGATGAATCCCACCACGCTATTGACGATGAAGGGATCGAACGCGCGAGCCACGCCGTAAGCCCGAGCCTCGAGCGTAAGCTGATCGACGCCGTGGTGCGCCTCGGCGGATAGCGCGCTGCCCTGGCCCGTTTCGAAATACATCGCCTGCTCGCCCTTCCAATCCCCGGCGCGGGAGCGATGATGCTCGAGCACGCGTTCGCGGCCTTCGCGCAACGTCGCAAGCGAAATGCCGAAGCTGCGATTCGCGGCTTCCGTTCCGGCGATCGACTGAAACAAAAGATCCACGGGCGCGCCGCGCTCCATCGCTGAAAGTTGCGCGCTGATGTGCGCAAGGCAGCAGATTTGAGTGGGAACTTTGTAAGTCTCAACCAGCCGATCGAGCGCGTGCAGGATCGCGCTGACGGTCTCAACCGAATCGGACGCCGGATTCACGCCGATCACTGCGTCGCCACAGCCGTACAGCAGGCCCTCAAACGACGCGAGCAGAATCCCCCCGATATCATCGACGGGATGATTCGGCTGCAGACGGATGCCGAGCACGCCGTGTTCGCCCAAGGTGTTGCGGCAGCGTGTGACGTTGCGTATTTTTGCCCCCGCGAGCACCAGATCTTTGTTGCTCATGATTTTCGCGGCGGCCGCGGCAATCTCCGGGACGATCGCCGCACCCCACGCGTGAAGCTCCGTTTCCGTGGTGGCGTCGTCCAGGATCAATTCGCGGAATTCACCGACGGTGAGGCCCTGAATTTCCGCAAACGCGTGTTGGTCGAATGATTCCAGCAACAGGCGGCTCACTTCGTCGGAATCGGGATCGATCACCGACTGCTTAACGATCTGGGAGAGGGTGACTCCGGCAAGCTGGCGCTTCGCAGCGACGCGTTCGCGCTCCGAACGCGCGGCGATTCCCGCCAATTCGTCGCCGGATTTCTGCTCGTTGGCCTTGGCAAACAGCTCGCGGAGGTCGGAGAAAACGAAGCGCTCGTGCATCACACGCCTTGGGCGGGCTTGGGTGCCGCGCCAGCGAGGAAAGTAGCATCAATACGCACGCAAGAAAAGCCGCAGTTCGTTGACTTGAATTGTGCCGCCACCTAACATGAGCGGAGCATGTCCGAATCGTCCTTCCACGCTGGCCAGCACGTCGCGCATTACCGCATCGTTGGGAAAATCGGCGCCGGCGGCATGGGCGAAGTGTATCGCGCCACCGATACCAAGCTCGGCCGCGACGTAGCGTTGAAAATCATGCCCGCGGAGATGGCGCGCGACGCCGACCGGCTCGCTCGATTCCAGCGCGAGGCGCGCGCGGTAGCGGCGCTGAATCATCCCCACATCGTGACCATTTATTCGGTGGAAGAGGCGGGCGGCGTCCATTTTCTGACGATGGAGCTGGTCGACGGACAGCCGCTCGACCGTTTGATTCCCGCGAGCGGCCTCGCCATCGAACAAGTGGTGGAAATCGCAGGCGCGCTTGCGGATGCTCTGTCCGCTGCGCACGAAAAAGGAATCGTGCATCGCGACTTAAAGCCCGCGAACGTGATGGTAACCAACGACGGCCGGGTAAAGGTGCTCGATTTTGGCCTCGCGAAAGATGTGAGTGCCTCCGAAAACGCAGAGGTCACCCGCACCGCCGCGGGCGTGACGCAACAGGGAGTGGTGATGGGTACGCCGGCTTACATGTCACCCGAGCAAGTTGCCGGCCGCGCGATCGATCACCGCACAGATATTTTTTCGCTTGGCGTGATGTTGCATGAGATGTCGACCGGGCGGCGCCCATTTGAAGGCTCGTCTTTGGCGGAACTCTCTTCGGCGATACTGCGCGATACGCCCGCGCCGATCAGCGAAATTCGCGCGGACTTGCCAAGCGATCTGGTGCGCATCACTCGGAGATGCCTTGAGAAAGACCCGCGGCATCGAGTGCAGACCGCGCGCGATGTGAGCAACGAGTTTCGCGACCTGGCGCGCCGTTCTTCGCAAGCATCGCCCGTGCAACAGCCGGCGTCATCGGCACTTAAAATTTCTCCCACAACTCCTTCCGGTTCGCTCGCGGTTGCCCCGGGAAGTGGATCCGGAGCTTTGCGCCATGACTCTGGCGCGTCGCGATCGGAAGAAGGCTTCTGGGTCGCGGTCCTGCCGTTCAAGCACGCGGGCGGAAACGCCGACCTCGCTGCGCTGGCCGACGGACTTACCGAAGACATCGTCACTGGCATGTCGCGGTTTTCGTATTTGCATGTGATCGCACGCGGTTCTACGGCGCGATACGCAGCCGAAGTGGTGGATGTTCGGACAGCCGGCAAGGAATTGGGCGCGCGTTACGTACTCGAGGGAAACATCAGGCAAGCCGGCGGCAAACTGCGTCTCGCTGTGCAGCTGATAGACGCCATAGCCGGCGCGAACCTGTGGGCCGAAACGTATTCGCGCGCGTTCACGCCCGAAACCATTTTCGATCTGCAGGACGAACTGGTGCCGCGCATCGTCTCGACGGTGGCCGATACCCGCGGAGCCCTCTGTCAGATTATGAGTGAACCTCTGCGGAGCAAACCCGTCGATCAAATGACACCGTACGAAGCGGTGTTGCGCAGTTTCGCGTATCTGCAGCGGGTCGGGGCGCAGGAGCACGCGTTGACAAGGGCAGCGCTGGAGCACGCCGTGCAGCAAGCCCCATCGAACGCCGAGGCATGGGCGATGCTTTCGATCCTGTACCGCGAGGAGTACGCGCACAACTTCAATGTGTTGCCCGATCCGGTCGGTCGCGCGTACGCCGCGGCGCAGCGCGCCGTCGAGCTTGCGCCCTCGAATCACTACGCGTATCACGCGTTGGCGTCGGCATTGTATTTTCGCAAGGAGCGCCAGGGTTCGCGCAACGCCGCCGAGCGTGCCGTCGCGTTGAATCCGATGGATGGTTTCACCCTCGCGTATATGGCGTTGCTCATCGCGTTTGACGGCGACTGGAAGCGCGGGCTGGAGCTCGCTGAAAAGGCCCGCAGCCTCAACCCGCATCATCCCGGCTGGTATTGGTTCGTTCCGATATTCGACGCATACAGGAAGCACGACTTTCGAGCGGCGCTGGAATTCGCTTTGCAGGTCCACATGCCCGGCTTCTGGCGCGCACAATGCTCGCTGGCCATGATCTACGGGCAACTCGGAGAGCCCGAACCCGCACGGGCTGGCCTGCAGGAATTGCTGAAGATTCAACCGAACTTTGCGACCGATCCTCGCGCGGAACTCGAAAAATGGCATGACGCCGCGATGATCGACCACATGGTGGATGGCCTGCGCAAGGCGGGGTTGGAAATCGCGGATATAGTACCCGGATCACCGAAGGGCGCGGGTGCTACGCCGGCCTGACGGCACGCAGGTGAACTTGAGGGCCCGAGTGATTCGACCCCGCGGCACGGCAAGATGACATGAAACGGCTCGCGCCACGCAATCGGCGCGCTGCACTCGCACAGCTGGAAGCGCGCCCTGTACGCGCATATTTTTCCGATATGAACTCGCTAGGCGGAGGACCGATGACGCGCGAAGCCAGACTGATGTCGGGAATCATTCTCATCACGGTGCCGACGATTGAATATGGCGGCTATTTCCTGCTGACTTCGCTCGTGAACAAAACCAGCGGGTACATGCAAAATCCGCTACGCCAGAATTTCTTTCGTGCGGGTCACGCTCACGCCGGAGTGATCGTGATTCTTTCGCTCGTTTGTCAGATCCTTGCGGACTCAGCCGTTCTCTCTTCGCCGCTTCTCTGGCTCGTGCGCATCGGGGTACCACTCTCGGCGATTCTGATTTCGGCAGGGTTCTTTTTCTCGATGCTCCCGCCTTCGGCCGCAGAGCCTGGCGGCGCCATCACACTTGTCTATGTGGGGGCCGTTGTCCTCGCGATTTCGGTGATCACGCTGGGAATCGGCTTGATCAGGACTGCGCCTTCCGCGTAGAAACTGCGCCAGTTGTGCGGTCGCCGGCAGACGGCCTGCGCGGCAGGCTATCTTCCGGGCGCGGACCTATGGCACACTCGATTGCTCAAGAAGTGCCGCGTTTGTGCGCTGAATAGGCGCCATTCGCGCGGCGCCAGCCTATCGCACGGAAATACATGGATCCACAGTACATACGGAATTTCTGCATCATCGCGCACATCGACCACGGCAAGTCCACGCTGGCAGATCGCCTGCTTGAACTCACCGGCGCCGTCACGCAGCGCGAGATGCAGGCTCAGCTGCTCGATTCGATGGACCTCGAGCGCGAGCGCGGCATCACCATCAAAGCCAAGTCGATCCGCCTTCACTACCAGGCCAAAGATGGCCACGAGTACCGCCTGAATTTGATCGACACGCCTGGCCACGTAGACTTTTCGTACGAAGTTTCGCGCGCTCTCTCCGCGTGCGAAGGCGCTCTACTCGTGGTGGACGCGAGCCAGGGCGTGGAAGCGCAGACCGTAGCGAACGCGTTCCTCGCCACGCGTCACAATCTCGAAATTCTTCCCGTCATCAATAAGATCGACCTCCCTGCCGCACGGATCGACTTCGCGAAAGAGCAGATCGAAAACGTGCTGGCGATTCCGGCTGACGACGCGCTACCAATCAGCGCGAAAAGCGGCCTCGGCGTGGAAGACGTGCTGGAAGCGATCGTGCGGCGCGTCCCGCCGCCAAAGGGCAGCTTCGAGGCGCCGCTGCGCGCGCTGATTTTCGATTCGTGGTTCGACTCCTACCGTGGCTGCGTGGTGCTAGTGCGGGTAATGGAAGGCCGCATCACGCCGAACATGAAGATCAAGCTCACCGCGAGCAATGAGATCTACGAAGTGGAAACCCTCGGCGCGCTGACGCCGAAGCCCGTGGCTCTCGATGAGCTTGCGGCGGGTGACGTGGGATTCGTGGTAGCCAACGTCAAGCGCGTCGCGGATGCGCGCGTCGGCGACACAGTCACGGATGCGTTGCGGCCCGCAGCGCCTCTGCCGGGATTCGAAGCCATCAAGCCGATGGTGTTCGCGGGACTTTTCCCCGTAAACGCGAGTGACTACGAAAATTTGCGTGACGCCCTCGGCAAACTGCAGCTCAACGACGCGGCGTTCTTCTACGAACCGGAAAATTCCGTTGCACTCGGCTTCGGCTTTCGCTGCGGCTTCCTGGGCCTGCTGCACATGGAAATCGTGCAGGAACGGCTCGAGCGCGAGTTCAACATCGACCTGATCACCACCGCGCCCAGCGTGAGCTACCGCATCACCAACACGGATGGCTCTGTGCGCGACATCGACAACCCGACGAAGTTTCCGCCGCCTACCTCGATTGCGAAAATTGAGGAACCGATTCTGACGGCGATGATCATCACCTCGGAAGAATCCGTGGGCGGCGTGCTTCAGTTGTGCGAGGAAAAGCGAGGCGTGCAGAAGAAATTCGAGTACCTCTCGCCGACGCGCATCATGCTCACCTACGAAATGCCGCTCAACGAAATCGTTCTCGATTTCTATGACCGGCTGAAGAGCGTTTCGCGCGGCTACGCTTCGCTCGACTATCACCTTTCGGGTTATCGCGAATCGGACCTCGTGAAGCTCGACGTTCTGATCGCGCAGGAGCCTGTCGATGCGCTCACCGTGATTTGCCACCGCGATCAGGCCTACGACCGCGGCCGCGATCTGGTCTCGCGGCTCCGCAAACTCATCCCGCGGCAAATGTTCGAAGTGCCGATCCAGGCCGCCATTGGCAGCCGCATTATCGCGCGTGAGAGCATCAGCGCGATTCGCAAGAACGTCATCGCCAAGTGCTACGGCGGCGACATTTCGCGCAAGCGCAAGCTCCTCGAAAAACAAAAAGAAGGCAAAAAGCGCATGAAGCGCGTCGGCCGCGTGGACATCCCCCAGGAAGCCTTCCTTGCGGTGCTGAAAGTTTCGGGTAGCTCCTCCGACGACGAGGAATAGCCGCACCTACGGAGTTTTGTCACCAAGTATCTTGCGGACGGGCTGGTTGTCGCAGTAAACGCGCCACTCGGCGATTTTTCCGTCACGTACCACAGCTTTCCACGCCGCCGGCGCTTCTCAGTGATTTTCTTTCGGAAGGCTCCCCTTCGCCGCCAGTGTTCCGCTCGCCGTGCCAAATACCGCGACGGTATCGTGATCTGCGAGGACGTCTTCGTGACTGACGCGATAGTCGGGAAACATCGAAAAGTAATATTTCCAGCCGCCGCGCATTTTTTCTTTCCCGGTCACGCGATTGCCAAGGCCATCGACGAAGACGTGATCGTCGGTCATCAACGCGACGATACCCTCAACATCGCCGGCGTTGATGCGATCCATGAAAGCAAGAACAACTTGGGCCGGGGCACGCTGGTCCACGAGGGGCCTCCTTCACTTCTTCGTGCGGACGGTGGCGCCGAGTTCGCCGCGTTCGAGGCGGATCGCGACCTCGTCGCCGATCGCGACTTGATCCGCTGACCGGAGTACCTTCCCCGAAGCATCGTAAGCGATCGCAAAACCACGTTTGAGAATGTTGAGCGGGCTGCGTTCGTCGAGCTGCATCATCGCGGATTCGAGTTTGCGCCGCCGCGCGACGAGCAGCCGATCGATCCTCACAGCGAGCTCTGCGGTGCAGCGCTCGGACTGCGCGCGCAGTTTTGCGACGCGCGCGCGAAGATCAAGCGCTGCAAGGTGAACTTCGGCGGTGGCGTATTCGCGCCGCTTGCGCGCGAGCAAACGCTCCATCGCGCCGGCCAGCGCGTCGCAGCGTTGCTCGATCCGGCGGCGCAGCACTTGCGCTCGCGTGCGAAGATCAAACGAGGCGACGCGAGCATTCGCATCCGTTACGCGCTGCCGCAACGTGGCGAGCCGCAACTGCATGCCGACTTCGAGCGATTGCGCCATGTCGTCCCCAAGCTGCCGCCGGCCGCGCAACATCGATTCGAATTGGCGGAAGCCGCGATGCGTCTGCAAATCGCGCGAGTGGTGCTTCAGCTCGGAAAGACGGAAGCGAATGTGATGGACCAGGCGGCGCTGGTGCTCGCGCAGCAGGCCGTCAAACTCCTCGCGCGAACGGATGACGAGTTCCGCGGCAGCCGACGGCGTAGGCGCGCGCAAATCCGCAACAAAGTCGGCAATCGTGAAGTCAATTTCGTGGCCAACGCCGGAAATGATCGGAATCGTCGCCGCAAAAATGGTGCGTGCGAGAGTTTCGTCGTTGAACGCCCAAAGATCCTCCAGCGAGCCGCCGCCGCGCGCGAGGATCACCACTTCAGCGGACTTCACGCGTTCAAAATAGCGCAGCGCTTCGACGATTTCCGACGACGCGCCGTCGCCCTGCACCTTTACCGGGTAAATCAGTACGCGCGCATTGTGAAAGCGCCGCTTCAACACGCGCAAAATGTCGCGAATCGCGGCGCCGGTAGGCGACGTAATCACGCCGATCGCGCACGGCAGCAAAGGCAGCGCTTTTTTGCGTGCCTGATCGAACAGCCCTTCCGCAGCGAGCTTCTTTTTCAGCTGGTCGAACGCGAGCTGCAGCGCGCCGAGCCCGACCGGCTCCATCGACTGAACGTAGATCTGGTATTCACCGCGCGCATCGTAAACGCCGATCGATCCGCGCACGGTGATGTGCAGGCCGTCCTCGAGTTTGAATTTCACGCCGCGCATCTGCTCCCGGAAGCAGACGCAGCGGATCTGGCTCTTCGCGTCCTTCAAGGTGAAGTAAGCGTGCCCGGACTGCGCGATGCGGCAATTCGATATTTCGCCTTCGACGGAAATGTCGGTGAGCGCGCCTTCGAGCAAGGCACGAATGCGCGTGGTGAGTTCGCTCACCTTCCAGATGCGGCGCTCGGGCATGAGGCTGAAAAGAGAAGCTTGTTGATCCATATTCGTCGGCGCTCAGCGGCGGAAATAATTCACGAGCCACATCACGAGCGTGAGCAGCACACTTAGCAGAATGCAGGTGACGACGGGAAAGTAGGCGCCGCCGTTTTTGCCTTGGTACGCGATGTCCCCGGGCAACCGGCCCAAGCGAAACGGCAATTTGCCGGACGCAAGCAGAAGTCCGCCGACAATGGCGATGAGAACGCCAATGACGAGCAGCGATTTCCCGAGTTCGCGGGCGGGTTCCATTTGTGCGAGTGGCACTGCGGATATTCTAGCTGAAGTGGAGGGGTTGGGAGCGTGCGCGCACAATGCGGTGCGGCGCGGGCGGCGTGGCACAGGCAAGAACGCCTACCCAACGCCGCTCGCTTCACGAAGTTGCACGTACAGCGGCTACGCCAGTTCGAAACCGGAGAAGAAGTAACCGATTTCGAAGGCGGCGGTGTCGTGCGCATCTGAACCGTGCGTGCAGTTGTACTGAATGCTCTCGCCGAGTTCCTTACGAATCGTGCCATGTGCGGCTTTCGCAGGATCGGTGGCGCCCATCGTATCGCGCCACTTGGCGATTGCGCCTTCCGCTTCAAGAACCACCACGACGGCTTTGCCACCGCTCATGAAATCAGTGAGTTCACCGAAAAACGGCCGCGCCTTGTGGACGTGGTAAAAACCTTCGGCTTGCACTTTGGTCAGGCGGATCGACTTGATCGCCACGATGTGAAATTTCGCCGCGTGGATGCGCGCGAGAATGTCGGCGGTAAGGTTGCGCTTCACCGCGTCAGGCTTGATGATTGCGAGCGTGCGTTCGACTGCCATTCGATCGTTCTCCCTTTCGATTTTTCCGTGAATTGTTACCGCTTCTTCTTAGCGGCTTTTTTCGCAGCGGCCGGCTTCGACTTCGCTTTCGACGCCGCGGACTTCTTCGCCGAACCTGAGCCGCCCTTCAGTTTACCGATCGCTTTCGCGAGCGTCAGGCCAATGTCCGCCGGGCTTTGCACCGTGTGAATGCCGGCAGCTCGCATCGCCTTGTACTTTTCGGCGGCAGTTCCCTGCCCGCCGCTGATGATCGCGCCCGCGTGGCCCATGCGCCGCCCCGGAGGCGCTGTCTGCCCGCAGATGAAACCGACCACGGGCTTCTTGACGTGCTTCTTGATGTACGCAGCGGCGGTTTCTTCCGCGTCGCCGCCGATTTCACCGATCATCACGATCGAGTGCGTGTCGGGATCTTCGTTGAACAGCTTGATCGCATCGAGAAACGTGGTGCCGATAATCGGATCACCGCCGATACCGATGCAGGTCGATTGTCCGATGCCGAGATGGGTCAGCTGATCGACGGCTTCGTACGTCAGCGTTCCGCTGCGGCTAACGAGCCCAACGTTGCCCTGCTTGTGAATCGCGCCGGGCATGATGCCGATTTTGCATTTGCCGGGCGAAATGACGCCCGGACAGTTCGGACCAATGAGGCGCGTCTGCGAATTCTTCAGCGCCGCCGCGACGCGAACCATGTCGAGCGTCGGAACGCCTTCCGTGATGCAGATCACGAGCGGCAGTTTCGCGTCGATGCCTTCGAGTATCGCGTCCGCCGCAAACGGGGGCGGAACGAAAATCACCGATGCGTTTGCGCCGGTCTTGGCGACCGCTTCCGCGACGGTGTTGAACACCGGCACGCCGAGATGCTCGGTGCCGCCCTTACCTGGCGTGACGCCCGCGACGACCTTCGTGCCGTACTCGAGCATCTGCTGCGTGTGGAAGCTGCCCTCTTTGCCCGTGATTCCCTGCACGATCAACTTCGTATTCTTGCCAACCAGCACGCTCACTTCACACCTCCCGTGAGAGCGACAACTTTTTCAGCGCCATCTTTCATGCCCTCGGCGACGGTGAAGTTCAGGCCGGAGTCTTTCAGGATGGCCTTGCCGGCTTTCACGTTGGTGCCTTCCATGCGGACGACGACGGGAATGGTGAATTTCAATTCCTTCGCGGCTTTCACAACGCCTGTGGCGAGCACGTCGCAGCGCAGGATGCCGCCGAAAATGTTTACGAACACGGCTTTCACGTTGGCATCGCTAAGCAGAATGCGGAACGCGTTCTTGATCTGCTCTTCGCTCGCGCCTCCACCCACATCGAGGAAGTTCGCCGGATTTCCACCGCTGAGCTTGATGATGTCCATCGTGGCCATCGCGAGCCCGGCGCCGTTCACCATGCAGGCGATGTTTCCGTCGAGCTTGATGTAGTTGAGCTTGAATTTCGAGGCTTCCACTTCGAGCGGCGTTTCTTCGTCAAGGTCGCGCAGGTCTTTGAATTCAGGATGGCGGTAAAGCGCATTGTCGTCGAAGGTGACTTTGGCGTCGAGCGCGACGAGCTTGCCGTCTCCGGTGACCACGCACGGATTGATTTCGATCATCGACGCGTCCGTTTCGACGAACGCCTTGTAGAGCGCCGTGAAAAACTGCACAGCGTTGGTGACTTGTTCACCGGTGAGACCAAGACCAAAGGCGATCTTGCGGGCCCGGAAGGGCTGAAACCCGATCACGGGGTCGATCGTCTCGCGAAGGATCGCGTCGGGATTTTCGTGCGCGACTTCTTCGATTTCCATCCCGCCCGCCGTGGAAGCCATGAAGATCGGCGCCCCGACGCCGCGATCGACCAGAATACTCACATAAAGCTCGCGCTTGATGTCGAGGCCTTCTTCGATGAGCAGCCGGCGAACGATGCGGCCTTCCTCGCCGGTCTGCGGCGTCACCAATTTCATGCCGAGGATGTTTGCTGCGTGCGTCGCGGCTTCATCCACCGAGCGTGCCAGCTTCACGCCGCCCGCTTTTCCGCGTCCCCCGGCGTGAATTTGCGCCTTCACTACCACAACAGAAGTGCCTAAACGCTGCGCCGCGGCTCGCGCTTCGTCCTTCTTGAATACCACCTCGCCGCGAGGCACCGGCACGCCGAACTTGGCGAGGATCACCTTCGCCTGAGATTCGTGAATCTTCATTCGGACTCCATCGGCTCCCAAAAGGAAGCGCTTGAATTAGTGCTAGAATTTCGGCTCGCGCAAAACGCTTAAGTTTACTTGGAACCCCGAGGCCGGGGCAAGGAGGGCCAAATGGCGCTGGAAATGAAGGCCGGATGCGAAAAGTGCAGCCACGTTCTCGCGGAAGATGGCGCGGCGTTCATCTGCTCGTACGAATGCACATATTGCCCGAATTGCGCAGCTGCGCTGAAGCACACCTGCCCGAATTGCAAAGGTGAGCTGGTTGCGCGGCCTCGGCGCGATGGCGCAGCATCTGCTGCCTCGACGTGAATTCCGCAGCACAAGCCGCTGACGCAGGCCTAAGGCCAATGATCCTCGACGCGCTGGATAAAATTGCCGCCGGAAAAATCCTCGGACGCGCCGAAGCTGAGCGCGTGATGGAAGAAATTCTGGCCGGGCGCGCAAGCACCGAGCAGATCGCTGCGCTGCTGATGGGTTTGCGCATGCGCGGCGAAGCGCTCGAGGAAGTTGTGGGTTTCGCGTCGGCCATGCGGCGGCACGCGACGCCGATTTTTCCTCCGGATCACCATCTTGTCGGTGCGGCGCTGGTCGATACGTGTGGCACGGGCGGCGACGGCCTCGGCACTTTCAACATTTCCACGGCAGCGGCATTTGTAGTGGCCGGCGCGGGCGTTCGCGTCGCGAAACACGGCAACCGGTCGAGCGGCGCACGGTGTGGCTCGGCCGACGTGCTCGAAGCGCTGGGCGTAAGCATCAATATTCCCGTCACGCGCGTCGCGAAATCCATCGAGGAAATTGGAATTGGATTTTTGTACGCCCCCGCTCTACATGCTTCCACGCGTCATGCAATTCCGGCACGCCGCGAATTGCGGATGCGCACGATTTTCAACCTCCTCGGCCCGTTGACAAATCCAGCCAACGCCACGGCGCAGGTGGTCGGAGTTTACGCTCCGCACCTGACCGAGCTGGTCGCGCAAGTCCTTGGAGAGCTGGGTCTCGCCCGCGCTTACGTTGTACACGGCGCAGAGGGACTGGATGAAATCTCGATTTCCGGCGAGACGTCGGTGGCTGAGTTGCGCGACGGTGTGGTGCGAGCCTTCCGCGTAACGCCCGAAGATTTTGGGATTGCTCGCGCTCCGCTCGAATCGATCGCCGGTGGAGATCCGCGAACGAACGCGGAAATCATCCGCAACGTGTTGGGCACGCCGGGACGCGCGCACGACTACACTGCGCATCGCGATATCGTATTGATGAACGCCGCGGCGGCCCTCGTGGTGAGCGGACGCGCGAAGGAATTCATCGAAGGCGTTCACGTAGCTGCCGAATCGATCGATTCCGGCGCCGCCCGCAAGAAACTTGACGATCTGATCGCTTTCACCAAAGGCGAGCGCGGCTAGTTCCCTGAAACGGAACCCTCTACCGAATTCTCGCGAGACAAAAATTGCGT
>Ga0210391_10003482_pt1 | contig 13319 bp, 10 predicted proteins | sample IncBWC12OmetaG_FD_160573 | JGI IMG/M metagenome (GOLD analysis project Ga0210391, IMG submission 160573) | Forest soil microbial communities from Barre Woods Harvard Forest LTER site, Petersham, Massachusetts, United States - Inc-BW-C-12-O ... | reverse complement strand
AATAAGACGACCCTCGAAACCGCCGAGGCCGCCATGCAGTCCCACAGCGCCGGACTGCGGCGCGAGCTCGGCCTGCTCGATCTCGTTCTCGCACAGATTTTGCTGGTCATCGTCCCGGACTTTTTCGGCACGGCGGTCAAGGCTGGCTCCGCCCACGTAGTGCTGTGGCTGGCGGCCATGCTGCTGTTCTTCGTACCGCTGGCGCTTATCGTCGCGCATCTGAATCGGCTGATGCCGCTGGAAGGCGGCCTTTACGAATGGGCGCGTCTCGCCTTTGGCGATCGGATCGGTTTTCTGGTCGCTTGGAATCTGTGGCTCTTTATCATGCTGTACGTCGCGGTCATCGGCCTGGTAACGAGTACTTTCCTGGCTTACGCGGTGCCTTCGCTCGGCTGGATGGCTGACAACAAGTGGGCCGTGCTCGCCGCCTCAGTGGTTTTGATTGCCCTGCAAATGCTGCTCGCCAGCATTGGCTTTGCTGTCGGTAAGTGGTTTAATAACGCCGGCAGTATTGCCGTACTTATTACGGTCGCTGTGCTCGTAGGACTTCCGGTCGTCAATGCCTGGCACGGTGCGGCCTCGTTCCATCCGCTGCGCCTGGTGACGCCGCCACTTACGGTTTTCACGCTGAGCGTTTTCAGTAAGATGACGTTCGGGGCGCTCAGCGGCTTCGAATACGTCGCCATCTTTGCGGGAGAATCGCGTAACCCGGCGCGCAACATCGGACGCTCGATTTTGATCACCGCACCGGTCATCGCGCTGATTTATATCTTCACGACGAGCGCGATTCTGGCTTACGTTTCTCCTGACGCCGTCGATGTGATTGGTCCGATTCCGCAGGCGTTGCGCCGCGGCTTCGGAACCTTCGGCAGCGTGATGGTTCCGGTGGCTATTTTTCTGCTGCTGGCCAATTATCTTTCGACCTTCAGCCTTTATTTCAGCGGGAGTGCCCGTTTACCGATGGCGGCGGGCTGGGACCACCTGTTGCCCGCGTGGTTCTCGCGTCTGCACACGCGCTACAAGACGCCGGTAAACTCGATTCTTTTCCTGGGAAGCGCGACCCTCGCCGCCAGCGTCGCTGCGCTGATTGGAGTCGGTGAGCAGGAAGCATACGAACTGTTGCTTACGTGGGGTTTCACTTTTTACGGCATCGCGTATCTGGCGCTGTTCGCCATTCCGCTGCTGGCGCCGAAGGACAGCGGAATCCGTCCGCGACTCGGACTGCGCATGGCGGCTGCTTCGGGATTCTTTGTAACCTTGCTGTTCGTCGCGTTGTCGATTTTTCCGATTATCGACGTCGCCAGTTCGTGGCGCTATTCGCTGAAAATCGCGTTGGTCGTGTTGGGAGCAAATTTCCTCGGCTGGATGATTTACCGCGCAGGTCAGAGGACGACTTAACCTGCGGGTTCCTAAGAAGCTAGCCTTAATCGAGGACCAATCAGACTGATGATAAAATTCCACCCGCGGCATAGAGGTGCACCATGGACGCGATGCGAGGAGCGTTTTACGAATTTCACGCAGAAAGAATAGTTTCACGGCCTGGCCAGCCCCTCGAAACGAAGGCGGGTATTGAGATCGGACCACAAATTACGAAGGAGTCAGCGCTGCAACAGGTCAAGGTCGGCAAAGATGTTTACACGCTGGCTGACGAGGACGCTTACCGGCTCGCGGTGCAGGTAACTCCGGGCAAGCCCGTTCAAGAAGCTCCCCACCAACCTCGCCAGCCCTCGCCAACGGGACGCTTGGATGTTTATTTCCGGCACTATCATCCCGGAGGCGATCACGACCAGTTTGGTCACATTTTCTTTGGACAGCGCGGAGAAAAGTACGTCCCGCGATAGGCTGCCAGGGAATTCGACGTTTGCAATCATTCACCCTGTTCATCGCAAGAACACTTGCGCTGCCTCCTCCACTCGCACACTCGACTTCCGCCGTGCGCCCGTTTCCACGTTGTAAGCCACTAGCACATGATCTTCGATCATCAGGATTTCCTTTTCGCTAAGCCAGCCCACCAGAACCGCATGCGGCACGAACGCAATCCGCCGCGGCGCATCCTCCACGCTTTTCACCTCAATCGCCGGCAGTTCGGTCAGAGACTTGCGAATGCGCTGCGATTCCTCTGGATTGGCCTGCCCCTGTTCGGCGAGTTGGATGGGCTTGTTCGATTCAGCGGTTGAAACGATAGTCATCGCCACGGACGCTGACTGCGGCGACAGACGCGCATTCGAAGTGTAGAAACTCACATCGTAGTCAGGATTTTTGTACGTCGCCAGTTCGTCAAACACCACGAGCTTTTTTCCGTTCGTCAACACTAGCGTCTGATCGTCGCTCTGATTTGACCAGCCGCAGCAGCCGGTGTCGGGAATCGCCTCGATGATGGTGCTCCCGTCGGACGCGGCGTCCAGCACGCGCTGCAAAGGTTCGGGCAGCGGATCGGCTGTCCACTTTCCGGCGTCTTCGCGATAACGAGTGGTGGCCTTGTAGACGGGAGCGGTCTGCCCGGCAACGAACTGGGTCATGAGGAAAAAATTGTCGACGCCGGTTTCGGGCGCCCACACCACGGCATACGGACAACTCTCTTCACAGGTTCCCGTCGGGCAGCGGCAGTCGGGAAATTTCGAAGCGGCGAGATCTTCGCGCGCCGCGCCGTGCAGATCGGTGCGCCAGGCTTGCCATGAGGTAATGGTCGAAAGATCGACCTCTTCGCGCTGCAGGCGCCGCGCCTGATTGGCAAACCAGAACACGTGTGCGCCGTCGGCAGAAAGATAAGCCACTGGCGCCGACTCGGTAATCGCCTGATTGGAACCCGTAGTACTGGTCTCGCGATTCACGCCCTGATCAAGCGTGGTTGCGTTGTGCCCGTCCCAGATCCACGCCTTGTGCGGCGAGGCAGCGTCCTCTTCCGCGAGAGGAAGTGATACGGCGGGCGCGTACAGAATTTGTCCGAGGCGGTTCACAGAAATCGTTGCGGGCGATTGCAGCGCCGCGGCCGGAATCCTCACCGTTTGCTTCACCGCGAAGGTTGCCGGATCGTATTCGACCATCTCGTCGGGAGAGCGCAGCACCCACAGGCGCTTCGTCTGAGCGAGCAATGGCGCCGTCGGCAGCAGGCTTGTTACCAGCAGCAAGATCTTTATCCTTCGCATGAAGCTACTCGCGCCTCCATTCAACTCTTACTCTGCTCCAGTGTTTCATGAGCGCGGAGAAAAATGATCGCACGCTCTGCCGCTTTCTTTCGCGTTCCCGAACAGAGCGGACTCGGAGTCCGAATCGCCGGCCGGAAGTGATAGGCTAGTCGATTCTCACTGCGGCGTGAGATATACCGACGCGAAAACGTGAAAGCGGCGGGCTTCCCTTATAATGACCGGGTTCAAACCAGTTTTTCGATTGCACAGAATCAGCGCAGCGAGTTTATCTGACTAGAGCCCAGCAAACAGGCCGCGTCTGTAGCCGTTGATTATGTCCGCTGACGCAACAACTCCTAAACCCGGAATCGAAGCAGCGAGCCTGACCGACGTCGGCCGCCAGCGTTCCAATAATGAGGATTCCTTTCTCTATTGGGAGCCGAGTTCCGACGAGGATTTTCGCCGCAAAGGCCGCCTCGCGGTGGTGGCCGACGGCATGGGTGGTTACGAGGGCGGACAGGAAGCCAGCCGGCTCGCGGTTGATACGGTGCGCAGTATCTACGACAATTCGTTTGGCGCGGGCGCGCAAGAAACGCTGGTGGAGGCCTTTGCAACGGCGCACCTGAATATTCAGCGCTTCGCTACGGAGCATCCACAGTTCTATGGAATGGGCACCACCTGCACCGCGGTCGCCATCGTTGAGCACGAACTCCATTTCGCCCACGTTGGGGACAGCCGCCTTTATCTGATTCGCGGCGAGACGATCACCCGGCTCACCCGCGATCATTCTTATGTGGGGCGCTTGGTGGAGAGCGGCATTGTGCGCTCCGAGGACGCGGAGACGCACCCGCAGCGCCACATTCTTACCGCTGCTCTCGGCTCTGGCCGAGAGGTTACGCCGCACGTGCCGGAGCATCCCGTCGCGCTCGAGCCGGGCGACACGCTTCTGCTTTGCAGCGACGGGCTCTGGGGTCTCGTCAGCGACGCAGAACTCGGCCAGGCGGTACGAGCCAACGCTCCCGCGGAAGCTTGCCAGAAATTGGTGAACATGGCGCTTGATCGCGGCGGGCCGGACAACATCACTGCACTGGTCCTGCGCGTTTCCTCCTAAGCTATCGATCTTCGCGAGCGGCACTTTCCCTGCTCGAAACTGCAATGTGGTGCACACCGCCCGAAATGACTGAGGCAAGGCTCCGCCTAAGTGATTGATTCGCCGAATCGAATCCGGCAGTAAGGGCTCGGGCACGATGGAATTCCGCTTGCATTGTCATTTAGTCCGATAAAGTCTATTATTCCGATGGGGTTTATAGAAAGTCACCCTTATGAAGATCTCGCAAAAAGGACTCTACGCCCTGCAGGCCATGATGATGCTCGCCCGTCACCATCACCAGGGCGCCATCAAGATTCGCGACATCGCCTATGAAGAGGCGCTGCCCGAGAAATTTCTGGAGTTGATCCTGCTCGAACTCAAAAACGCCCGCATGGTGGAAAGCGTGCGCGGAGCCAAGGGCGGCTACCAGTTGCGGCGTGATCCGGCTGAGATTCACCTGAGCGAAATCATTCGCCTGATTGACGGCCCGCTGGCGCCCTTCGGCGACGCCGAACAGTTGCGCGAGCTGATTGACCGGGATCTGCCGCACCGCGCTCTGTACCAAGTGTTCCTGGATGTTCGCGATGCGGCCGCACGCATCCTCGACCACACGAGTCTGGCGGACTTGATTGCCCACGGCTCACCGCGCGGCGGCAAGACCAGCAAGCATCAGAAAGGTCAGAAGAAGGATGGCGCCAGCGTCCTGCCCATGGTTGTGGGAGGTCAGAAAGGGTGAGGAGACACCTCTTCATCGGTTTGTTGTGGCTCGCGACCTCGGTTGCAGGATGGGCCCAGGGCACAGCCAACACGATTCGTGTCGGCGCGTTCCCCAACATTACTCACGCTCAGGCCATGGTCGGCAAGGCTAATGGCTGGTTTGACAAAGCCATGGGACCCAACGTGAAGGTTCAATGGACCAGCTTCAACGCAGGTCCTTCGGCCATCGAGGCCTTGTTTGCCGGCGCGATCGATATGACATATGTCGGCCCGAACCCGGCGATTAACGGTTATGTCCGCTCCAACGGCGAAGCGTTGCGCGTCGTCTCCGGCGCGGCCAGCGGGGGCGCATCTTTAATTGTCCGTAACGATTCTGGCATCAATCAGCCGGAAGATTTCCACGGCAAGCGCGTAGCCTCTCCGCAGTTCGGCAACACCCAAGACGTGGCTCTGCGCAACTGGCTCAAGAATCATGGCATGAAAACCAACGACAAGGGCGGAGACGTACAGATCGTCCCCATGGCCAATCCCGACCAGTTGACTCTGTTCCTCAAAAAAGATCTCGATGCCGCGTGGGCTCCCGAGCCCTGGGCGACACGGCTGATTCATGAAGGCAACGGCCGCCTGTTTGTCGACGAACGCACGCTCTGGCCCAACGGACAATTTGTTATCGGCCTGCTGGTCGTGAACACCAAGTTTCTTAAGGCTCATCCCGACCTGGTCAAGAACTGGATCCGCGCCAACGTCGACCTCACCGATTGGATCAACGGCCACCAACCCGAGGCCAAGAAACTTCTGAACCAGCAAATTCAGGTCGAGACCAGCAAGGCTTTGCCGCCCGCGGTTCTCGACGAAGCTTTCTCGCGCATGCAGGTCACCTACGACCCGCTGCACGGCGCCCTGACTACCGCCGCACAACAAGCGTTTGACGACGGTTTTCTTGGCCGCCAGATGCCTGATCTCTCGGGACTCTACAATCTGTCACTGCTCAACCAGGTCCTGACGGAAAAGGGACGAAAGGCAATCCAGTGAGCACGAACGTGCAGAAGTTCCCCAGCCAGCTCCCGATTCCAGTAGGTCCCGAGTTCGAACCTCGCTTCCCTCCTCACTCCGGCAAGCTGGCGCCAGTCTCGGTTCGCCGCCACGCGCCAGCAGTTTCCCCGGAGATTGCCAAGGTCGGCCTGAGCGAAATCTGCCTGAGCTACCGCACTCAAAGCGGAGAGCGCCTGCTGGCTCTGGACCACATTAATCTTCAAGTGCGCGCCGGAGAGTTCGTCTGCGTTGTCGGTCCTTCCGGCTGCGGAAAATCCACGTTGCTCCATTTGATCGCCGGACTGCATCCGCAAACTTCCGGGCAGATCCTGATCGACGGTAAGCCAGTGCAGGGCACGGGCACCGATCGCATCATGATCTTCCAGGAGCACGCGCTGTTCCCCTGGCTCACCGTCGGCCAGAATGTCGAATTCGGCATGAAGATGAAAGGCATTCCCAAGGCTGAGCGCGAGGAGAAGACTCGCTACTACTTGAAGTTGGTTCATCTGGCGAAATTTGAGAAGAGCTACATCCATCAGCTTTCTGGCGGCATGCGCCAGCGCGTGGCCATCGCGCGCGCCCTGGCCACCGAGCCCGACGTCCTACTGATGGACGAGCCTTTCGCCGCACTCGATGCCCAGACCCGCGACCTGCTGCACGATGAACTGGAGCGCATCTGGAGCGAAACGGGACGCACCATTATCTTCGTCACTCACAATGTTCGCGAGGCCATCCGCCTCGGCGATCGCGTCGTGCTTCTCACTTTTCGGCCGGGCCGCGTGAAAAACGAATTCCATGTGGACCTGCCACGCCCGCGCCAACTCGAAGATCCCACCGTCGCCCGCGCCGCCCGCGAAATTCTCGACGAGCTGCGCGAAGAGATTAACCGCTCTCTCGAAGCGGAATACAGCGAAGGCGTGAAGCCGCGCGTCGACTCGGGAGTCCGGGTATGAAACGCGCGGCCCGTTTCATCATTTTCTATGCGGCGCTCTTCGGCCTGTGGACGCTGCTCGCTGAATTAAAGATCTGGCCACCGTATCTTTTCCCGACGCCCTGGGGCGTTGGCCAGGCGTTGTACGCCGGATTCCAGGATCACACTTACTTCATCGCGATCCGCGTCAGCATGCAGCGGGTGCTGATCGGCTACAGCATTTCCGTGGTGCTCGGCATGATTCTCGGGCTGGGCGTCGCCAGCAGCAAATTTCTGGAAGAAACTATGGGCGGGTTGCTCGTGAGTCTGCAGAGCCTGCCCAGCATCTGCTGGTGGCCGCTGGCCCTGCTCTGGTTCGGGCTCAATCAGAATGCCATTCTGTTCGTCGTGATCATGGGTTCGCTGTTGTCGGTGACCCTGGCCATGGAAGACGGCCGCAAACAGATGCCCAAAATCTTTGGCCAGGCCGGGCGCAATCTGGGAGCCAAAGGCTTCAAGCTGTTCTGGTATGTGCTGCTGCCGGCCAGCCTGCCGTTCATCGTCTCTGGCCTGAAGCAAGGGTGGGCCTTTGCCTGGCGCTCGCTCATCACCGCCGAGATGCTGTATCTAAGTCTCGGCCTCGGGCAAGTGTTGATGATGGGCCGCGATCTGAACGACATGAGCGCGGTCATCGCTGTCATGATCCTGATCATCGCCATCGGCTACATGGTCGACGGCATTGTGTTCAGAGGGATGGAGCGTCATCTGCAAAATAAGTGGGGGTTGACGCCCGCCACCTAGACCGTCGGACTGGATTCGCCAATCCCCCAAAATTCACGGTCCTTTAATGAAAGCACCAACCGGCTTCGCTAGTATGTCTATCATGTTTATTGTAATGATGTAATAAGTTGGGCTGGCAGGGCGAATCACGACCGGCGCCGGCCCCAGGAAAAAGGAACTCGGCGCCCCGAACCTGAGGCGGCCCGGCTCCCGGATTGTCACCCAGGAAATAACGCTGCACTTACAAACTCAAAAGGAGAGGACTGTACTTCCATGAAAGCCAACAAGCATCTGTTTTTTACGACCCTAACGCTGGCGGCATTAACCGCTGGCGCCTGGGCGCAAACCCAGACCGCGGCCAATGTCGCCCCCGCCAACCCATCCACCCCAACCGCTGCCGCCCCGGCAGCGCCGCCGCCGGTCACCGCCGCTGACGTCCAGGCTTTGAAAGACGCGTTGGCCGCGCAGCAACTCCAGATTCAGCAACTGACCCAACAACTGCAGCATCAGCAAGCGCTGCTGGAAGCGCAGCAAGGCGCAATCACCGCGGCCGCGAAAACTCCGGCGAATCCGCCCAAGCAGGTCGCCTCGCTGGGAGTTGACGGCGGCAACGCCATCACTCCTGTACCGCAAGATGCCGCCCCTAGCCAGGCTCCGAACCCCGAAGACAATCCACAAACCTTCGACAAGCAGATGGAAGGTACCGCGACCATCCATTTCCGTGGCATCAACATCACTCCCGGGGGATATGCCGAAGGCGCTTTCATTCGCCGTTCGCGCGCGCTGGCCGCAGACGTAGCGACACCTTACAACTCCGTGACCATGCCCGGTGCGTCGCAGAGTCAGATCCCGGAATTCTTCGGCACCGGCCGCCAGTCGAAGATCACTGGCTTCGTCGACGGCCGCCTCGGTAATGTCGACCTTTCCAGCTACGTCTCGGCCGACTTCCTGTCGGCGGGCGTTACGTCAAACTCCAACCAGACCAACAGCTATACCCTCCGGCTTCGCCAATTCTGGGCGCAGGCAAAGTTCAACAGCGGGCTGACTCTGTCGGCTGGCCAGATGTGGAGCCTGGTCACCGAAAACGGCCGCGGCATTGCCCTTGACGATGATCTCGGTAAAACCAACGACGCTCGCCCCAAAGTTATCGATCCGTCGTACAACGTGGGTTTCGTCTACGCCCGCCAGTTTGGGTTTCGCCTGACCCAGAAACTCGGTGACAAAGTAGCAGTCGCATTCGCCATTGAAAACCCACAGGCTACTCTCACCACGCATGGCAATGCGTCCAACTTCCTGGTCGGGGAAGCCGGAGCCAGCAACAGCTACAACACCACCGCCAACTATTCCTTCAACCCGTCGCCCGACATTATTGCCAAGATTGCTTTCGATCCGGGTTTCGGACACTACGAAGTTTTCGGCCTGCTCGATCGCTTTAGTGGTCGCGTATTTCCCTGCGCGGAGGTTTTAACCGCAGGTACACCTCCGGTGATTACGGGGGTGGGGCCGACCTGCCCATCTCTGGCCGACGGAGGCACGGCGGTGGCAGCGTTCAACAGTTCCAAAGAAGGCGGTGGCATCGGCGCGAGTGCGCGCTTCGACATCGCAAAACGCGTCACCATCGGCGTTAAAGGTTTCGGCGGGAGCGGCATCGGGCGCTACGGGCCGGGCGGTCTTCCCGACCTTTCGATTAACGGCGACGGCTCGCTGCATCTGGTCAAGAATCTTATGGGCTTGACCACGCTCGAGATTCACCTGACCAAGAAGCTCGACCTCGTCGGGTACGGCGGTGTTGAGTATGCCGGCCGCACGGCCAGCTTCGATCCGTTGGGCAAGAACGGCGCGGGCGCCGTGGTCGGTTATGGCGCTCCTGCATTCAACAACTCCGGTTGCTTCACCGAAACCGTTCCCGGTGCCGGTGGATTCGTTCCGGGCACTCTCGCCAACTGCACCGCTGACACGCGTGCCGTAATCGAGGGAACCACGGGATTTTGGTACAAGTTCTACAGCGGCCCGAAAGGGAGTTTCCGATTCGGCGCCGATTACGCCTACGTAACTCGCAATGCCTGGTCGGGTGCAGGCGGCGAACCGCACGGAATCGACAACATGATCTTCACGTCGTTCCGCTACTACTTGCCGTAGGCAGCCGCAAATCTCAGGAAGGTCCCGCGTCAGGGTTGGCGGGCGACTCATCCTGAGTTCAACGGCAGTAGTTCAACGGCTTTTCAAACTTCTGAGGGGCACCTTCCCTTCAGAATCGTCGCCGGCCTGGTTTTGGCACTCTCCTTTTCCAGGCCGGCGGTGTTCATGCAAACTGGGCTCAGTAGTATACTCAGCCCGCGAAAGTACTATGCGATCAAGACGCAATTTCCTGAAGCAGATGTCGCGAGCCGCGCTGGCTGTCGGCGCGGCTCCCTCGCTTTTGGCAAGGGCACTGGCGCTGCCACAGAGTGGATCGACCGACAAGCCGGGGATCGACACGCCGCGGATCGACATGCCTGGGGAAGACGGACTGATTGTTCGCTCCTTCCGCTTCGTCGACCTGGAAACGCCCGTCGAGTATTTCAATACTTGGCTGACTCCCGTCTCGCACTTCTTCGTGCGCAATCACATGCATGAACCCACCGAACTCAGCGGCGATGTCGCCAACAGTGACTGGCGGCTGACCGTCGGAGGAGAAGTCGACAAGCCCTTCGCGCTGACTTTCTCTGAACTCTCGAAGCTGGAAATGCGTTCGGTCGTCAACACGCTCGAATGCGCCGGCAATGGACGCAGTCTGCATCGACCGCAGGTTCCCGGTGTTCAGTGGGGCAAGGGCGCGGTGGGCACGGCACGATTCTCCGGCCCGCGGCTGCGCGACATTCTGCTGCGAGCCGGAATCAAGCCGACGGGCAAGGATGTGATGTTTCGCGGGCTCGACGAAGTTCCTGGCAAAGTTCCACCGTTTGTTCGCAGCATCCCGATCGAGAAGGCTCTTGACTCCGACACTCTGGTGGCCACGCATATGAACGGCGTCCCGCTCACAAAGCATCATGGCTTCCCTGCTCGAGCGCTCGTGCCCGGGTGGATCGGCGCCGCGTCCTGCAAGTGGCTGACCGAGATCAAGGTGCTCGATTCGGAGTTCGTCGGCAATTTCATGAGCCCCGGTTACCGGTTTCCCAATCAGCCGGTGAAACCCGGCGACGCGGTGAAGCCCGAAGATACTCATCCGCTGACGGGGTTGAGTGTGAAGTCGGTGATTGCCGGCCCGCTCGAGGGCACAAGCTTGAAGGCTGGGAAAGTCGCAGTCCACGGTGCGGCGTGGGCCGGCGAGAGCAACGTGGTGAAGGTTGAGGTGTCAACTGACGGGGGGGCCAGTTGGAATCCTGCTGGGCTCGGCCACGATGAGGCCCGCTACGCCTGGCGCCTGTGGACTTATGAGTGGAAAGCCAAGAGCGGCGACTACTCAATTCTTTCTCGCGCCACCGATTCCGAGGGACGAACTCAGCCGGCCACTCCGGTATGGAATCCGAGTGGATACCTGTACAACGCTGTCGATCAGGTGAAGATCCATGTGGCATGAACGGAAGCCGGAGATGAAGCGCAGGTGGGCGGATTCTCTCTCGGTTATTACCCTTGCGGTTATTGTCGTGGTTGCACTTTCGCCTTGGGCGTTTTCGCAGAAGCCCGCCGCAGATCTGCCGGCTGGTCCTATGCAGGGCAAGGCGACCTCTTCCTGTTTGGAGTGTCACGAGGCGCGCATCATCCTGCAGCAGCGGCTCAGCAAAGCGGCTTGGACGAAAGAGGTCGACAAGATGGTGAAGTGGGGAGCGGTCGTGGAGGCGAACGATCGGGACGCGCTGATCGACTATCTGAGCGTGAACTTCGGGACTGATCAGCCTGCGTATGAGCCGCCGCGAACTTCTGCGGGAAAAACGTTCGGGAAAAAACAACTTCAATAGCAAAGCGCTACCGACCCAGTGTCCTGTGGGTTTCGTGGACACTACGGCAGCGCTGCCTTGCTGAGCCCTAAACTGATGGGGAAAGTATAGGAATTTGGGTGCACCAGTAATAGTGCATTGGTGGGTACCGGCGGGTTAATGGCTGGAGGGTACTGGGCTGCGGGGTTCGGTGCGCGGGAGATCCCTCCCTTCGCCTGAAGAGCGGCTCCGGTCGGGATGACGACGCTACTTTCTTGGCTTATCGTCTCTACTCTCCCCGTCTTTGTTCTCTTCGTCCCCTGTGTTCCCTGTTTCTTCTGTTGAGGTTTTCTCCGGGCGGAGGAGCGGGAACAGGATTACGTCGCGGATGGTGTGGGAATCCGTCAGCAGCATGGCCAGGCGATCGACTCCTACGCCGACGCCTCCGGCTGGCGGCATGCCGTAGGAGAGGGCGCGGATGTAGTCTTCGTCCATCTGGTGAGCTTCGTCGTCGCCGCGCTCGCGTTCTTTTAATTGGCCTTCGAAGCGGCGGCGCTGGTCTTCAGGGTCGTTGAGTTCGCTGAAGCCGTTGGAGATTTCCATCTGGCCGGCGTAGATTTCCCAGCGCTCGGTCCAGTCGGGCTCGTCGGGCTTCTGCTTTGACAGGGGCGAGATCGCGGTGGGAAATTCGTAGATGATTGTGGGCTGCGTGAGATGCTCTTCGGCGACGGCTTCGAATAGAGCCGCGATACCTTTGCCGAGGTTCGGATTTTTCTTCATCTCCGCTAGCACCGCTCCGAGGGCATGCTTGAGTCGCCGGGATTCCGCGCGAGGATCGCCGGCGCCGACGGGAATTTCATCGCGAGTGTCGGAGACGCGTTGGTGCGCGTTCTCAAGTTTGTACACGAACGCCGTCAGACCGGCGAAGTCGGTCATCGCTGGCTTCGTTCCTGCCTCGTCAGGCCAGAACTTAATGATCGCTTCCCGCATGGTCATGCGTTGCCAGTTTGTCCAATCGATCTCCTGCTCGCCCCACTTTGTTTTCGTAACGCCGTCGGGATGCTCTGCGTCGGCCGTCACATCTTTCGCGGCTTGCGTGATGATCTCCTGGGTCAGATCCATTACGCCCTGGTAGTCGGTGTAGGCCTGGTAAAACTCCAGCATGGTGAACTCGGGATTCCAGCGCCAGCCCAGGCCTTCGTTGCGGAAGTTGCGGTTGATTTCGTAGACGCGATCGAATCCGCCGACTACCAGGCGCTTCAGATAGAGTTCGGGCGCGATGCGAAGGAACAAATCCATGTCGAGCGTATTGTGATGGGTTACAAATGGGCGGGCCACGGCGCCGCCGGCGATGGGTTGCATCATCGGGGTCTCGACTTCGAGGAAGCCGTGCGCGTCGAGGGTGCGGCGCATTGACTGAACCAGTTTCGTGCGCTTCAGAAAAACTTCGCGGACTTCTGGATTCATGACCAGGTCGACGTAGCGCTGGCGGTAGCGGAGTTCGACGTCGGTGAGGCCATGCCATTTTTCGGGCAGCGGCAGGAGGTCTTTGCTGAGGAAGGTGATCTCTTCGACGTGAACGGAGAGTTCGCCGGTGCGGGTGCGGAAGAGGTATCCGCTGACGCCGATGTGGTCCCCGAGGTCGAGTAGTTTGTAGAGTTCGAAAGCTTTGTCGCCGACTGCGTCTTTCTTGACGTAAATCTGCAGCTTCTTGCCGTCTTGTTGCAGGTGGGCGAATCCGGCTTTGCCCATGAGGCGAATGGCCATGA
>Ga0210391_10003480_pt1 | contig 13324 bp, 11 predicted proteins | sample IncBWC12OmetaG_FD_160573 | JGI IMG/M metagenome (GOLD analysis project Ga0210391, IMG submission 160573) | Forest soil microbial communities from Barre Woods Harvard Forest LTER site, Petersham, Massachusetts, United States - Inc-BW-C-12-O ... | reverse complement strand
ACGGCACCGTGCTCGACGACGCGCACGTCGAGCACGGTGCCGTTCAGAACTTCCGTGCACGACTCGCCGAGGATCGTGACGGTCTGGCCGTCGAGGCTCCATCCGTTCGCCCCGGATTGCGGGAGGGGCTGCTCGTCGAGGAAGACGTTGACCTCGGTCGGATCGGGCGGGACGTTGTTCAGCGTCAACGTGCACGAGGCCGTGGCCTGCGCGGCCACCTGATCGAAGATCGCCTGAAGCTCGGACTGATCGGTGGTCGTCGCCTGGTAGAAGAGCGGTTCGCTCGCGCGCGCCGTGCCGCCCGCCGTCGCCAGCTGATCGAGGATCTGGCCCGGCTCTTCGTACGGGCCCGGCCCGGGCACGCCCACGACGTAAACGGGAATGCCGCTCGCCGCGAGAGCACCGACGGCGGCGATCGTGGCGGCGCTGTCCAGACACGATTCGTTGCCGCCGGTATCCGGCGTGCAGCAGCTCGGACCCCCGGGCGCGCAGTCGACGTCGTCCTCCAGATTGGGCTGGCATTGATCGGCGCCGCACATGAGCGTCGCATCGCAATTGGGACCGCCGTCGGTCGCGAGGATGACGAACGTCTTGCCGCCCAGCGCCTGAATGTGCCCGGCCAGCGCGGTCAGCGTCACCGCGGTGGGCGTTCCCCCCGAGGCATCGATGGCGCCCAGGATCTCGAGGAGCCGCGTCGACGTGGGGCCCACTTGGCCGGGCGTCGGATCGCCCGGCGTCGTCGGGAAGATCTCGAGGCCCGGGCCGCATGTGTCCGACGAGGTCGGATCCGGAAACACCGCGGCGCCGATGTTGGCGCGCGGCCCGAGATCCACCGCGAGATTGCCCATCGTCGTGATGACCGACGGCCACTTCTGGTCCTCGTTCATGCTGCCCGAGCGATCGAGCACGAAGTAAAGATTCGGCGCGTCGAACACGAGCGGCTGATCCACGCACGCGCAGACCCCCCCGTTCGGCCCGAGGTTGCACATCGGCGGCCCGCTCTGCGTGAGCAGCGGCGAGCCGGACGATCCCCCGTCCGAAAACGACGTGTTCAACGTATCGGCTCCCGAGAACTCACTGCCTCCGAGCTGCTGGGGACGCGCCGAGCCGCTGCAGCCCGCCGCGCCGCACGCCAAATAAACCAGGGCCGCACAGAGCGCGGCGGCCGCGTGCGAACGGAGCCGGAACCGCGATCCCACGATCTCGAGCGTAGCAGGACGCCGCCGTCCCGGCCGCGAGGCGCGTCGAGCCGAGCCGTCACGCCCGCGAAGCGAAAGACGCCAGGACCGGCAGCCCCGCAGGCCGCGCGAGCAGACCCGGCCACACGGAGTACGCTCCCCTGTGCCAGCCCCCGTCCCTCGGCGCTCGCGCCGAAGCCCCATCGACACTTGTTTTCCCGCCTTCTCCGTTCCCGTCTTCTCCTCCGCGCATCTCTGCGTCCTGTCGCGGCGGATGGGGTGCGGGCGCTCGTCGCCGGGGCAGTCGTGCTCGTCCTGGGCGGCATTCCGGGCGCGGCGCTCCGCTGGGCGCCCGATCCCGTCGCGCCGCCGCTCCCCGCCCCGGTGACCGATCGGAGCGCGACGGTGGCGGTGCAGGTGCGCGAAGCCTGCGCCGGGCGGGGCGCGCGCGTACACGTGCGGGCCTTTGCGATCGTGGACGATCGAGCCTACCTCGCGGACGCCGGGGATACCGATGCGGACGGTGGAGCGCGCCTCGCGGGATTGCCGCCGGGCGAAGCGTGGATCGTCGGGGACGCACCGGGGTGCGCGCGTGGATCGACGCGTCTCGCGCTCGGGCCGTTCGATGCGCGCGACGTCACGATCGCGCTCGAACCGTCGCATTCGATCCGCGTCACCGTGCGCGACGACGCGGGGGCGCTGCTCGGCGCGGACGTCGAAGTGCTCACGCCGGCCGACCCGCTGCCCGTCGGCGCGCGCGCGGGTCCGGACGGCCTCGCGATCGTGGATCGCCTCGCGCAAGGGCCATGGCGCGTGAGCGCCCGCGCGCCCGGCTACGACGAAGCCGCCGGGCGCGCCGTGCACGACGGCGACACGGTCGCGCTCGTCCTCCACAAGCTCGGGGCGCTCGTCGTGTCCGTGACCGGCGCGAATGACCGACCCGTCGCCGGCGCGCGCGTGGTCACCGCGGGGGCCGCGCTCTGGCCGGCGCGCGCGACGGAGACCGACGCGAACGGCGAAGTGCGCATCCGCGGACTCGCGGCGGGCGTCTACGCGCTCCGCGCGGTCAAGGGGGAGGACGTGTCGCCGATCGAGCTCGGGGTCCCGCTCGCTCGCGGGGAGGAACGGCGCGTCGCGCTCCGGCTCGCGCCCGGCCGCAGCATCGCCGTCCGCGCTGCGGACGGCGCAGGCGAGGACGCGGAGGCGGTCGCCGGCGCGCGCGTGACGCTCGTCGAAGGCGGCGTCTCGCCCTTCCCTCTGGAAGCGACGACCGACAAGAAGGGGCGCGCACGCCTCGGCCCGATCGCGGCCGGGTTCGCGACGCTGGCCGTGCACGCGGACGGATTCGTCCCGATCGGCGCGTTGCCGCTCGCGGATCCGCCGCCGGCGGAGACGCGCCTCGTGCTGACCCGGAGCGGCGCGCTCGTGGGAATCGTCGTTGACAGCCGCGGCGACCCTGTGGGCGGCGCGACCCTCGAAGTCGCCGGAACCGACGCCAACGGGGGGCCCATCTTCGACGACCCGAGGCGCGCGCGCTTCCAGGCCGCGCACTTCGACGCGATGCTCGCCGGGCCCGCGCCTCTCGTCGCGGCCGGGGAGCTCGGCGTGATGCCAGGTCCGGTCCCGCCGATCCCGGCGGCCGGCGCCGCGTTCGGGCCGCTCGTGGCCATGCACACAAACGGTGCCGGTGGCATCGGCCCGCCTTCGGCACAAAGCGAGGGCGACGGCGACCCCTGGGTAACGCGCGACGACGGGACGTTCCGCGCGTCGCCCGCGTCGCCAGGCCGCGTTCGCGCGATCGTGCACCATCCCCAGTACGTCGAAGGCGAGAGCGACGTGGTGACGCTCGTCCCCGGCGGCGAGGCCACGGTGCGCGTGGTGCTTCGGGAGGGCGGCTTTCTCGAGGGCCGCGTCCTCGACGCGCACGACATGCCGGTCGCGGGAGCACGCGTCTTCGTGGCGGCGACGCGCGGCACCCTCGAACGCACGACACGCGCTGCGAGCGACGGCACGTTCGCCTTCGCGGCCTTGCCGGAGTCGGTCACCGTGTCGGCGTCTGCAAGCGACGAAGAGGCCCCCGACACGCGCGCCACGCTGTCGATCCCCGAAGGCGGCCGGCAGGAAATCGTGCTGCATTTGCCCGAGCCGCGCGACCCCGTCGCCGTTGCCGTCACCGACGATCGCGGCTTTCCCGTCGACGCCGCGCAAATCGGCGCGAGCTCGCTCCAAGTGGACTCCCCGCTCCGGACGACGTCGTTCACGAACGCGAGGGGCGAAGCCCAGCTGCGGCGCGCGCGCGGCCTGCCGCTGCGCGTCGAGGTCAGCGCCCCGAGCTACGCGCCGCGCGTGTTGACGACGGACGGCTCCTCGAGCGAGCTCCGGATCGAGCTCGCCGCGGCCGAGCATGCCGCGGGTGAGGTGGTCGCCGCCCGCGGGCAGGATCCCGTGCCGAACGCCGAAGTGACCCTCGCGACCGACCTCGGCACGCGGCGGACGACCACCGACGCGAAGGGCGCGTTCGCGCTCGGCGACCTCGCGGCGGGCAACGCCCGTTTGCGCGTTCGGGCGAGCGGATTCGCTCCGGCCGAAACGGCGTTCGCGATCCCCGAGAACCGGGGACGGCGCGCATTTGCGATTCCCTCCGTCGCGCTCACAGCCGAAGGAATCGTGGAGGGCGACGTGGTCGATACGCGCGGCGATCCCGTCCCCGGTGCGCGCGTAGCCAAAAACCACGTGCCGACCTGGCTCCTCGCGGGCGCCAATCCGCGCGACGTGGCCGTCACCGATTCGAGCGGGCGTTTCACACTGCACGAGCTCCCGTCGGGAACGATCTCGCTCGAAGCCTATGCGCCCGACGTGGGCCGTGGCCGGGTCGACGACATCCGCGTGGTCGACGACCGCACGACCACGGGAGTGCACATCGTCATCGCGGCCGACGCGAGCCGAGCGGGGACCGGCAGCCCTCCGCCGCAAGCCGGCGTCGCCGTGACGCTCGGCGAAACGGGCGCGCCCGTCGAAGTCGTCGTGACGTCCGTCGTGGAAGCGAGCGAGGCGGAGCGCGCGGGCGTGACGGCCGGCGACGTGCTCGTCGCAGTCGACGACATCCCCGTCGGCACGATGGAGCAAGCCCGCTCACTGCTCAGCGGTCCGCTCAGCGACGACGTTCTCCTGCGCGTCCGTCGCGGCGACCGGACGTTCTTGCTGCGCACGGCACGCGATCGGCTTCGCCGGTAGACCCCGCTCCACCTGAGATTCGTCGCGGCTACTGTTTCGTGAAAACGATCGACTCGCCTTCGGCCGCGAGCCACCGAACCGAGCCCGGTCCCTCGAACGTGAAGGTCTGCGGCAAGTCCGGTCCGTCCGTGTCCGTCGCGACGGAGACCGTGGTGTCGTTCTCGTAGACGACCCGGTAGTGACCGAACTGGGTATCGTTCGGCGTCGTCATGCGCATCGTGTCGCCGCTTACTTCGAGCACGGTGCCGCGGGCGAAGGCCGCCGCGGCCGCCGGCGCCTCCCCGGAGGTGCGCTCGGCGCGAATCCCTCGCCAACGGCCTTCGAGCCGGGGGCAGCCGGCCCGGCCGCAGGCGGTTTCGAGCAGCGCGCCCAGCAAAGCGGCGGCCCCGACGACCGCGACCACGGCCGTTCGATTCACCGCATTCACCGCGGCGCTCCGCCGCTCGCGGGCGCGCCCGCTGGAGGATCGTCGCCCCCTTCGGGCCGTCCGAAGACGTCAGCCATCTCGGGCGAGATGCGCTTCAGTGCGTGGTTTTCGTCGACGCAAGCGAGGCGCGTCGAGCCTTCGACGCACAGCCGATCGTCCTTCGGTCGCACGATGCGGTAATCGAAACGAAGGCTGGCCGCGCGAAGCTCGCCGAGCCCCACTTCGACCTCGAGCTCGTCGTCGAAGCGCGAGGACGCACGGTACTTGAGCGAAACTTCGACGACCGGCAGGTGCAGCCCGCTTTCGGCCCACGCCGCGTACGTGATGCCACGACGGCGGAGCCATTCGACGCGCGCGACCTCCATGTAGGACAGATAACTCGCATGATGGACGATCCCCATCAGGTCCGTTTCGTTGAAGCGAACGCGCAGGCGCACCTTCGACGGGTTGGGTAGCGCGAGCGGTGGCGCCACCGGTCCGCGCGATGCGGGAGCACGAGATGCCGGTGCGCCCGAAGACATGCGATCCATCGCCGCTCGGATACCACGGCCGGCGGTCACCCTCGACAGGGGGCCGTCGCGCTTTTAGCTTTTCTTGCGGCAATGAAATCACTCGCCAGCCCTCCGGCCCTCGCGCCGGGACGCAAGCGGCACCTGCCGATCGCGAAAGAACCCCCCAACGAGGACGATGGACCTCCGCGAGCGGCGTGGCAGTGGGTCGGCTTCGGCGCCATCGCGATCATCGTCGTGTGGCTGCCTCTTGCGGCGATCGCGATCGCCGTGGGGACCCGCGTGGGCGCGATCGGTGCCGTGGCCACCGCGGATTCGCGTATGGCGGTCCTCGTCCCCGTTCTTTCGGTTCTGGCGCTCGGCGTCGCCGGAACGGGCGGCGGCTTTCTGGTCGGCAAGTGGGGCGGGCGCGGCGCGCCCGTCGCGAAGGCCGCGCTCGCGGGCCTCGCGGCGTCGGCCGTCGCGGTCGCGGGATCGTGGATCTCTTTTGGATTCGCGTTCGGCGCGCTCCTCGTCGTCCCGATTGCCGTCGGGTTTGCTTCGCTCGGAGGTTGGCTCGGACAACGCGCGGCGTGAAGCGAGGTCCGCGCCGCACTCGGTCCCGTGCTCGCCCCCCTCGCCGCACGCGGTCCCGTGCTCGCCCCCGCGCTACCATGCCCGCAGGATGCAACGATTCGCGGGACTGCTCATCGCCGGCGCGCTCCTCGCCGCATGCCAGCCGAGCGCCCCCGCTGAACTGCCGGCGGCCGTCGTTTTTCCCGCGGCGACGTCGCCCGCAACGGACGCGGCGCTGCCGCTCGACGAGCGCGCGAGCGTCCGCAAGACCGCCGACGATTGGCGCGCGGCGCACAAGCTCATCGACGTGCACTTCCACGTCGACGCCAGCCCAGAGGCAATCGGCACCGCGGTGCGCGTCATGGACGCCGCGGGCATCGGCGTCGCCCTGAACCTGAGCGGCGGCGTCACCACGCACGGCAACCACCAGCCGTCCGTTTTCGAAGTGACGAAGGCGTTCTTCGACGAACAAGCTCCGGGGCGGTTCATCGAATCGATGAACCTCGACTACGCGGACTGGGACAAGCCGACGTTCGCCGCGGAGGCGGTCGCGCAGGTCGAAGAAGGCGCGCGCCTCGGCGCGGCGGGCTTCAAAGAGTTCAAGCGATTGGGCCTCTTCTTGCGCGACAAGAAAGGCGCGCTCCTGCGCATCGACGACCCGAAGCTCGACCCGATGTGGAGCGCGCTCGGGCGCCTCGGAATGCCCGTGTCGATCCACACCTCCGATCCGAAGGCCTTCTGGGGCCCGTACGACGCGACGAACGAGCGCTGGAAAGAGCTCGCCGACCATCCGCGCTGGTGGTTCGGCGATCCGAAAGTCTACCCGCCGCGCGAAGCCCTCCTCGCCGCGCTCGAACGCGTCGTCGCGCGCCATCCCGAGACGACGTTCATCTGCGTCCACTTCGGCAACAACGCCGAAGACCTCGACTGGGTCGACGCCCAGCTCGACGCGCACCCGAACATGCTCGTCGATCTCGCGGCGCGCGTGCCCGAGATCGGCCGCCATGATCCCGCGCGCGTGCGCGCGTTCTTCCTCAAGCACCAGGACCGCATTCTCTTCGGTACGGACTTCCAAGTGTCCGACGGAATGACCCTCGGCTCCGGCGGGAACGGACCGCCCCCGACCGTAGCCGACGCGATCGACTTTTTCCGCGGGCACTGGCGCTGGTTCGAGACCGCGGACCAGAACTTCGCGCACATGACGCCCATCCAGGGCGACTGGACGATCAGCGCGATTGCGCTGCCGGAGGAGGTCCTCGCGAAGGTCTACTTCGGCAACGCCGAGCGCGTCTTCGCGAGGGCGCTCGCCGGGGCGCTCGGCAAGCTCCGCTCCAAAGGCTAGAAATGCGCCGTTCGCCATGCTTTGCCTCCAGCGATCGACCGACGCAGCGTGGGCGGAAGAAGCCCTGGCGGACCTCGATGCGGTCCTCGTCGATCACGCCCACTGCGAAATGAAAGCGGCGACGAACGCGCTATCGCTCGCCGCGCGCCATCCGGCCGACTTCGAGCTCCTCCGGGCGCTGACGGATCTGGCCCGCGAAGAGATCGAGCACTTCCAGCGCGTGCTCGCGATCCTCGAGTCGCGGGGCGTCGCGCTCGGCCCGCCGCCCGTCGACGAATACGCCGCCGACGTGCGGCGCGCGGCGAGCCGGCTCCCGCACCTCGCTCGCCCCAACCCGCTGCTCGATCGCTTGCTCGTCGGCGCGCTCATCGAAGCCCGCTCCTGCGAGCGCTTCAAGCTCCTCGCCGAAGCGACCGCGCGCACCGGCGGCCCCGACGAGCTTCGCGCGCTCTGGACGGATCTGCTCGCATCCGAGGCGTCGCATTACCGCACGTTCGTCGACCTCGCCGTGCGAGCGGCGTGCGGGGAACGGACGGCGGTCGTCGCGCGGCTCGAGCGGCTCGCGGAGCTCGAAGCCTCCATCGTGCAAGCGCTCCCCGCACGCCGCCACGCGACCGGCGCCACGCGCGCCACCATGCATGGCTAGCCCCGCGATCCAGGATCTGTTCGCGCTGGACCGCGACGTCGCCCGCGCGGCGCAAGCGCTCGCGAAGCACCGCGCGCGACTCGAGGCGGATCCGGCCTCCGTTGCGGTCGAAGATCCCTTCTTTTCGTACCGGCACGTCGCGAGCCGAACGACGTGGCATGCCCTCAAGGAGCTCGCACCCTCGGCCGTCGACCGCCCGCTCCACGCGGGGCTGCTCCGCTGGATCGAGGCGCTCATCGAGGCGCGCGTGGGATTGCCCGAAGAGACCGCGCTCGCGGAAGCGAAGCTCGCGCCGGAAGGCCGATTCGAGGGCTCCCCGCCCGAGCACGTGAGCTTCGCCCGCGCCATGCGCGAGCTCGGGACGGTCCCGAGGACGGTGGAAGCGCGGCTCTGGCTCGCGGCGGCGGCCGGCGCCGGCGAAGGCGTCGCGTCGGCGCGGCGGCTCCGTGCGAGCAAGCGCGTCGAAATCGCGGCCCGCATGGGGCGCGCCCATCCCTGGGAGGCGATGGTGGCGTACGCGCCCGCCGCGCTCCGCGCCTCCGCGAACGCATTTCTCGACGCGACGGAAGAGATCGCGCGCGCCGTCTGGAAAGAAGCGATCGCCGACGGCGCCGCGGCGCGCATCGTCGTTGCCGGCGCACGCGAGGCGGGCGATGGGTGGCCCGCCCGGATCACCACGGAATTCTTTCTCGACGTGTTCGGCGATGGCGCGCGGCGGCTGCCGATTGCTCCGCGGCTCGTGCGGCGGTGGCCGCAGCCGGCATCGGCGGCGAGCTTCGCACGCGCGTTGACCGATTTCGGCTTCGCGGTTCGCGTCGCGGCGGCGCCATCGGCGCTTCCCTTCGTCCTCGTGCGCGATCCGGCCTTCGTGTCCGGCTACCGCGTCGCATCCGCCTTCGGCGGGCTCGCCGCCGATCCTACGTTCTACCTCAAGGGACTGCGCACGAGCCGCCGCGCGGCGCTCGGGCAAGCGCGCGCCCTCGCGCGCACGACGCTCCTCGAAGCCCGTACGAACGCCACACGCCTCCTCCTCGGCGACGACGCGATGTTCGCCCCGCGCGATCGCTTCGAGGAGCTCGGGACGCGTGTGTTCGGGGGGGCGCTCGACCCGCGCCTCCGCGGGGCCTTCCCCGCCGCGCGCGACGACGAGCCTGCGCGCTGGGTCGGACTCCTGGAGGCGCTTGCGCTGCGCGATGCCTTGCGCGCCCAGTTCGACGACGACTGGTTTCGAAACCCGCGCGCCTGGTCGCATCTCGAAGGCCTCGGAACGCACGTCGCCGAGGGCGAGCCGCCGGCCCCGCCGCCGGGCGCGCTCGACGCCTCCGCGGAGGCGCTCGGACGCGCGTTCGAGGAGGCGCTCGGTTGAAGTTCGTTCCGTTCGTGGCCGGCGCGCTCCTGGGCCTCGGCGCGCTCACGCCTCCCGTGCTCGCCTCGCCCTCGGCTACGGCAACCTCCACGCCGGCGAAGGGGCCGCCGCCGAAAGCCACGCTGCACCACGCGTCGAAGCCGGCGCTTTCCGCCGCACGCTCCACGTTGCCTCCGCTGCCGACGTTGCCGGTGCCCGTCGCTGTGACGCCGATCGCACCGCTGCCGATGCTCCCGCGGCTCGCGCGCGTGCGCATCGAAGCGGCGCGCGATCGCGTGGTCGTCGTTGAAGACGTGAACCTCCCGCGCGGCGACTGGCAGAACGGGGACCTCTCCTTTTATGCGTCCTTCGGAGCGCCCGGCACGCCCGTCGCGGTCGAGGCGCACCTCGTGCCCGTGCCGGCCGGCGCTCCCGAAGCACGCATCGAGGACGCGGGCGAACCGGTGTCCGTCGAGACGGCGGCGCACAAGGGACCCGGCGTGCAGACTCTCCTCGGCAAGCCCCAGATGGCGGGGATCGTCATTCGCGTGAACGACGCGGCGCTGCGCCGGGCGCTCGCGGCGAGCGACGTCGCCGCGCTGCGCGTCCGCACCCTCCTGCGGCCGCCGGCCGTCGACGTCGCGGGTGCGCGATCGCTCGTCGTGCGCCTCGGTGCCGCGAACGGCTTGCCCCTGACGCTCGGCCGCATCGCGCTCGTCTCGATGGAGCCTGATCGCTGGGTGACGCGCGTCGAGAGCCACCTTTGCGGGCCGGACGCGGAGACCTGGCCGCTGTCGACCGCGCTCGTCACGCGCGGCCCGACGCGCGGGCTCGAGCGGCAGGCGCTGGCGATCGCGCCGGAGACGGCCGTGCGCCACGCGACGGACGATCTCTGCGTCCGCTGGTGGAGTACGCCCTAGTCTAACTCAGGGCCCCCACCACAGCGTTTCGTACGTCTGCGGTTCACCCGCGAGAGACGTCATGACGACGATCTTGTCGTCGCGGATCTTCACCACGGGATCCGGGAAGGCGTCGCCCGCGATGAACGCCGCCTTCTCGAAGCCGCGCGCGCCGAGCCAGAAGAGATGCATCCCGTTGGGCGACGGGCCTGCGAGGAGCACCATGCGCGCACCGCCGAGGAAATGCGCTTCGATCCACCGGAGCTCGAAGGCAGCGAAGCGTTCGGCCACGGGAAAGTCGCCCCCGAGGTCACGAATCTCGGGAAGGTGCGCGCGGAGGTATTTGTAGAGGCGGTCGTACGTCGGCGCTTTGAGGCGAGGCAGCGCTCGCTCGTGCGTCGTCAGGATCGCGAGCGTTTCGGGCCGCTCGCACGGGACTTCGACGTACGTGCGGTAGCGATCGGCCAGCGTGGGCTTCGGTGCGCCGTCCGGTGCACCGCCCGCAAGCGACTTGAGCCACCAATGAAACACGGGAAGATCCGCCTCGCCCGCGCGGGACGGCAACCGCACGACGCTCTCCCAGAGCGGCCGCCGGACGCGCCACGCCGCGCCGTGACCGTCGACGATGCAACGGCCCACGTACGCCGCGCCGTGGACCACGGCGTTGAAGAGAACGTTCTCGGCCGTACCCGCCGTGCCCCGCGCAGCCCACGCTTCGCAGCGCTCGCGGGTCAGCGCGGCCGAGAGCCGGTGCACGCTCGCATCGCTGCCGTCGAGCGCGAGGTCGCGCGCCATGTCCGCACCGAAGAGTGCGGCTGCGTTCGCGACGAAGACGTCCGCGGCGTGGCCAAGGTGACCGAGGTGGGTCGGCAGCGAAGGATTGCCCGCCAGGCTCTCGTCGGCTTGCCGCAGCGCATCGAACGCCTCCGCTCGGGCAGGCCCGTCCGCGCGCATCTCGGCGCGCATATCCGGCGGGTAGAGAGGAAAGAAGTGCGTCGCGAAGAGCCGCTCGGGGGGTGCCAACGGTGCCATGGCCCATAGCACGCGAGCTGCTATGCTCGCCGCCCTTCCGTGCTCACGGCCGACGCGCGCTTCGAAGGCTGGACGACCGAAGATTGGATCCGCTTCACGCGGCTCTGGAAGCCTCGTGCTGCCCCCGATCGGGACACCGCCAGACCTCGCGGTGGCCTCATCGTCGTGCATGAGGACGGCCAGGTGCTGAAGCTGCTCCACACGCGGAACGGGCGCATCGATCCCCAGGCACGGCCTTCGCTGCCACCTCCGCCGCCGTCGACGCGGCCACCGTCACCGCTCGCGCCCCGCTTCGCTTCCGGCTCTGCATCCGGCTCCTCCGCTCCCATCGCGGGCATCGCCGAGAACCGGGGGTTCGGCTTTCCGACGCTCGAAGCGCGGGCCACGGCGCTGCGATCCGGCCAGCCGTGGGCGCTCGGCGAGATGGCACGCGCGCATCACGCGGGCTGGGCGCTGAGCATGCAACTGGGCGCGCTCGACGAGATCATGGAGCGCTTCGGCGCTCGTGCCCGCCGCGGCGACGACTTCACCGCGCAGGCGCTGATGTTCGTCGGCATCGTACGCGAAATGATCGCCGAGAAAGCGATCGTCACGTGGCCGCAGAAGCTCCCCGGCATCCCCATGCCGACGCCCGCCGTCATCCGGCGGACGCTCGACACGCTCTGCGCCGACGGCCAGGTGATCGCGCTCGCCCTGTTCGACGACGGCGGACTCTGGACGTCCTTCGTCGCGCGGCGCCGCGGCCCCGCGTTCGACGTCGTCGCCGGGCCCGACGAGATTCGCCCCGCACTGGGCCTTCTGTCCGGCGACTGGCGACGCGACTACCGCCACTTCGCGCGTGCCGTCGAAGACCGCTACGGACCGCTCGGCTTCGGTTGCTACGCGGAGCTCGGGACGTTCCGCGCGCTGCAGACCGACCCGCGCCCTGGTGTATGGAGCCGCGCGGTCGCGGTGCGCGACATCGTCGTGTCGCCCATCCCCGTGGCCGTGGGCGTCGCGCTCGGGCTCGACGGCGTGCACTACGCGATTCAGGGGATCCGTGCGTTCACGGGCCGGATCGCGCCGCTCGCGCCCATTGCGCCGCTGCTCGGTTCCGCCCGCTCGAGCCTCGCGAAAGCGACCGGACGCGACGTGCCTTCGCTCCTCGGGTTCAACCCGCTGGAAGTGCTGCGCAAGCTCCTGGAGCGGTGACGCGGGCGCGGTTCGTGTCTGGAAAACTCCCCCCGGAAGTCGACGCGCTCGTCGATCCGACTTGCATGCGAACTGCATCTATTCGTAGCTTCGTGCGGGGCCAGGAAGCATCGATGAAGGCTCGTCGGGGGCGTTCTCTCATGCGACAACGAACTCGGGCTTGGGCGAGTGCCACGTGCCTTTGCGTCCTTGCGTTCGGAGCGGCCTGCGGTTCCACGGGCCCGGCGGGATCCGACGGCGAGCAAGGCGAGGCAGGCGCGACCGGACCCGCAGGACCTACGGGCAGCGCGGGACCGACCGGGGGCACAGGTGCGACCGGCGCCACGGGGCCGATCGGCGATCCGGGAGATGCGGGAGCGGCTGGCGTCACAGGCGCGACGGGTGCCACGGGAGCCGTAGGGCCGGCCGGCGATCCGGGAGATGCGGGAGCGGCCGGCGCGACCGGCGCGACCGGCGCGACCGGCGCGACTGGCGCGACCGGCGCGAGCGGCGCCTCCGGCCTCGGAGTGACCTGGACGGCCGGGGCGTGCAATGCGTCGGATTCCTACGCCTTCGACGCGTCCGCCGACGTGGGGTACGTCACCGTGACCACGCTCGGCGAAAGCTGCACGATCACCCTGCCGGCGAGCCCGGTCGATGGGGACGAGGTCGGCGTGTGCAACGGCGACGGCAACGCGGCGATCACGATCTCGACCGGAGACAATGGCTCGATCGTGCTCGAGTCCCGAGGCACTGCGAGCAGTCCCGTGAACGAATCCTCGGCGGCGATTGGTGACTGCATCACGCTCGCTTGGATCGAATCGATTGGTCGTTGGTACCCGATCGCGATCATCGGCCTCTGGGATTTCTGACGCTGTTGCTTCAGCGAGGCCCGGCGCGCGCAGATAGCGCCGCCGCCGGAGCGCATCGAGGGCCTCCACCGCAGTCGCTCGCGAGCTCGGCCGCGGCCAGCCGGCGCGCGGGTCG
>Ga0210391_10003479_pt1 | contig 13324 bp, 7 predicted proteins | sample IncBWC12OmetaG_FD_160573 | JGI IMG/M metagenome (GOLD analysis project Ga0210391, IMG submission 160573) | Forest soil microbial communities from Barre Woods Harvard Forest LTER site, Petersham, Massachusetts, United States - Inc-BW-C-12-O ... | reverse complement strand
ACTGCCAAAAGCGGCACTACCCTACCGGATTGAGCGCGAGTCGCCTGCTTGCGAAGATGCCGGGTACTAGCCAGATAGCGGAAAGGAAAAACCAAGTAGGATACCCAAAGAAGAACCACCGCATGGCACTGTGTAGATCCTTCGCTGGTCCGAAAGGCGACGCATAGAGCATCGACAAGACCAGAGCAGCCATCGCGATCAATAATAGCGACATCCTCCATGTAATTGCGTCCAGATGAAATGCATTACGGCCGAAAATCCAAAGGAGAGCCCAAACGGCAATAACGGCGGGAAGGTAGATGGCCGGCGCTAACATTGCCTAGTGTCGTAACGCCAAAGTTGAGCGGCGCGGCACCGCGTCATTGCACTTGTCAAACACACTGACAGACCAGGTACTTTATTCACGGCGCGTCCGCTCGAACGCATGTTAGGCGACATGATTTTTGCTACTGCCCCATAATGCGATCCCTGAGCATCTCCAGATCAGCCAAAATCGTAGGCCTTTCAGCCGGCAAGGCCGCATAGAACCGAATAGCCGCCCCGGCTGGGGCCGCTTTCCTAATGCGCAATTTTACTAAGATTCTCGACGTTCCCAACGTAGTGATGACGACAGAATGTATTTGGGCAAGCGGAAAGCGGAAGTCACGTCCGCGAAGAATGACGTGAAGGTAGTCACCACAGTCCTCGACTAAGTCGGCGTATTGACGGAGCCTATAGGGTCCAGCGATACCAATAAACGCACTCAACGGAATCAGAAACCATAGCTGAACCCGTCCGTGAATTCCTATTACGTCAAGAAGCCAGTGCTCAAAGGCGGCGCCCACAATCATGAGAACGACCACAACACCGGTGTTCACGGTCCCAGGAGGTCTGTGTGAAAGCACAACGCTCATGTCGCCTAACGCCAAAGTTGAGCGGCGCGCCGCAACAATGTGACTGGCAGTTTATTCACGGCGCGTCCGCTCAAACGAAAGTTAGACGTCACTTGGGAAGTCCATCGAACTGCGTAGTGGCGATAGTAAACCCGACTGCGATCAGAACTAAGAATGCCAGCATGAATATGAATTGCCACCGAAGAATCGCTACCCCCTGCGTGGTGTAGTTTGACGGCCTGAGTCGCCCAATAGGCAGCATTGAGGCAAGCAGTCCTTTAGGCCCGATGTAGTGCCGACGCGCCCGAACGTAGCAGGCGAGGCCAGCCACCCACAACATCAGCGCAAGAACCCACACAATGGTGAAGGCTGCAACTGACGGTGGCATAAACAGTGGCTTCCTGATGTCTAACGCCTACTTAGACCGCACAAATGCGGCAACGAAATGCCGCAGAGTCGCGTCAGAACCGTCGGCGAAACGCGTAAATCCATGACGGAACTTCAACATGGTGGTGGAACCCCGTCAAATGCCAACCAGCGAGTGACCACTTCAGGGTAGCGTGTCCTAGTACCGCTTTTGGCCGAGAGAGGCTCTCAGCCGCGAATCCCTGCTGCATCGCAGGATGGTCGCCTGCTCGTCACCTACAGCCGTCGTTTCAATGACCCTCTCGGGCAGGCTAGGGCCGGGCACGGATCCGTTCGCGCCGCCTCCTGCCCGATCAAGAAGCCCCGCGCAGGAACGCAGCACCGCAGATTGCCGGATTCCGAAGAACGTCAAACCCCGCTTTCTGAAACTTCGCAAATACCCTCTCTCCCAGTTCAATCGCCGCGGGCTTGGATCCAAATAATCGCGGCTCGGTAAATACGATGAACTCCGCGGGATCAGGGTACGGCCCATGATGCACGCCACAAGAGGTTTGGATCTTCGTTCCCACCTAACACCACATTCTGGACCCAGAGCATTAAACGGTGGCCTCGGCCCTCGACAACTCGAAGTACACCCTCGTCAGAAATCTTTCTTTCAGCGGAAGCAGTTGCCAAACCCTCGTCTTTTGCAATTGATGCAATCACATTGTGAAGTCGATCTGTCTCCCCCGGCTTGATCACTACATAAAATTGGAAGGCCGCACCGCTCTGTGCACATGCCACCAACATCGTGATGCACAGAAGAACTACTGCGGTTTTTTTCATAGCTAAGTAAGGGCATTTGGACAGTGTGTCGTAGGGGCGCCCTTATCCATCTCCCGTTTCGGGTACCCAATCCTAAGCCTACCGAAATTGCGGCCGTCCGCTTTCGGGTAGCTTATTCGACGTGGTGGACTTCCGCTTTGGGCCGATAACTGCCAGGTCGGCTGCTCAAGACCGGTCATTACGATGCGGGCGGCAGATTCCATATCCGGTCGTGCCTTCACACTCCTTTATCTGGGAATTGACCCGGCATCCAGCGTGATGCCAGCGCGGTCGGGACGGCCAGCCGCAGTGACGCGAGGCTGCTCTCGGAGACCAGGGCCCCGTATCGGTTATGCCCGACACGACGCCGCGGGCACCAATGTCATCGTCGTCAGTGGCCGCGGGATTCGCTCACCGCTCAGATCGCGAGGCGCGCGCTACTATCCCCGAAGTGCTCCTCCGGGCACCCCAGCTTCTCCAGGACTGCCAGCAGCAGGTTCGACATCGGTGTGACTTGCGGCTGCCGAATATGCCGATTGGCCAGCAGCGCGCCGCCGGCGCGCCCCGCCAGCACAATAGGCAGCGGCTCATGGTTGTGGGAATTGCCATCGCTCATGCCGCTGCCATACAGGACCAGGGAGTGATCCAGCAGCGTTCCCTCCCCGTCCGGGAGCTTGGCGAGCTTCTCGAGGAAGTAGGCGAACAGGCTCACATGATACCGGTTGAGAACTGCGAACCGGGCCTTGTTGTTTTCATTGTTGGAGTGATGCGAGAGAATGTGGAAAGAATCGCGAATGCCGCTCTTCGGGTACACGGCGTTGCTCAGCTCCTTCGCCAGCATGAACGTGCTGATGCGCGTGATTTGCGTCTGCCACGCGAGCGCGAGCAGGTCAAACATCAGTTTGATGTGCTCTTCCACGTCTTCCGGGATACCGGCCGGCCGGGCGGGGAGCGTGATGGTACCGTCCACCCGTTCCGAGGACTGCTTGATACGCCGCTCGATCTCGTGCACATCGGTGACGAACCGATCAAGGCGCTCGCGATCCGCCGCGGGTAGCGTCCGATTGAGCTCGCCGAGCTGCTCCGTTACGGAATCCAACAGGCTCAAGGCCTGCGAGCGGCGCGCCGTACGCTGTGCGGCGTCTGCGCCGTCGCCGAAAAGCTGCTCAAACAATACCTGGGGATTGTTCTGCATCGGCAGTGGCGAGGTTTCGTTTTGCCAAGCGAGAGTGTTGCGGTAGGCGCAGCTCAGTCCTTCGCCACAGTTGAGTCCCGCCTCCTCGATCATGAGCTCCAGCGACGGAAGTGCCGTGTCGCGGCCCAGGTGTCTTGCCGCAACCTGGTCTGCGGTGACGCCGAGCCGCGGCTGAGCGCCGGATGCTGCCTTGGCGCCGCTGAGGAACGTGGCGGAGGAGCGGTTATGATTACCCGTGGCGCCTCCGGGACCGTAGGCCAATGGATGTCCCAGATTGCTAATGACGTTGATCTGGGATCGATATGGCGCCAGCGGCTGCAGAATTTCGCTGAAGGTAAAGTCGCTCCCATCGTCCTGCGGAGTCCAGCGCGCCATGGTGGCGCCGTGCGGAAAATAGATCGCACCGAAGCGTACCTGCGGCTTTGGAGCCGCAGCCAGCGCGGGGATCATCGAATCCAGCAGCGGCAGTGCAAGACAAGCACCGGCGCCGCGCAGCACCGCGCGTCGCGACAGGTGGCGGCATGTGATGAAATTCGCCATTGCTCTCCCCTTACTCCCCGCTTCCCGCGCGAGCGCTGAGACCTGCGCCTTGCGGCGCTTTGATCGGACCGCGGAACGGCACACTCTGCACGAGGCCCAGTATCAACGCGCTGAATCTGAGGTCTGAGCGCTGCGCCTGCCTGACGATCTCCCGTACCGCCGGCATGTCGTGGTAATCGACGCCACGGCCGAGTGCGTAGACCATCAGCTTCTCGACTACATTGGTCACGAACAGATCCGATCGCGACATCAGTGCGGCGGTCAGCTCCTCCGGGCCCACAATCTTCGTTCCGTCGACGAGTACGCCGCTGGCATCGATCAGCGAGTCGCCGTCGCGATCGCGCCAGGCGCCAATGGCATTGAAGTTCTCCAACGCGAAGCCTACCGGATCCATTAGCTTGTGACACGCGGCGCAGCTCGGGTTCTTGCGATGAGCTTCCAGACGCTGGCGCACGGACGCGGTGATGACCTGAGTGCCGTCGCCATCGATATTGGTTTCCACCCCAGGCGGCGGGGCTGGAACCGGCGCGGCCAGCAGATTATCGAGTATCCAGCTGCCCCGGATCACAGGTGACGTGCGACTGGCGGTGGAAGTGATCGTGAGGATGCTGCCCTGCCCCAGCAAGCCCCGGCGGTGCGACCCCGCCGGCAGCTGTACCCTGCGGAAATGCGACCCGTGGATACCGGGGATGCCGTAGTGCTTCGCCAGCCGCTCGTTCAGGAAGGTGTAGTCGGCGGTCAGGAGCTCGGTGATCGGGCGATCCTGAGTGCGGATCCAGTCCACCAGGTCGCGGGTCTCTTCGATGAAGGCCTGACGGAGGTTCTCGTCGAAGCCTTCGACCTCCGGCGTCACCGTGGCGAGTTCGCGAAGATGCAGCCATTGACCAGCGAAATTCTCCACCAGCGCATAGGCCTTGCGATCAGCGAGCATCCGCCGCACCTGCGAGGCCAGAACTTGAGGCTGGTGCAGCCGCCCCTGCACTGCGAGGTCCATTAACTGCGGGTCGGGAATGCTACTCCATAGAAAGAACGAAAGGCGGGACGCCAGTTCCAGGTCGCTTACGCCGATGGACGCGCCAGGGACCAAATTGCCGGGGCCCGCCTCGAACCTGAACAGGAAGCGCGGATCGATTAGGACGCGTGACAGCGCCTGCTGAATGCCGGCTTCGAAACCGCCATCTTGCTGCCCACGATCGTAGAACCGCATGATCTCGACAAGGTTCTCCGCTCTTTGCGGGGCGCGGAAAGCGCGACTGGCGATGTTGACCAGAACCTTCTCGGCGCACGGGCGTTCTTCCGCCTGCGAGTGCGGATAACAGCTGAATATACGCCGCCGGCTGTCGGTGTTGCCGACGGAGCTCGCGCCGAAGGGGCCGGCGATCTCTATCCGTTCAACTCCGGCATCGGACTTGTAGACCGAGTAGATGTCATTCACACCGGTTGGGCGCGCAGTTTCGAAAAGTGCCGCAGTGAGCACATGCTGTCCAGCTGTGACGCGCATGCGAAAGTCGCGCAGGTTCTCGACCTGCACGCGTCGACCGTCAAGAGCGACGTCGATATCGATGCCGCCGTCGCGTCCCAGTGCAAAGTTGCCGCGGACACTGAAACGGTAGTCGGCGTCCAACGGAAAGTAGTGCTCGATGCGCAACCCGCCGCGCGATCCCAGTGGCAGGCCCTCCAGATGCTGATCCTGCGACAACTCCTCCGGCGCCAGATAGATTGCCGTGGTCTCGGAGGCGCTGATATCGCCGACGACATCCCGACTGATCTTCATGGCTGCGGACACGTACCCCTGGACCAGCGCGGGCGAAATGCCCAGGCCCGAGGCCACGTTGTCGAAACCCTCGCTGGCATCATCGGGAGGCAGCAGGCTGCTCGCGTCGATCGATAGGCCGAAAAGGTCGCGGACGACGTTGCCGTACTCAGTGCGATTAAGCCGGTGCAGGGCCGGTGCGGTCAGTGGGCCCCCGCGCGCAGACGCGTCCGCCTGTTCGTCGAGCCGCGCTTCCAGCACCGCAGCGACGCCATCTGCGTCCGCTCGTGATGGCCGGTCATTCCCCGGGGGCGGCATCATGCCGGCGCGTAGTTTGCGGACTACTTTTTCCCATGCTGCTGCGTCCTTACCGACCTGTGCCGGATCGAGCGCCGTCAGAGCGAGATCTCCCGCCCAGTCTGTTGTGTTGTGACACTTCGAGCAGTACTGATCGATCGTGCCTGGCACGTCCGCACCCCCTGAGGCGCCCGCAGGCAGCAGCAGGAGACAGCCGACGCTCAACCAGGACGCCCGATCCATCAGCGCACCTCCTTGCTTTGCTGCATCAGCAATTCGGTCACAAGCGCAATGGTCGTAGGCTTGGGTTGCGCCGGATGCGTCGCAAGGAAGACCCCTTTGGCCCAGTCGAGCGTCGAGCGATGCTCCTTGTCCTGTGCCGTGAGATCGGCACCATGGGCGACCAGAAATCGCACGATATCATCCGAGCCGCGATTCGCCGCGCCGTGCAGGGCGGTGATGCCCATCGAATTGGCCTGATTCACGTTCATGCCCAGATCGGCGCAGAGCTTCACGGCTTGCAGAAGCTGATCCGGACCCTCGGTCCAGGTCTGTGCGAGCACCCAATTGACCCCCGCCGCCGCCATCAACGGTGAAGTACCTTGATACGTGTCAATGTGCGGATCTGCTCCATGCTCGAGCAGCAGCTTCATCACTGTGACGTCCCCGGCGAGCGCCGCCGTGAGAAACGGCGTCTGTCCGGTGAAGTCCACCCACTCCAGTGAGCCGGTGGTCGGCAGAAGAAAGTTGCGAAACGGCGGGGTCTCCTTGGTACGCGCATTTACGTCTGCTCCCGCCGTGAGGAGGTCGCGAATGAGATCGAGCAGCGGCGCGCGATCGATGCCGTTCTTGAACGTCGCGTTGTGGACGTAGAGATTTCGCACGTTCACCGCCTCCCACAGGGGGCTGCGTCCATACCAGTCCTGCCCGTTGACGTTGCTGCCGTGTTCCAGCAGATAGTGGGCGGCGGCCATGTTGTCATTCGAGATGGCCATCAGCAGCGGCCAGATGCCGTTGGCCTCTCTTGCGTTGACGTCGGCACCCGCCGCGATCAGTCGCTTCACCACCTCTACGTGGTTATGGCGAGCGGCATAGAGCAGAGGCGTCATGCCGCCCGGGGCAGGCTCGCGCCGCCCGCGATCGGCAGGCACTCCGCCGCGTATGATGCCGATCCCGAAGCCGAACCCGGGGACAGAGTTGGGTTTGATGAAGGCGGGGGGCGGCCCCACTTCGGTGGCAGCATTGGGGTTCGCGCCTCGCTTGAGCAAAGCAGAAACGATGTCGGCCTGTCCCGCCCGCGCGGCGAACATCAGTGCGGTCTGGCCGTACTTCGGGTCACGGACGTCCGCGCGCGCGCCGTGCTTCAACAGCTGCTCCACCACTGCCGGCACGCCAACCTGAGCCGCCGTCATCAGCGGGGTCTCCCCGGTAGGCTCCGGGTGGTTCGGGTCGGCGCCCGCACTCAGCAGCACAGCCACGATGGTCGCGTTGCCGTTGGCAATTGCGATGCTCAACGGGCTCACTCCGCGCTCGGTCAACCCGTTGGGATCGGCTCCTGCCTCGAGCAGCCGCTTGGTCCCCTCCAGATCATCCACGTGGACCCGCCAATGCAGCGCAGGTGTCCCGAACCAGCCGCGGGCGTTAGGGTCGGCCCCTTTCTGCAACAGCACGTGCATCGCGGTCAGGTCGCCGTTCATCGAAGCGTTTGCGAGCGCGCCGATTTCTGCGCCCAACGCAACGTGCGTAACGAGCAGAGCGGTGACGGTCAACCATCCGCAGCGAAACATCCGGACTCTTTCCTCGAAATCCCCCCTGCACGAGCAGGACCTGGTCGCAAACGTAGCCCAAGTTTTTTTCTACCGCTGGCTGTTCTAGCATAGCGAAAACAACCGGAGAGACCTATGCGCCAGCCAACTTCTTTGCCGATGTCGGGCTCGCGTGAGTCGCCAACGAACAGACGGGACCTGCTGCGGGCAGGGCTAGCCGTCTGCGCCGCCACGATGCTAAACTCGAGTGCCGCTCGTGCTGCAGACGATGCCCCTGCAGATGCCTCCGCACTCGATGCCCGCCTGTTACCAGGCTTCAAGTCCGAGCGAATCCAGACCCGCGGCGCGATGCTGCAGACGGTCGCCGGCGGCAGTGGGCCGCCTCTCCTGCTGATCCACGGCGCGCCACTCACACACCTGTCCTGGTACCGCGTTGCGCCGGAGCTGGCGAAAAAATACACCGTCATCGCCGCTGACCTGCGGGGCTATGGCGACAGCAGCAAGCCGGAAGACGGCGAGAACCACATCAATTATTCCAAGCGTGCCATGGCGCAGGACCAGATAGACCTGATGCGGCACTTCGGTTTCAATCGGTTTGCCGTTGTTGGCCACGACCGCGGCGGACGTGTCGCCCATCGCCTTGCGCTCGACCATCCGGATGCGGTCACGCGCATGTCCGTGCTCGATATTGTGCCCACGTACTACCTGTACACGCACCTGACCAAGGCTTTTGTGGATGCCTACTTTCACTGGTTCCTTTTTATCCGCCCCGCCCCATTCCCCGAGGACATCATCCTGGCGAACCCGGAGAGATACGCTAACGGGCCACCGGAGCTACGGGAGGAATACCTGCGCATGATGAGGAACCCCGCGAATGTGCACGGCATGTGTGAGGATTACCGCGCTTCGGCCGGTATCGACATGCAGTATGACGAAGCGGACCTGAATAAGAAGATCTCCTGTCCCCTGCAGGTGCTGTGGGCCAAGGATGGCCCTATGGGACGGATGTACGATGTCATGGGCATCTGGAAGGAGCGGGCCGCCCACGTCACGGGCGCCGCGATGCCGGGCGGACATAACTTCAACGAGACGCATCCGCAGGAGACGCTAGCGCAACTGCTGCCATTCCTGGCGGGCTGATCCGTTCCAGCCGCAGCTGCGCGTCGGATAAATGCTCAGCGATAGCCGTAGCGGATGCGCTGAAATCGGCGCTGCGCCTGCTCCCGGCGCAGATCCTCCTCGAGCTTGCGCATGTCATCCAGCGCACAGCGGCGCTCCCGGCACAGGCGCTCGAATTCACTCTCCGATCCGCCGTCGGCTGAGCCACACGTGGCCGACACAGCCCTCATTGCGGTATCGCGGGCATCCATTGATCGATCCATCAACGTTTTCATGGGCGGTTACATTTCCGTTGAGGCACGAGACCCCTACAGGCGCACATCATGCGCGCGTTGGAAGCGCAGGTAGGTGTCGCAAAGTACCGCCAGGCGGGAGTGGCGACGCCCAGGCTCCGCCCTGACTGAAACTGACCCCTGATGCCAACGAGTGACAGATTTGGGCAGCTCCGCTCAAATAACGCCGAATGCACGTGTCGAGGCACCTGTCATTGCCGGCCAGGTTCGATAGTCCCGGCGCCATTTTGCGACGGCACAGGCGCTCCTGCCGCGGTCGCGCTCTTCAAGTCGTTCGCTCTTTTTACCAGATACGCCCGGACTGCCTGCGATTCTTGAGGCGTCAATGTATCAGCGAACGACGCCATCCCGCGGGTGTTCAACACGCCCTGCAGCACCACTGCATCAAATGCCTCTTGAGCATGCAGTAGTGGCGTGCGGGTGAGATTCGGGAAGTTCGCGCCCCGGACGTTCCCGTTGTCGCCATGGCAGATTGAGCAATTCTGAGCATAACGCGCCTCACCCAGCTTTAGGACATCTGCTGACGCCGTCGATGGCGGCGGATCGAGCGGCCGCGCCGTGTACGGCTTCGTCGGCGGCAGCGCCGCGGTGCCGTTGGCCTTGAACACCAGCAGCCGCGAATAGTTCGGCGCGTAGTAGTCACCGCCCTGCACGGCGGCGCCCACGCTTACCGCCACGTACTGCACGCCTTCGAGTTCGTACGTGATAGGCGATGACAGGATGCCGGTCTGCACGTCGAAGGCCCAGAGCTTCTCACCGGTCCTCGCGTCGAACGCGCGCAGCTGCGGTTTCGCGCCAGGGCCTACGCCGACTGCGTTCGTGTTGACCACGCTGGCGGGCTGCCCGTTGCCATTACCCTGGAAGACGAGGCCCGTCGCGGTCGTGAGCGCGCCTCCCGTCGGACCCTGGTTCGACTCACTCTTCCACACGGACTTGCCCGCGACGGGATCCCATGCCTGCAGATACCCAGTGAACCCGACCTTTGCTCCGGGCAGTTCGGCATTGAATCGCGCGCCATTGTTCGCCCCGACCAGCGCGCGCTTGTAGGTGGGATCGAGCGCCATCGTGAAGTACGCTTCCTGCGTCGCGATGTAGATGAGACCCGTGTCCGGGCTGAACGCATTCGAGTGCCAGCCGTGCGCGCCCTGCACCCCGGGGGCGAGATTCCACGCTTTGTCCGCGTAACGTGCGTCTGCCACCACGCGCGGGCGACCGGTCTTGAGGTCCACGCCGTCGGCCCAGTTCACATCGGTGAACGCATTTGCGCGCAATAGCTCGCCGGTCTTCGCATCGAGCACGTACATGAAGCCGTTCTTGCACGGCTGCATCACGACGTGGCGCGGCTTGCCGTCAATGGCGATATCGGCGGTCATCATCGGACTTACGGCGTCGTAGTCCCAGGTGTCGCCGGGCGTGGTCTGATAGTGCCACACGTACTCGCCAGTCGACGCTTTCACTGCGACGATCGACGCGAGGAAGAGGTTGTCGCCGCCGCTCGGGTCGCGGTAGTGTTGGTTCCACGGCGTGCCGTTGCCGGTGCCGAAGTAGAGGAAGTCCGTCTTCGGATCGTAGACGATAGCGTCCCACACCGAGCCGCCGCCGCCGATGGCCCACCAGTCGTTGCCATTGCCCCAAGTCGCCGCGGCCATCTCGAGGGCCTTGTTCTCCTGGCCCTCGGCGGGGTTACGCGGCACGGTGTAGAAGCGCCACACTTCCTTCCCTGTGTCGGCGTCGTACGCACCCACATAGCCGCGGATCCCAAATTCGCCGCCGGAGGTGCCGATGAATACCAGCCCCTTGGCAACGCGCGGCGCACCGGTGATGGTGTACTGCTTGGCGGGATCGACGGTCTGCGTGGACCACGCTTCTTTGCCGGTCTTGGCGTCAATCGCGACGAGCCGGCCTTCGAGCGTGGCAACGTAGATCTTGCCGTGATACGCGGCGATGCCGCGGTTCACGATGCCACAGCACACCCTGCGGATCGTCTGGCCGGGTGTTTTTGGATCGTATTGCCAGAGCTGCTTACCGGTCTTCGCGTCGTACGCGTACACCTTTGTCCACGCTGTGGAGACGTAGATGACCCCGTCAATGAACAGCGGCTGGCCCTGCTGCTGCAGGTTAGTGTCGTAGTCGGAGAACCACGCGAGCCCGAGGTTCTTTACATTGTCACGCGTGATCTGCGTGAGGCGGCTGTAGTGCTGTTCGGAGTAGGAGCCGTTATAGGTCATCCACTGCGAAGGTTCGCGCTCCGCGTCGAGCAGGCGCTGGGCGGTGACATTAGCCGGACCGCGGCCCGCGTCAGCACGCGAGGGCTGCGGGCCTGATGTCTGGCAAGCAACGAAGAGGAAGGCTGCCGCGCAGCCAAGTAGAACAGTGACTTTTTTCATGAGCATCCCCCCGAGGTCGAACAATTGTAAGGGAATCCGTATGCGGTACGGGAACAGACCCTCCCCGAGGCGCTCAAGTGGATTTGGCGCGACGATCGCCCCGAACCGCTGTAGGACCTGAGAGCTTCAGCGTCCCCAGGGGACCCCCTCACTCCTTCAGCGTTGAGAGGAAGGCGATGACGTCGGCGCGCTGCTGCGGGTCGGTCAGGATCCCGGCCATCGGCGTGCCCGGCACCTTGGCGCTGGGGTTGGTCAGGAACTCATCCAGGGTCTCGGCGCTCCAGATCACCCCGTACTTCTTCATGTTCTCGCTGGGGCCCAGGAGACTCTTCTTGGTGCCCGCCTGGCGTCCCACGACACCAACGAGATTGGGACCGACTTTCGACGTGTCGTCCTTGATGACCGCATGGCAGGTCGGGCAGGAACTCGACATAAAAAGAGCTTTGCCGGCGGCGGCATCGCCCTTTAGCCCGTCGGCATAAATGGCCGGTATCGCCATCAGGGCGGCCAGCGCGAACAGGCAAGAGGGTCGTATCCCAGACATGGACGTGGGCTTCTCCCGAAAACGGGGCCTGATTCTAGCAATCCAGGCCCTGTTGATGTCTCAAGGGCTCCTCAGGCGCGCGCCGTTGTGGGCTGGTCGGCCTGAGCAGTTCCGGTGTTGGTTCGAGAGGGCGAGGCTACCTGCTGAAGGCGGTCATCGGTATAGCCCGGCATCGGCAAATCAGACTATCCTCTACCTACACGATTCGGCATCATCTGATAATTAAGATAAGAGGGGACCACGTCATGAGGGGACGATATCGCTCGTTCGGTGTTGCGCCGCTGCTCGCAATATCCGGCCTCGTCATCATGTTGGCTTTCCAGGGAGCTCCGGAGGCGAACGCGCAGGCGACTCAGCAGTCGCGCTGGTCCGATCCCGCCACCTGGCCGAACCACAAGGTGCCCGTGGCGGGCGACAAGCCGACTATCAGCAAAGACAAGGACGTCGTTCTGGACGTGAGTCCACCGCCGCTGGATGGTCTGTCGATCGACGGGAAGCTGAGCTTCTCGGACGACGCCGATCTGGAACTGACCACCGAATGGATCATGCTGCACGGGGAGCTGGCCATCGGCAGCGAAGGACATCCCCATACGCGCAAGGCCACCATCACCCTCACCGACCACGTGAAGGGCGAGGATGTCATGGGCGGCATGGGCGACCGCGGCATCATGCTCTCGGGCGGCACCCTGAACCTGCATGGTTCCACCACCAACAGCTGGAGCAAACTGTCCGCCACCGCCAAAGCCGGCGCCACGTCGATCCAGGTGCTGGATGCCAAGGGCTGGGAGGTGGGCGATGAGATCGTCCTCGCGTCCACCGATTTCGATCCACGGCAGGCCGAGCGCCGCACCATTGCCGCCATCAGCGGCAACAACATCACTCTGGACAGGAAGCTCGACTTCATGCACTTCGGCAAGATCACCTTCAACGTGGATGAACGCGGCGAAGTGGGCATGCTGACGCGCAACATCAAGATCCAGGCTTCGGCCGATGCCGAACAGTCCTTCTTCGGCGGCCACATCATGGCGATGCCGTCGAGCAAGATGTTCGTCGAGGGCGTCGAGTTGAACCGCATGGGCCAGAACCTGACGCTGGCCCGCTACCCGATTCACTGGCATCTGGTCGGCGATGCACAGGGCCAGTACATCAAGAACTCGGCGATCCACGACACCTACAACCGCTGCGTGACGGTGCACGGCACGAACTTCGTGCGTGTCGAGAACAACGTGACCTACAACATCGTCGGTCACTGCTTCTTCCTCGAAGACGGCATTGAGCACGGCAACCAGTTCGTGCACAACCTGGCCATCCAGATCAAGTGCCACACCTCCAAGGCCTGCGTCCCGTACAATCTCGCCCCAAACGGAGAGCTCAGCAGTGCGTACGAG
>Ga0210391_10003477_pt1 | contig 13327 bp, 10 predicted proteins | sample IncBWC12OmetaG_FD_160573 | JGI IMG/M metagenome (GOLD analysis project Ga0210391, IMG submission 160573) | Forest soil microbial communities from Barre Woods Harvard Forest LTER site, Petersham, Massachusetts, United States - Inc-BW-C-12-O ... | reverse complement strand
ACCGACGAGAGCGAGACCAGCACTCCCAGCACGACGCCCAGCAGAACGGTCAGGCTGGTTATGCCGCGAGCACTGAGTTTCGCCGGGAATTGGGCCAAAGAGTCGAGAATCCATTTGCGGAACACGATCGAAATGGCGGTCAGTATCAGCGCCAGCCCCAGGACCGTGGTGATCACGGTGCTGTTGCTGTCCAAGCGGTTACGAAAGTGGGCCAGCACGATCAACGTGAGTGCCGTCGCCGGCACGCTTCCGGCCGCCAGACGCCGGACGATCGGCCATTCGACCGTGCCGCTGAAGCCGTGCACGGCCGTGCCTGCGGTTTTCGTGATGCAGGCGTAGAGAAGATCGGTGCCCACCGCAGTAGTGGCCCGAATGCCGAATACAAGAACAAGGAGTGGCGTCATCAGCGCGCCACCCCCCACGCCCGTCAAGCCGACCAAAAACCCGACCGCGAGACCGGAAATGGAATATCCGGGACGAATCAAATGAAAAAATGCGTGCATGGGCAGTCTTCCTTTCCTCTCAAGTCAATTCGCAAAGCCAAAGGGAGAGAACGCAGGCGTGTCTTACGGGCGGCTACAACACAGGCGGACGGAGTGGGGGAGTCGCATTGACGTGATCAAATTCCTGAACGATGACCTTGCTTCAAGTTCCACAACGCAGCCACGAGCGCATCGACCTCTTCGCATGTGTTGTAGAGGGCGAGCGACGCGCGCACCGAGCTTTCCAGGCCGAAACGGCGGTGGATCGGCTGGGCGCAGTGATGGCCCGCACGAACGGCGATACCTTCGCGATTCAGAGCCGTACCGACGTCTTCCGTGCGAAAGCCATCGAGCACGAAGGAAAGCACGCTGGCCTTTTCCTTTGCCGTACCGATTAAGCGCAATCCCGGCACTTTCACGAGCGCGGCCGTCGCGTAGGCAAGCAGGTCTTGCTCGTAGCCCGCAATACCGGGCATGCCAATGCGTTGGACGTAGTCGATCGCCGCTCCAAGCCCGACCGCGTCGGCGATGCTGCCGGTTCCCGCTTCGAAACGCGCAGGAGGCACGTTGTAGACGGTCTTGTCGAACGTAACATCCACGATCATGCTGCCGCCGCCCTGCCAGGGCTGCGTGCGCTCCAGGATATCGGCTTTGCCGTAGACGACGCCGATCCCGGTCGGGGCGAACAGTTTGTGCCCCGAGAAAACGTAGAAATCGCAATCGAGCCATTGCACGTCCACAGGCATGTGCGACACCGCCTGCGCGCCGTCAAGAAGAACCTTCGCTCCGTGGCGATGTGCAATCTCAATCATTTCCTGCGCCGGTGTCACCGTGCCCAGCGCGTTGGACACATGGGCGAATGATACGAGCCGCGTCTTGGGCCCGACGAGCTTCGTGTATTCGTCGAGCAGAACCTGTCCGGTATCGTCGACCGGCGCGACACGCAGACGCGCTCCCTTTTCCGCGCAGAGCATTTGCCAGGGCACGATATTGGCGTGGTGCTCCAGCCACGTGATGACGATCTCGTCGTCTTTCCCAACGTTCTGGCGTCCCCAACTCTGCGCGACTAGGTTGATGCCTTCGGTTGCGCCGCGAACGAACACGATTTCGCGCGAGCTGGAGGCGTTGAGGAACCGGCGAACCTTTTCTCTCGCGGCTTCATAAGCGTCGGTCGCTCGAGCCGCCATCTCGTGAGCTGCGCGGTGAATATTGGAGTTCTCGTGCGAATAAAAGTGATCAAGCCGGTCGATCACGGCCTGCGGTTTCTGCGTTGTGGCTGCGTTGTCGAACCAGATGAGCGGCCGACCGTTGACGCGCTCCTGAAGAATCGGAAAATCGCGGCGGATCTGCCCGACCTCAAACGATCGGGAAGAAATATTCTCCTCCGGAACGACGGCTGGCTGAATATCTGCGACGGCCGGCATTTGAGCGCCTTCGCTTGGCCATAGATCCTGCGCTTCGTTGAGGAAAGCAAAACCAGCGGGCCATTTGGCTGTCTCTGCGCGGATCGGTGCGCCCAAACTTCGCGGCGCGCCGAAAAATTCACCGGATGGCGAAGTAGCTGTCGCTTTCGTCGTCTCTTGTGCAGCGCACTTTCCCCAGCTCTTCAGCGGGTGCGGCGCATTCGAATCAGCTGTGAAAAGGGGCCCGACATCGCCGAATAGGGGCCGCGTTTCCGTTAGAAACGAAAACGACGGAACCTGTTGTGCTCCGGCGTCGGCGATTCGACCAGGAATTGCCGGAATCCATGGAGTGGGATTCGTTATTGCGTCGAAAGCGATCTCCGAGCCAGCGAGATTCTTGATCGTACTTGGCAGTTCTCGCAGCTGTTCGAGACCTGGAAAGACAAAATCGTTTGGTCCAACCGGACTCTCGGCTGGCTGTGTGACGCCGGCACCCTTGGGCGGTTGCGGCGTATCGCCGGGCCCATTTACTCCGGCACCCCAATCCGCTGGCTGAGCAAATTCCGGTAGCGCTGTGAAAAACTCGTTCGCCATCTTGGCCAGGACGGCCGGGTCCAGAACCCGCTCCGCAATCCACCGTTCGCGCCAAGGGTATGCGGACCGATCGTTGTTCACCTGCGGACCGTCCTTGGGGCCATCACTTTGAGTCATGGTAGTTGCCAACCTCAACGTCCTCGAGCGCCCCGATCGCGTCATCGGTCAGCACAGCGACCGAGCAGTAAAGCGAAATCAAATAGGAAGCGATCGCTTTTGTATTGATGCCCATGAATCGGACGGACAGGCCCGGCGTCTGTTCGCCCGGCAAGCCCGGTTGAAACAGACCGATCACGCCCTGTTTTTTTTCGCCCACGCGCAGAAGCAAAATATTGCTCTTCCCGCCGTGTGACTTCGGCTTCGCCTCCCCATCGATGTGCAGCTTTTCAGTCGGGAAGATCGGCACGCCACGCCAGGTCAAGAACGGCGATCCAAACAGCGTCACCGTCGGAGGAGGCACTCCGCGAAGCGTGCACTCCCGTCCGAACGCGGCGATCGCGCGGGGATGCGCGAGAAAGAACGAGGGTTCTTTCCAAACTTTTGTCAGCAGTTCGTCCAGGTCATCCGGGGTCGGCGGCCCTTTTCGAGTCTTGATCCGTTGCGCCTGTGGGATATTCTTCAGGAGACCGTACTCCTCGTTGTTGATCAGCTCGCTCTCTTGACGCTCTTTCACGTTTTCGATCGTGAGCCGCAACTGCTCGCCGATTTGGCTGAAGGGGTTGCTGTAAAGATCGGAAACTCGCGTGTGAACGTCCAAAACGGTCGTGATCGCGCAAAGGGTGTATTCGCGCGGTTTCGGATCGTAGTCGACGTACGATTCGGGCAGAGCTTTCTCATCTTTCGTACCACACGCGATTTCGACGGCTTCTGCGTTTATGACACGATTCACGCGCAAGGTGCCGGCTTCCAGCGGCTTCCAATCGAGCATCCGAACAAGCCACCGCGGCGTAATCGCCCCATACTGCGGCGGCGTCTTGGTTACATTGGCAAGTTGAAATGCTGCGCGGTCGCCCAGCGCGTGTTGAGTCGTATCAGCCATTTTGCGAAATCTCCCCTATGGGCAGAGCCGATCCGGCTCGAGTTGACTCGTTTTGCTTGGTCGGATCCTTGGAAGGGTACCGGCGGCGTGATACGTGGAACCTGTTCGAAGCTGCGGCCCAAGAGGCAGCGAGAACAGGCACGACCACGGTATAACGCGTGACGCTTCGCGTCAAGCCGCCGATCTAGGTGACTCCGAGGGCAGCGCATGTCCCCAGCGAGCGACCACGGCACACGGGACGAACCGCTCTCAACGTGTTGGAGAATTTTCAACTTTTCGGATACTTGTTCCCAAGATCTCGCTCCGCCTGCAGCCAATCGTCCTGGTCCCGTCCGTGCACACCGCCGCGTTCAAGGTGTATTTCATACGCCCGCTGCCGAATCTCCTCGACACTCGGCGTACCCGCGCGTTGTGGTTCTTTCTGTTCAGGTTCAATCGCCTCGTGCTTCTCGTCTTCCACAGCTGGGCTCACAGTTCTTGACCTCATTTCGTCCGCATCTCCTTTCGAATTCGCCCCGAAAAGGCATCCTTCCAAGCGATTCCCCATGCTCCTTCGTGGGCAGACCAGTTCGCCACAGTGCACCGCGCTTGCCAAAGAAGTTCTGATGAAGATCCCAGTAAGTGACACAGGACAAGAGAACTTTCGGAAACATGTGCGGTCTTGGGATCGAGTGTCGGGCCTTCCGACACTTCCCTCGACAAGTGTCGAATACCTACGACACTCAGAGAGTCCCCACCCGTCTGCGGTCCATACTGTTTGCTGAGACGGTCGGCTCAGTGATTTAGAACTTCAAACGTCCCGGATTTTCCGTGCCGATTGGGAGAGAGCATGCATCTGATGCGGAAGCGTCGCCGGACAGCGGACGACTTCCCATGCTCGGAGAGAATCCGGCGACGAAACCTGACGGGCTCGCTTCAATGTCCTGCAATCCGACGCGTCTCCCCAAAACACTGATTGAAACGCAGAGTGAGAGCTGGCGTAGTAGACGTCGATCCGTGTCGTTGAACGCAGGTTGAATAGCGGTCTCGCAAAGGCGATACTCGACTACGGAGGTGTCACACATGGGCACTTCACTGTTTCAGGCACAACCACTCAGCGCTCAGGATCCGTCGGTCGCAGCCCCGGACCTGCAACGCGAGCGTGATCGACTGAAGCTGCTTTTGGACATGACGAACGCCTTGGTCTCGAATTTGGAGCCACGCGATCTCCTTCGAGCGATCTCCGCAAGCATTCGACAAGACATGCACTGCGACGTTGTCGGTGTGTGGAGGCCGGATGCAGACCGCCGCAACCTGCGCCAACTCGTTATGGACTTCCCCTTGAGCAACGGAGTCATGAAGGAGGGTTTACTGCGTCCCATCGAGGGTTCGGAAATAGGCACTGTATTCAATACCGGCAAGCCTTTTGTCGCAAAAACAAAAGCAGATATCACCAGCGAGTGGTCAAGTCACCTTGTTCGTGCAGAAGCCATCGAGTCCGGTTGCATTCTTCCCCTGATCAGCCGAAACCGAACTCTTGGCGTTCTAACACTTGGCAGCCGGACAGAGAACTTGTTCAGCTGTGATGATGTCGATTTCCTCCTGCGGGTGGCGGCGCAAGTATCGATCGCCATCGAGAACGCCTTGGCCTATAAGGAAATCGCAGAGTTAAGAGACAAGCTCGCGCAGGAAAGGCTCTATCTCGAGGAGGAAATTCGAACGGCAGCGGATTTTGAGGGAATCATTGGCCAGAGCACAGCGCTCCGAAAGGTCTTGCAGCTGGTCGAGACCGTGGCTACAAGTGATTCCACCGTGCTGCTCCTGGGAGAAACCGGGACCGGAAAGGAGTTGGTCGCTCGCGCGATTCACGATCGAAGCCGCCGCAAGGATCGGACACTGGTAAAGCTCAACTGCGCCGCAATTCCCACGGGGCTGCTGGAGAGTGAATTATTCGGGCATGAGCGCGGCGCCTTCACCGGCGCAGTCACTCAGAAGATCGGCCGGCTTGAACTGGCCGATGAAGGCACACTTCTGCTTGACGAGGTTGGTGACATTCCACTGGAACTGCAGCCGAAGCTGCTGCGCGTGTTGCAGGACGGAGAGTTCGAGCGCCTCGGCAACACGCGAACGATCAAGGTCGATGTTCGCTTGGTGGCTGCGACCAACCGGGACCTGGACCGCATGGTTGAAGATAGGCAATTTCGAAGTGACCTCTACTATCGGCTGAACGTTTTTCCCATCCGCGTTCCTCCCTTGCGTGAGCGACCGGAAGACATTCCCTTGCTCGTGCAATACTTTAGTCAGAAGTATGCGCGTCGCATGCAAAAGCGAATCGAAAGCATTCCTGCAGCGGCCATGCGAAAGCTGACGCGTTGGCACTGGCCTGGGAACGTTCGTGAGCTCCAGAATCTTGTGGAACGCGCAGTGATCCTGACGCGGAGTAGCACGTTAGCGATTTCCATACCCGAACTGGGGGACCGTGGGGCGAATCTGGCTCCCGTAAGGGCGGGAAGCCTCGATGAACGAGATCGGATCGTACGCATTCTCAAAGAGACCAAGGGACGAGTTGGCGGCCCCTCCGGCGCCGCAGCCCGCTTGGGCCTTAAGCGGACAACCTTGATCACGCGAATGAAAAAAATGGGCATCGATCTGCGAAGGATGCCGTAGGTTTTTTCTTGGAGTTCGACAATCCGGATTCCGCTGGCTCGCAACTGACTCGCCGCGACGAATTAACGCTCCGCCCGATCCGCTCGGCCAGACAATCCCATTCGCGGCGCAGACCACGGTTGCCGTAGATTCCGCTTCATGGATTCTTCGGTCCAACCCGTGCGACGCACCCTCGACGGTTCTCACTCACCGCACTTCGACGAGCACGAGTGACACGTCGTCGACCGACGGGCCATTACTCCACGCGGCGACGCGATTGAGGATACCCTGCTTCATTTCGCCGAACGGCAGAGATGCCGTTTCGCGAACGAAACTTTGTACTCCGTCGACCTTCAGCATTTCGCCACGTGAATCGAAGACGTCCGTGATGCCATCAGTGTACAGAAGGATGCGGTCTCCGGGCTCGAGCCCTGTATAAAGCGTCGCGTCGGCGTCCACTGCGTCAGGCAATGCTCCGAGAATCGTGCTTCGGGATGGGAGCAGGCGAGGCTCGGCTCCCGGTTGGACAATCATCGCAGGAGGGTGTCCCGCCCCGGCAAACTCCATCGACCGACCGCTGTGATCAATCCGGGCCGCCGCCAATGTAACGAAGAAGCCCAGCGAGCCGATATTCTCAATCACGAGAGCATTCAGACACCCGAGCACATCAACAAGCGGCGCCCGATGACTTAGCTGTGTAATCGTTTCCGCGTAGATGCGGTTTGCGATGAGCGCGGAGCTGATACCGTGGCCAGAGACATCGCCAATCAGCAGATCGAGATATTCGTCGTTCATCGGCCTCACCACACCGAAGTCGCCCCCGATGGTGTGAGACGGTTTGTAGAAAGTATCGACACGCAGGCGTCCCCAGAGGAGGGGCTTGGGTGCCAGGCTTTGCTGTACGCGGGCCCCGAGAGTCAGGTCTTGCTCAATTTCTACAGGATGCTCTCCGGGCCATGCGCTTGCCGCGCGAAGGTTTCCTTCGGTGTATTTCTGTTCTGAAGTATATGTCAACGTCACAACCGTGAAGCGCTCTCCCCCAGGTTGGCGCATCACGCGCACGCGTACCACTACGGACAGTCGCTTGCCGTCCTTCGCGGGCAGCAGGAACGCTTTGCGACTCCGCCGGGTCTTGTGCGTTTCCTTTCGAAAGGCCTGGAGGCGGGCGTCGTCTTCAGCCCCCAGATTCATAGAGTGCGCGTCGCGTCTGATGATTTCGCTGCGAAGCATTCTGGTCATTTCCTCGAAGACCGAATTGACAAAGAGAATCTCGCCGCACTCGTCCGCGACGATAACGCCGTCATTCAGCGTTTCGAGAATGGGCTCCATCTCTCTGAGCCATTCCGGCTTTTCGCTGTTCACCAATTCTTGCGGTTCGCTGAGGCCACGCACATATGGCTCCTTTTTCCTAATCCGACTCGCCACGGAGGCGATCCAGGACGTGCTTGATGTACACGTCGCTGGCGACAAGTTTCGCTCCTTGTTTCGACATGGACCGCAGCACCCGTTCGCCGCCCTTGTCGATAAACGTGACTTCATCGAGATTCACGACGCACCGGCGACTCTGGATGGCGCGGCGTGCCCTCTTCCAACTGGTTTTCAGTTCATTCACCCAAGGCGCGACGAGACGACCTTGCAAGATCCATCGCTCTACGGTCGCAGTACTGGTGATTGTGATTTTCAGCATTTCTTCCTTCTTCTCCACACAGAGGCACTGCAAGTGCAGGGCCAGATGAGTTGATATCCGCCACACGCGATGACCCTCCAGGTGCTTGAACCAGCAAGCGGTTCGAGTGAAGAGCAAAGGGGACAGCAGAAATAGTGAGTGAATTCAGGTGTCGGAGACGCTCGACACTTGTCGAGAGAAGTGTCGAAAGCTCCGACACTCCCGCGTCGCATTGTCGCCTCTCAAAGCCGAGCGCCCTGTCTTCAGTCAGTTGCCGTGATCTCGTTCCGAACGCGGCTTTGGCAGCAGCGGTGCACCGTGCCCAGGCGTGGAAGCGGCTAGATATTTGAAGATGGTCTATTTTCGCCGACGGGAAATCCTGTCTGCTTCGACGCCGTCGGCGGTGCAGTCATTGCCGACGCTGCGGAGCCTGTCCATGAGCTTCTGCGGAAGGTCCCTCGTTGTTCTTCCTCGCCGGCGAGAGCGGAGTGCGGAACTCCCCTTGTTCTGCTCTCGCCGGCCTTCCCACCACGTCCAGAGTTGCTGCGCGACTCGATGCCGCCGCTCACGAGGCAATCCTCACAGAATCGATCTTCGGCGCACGGAAGCAACGAAGAGGAGAAAAAACAATGACGATGCTGGCGTTTTCAGGAATCGCTATTGCCGCAGGCAGGAAGCTGCGCCCTTAGGAATTGGGTGAAGGGAAGAGACAGTGAGCTACGGCTTAACGATATCGCTCCGGGTGCTTTCTGATTGCACTCATTCCGCAAGTCTGGACAGCACCTCAGAACGACTGCCGAATCCTTCGCGTCCGTGGCGCCGGGAGTGATTGAGCGATGAGCGCGACAATCTCACTGGGTGCGGAGCAGGCGACTTGGCGTCCGGCAGCGAATCCCTGGCTCATCGCCGTGACAGTCTCTCTTGCGGCATTCATGGAGGTACTGGACACCGCCATTGCGAACGTGGCCCTGCCTCACATTGCCGGCAACCTGGGTGCGAGCAACGATCAGAGCACCTGGGTACTCACTTCCTATCTGGTCGCTAATGCGATTGTTCTGCCGATCACAGGCTGGCTCGTAAATATATTCGGGCGTAAGCGCTTCTTCATGACCTGTATGGGCATTTTCACCGTCAGCTCTTTGTTTTGTGGAATCGCTCCCAACCTCGGTTTGCTTTTGCTGTTCCGAGTGCTCCAGGGTGCCGGCGGTGGCGGGCTGCAGCCAATGGCGCAAGCCGTTTTGGCGGATACCTTCCCGCCGGAGAAGCGAGGCTTGGCATTTTCTATTTATGGCATTACGGCAGTCTGCGCTCCAGCCATTGGGCCTACCCTGGGCGGTTGGCTTACCGATACTGCCTCCTGGCGATGGATCTTTCTCATTAACTTGCCGGTAGGCCTTCTGGCGATGGCGCTCGTCTTCCGATTGGTCGAGGACCCTCCCTATCTCGCTCGCCGTGAGAAATCCGCGATCAAACTGGACTACGTAGGATTCTCCCTGCTCGCATTGGGAGTTGGCGCCTTGCAAATTATGCTGGACAAGGGCCAAGAAGATGATTGGTTCGGCTCCGGTTTCATCACCACGCTCGCTGTGACCGCGGGAATATGCCTCGCGGCCCTGATCGTTTATGAATGGTTCCACAAGGATCCGATCATCGATGTGCGTCTCTTCAAGAATGCGAACTTCGCCACTGCGAACATGATGATGTTCATGGTCGGAGCGGTTTCATTCGCGACGACCGTCCTGATGCCTCAGTTCCTTCAAACGCTCATGGGGTACACGGCTGAGTCGGCAGGGATGGTTCTCTCTGCATCCGCGTTATTGCTTTTGATCGAACTACCACTCGTTGGCCGCCTAATCGGAAGCTTCCAGTCGCGTTATCTCATTGCGTTCGGTTGGATCACTTTGGCCTTCGGAATGTATATCTCCACCCAGAAGATCGATCTGTTAGTCAGTTTTTCTTCCGCCACATTGCTGCGGATCGGCCAATACTTGCCCATGGGTTTCATCTTTGTGCCCGCGACAACGGCTGCATACATCGGAATCACAGACGATAAGAGCAACGCCGTTGCCGGATTGGTGAATTTTACGCGGAACATCGGCAGCAGTGTCGGAACATCGATGGTAACCACAATGATTGTGCGGCGATCACAATTTCATCAAGCTACGCTGGTTACGCGTACGGGCCTGGGGAACACAGAGTTCAGGGGAGCAATGAACGGCCTCATCCAGCAACTCACCCATGCGGGACTTAGCCCGCACGCGGCGCAGAGCCAGGCGCTCGCCCGAATCTATGCAGCTGTTCAGGCGCAGGCAGCCGCTCTGGCATATATCGACACGTACTGGGTGCTCGCTATTGCCGCCATGATCATGTTTTTCCTGTCTTTCGTTTTGAAGAAGAATGATCCCCGCGCGAAGCGCGGATCCGTGCCCGCACACTAACACAATGGATCCGGCCCCCAGGATGACCAGGTGCAGGGTCATAGGTTGGCGATTGCGTATGCAGGGCATGGGATGTCCTGCGACGTGTCTAGCCGGGACCGTTTACGCCACTGAGAAAACCGCCGAGATGCCCCGTTATTCCCAGGAGCAACACGGCGATTGCTTCGACCGGTAATCTGTAGCTGGGCAACGGTTCCTCGGGACGGCGCCGCGCGCGAGAGTGCACCGAGAACACAAGCCAGATCAGCACGCTCGATACGCAACCCATGACCAAATGCATTAGCAGAATCCCTTTAAGCTTTTGCCCCTCGAGCGCCCATTGCCACGCGATCAAACCGGTGACCACGACCGGCACAGTAGAGACCGCAGCTACGAGTAGATTGAAATACGCCGCCGCAGCCAGCGTGCGATTCTTGGTCCACTGTGCAAGATAGTCGAATCCGACGGCCGCCGTAAACAGCGCGATTGGAAAGTGAATCAGCACCACATGTTGTGCGTGCCTGGCCAAAACCACGGTTCTGATGTCGAACGGGTTTGTGCTCATCGACCCCTCACTATACATTCGCGATTACCGATGCCGGCTGTTGAGCGATCGCTGGCGATAACGCCAGACGCCACAACCGCGACCAGGAACATCCCAAAACCCACAATGCAAGCATGACCTTTCATCTTCTTCGCGTCCCTTCTGTAATCCGTCAAAGTTAATTTCCCTCAAGTATTTCCAACTGTGTAGACCGCGGGTACCTACTGTTTATTCCCGAATAAGCGCCGATGGAGACTGTTTCCAATCGCCATAGGACAAAGCAGCGCGTGGGAATAAAACCGGCCTTCAGGCAGTCCTCACATAGGAAGCAAGAGCGCTGAAAAGGCTCGTTACTCAGAACTGCGGAAGTGAATTGCGGGCACGAGTCGGGCCGCAATTCTTAAAAGGAGCTGTTATGAAGAGAAAAGCTGTCGGAAAGAGTTTTGTCAGCATCGCGTTGTTACTTACGTTCTTGGCCATCCTGCCGGCTGCGCGGGCAGATGAGACGAATCAGGAGACCAAAGTCACCTTTCGTCAACCCGTTCAGGTTTCGGGGCACGTCCTGCCTGCGGGAACCTACTTGTTCTTGCTGCCTGACGACATCAATCAACATCAGGTGGTCCGTATCTTCAGCCCTGATCGCAGAAAGCTATACGCCACTTTCCTCACGACTTATACCCAACGTTCGCAGCCAACCGACGATACCGCATTCACGCTAGCGGGGCGTGGGTCCGCGCTGCCTGGGGCGATCGTGACCTGGTTCTATCCAGGTCGCACCGTAGGTCATGAGTTCCTATACCCGAAGCAGGTGCAGAAGGAACTTGGGAAGGACCAGCAGGTGGTCACGATCGCAACCGGATACTAACTTCTCTCTATTTCATGAAGCATCGACTCGGCGGCGGTGCGATTCATGCGCCGCCGGCCGAGTTGGCGCAATCGGTTCCGCGCGTTGGCTGGCTTCATTCGGGCCATTCGCACGTGAAGCTAGCATACGGGGCAAGCGCTAAAGACCTGAGGGACGGCACAGTGAGCACACCGAGACAAGCCGAACGAACGGAGTCGAATGGCGCGGATGTGGTGTGATCGGCTCAAGAGGGCGATGCCGTCGCGTTTGAACGAGTCTATCGGTTGCACAGCCGAACGGCCTGCTCCCTATGCCTTGGCATGGTGGAAGATTCAACGGAAACTCGAGATCTGACGCAAGAGGTCTTGCTGAACATCACACCCACGGAGGCAATTCCATCAGACCTAAGTATTGGCGACGGATTCGCCTGATCCGGTTGAATTCACTGCAGATCTCTCCCGCATACGAGTGGCATCGAATATGATAGCCGCCATGCTTATTATACGACGACGATCATAGATGGAGGAGCGCGCACGATCATGAACATCCCGGCGGCGGGCCAGACGCGCCTTGTAATCGTGGGCGCGACGGGAATGGTCGGCGGATACGCCCTTCGCTACGCGCTCGATCACCCCGCCGTCGGAAGTGTGACGGCTATCGGCCGCAGGAAACTCGGCATCTCGCATCCCAAGCTGACAGAGGTGCTGCATCGAGACTTCGCGGACTGTTCTCGACTTGCGGCGACACTTGCGAGTCAGGATGCAGCGGTCTTCTGCCTTGGCGCGTATACCGGAGCGGTGTCGGATGCGGAGCTCCGTACGATAACCGTGGAATATCCTGTCGAATTTGCGCGGGTTCTCCGCAGCAGTAGCCCTGGCGCGGCGTTCTCATTTTTGAGCGGGAGCGGTGCGGACCCGACGGGACGAAGTCGGATGTCTTTCGCACGCTATAAGGGACAGGCCGAAAATGCGCTACTCGCCGCGGGATTCCCTCACGTTTGCATCTTCCGGCCCGCCTACATCTACCCCGTGGAGCCGCGAAAGGAACCGACCTACAGTTACCGTCTCCTGCGGGGGATTTATCCCGCGTTTCGAGTGCTGTTTCCCAACCGGGTGATTCGGGCCGATGACTTGGCCCGGGCCATGGTGGATGTCGTCGTAGGCGGAACGGGCCAGCGCGGGGGCCCGGTTTTCGAGAACCGTGACATCCGAGCCATGGTCGAGTCGCTTCAACCTCTAGGGCGGTGATTTTAGCGGGGGACCAGCGGGTTCGAGCGGCAGGGGCGCTCTGTGCGCATTCTGAGCGAACCCCGGGGAACTCGAAGTAGGGGACGAAGTCTCGAGATCTCTTAACAGCTACGACCGAAAACCGCAAATTCGGATAGTTGCAGCGTTTGCGAAAGTGTCGGTGGCTCAGTTTTAGCGCTGCGCGGCTTCGCTGAAAGTGATTTTCACCAAAGCAGCCGCCATGGTGTCAAACTGCGCCTGAAGGTCTTTATCGTCGCCGGCGAATCTTTGCCGGAAGGGTTTCAAGTCCACTGAGCCCTTGATTTCGTCGAGCGTGTGGGTCCCGGGAAAACCTAGCTGGCGAATTCGCGCGCGCACTTGATCGACGGAACTTTGCATGAGGTCGGCTACCAGATAGAGATAGGTCTTGTCGTGCATTATGGGACCGTGTCCGGGGACGATGGTGGTTACGTCCAATTGGCCCATT